>Ga0105046_10020456_pt1 | contig 10013 bp, 12 predicted proteins | sample MAT03_FD_78385 | JGI IMG/M metagenome (GOLD analysis project Ga0105046, IMG submission 78385) | Freshwater microbial communities from Lake Fryxell liftoff mats and glacier meltwater in Antarctica - MAT-03 (megahit assembly) | ecosystem: Environmental > Aquatic > Freshwater > Ice > Liftoff... | reverse complement strand
TTATGGAGCGGTTCTGCGGACCTGCAACCAAGAACCTCCCCGCCTACACCGCCTGGTTCATCGCGCGCCTGGCTGGCGATCAAAAAACGGCAACCGACGGGGCTTGGAAGCGTATCCTCGCCGCTTAGCAACACGGAAGGCAGACACCGCCAAAAGTGGTGACTTCGCGTGGAAGAGTGCGCCGCTCAAGCTGGTCTTCGCAGAACGCGCCGCTTACGATCGATACAGCGGGCTTTAAACACCAAAACCACTTTTCTTTCATGTGGTTACCCGAGATTGGGGCCGGCGAAGTGGAGATGGTGCGGCCGGTGACTTTCGAACTACCCCCAAAACGGGAAACAGTGGATCGCTGCTCTCGCCGAGTCATCGCGGCGTTTCACCGTGATGGATCGGCGAGGCTGCGCGAGGCGTCTCGAGGGTTTCCGACGTTCCGGACGGTTGCGCGGTGGGTTGCGCCGGTTTAGAGATGCGGGAATGACGGCGGTGGCGATACTGGGGGTTGCAATGGTTGCGGCGGGGCTCTCGGGTCTCGGCTACTGTGTGCGCGAGGGCGTGATCATCCGCCGCGACAAGCCCGCGCCTGACCTCGCCCGTACCCGCCTTCGCAAGCTCGTCGCAGTCAACCTCGGCTCGGTCGCCGTCGCGGCGCTTGGGCTCGGCGTGATCGTTATCGGCCTGACACTGCGCTAGCATTACAGTTGCATTTTCTTCTGACGTCTGAATCGATGAGTTTCCATGAATCGGAGGTCATGGATGGCAGGTGCATCGGTCGAGGCGACGCTTGAACTTTGGGCGTCTTCGTTGCGGGAGGTGAAGGCGCGGATGCGCCCGTTGTTCACGCAGGAGCGTGTGGCAGCATCGGCGGGACAGTTTCTGGACGGCTTGCTGGGGGAAGAAAGGCGCAAGACGGGATGGATGCGTGCCGAGGCGGCTGGCGATCCCGGCCCCTGGCGGCAACAGGCGATCCTGGGTCGAGGATGCTGGGACGCGGAGTCCCTGCGCGACATCGTGCGGGGTTACGCGCTTGAGACGCTGACCGATCCCGATGCCGTCCTTGTGCTTGATGAGACCGGTTTTCTCAAGCAGGGCAAGGCGTCCTGCGGGGTGGGTCGGCAATATACAGGTTCGGCGGGCAAGATCACCAATTGCCAGATCGGTGTGTTCACATCCTGTGTCTCCCGGCATGGTCATGCCTTCATCGACAGGGCGCTCTATCTGCCGAAGGCCTGGACGGATGACAGGGATCGCCTGGCGGCAGCCCAAGTGCCGGAAAACGTTCGCTTCGCCACCAAGCCGGCACTGGCGCTCACGATGATCGAGCGGGCGATTGCTTCGAACGTGCCGTTTTCCTGGGTAGCGGCTGACAGCGTCTATGGCGGGGGCGACATCGAGATGGCGCTCGAACGCGCAGCCAGGGGCTATGTGCCGGGCGTGAATGCCAACCATTCCTTCCGCTCCTGGGGCAAGCCGCTAACCGTGGCCGGAACGGCGAAGGGTATCGCTGAAGCTTTGCCCGAGAATGCCTGGTGTCGGCTGTCAGCAGGCGAGGGCGCCAAGGGCGCGAGGCTGCACGACTGGGCCTATCTCGACCTCGCTGATCTTGACGCCGATGATTTCGACGCGGCTTTCGCCGGCGTCTGGACACGCGGACTGCTGATCCGCCGCAACATCGCCGACGGCGACCTCGCCTTCTTCTCGACATGGTGTCCGGTTGGCACACCTGTGGAAAAACTGGTGACGGTGGAGGGGCATCGGTGGGCGATCGAAGACAGCTTCGAAACCGCCAAAAACGAGTTCGGCCTCGACCACAACGGAACCCGCTCCTGGCATGGCTGGCATCGCCACGTCTCGCTGGTGATGCTCGCTTTCGCGATAATGGCCGTCATCCGCAATCGCGCCAACACCCTGCCGCCCCCAAAAACGATGCGGTTGGCAAGGGGCAAGACCGCCAACTGATCCGCTGGTCGATGCAGGAAATCTGCCGCATCGCCACCCGCCTGGCACGGCAACAAATTCATCCCGCAAATGTCACAGCATGGTCGCTCTGGCGACGCGCTCATCAGGCCGCAGCCCAAAAGGCTCACTTCAAATCAAGAATGCCACTGTAATGCTAGGCGCGCGACGTGGTCATGTGCTTCGATGCGCCAGGCGCGGTCGCGAGGGACATGGACCCGAGCGATTTGCGGTGCGAAGGGCGGTCCCGATAACCGGAGTTTGCCGTATCAGGCCCGCCGGGTGCTCGCTATAACCCCCCGCGGAGCTTCGGGACAAAGGGCGGGGATATGGCGAACGTGGTGGTTTTTGGCGCGCAGTGGGGCGACGAGGGCAAGGGCAAGATCGTCGATTGGCTGTCCGAGCGCGCCGACGTGATCGCGCGGTTCCAGGGCGGGCACAACGCCGGGCATACGTTGGTGATCGACGGCACGACCTACAAGCTGTCGCTGCTGCCGAGCGGGATCGTGCGGCCGGGCAAGCTCAGCGTCATCGGCAACGGCGTCGTGCTCGACCCTTGGGCGCTGCTGGTCGAGATCGACAAGCTGCGCGGGTTGGGGGTGGAGATATGCCCCGCGACGCTGATGATCGCCGAGAACACGCCGCTGATCCTGCCGTTGCACCAGGACCTCGACCGGCTGCGCGAGGAGGCCGCGGGGGCGGCGCGGATCGGCACGACGGGGCGCGGGATCGGGCCGGCCTACGAGGACAAGGTAGGGCGGCGGACGGTGCGGGTGGCCGATCTCGGCGACGAGGCTACGCTCGACACGCGGCTCGACCGGCTGTTCGCGCATCACGATGCGCTGCGCCGCGGGCTCGGGGCTGCGCCGATGGACCGCGCCACGCTCCGCGCCCAACTGCTGGAGGTGGCGCCGAAGATCCTGCCCTACGCCGCGCCGGTCTGGCGCGTGCTCGACGAGCGGCGCCGGGCGGGCAAGCGTATCCTGTTCGAAGGGGCGCAGGGGGCGTTGCTCGATATCGATTTCGGCACATATCCCTATGTAACGTCATCGAACACGCTGGCGGGGATGGCCGCGACAGGCACCGGCATGGGTCCGGGCGCGATCGACTTCGTGCTGGGGATCGTCAAGGCCTACACGACGCGCGTGGGCGAGGGGCCGTTTCCCGCAGAGCTCACCGACGACGTCGGCCAGCGGCTCGGCGAGCGGGGCCGCGAGTTCGGCACGGTGACGGGGCGCAAGCGGCGCTGCGGCTGGTTTGACGCGGTGCTGGTGCGCCAGACCTGCACGACGTCTGGGGCAAAGGGGATCGCATTGACCAAGCTCGATGTTCTGGACGGGTTCGATGAACTGAAGATCTGCGTCGCCTACGATCTCGATGGCGCGCGGGTCGATCATCTTCCGACCGCGGCCGCGCTTCAGGCGCGGGCGACGCCGATCTACGAGACGCTTCCCGGCTGGTCGGAGACGACGGCCGGCGCACGCTCCTGGGCGGATCTGCCGGCGGCGGCGATCAAGTACGTCCGGCGGATCGAGGAGCTGATCGGCTGCCCGGTCGCGTTGCTGTCGACGAGCCCGGAACGCGAGGACACCATCCTCGTCACCGATCCGTTCGCCGCATGAGGCTCGGATACAAGGCGCGACGGCGCTGGTCGCTGGTAGTGTTGCTGATCGGGCTTCCGCTCTATATCGTGGCTGCAGTCAGTCTCGTCGGGCTGTTCGAGCGGCCTTCGGTCTGGGTCGAACTGCTGATCTACGTCGGGCTCGGGATCGTCTGGGCGCTGCCGCTGCGGTGGGTGTTTTCGGGCGTCGGGCGCGACGATCCGGACGCGCGCGACACCGAAACGCGACCTTGACGCGCGGCGCTGGCGCGCCAGACCGGAGCGCGGCCCGGAAAGATGTTGTCGCGCGGAAACGCCCGGTGAAACGGGACGTCGCTCAAGCGGAAAAGTGGTCATCAGCCAAAAGTGTCACGCTTAGCGCAGGTTTGAAAAGATATCCGACAAGGGTCGACAGAAAATCATTTCGCACGCAAAGAAGTTCATATTCCTAAAGACCCGCAAGACGGCCGGCACGTCGATGGAGATCGCGCTATCAAAATACTGCGGCCCGGACGACATTCTGACGCCGATCAATTTTGACGAGGACTTGCACTCCGACGTCTCCTCTCTGAAAGCGCAGAATTACGCCAAGTCGCTGGCGAAGCACCGGCTGTCGGATGTATTTCGCCGTGTGTCAAGGGCGTCAAGCCTGCGCTCTACACCGAGCACATGATGGGGGTCGAAGTGCGAAAGCGTATCGGCGGGGCTGTCTGGCGCGATTATTTCAAATTCACCATCATGCGCAAGCCGTTCGATCAAATTCTCAGCCGCTATCACTGGACCGTGGAGATGCACCGACGTCACGGAGCGGAGGGGGCAGGCGCGAGCCTGAACGACCTGATGCGCCACCGCGCTGAATTCGTGAACGAGAACTGGCTGATCTATACCGCCGGCGACGAAGTGCTGGTCGACGACGTGGAGCGGTATGAGCGTCTCGACATCGATCTCGGCCGGATCAGCGCCCGGATCGGCCTCAATCACAATATCTACGTCGATTTGAAGCACAACAACGCAAAGGCGGGGTTTCGACCCGACAAGCAGGGCAGGCAAGGCGAGATCGCCCCGGACGACGCGGCGATCATCGGCGCCCTCTGCCGCAAGGAGATCGAGTCGTGCCACTACGCCTGGCCCCATATCGAAGCGTAACGAAGGCCATGCGGCGCCAGCCTGCCCATAATGATGTTGCAGCGCGGAAAAGCCGGGTGTAACGGTCTCCCGGTTAACAGACGGCAAGCACAGGGGCGGGATTTTTGGCCAAGTTTTTGCCAATACGTAGAGTGGGGTCCAGGCAATGATTATCTCGCATTCACGAAAATTCATCTTCCTAAAAACTCGCAAGACCGCTGGAACGTCACTCGAGATCGCCTTGTCGAAATACTGCGGTCCGCGCGACATCCTGACGCCGATCAACTACGACGAGGACGCGCGCGCGGAAATTTCAGCAATGAAGGCGCAGAATTACGGCAAGCCACTTGCAAAATATAGGCTGTCCGACGTTATTCGCCGTGTCGTCAAGGGCGTTCAGCCTGTACAATACACCGAGCACATGATGGCGGTCAATGCGAGAAAACTCATCGGCGAGACGATTTGGCGCGACTATTTTAAGTTCACGATCGTTCGCAATTCGTTTGATCGAATGCTCAGCCGCTTTCACTGGACGATGGAAATGCGCCCGCAGTATGCTGCCGACTAGGGGGTTGTGAGCTTGAATGACCTGATGCGCCATCGCGCCGATTTCGTGAACGAGAATTGGCTGATCTACACCGCCGCCGATAAGGTTTTGGTCGATGACGTGGTGCGGTTCGAGAACCTCGAGGTCGATCTCGCCAGAATCAGCACTCGTATCGGCCTCGACCACAATCTTTACAACGATATGAAGGGCATCAAGGCCAAGGCGGGGTTTCGACCCGAAAAGCAGGTCGGGGAAGATTCGATCTCTGCAGAGGACGCGGGGTTGATACGGGCGCTCTGCCGCAAGGAAGTCGAGACTTTCCAGTATGCGTGGCCCGCGTCGATGGATGACGGAAGCCGCTCCACACCCTTGTCGGAAGGAGTTTCGCCATAACCTTTGTACAGTTCTTCCGGTCGAACTTGTTGACCTCGGCGTTGGCCGCCCTGTCGCTTGCCGGTGCCGCGCGTGCCGAGGAGATCGGCGAGGTGACGACGGCGTTCAAGATCCTCGGGGCAAACCATCGCATCGTCGTCGAGGTCTTCGACGACCCGAAGGTCGAGGGGGTGAGCTGCTACGTCAGCCGGGCGCGAACCGGCGGCATCTCGGGTTCGCTCGGGCTGGCCGAGGATACGGCGGACGCGTCCATCGCGTGCCGGCAGACCGGGCCGGTACGGTTCCGCGACGAACTCGAGGAAGGCGAGGAAGTGTTCGGCCGGCGCGCCAGCATCCTGTTCAAGCGCATCCAGGTCGTTCGCTTTCATGACGAGGCGCGCAATGCGCTGGTCTATCTCACGTATTCGGATCGGCTGATCGACGGCTCGCCGCAGAATTCGCTATCGGCGGTCGCCATCCAGCCCTGGGAGTGACCGTCCTTTACCGCGCGTCCGGGCCGGTGACGCTGGTCGGCGGCGGGCCGGTCGACGCGGCGCAACTGGCGCGCGTGCTGGCGCTGGCGCCCGAGGCGGTGGCGGCGGACGGCGGCGGGGACACGGCGCTGCCGCCGGGCGTCCCGTTCCGGGCCGTCATCGGCGACATGGACTCGATCAAGAGCGCGGCTGCGCTGCGAACGCGCGGCGTGCCGGTTCACGAGATCGCCGAGCAGGACGGCACCGATCTGGAGAAGTGCCTGCGCACGGTCGCGGCGCCGCTGTTTCTCGGGTTGGGGTTTCTCGGCGGCAGGATCGACCATCACATGGCGGCGATGAACGCGCTGGTGAAATTCGCCGCGACCCCCTGCGTGCTGATCGGCGGCGCCGATCTGTGCTTTCTGTGTCCGCCCGTGCTGGAGCTCGAGATGACGGCCGGGGCGCGGGTTTCTCTGTTCCCGATGGGCGCCGTGAACGGTGTTGTGTCGCACGGGCTGCGCTGGTCGGTCGCGGGGCTCGCGATGGCGCCTGACGGGCGGATCGGGACGTCGAACATGGCGCTGGGCGGGCCGGTTCGGCTCGGGTTCGACCGCGCCGCAATGCTGGTGATCCTGCCGGTCGGCATGCTCGACGCGGTTGTGGAGCGGTTGACGCGGTGCGTCTGATCCCGGCGCCGCAAGTTCTCGCCGCGCTGGCGTTGGCGGCGGCGGCCGGCCTTGCCGCCGGGGCGGCGGGCGTGCCCCTGCCGTGGCTGCTGGGCCCGCTGGTGGTGACGGCCGTGGCGGCGATGGCCGATCTGCGGCTTGCGGGCGCGCCGCTGCGCTTGCCGAAGTCGCTGCGCGACTACTGCGTGCCAGTCATCGCCGTGACGATCGGGGCCACCGTCACCCCCGACGTGGCGACCTCGGCGCTGCGCTGGTGGCCGAGCCTGCTGGCCATGGCGCTGTTCGTCGTCGCGGTGCAGTTCGCGAATTATGGGCTGTTGCGGCGTCTTGGCGGCTACGACAGGCCGACGGCGTTCTTCGCGGCCAGTCCGGGCGGCCTGATCGATGCGGTCCTGAGCGGCGAGAGCCGCGGCGGCGCGCTGGCCGTGATGTCGACCCAGCATTTCGCCCGGATCGCGGTGACGGTGGCGGTCGTGCCGTTCCTGATCGCGGCATTCGCCGAACCGGTCGGCCAGGAACGGGCGGTGATCGCCGAAGGCATCGGCTGGCCGAGCCTGACCGACGCCATCGTGCTGATCGCCTGCGCCGTTCTCGGCGCGTTGGTCGGCAAGCGGTTGCGGCTGCCCGCGGCGGTGATGCTCGGGCCGTTCGTGCTGAGCGCAGCACTCCATGTCGGCGGGTTGACGGCGGCAGAGACGCCGCTGCCGCTCGTGCATCTCGCGCAACTCGTGGTCGGCGGGGTGTTGGGGCTGCAATTTGCCGGGACGGGCAAGCGGCAGGTGGCGCACGGCGTCGGGTTCGCGGCGCTCGGCGTGGCGGTGGCGCTCGGCGTCGCCGCCGCCTTGTCGCTGGCGTTGACCGACGTCGTGGACGCGCCGTTCGCGGCGGTGTTTCTCGCCTTTGCGCCCGGCGGGCTTGCCGAGATGGGACTGATCGCGGTCTCGCTCGGCATCGAACCGGCGTTCGTGGTCGTGCATCACCTGCTCCGGATCGTGCTGACGATTTCGCTGGCGCCCTTGCTTTTCGACCGACTCGTCGCGCGCGGGTCCGATGACGGTCTCGGCGACTGAACGAAAACGTCCCTTGCATCCGTCGCCTGGCCGGGCGCAGGTTTTTTGGCGGCAGCCGGATCGGACGAGCGGAAGGACATTGGATGATCGAGCTCAAGGACACCCTTTCGCGGAGGCGCAGCGCGGCGAGGCGGACTGCGGGATGTCTGGCGCGATTCGGCCCTCCGCCGCCGCACGGGGTCGAGGTCATCGTGACTGCGGCGACGTGACGCGCCGGACGGGGGAAGCATGAAGGTCATCGTTCTGGGGGCTGGCGTGATCGGCGTGACGACGGCCTGGTATCTGGCCAAGGCGGGAGCCGAGGTGCTGGTGCTCGACCGCCAGCCGGGGCCGGGCATGGAGACGAGCTTCGCCAATGCGGGCGAGCTGAGCTACGGGATGACGTCGCCGTGGGCGGCGCCGGGCATCCCGATGAAGGCGTTGAAGTGGCTGTTCATGCGGCACCGGCCGCTGTTCATCTGGCCGATGATCGACCCGGCGATGTGGGTCTGGGGCGCGCGGATGCTCGCGAACTGCAACGAGCGTTCGTACCGGATCAACAAGGGCCGGATGGTGCGGGTGTCGAACTACAGTCGCGATGCGCTGACCGAACTGATGGCGGAGGTTCCGCTGGCATTCGATCAGCGCGAGCTCGGGACGTTGCAGCTGTTCCGGACCGAGAAGCAGGTGAAGGCGTCCAAGGCCGATCAGGAGGTGCTGGCGGAGTACGGCTCGCCCTATGTGCTGCTGTCGAAGGACGAGTGCATCGCGGTCGAGCCGGGGCTGCGGCACGTGTCCCGGAAATTCGTCGGCGGGCTGAGGTTGCTCGCGGACCGGACCGGGGATTGCCGGATGTTCACGCTGGCGCTGGCCGAAAAGGCCGCCGAGCTCGGGGTGACGTTCCGCTACGGGGTGACGATCGACGGCTTCGTGACGGAGGGGGACCGGATCGCCGGCGTCAAGACCGTCAAGGGGCCGGAGACGGCGGAGGCTTACGTCTGCGCGCTGGGGCCCTATGCGCCGATCCTGCTCAAGACGGTCGGGATCAGGCTCCCGATCTATCCGATCAAGGGCTATTCGATCACGCTGCCGGTCACCGATCCGGACGCGGCGCCGGTCTCGACGCTGATGGACGAGACCCACAAGGTGGCGATCACCCGGCTCGGCGACCGGATCCGGGTGGCGGGGCAGGCCGAGATCATCGGCTACAACGCGAGGTTGGGCCCGCGGGCGACCGATACCGTGCGGTTCGTGGTCAGCGATCTGTTTCCGAAGGGCGGCGATGTCAGCAAGGCGGAGGGATGGACCGGTCTGCGACCGATGACGCCGGACGGGACGCCGGTGATCGGGCCGACGCATTACGCGAACCTGTTTCTGAACACCGGGCACGGGACGCTGGGCTGGACGATGTCCTGCGGGTCGGGGCGCGCGGTGGCGGACATCGTGCTCGGTCGGACGCCCCAGATCGACTTCGACGGGCTAACGGTGGCGCGCTTCGGGCAGTAGCGTCGGGGCACGGTTTTGTGAGACAGCGCCGAGCGCTATTTTCCCGAAAAAGGGGAGTAGAGCATGGACGAAAAGAACGACGTGAAACCCTGCGTGACGGAGGCCTCGGCCCCGCCGACGCGCGTCCCACACGCTGGCGGCGGCGGGGCCCAGGCTGGTGAGGGGAAGCGCTTCTCGGCCACGAGGAAACTGGTGGCAGATCAGCGACTGATAAGGGGCAAGAATCCGGAGTCGCTGTCGCGGGACTGTACTTGCCAGCCAATCGGCTCTCGGAATGGCTGACCGCATCCTGATCGCGGCCGACAACGCGATGAAGGAGCGCGAGCGCGACGCGCGGGATCAGGATATCGAGCGGCTGAAGGGTACCTCGACTATGCCCTGTTTCTGCGGTGATCCACGTTTAAGGCGCGTCTCTGGTAGAGCGTAGCCTTCGGTCAGCGATGTCTGGCGTCGGCTCCGCTTCCGGATGTCCGGGTTAGCGGACTATCTTGTATGGATGGCTCCTGCCTGGCAAGGTGGGTCGTGATCTTCATGCGTCTGGTCGGCTGCGGCCATGGATAGGGCGTCGAAGTTGCGGCGTGAGAGCCGCGCGCCCTGAGATGCGTCGTAAGCGGCGGCTGGCCCCCACCTTCCACTTTACGTCCTGACCTGAGATTTCGGCTTTGATGGAGATCGGGGCAGGAGTTTCGCGATGGCGACGAC
>Ga0105046_10020455_pt1 | contig 10014 bp, 3 predicted proteins | sample MAT03_FD_78385 | JGI IMG/M metagenome (GOLD analysis project Ga0105046, IMG submission 78385) | Freshwater microbial communities from Lake Fryxell liftoff mats and glacier meltwater in Antarctica - MAT-03 (megahit assembly) | ecosystem: Environmental > Aquatic > Freshwater > Ice > Liftoff... | reverse complement strand
TTTGTTGCCAAGTGGGCGAGTTTATCCGGTCATCAATGCCAACGGTGCTTTTGCCAGAACTTTGCAAATAAGAAATGGCGCCAGATTGACCTTAAATTCAGGTTTCAACATCAATGTTTGCGGCAGTCTGGATAACCTTGGCACATTTACCACCAACCCAGCCTCCACAGTCACTTTTATTGGAAACTCAAATCCTGCCGAAATAAAAGGAAACCTATCAGGCCTAAGCACTTTGGGTTCAGTGGTTATCAACAAAACCAATGCCACAGATTCTGTTAAATTGGTAAACAACACCGACTTAACCGGAGATTTCACCATCACCAGAGGGCAGTTTAAAGGCAATGGATTTAACATGCGATTGGCAGGAAACTTCTCTAATGCAGGTGCTTACATCCACAACAATACAACGCTGGAATTAAACGGTGCCTCAAATTCTACCATTACCAACACGGGTACCGGTAATTTTCACACGCTCCGAATCAACAAAACGGCGGGAGGAAATACAGTTACTTTTAATCCTGCGGTAACTACCATCCAAAACCAATTGAATTTAACTTCAGGAAAGGCCGTTACTATTGGAACAAATGAAATATCGGTAACAAATTCGGCCACATCTGCTGTAATCAACCATTCTGCCATCAGCTATGTTCAAGGCAGAATCAGACGTTCTGTTTCAGGAACAGGTGGATTTGATTTTCCGGTTGGAGATGCGACCAGATACCAATTGATAAGCATGAGTCCAACAACAAGTTTGACGGGAACTTCAAATATATTGGGCTATTTCAACGGCAGTACAGCAGGCGGCTCCACTCCTATTTTAAACGAAGGCTTGTATTATTATCAATATGTTTGTCAAAATGGATTTTGGACACTTACGCCAAATGCGCAACCTTCCGCCGGTGCCTTCAACATCAATATAAATCCAATAGGATTTGTTTGCCAGGGACCTTACCAAACCATTGGAAAAAGGACAAATTCTGGCACGGCCTGGACATTTGGCGGAAGTACGCCCGTTGGCTTTACACAAAGAAACGGGTACACAAGTTTTTCAGAATTCGCACAAATCGATGCTGAACAACCTCTTCCGATCAAACTGTTGTCATTTTATGGAAAATGGAGGAACAAAGTCATTGAGCTGAATTGGAATACTGCAAGTGAAAGAGACAACGACTACTTTTTGTTAGAGCGTTCTGCAGATGGAACGTATTTTGAAACAATTGGCAAAATTGACAGCAAAAATGAGATCAAAGAAGCCAACAACTACAAATTTGATGACCATAATCCTGGTTCCGGTTTGAATATTTATAGACTAAAGCAATATGATACGGACGGAAAATTCAACTATTCGCATGCCATCACCTTAACTAAAAATGGTGCAGCCGATTTTGTAAAATTGCTTCCAAATCCGATTTCAAGCGGACAGGTTTCTACCATTCAGATATTGGCAAGCGAAAAGGAATCCTATCAGATTCTGGTAGTGGATATGGCCGGTAAAACCTTGATAAGAAAACAATTAGAAACAACTTCTGGTCTTAACGAAATCGAATTGTCACCAAAAAATATACTTCCAAAAGGCATTTACACAGTCCATTTCATTGGCTTAAATCAAAATTCAAGCGACCATTTGCCATTGAAACTGGTGGTTGAATAAAATCACAAATAAACTACTCAATCTTAAAATCGGCCAGGTGGAAATCTGGCCGTTTTTTTTTGGAATTGTAGTCAACGAGCTTTCCGAAAATCTACTGAGAAAAATCAAGATTTAGTTAATGAGCAATTCTCCAAAACCATAAGCCTGATGGATAGAAAATGACCATCAAACAAAACCCTTAAAAATCAATTGAGGGAATATTCTGCCTGGAAATTGGCTCAACCGAAAGAATCAGCACCAAAAAACTCAGAAATTCAAGCTTAGAAATTGACCTCCTCAATCACTTTCCCGCTTTTGTCTTTCATCCGGATCAAGTCTATTTGGCCAAATCCATTGATTTGAAACTTAATTACCTTCATCAAACCCATTGTCCTTTTATAGGTGGATTTGAACCTTTTTGTGCTGTCTATTGAAATTTGGAATTTCTTATTGATCACCTTTATTTCAAGGTCATGCCACAAGCCGGCCTCAGTGGATAGCTTGGTTAGGTTTTCAAACTTTCCACCAAAATATTTTTCAGCCGGGGCTACAAAAATGTGTTGTGCACAACCTTTATTGAATATCTCCAATTCGTGATGGCCACTGTCTGCAAAAATTTTAAGCTGAAATGAATGACAAATATTTAGTGACTGATCGACCTTGAATCTACATTGAAAAACAAAATTATCAGCATCTATCGTTGACTCTTTTACTTCTATCATTTGGAAAAAAAAATTTATAGAATCCAAATTGGAATTTTCGAAAAAAGATCGTTTAAAGCCTGCGAAGCCATTACTCAAATAGTGTTTCTGAGCTACTGCCAACAGGTGCTTGTCATCTTCAAAGAAGCACTCCCAACCACGGGAAAAAGCTCTGATAGGCAGTGCTTTAATTACCTTTTTATTCGTCGATAAGTAAACAAAAGAATATATAGGCCGAACAATGGAATGAATAAACGTCTTTTTTTTTGGATCAAGCAAAAATTTAGAACCACCTACCCCTAAATACAGCGAATCCTTAATCTCCTCTGGGATTTCATAATCCACAATCAAGGTGTACGGGGCTGTATCTATTGGATTTTGTATATGAATTTTGACCTTACTAAAATCTGACCTTGCTGATACTTTTTCATCGGATAATAAGCGAATAAACATTAGAAAAGCTACGATAGAAATAGCAATGGCTAAAAACCAGGGCCAGATTTTTGATCTTTCAGAACCTTCTTTCTCTTCTAAACTGATTGGGTCATTTTCGAGATTGAATTCGGATTGAAATTGCATTCTGAACTTATTCCAATCTTCATAGCCAACATAAATGGCCAATGCATTTCTGGTATCAATTTGTGGGTTGTATTGGTCAGAAGTCTTGATTTTACCAAATAATCTCTTCAGTGTATTTTTACTGATCAGAAATTTCGTTTCCTTCTCAATTTTTTCACTTAGCTGACCAAAAAGCCCATCCTGCCACTTTTCTGGATCTGAATAGCCAAATTTAAGTGCAACTTTTTCTAGAAGGAGATTTAGTAGTTCTTGATCCAAAGAAATATATTTCGATGGCAAAGTAAATCAAAACTAAAGAAGTGAACCAATAGCTTTTGTTTTTTTAATGTTCTGCTGTAAAAGCAAAAGAAGAACCAAAAAACGGATCAAAGTCGTTTAAGCAACATTCAGTCGCTCCCTGAAACCTTGAATCTCTTCAACGATCTTTTGTTCGTCTAGCGGTTTAGGAAAAAAAGCATCAAAACCCATGTCAAGAAATCTGGATTCATCTTTTTCTGTTCCATAACCCGTTGTCGCTATTACTTTACAATCGGGCTGTAAAAGCTTTATTTTTGGTAAAATCTCAATTCCAGCTTCTACAAACTGGCCAAGATGAATATCCAACAGAACAAAATTAAAGGACTCTCTTTGAATCCAATACAAGGCCTCATCGCGGGTTGCCGCATGTCGTACTTTACAATGTGGTTTTATGGCGTTGGCTAGCGCCCAGGCGTTGATGTACTCGTCTTCAACAAGCAACACATTTATGTCAATTTCAGTGTTCATAGTGGTGGTATTGGCTATCAGACCGGATCAGCAATTGGCATGTATTGCGGGATCTCTGATCTAAGATAATTGAATTTTCACCTCTTACGAAATCTATGGAAAACTGGTCGTAATTCTTGATGGTAAACAGTGTAAGATTCTCGTTATGAAGAATATAATATTGTTTAGATAAGTGCTCTGCAATCAGATTCAATACTTCCTTTTTAACCTCCGTCACTACAGAAATGCTTGTAGCTGAAATTTGAAGCATATTTATTTTAAGACTTGCCTGATTAAATGCATGAAGCACCTCTGTAATATTTTTCTCTTCCATAAAAGAGTAATCTCTTGAGGTAAATGACGCCAAAGTTTGGTTTCGCTTCACAATAAAGGCAGACTCAGTCCACCTCACCGCATCTGTTCCAATTCTTGTCCCTTGCTTTTCCGGATCTAGAAAACTTCGCACAAAAAGTGGAATCCGTTTTTGAGCCAAGGGGCTTATTGTTTTTGGATGAATGACTGTGGCACCATAGTATGTCAGTTCGGCTGCATCCTGATAACTTAAGTTAGGCAGAAGTACAGTGCCTTGAAGCCATTTTGGATCGGCATTCAAAACTCCGGGGACATCCTTCCAAATTGTAACAGATTCTGCATTAAGGCAGTAACCCAAAATAGCCGAAGTATAATCTGAACCTTCTCTGCCAAGGGTTGTAAGCATTCCATTTTTTGCACCCCCAATGAAACCTTGTGTAACTACAATTCCAGACTTTAAAATTGGTTCCAGACTTTTTTGCACTGCGACCTGGGTTTCATCCAAATTGACAATGCCCTCCCGCCATGTCAAATCGGTTTTGATCAGAAACCTGACATTTTGAAGGCTTGTTGGAATGTCTTTTCTCTTCAGATAAATGTATAAAATCAAGGTTGATAAGTATTCGCCAAAAGAGACAACCTGATCATAGCCAAGGTCAAAATCAATGCCCTGAGAATGACTAAGCTGAAACTCCAATCGAATGAAATATCTATTCAATGCATCCTTCGATTCTTCATCCTCCTCACCAAATAGTTCAATTGCGATGGATTGATGGAAGTTTTTTAAGTCATCAAATTCCAATTCATAAACTTCTCCCTTTTGGGCTTTTTCAAAGAGTACTTCCAAGGCATTTGTTGTTTTGCCCATTGCAGAAAGCACAACAACCAGGTTGTTCTCCTTTGCCTGACTTTGAATTATTTGCGCTACCCTTCTTACACCGCCTGCATCTTTAACAGATGCACCTCCAAACTTAAATATTTTAATCAAGACTCTAATCGATAAGGATTGCAAAGAAATGCTACAATGATGAGCTTTCGCTATGCTTCAAAAAAAACCCCGATAAAGCGGGGTTTAAATTTCTTATTGGACTACCAAATTTAAACTCTTATGAAAGGCTTCCCCAGCGACATCTTTCGCTGAGATCAATATTCTATACATTCCAGGTGCATATCCCCTTAAATCGATTTTGACTTTTTGGTTTCTGGATGTATAATTTGATTGTCCTGCAACTTGCTGACCTAGAGTATTTAGAATTGAAATATCAACGATTTCGTCAATTCCGGAAAGATCGAGAATAAATTCTCCACGACCAGGATTTGGATAAACAGTAGGATTGAATGCCTTGATTTTTGGATTGCAATCCAGAGAAAGCGTGTTGAAAATGTGTTTCTCACCCAAATCATCCAACAAGGTTAATCGTGCCTGATTAAAAGCTGAAGGAATTTTAGCAATGGTCAATTTGTAATCCAATGCCAGATTTGAACTTCCTGCTGCTTTTAATGAACCGATATTTTCCCAGTTTCGCCCATTGAAAGAAGCTTCGATAAAAAATGCCTTTGAATCGGTTTCCTTCAAAGTTCTCCAAATAAAATCTGTTGAATTTTCATTGCAATTCGATTTAAAGTAGGCAAGTTCAACCGCCAAAGGATTGTTCAGATACGAACCTGCTGTCCACTCTGAAAACTGAGGAATTCCAGTTTTGGTGATGGTATTGGCAACCGCATTTAGAATACCTGGTTGCTGCGTCCATACTGTGCCATCAAATCTATAAAGATCTAATTCCGACTCTGTAATAGTTCCGCTGGTTGTCACCAGTTCATCATCAAAATAATTGAAAACAAATGTTGCATTTAGACCTGAATTGTTGGTTGGATGAATTTCGTATCTTCTATTGGCTCCAAAGCCGGCGCCAAAAATAACCTGATTGTGTTTCCTGATTATTTGGGTTGAACCCAAGTTTATGGCAGACGACAACACCGCACCTAAACCAGCTACATTCACCGAGGAAGGTGCATTTAATGTCCTTGTCGCAAGGATTCTACCTCCAGTTGTGCCGGTAACCCTGTTTGCATCTATTTCATTTACAAGGCTGCCAGTTGTCCCAAGATCCAAATCAAAACCGTTCAATTCTACATCCCCTGTTTGCATATTGATTTGATTGCTTAAAGTGACGTTAGATGCCAGGGATACAAAATTTGCGGAGCTGGTTTTATTTATCACCACATCATAAAAGTCAACATTTCCTGAAATGGTTGAATTGCTGGCACCAGTGAAGTTTACAGGATAATTGTTATGTGTCAACGAACCAGTAACGGTTAGGTTTCCACCTACATTCAATGTTGAACTCGCATTTAGGATCAAGGCAGCAGTATTGGCAATGGCTAAATCACAATTCGTTGTTATCGATCCGGTAAGGCTAGTGGAAGCTCCAGCTATGTTTAGCGTTCCGGTTCCAGATACAGTATTGCCTGTAGGAATTACATTGCCACTCACATTTAATGTATAGCCTGAAGGAATGGTTACTGTCGCACCAGAATATAAAACCAGATCTTTACAGGAACCGTTTCCTCCTGTTAAAAAGTTAGGCTGGTTGGCCACACTACCAATATTTGCATTTTCCAAACTTGTTGGAACCGTAGCTGGAACCCAATTCGTCCCAACATTCCAATTGGTATTGGTAGTTCCTACCCAGAGTTTACCGACGATGGCTTGCCCAACCTGAAAATCTCCAAACGTTGTTCCGGAAATACCAGTTCCCTGGGTCGAAGTAGCTGTCAAAGTTCCAACTGTAGGTTGGGTCCATGCACTGCCGCTGTAACGAGAAAGAATGAAACTCAAAGGCGTCGCACCAACATCAAGATCTGCAGCATCAAAATTGAAAGTGGTGCTGTATGCTGTAAATCCAGTTACCCCCGAATTGGTCAAAGTCCAGAATCTGTTGGCCGTTTTGTTCTGGTCAATTCCTGAAAAATAAACCTGTGGATGATCGCCTGAAGTTGTATTTGCGGTGATAAAACCTCCGGCTGAAGTTGTCCCTGTATAATTAACTATGATCGGAGTATAAACACTTGCATCCCCAATTGGAAAACTGGTTGAAGTTGCCGCGGCAGGTATGCCCATTCTGAGGTTTCCATTTACATAACTGGCCGGTGAAGCACCAACTATGGTACCTGGAGAATTTACGGTTAAATTATTACCACCGGTTGCAAAAACACCAGAAGTCAGCGTAAGTGCATTGGTTGCGGTGATGGAACTTGTCAGGGTTTTCACTCCGCTGGCTGTGGTCAGTAGGTTGTAAAAATTAGTAGAACCAGTGATGGTTTGCGCTGCACCTGTTAAACTTACATTTCCTGTTCCAACTACAAAACCACCTGTTCCTACTGAATTGGTCCAGTTGCCTGCCATGCTTACATTTTTATTGTTTGGATTGTTAACAATACCAGCTGAAATTGTCAGATTGCCACTTAGTGAAATGTTGTCGTTTGGTAAATTCTTAGTTGCGGCTCCGGAAAACTCCAGGTTATGATAAATATTTTGTGTTGAAAGGGTGCCATTTGTAGCTCCACCCATTTCAAAAGTTCCTCCTCCGGTAGTTGTAAATGTGGCATAATTACCACCTGGAAATAAATATTGATTGGCGGCTGTGGCATCTTGCCTGATCCTGCCGGTTCCGGTAACATCACCAAAATTATGGGCAATGCTGTTTGATAAATCCAGGGTTCCATTTAGAATTACTGAAATTGCATTTCTTCCATTTCCGTTGGAAGCAATCGTATGTCCTGATGCTATAATGGTTTGATTTGAATTTGGGAAAGTGGGTGCGGCAGCTCCTGCATGTTGAAGAACGCCATCAATCGACCACGCGTTCGGATCATTCCAATTGCCTCCCAAAGTGGCATTTCTACTGTAAAATATGGAAAGAATATTAAACTCTGAAGGTTCACCTGCGGTATAATCACCATTGAAATAATTGACACCCGTAATTGTTGCCGTTCTGGTTACAGTATTTACAGTGCCTGCCAACCCTAAAGTAGGCGCCCAAACGCTTCCAAAATACCTGCCTGTTACGTAGCTGGCTTCTGTTCCAAAAACGTCCAGAGGATCATAAGAATACGTGTGATTTACAACTGTGCTGCCATTAAATCCTGTGCTGCTCACTCTCCAGTAGAAATCGAGCTCCCTGTTTGCTGCATCTGTGGTGGCAGGATGTCTGGCTTCCACGGGTTTGACTGCTATTGTTCCAGCCACAGAATTGGCTGTTACATTCATTCGGACAGGAGTATATTTTAATGTCGTTCCAATTGGAAAGGTAAAATCCAATGCACTGGCCGGATAGGACTTTTGCACACCAGGATCACTTATTACTCCATTAACCCGAATCATATTCACACTGGAAAATGTACCGGTAACCACAGTGCTTTGGCCAAGGCTTAGTAAATTGTCATTGATGTATAAAACTCCGTTGCTCAGGTTTAAATTACCAGACAGAGTTACCGGCGCTTCTGCAACTACTCCGGCCGCATTGGCAATCCGGATGTTTCCAAAGTTGGCTGTTCCCGATGATTGAATGGATTGACTTGCAGCACCACCCATCACCAGAAATCCTCCTCCGGAAGAAGTATGCGTACTGTTGTTCACCACATTTGTAATCGCAGTGCAAAGGTTTGCGCCTGTGTTAAAGGTTCCCGAATTCAAATTTAACTGACCGTTTACCTGGGTATTCGAATTGGTACCCAGTGTAATCTGCCCACCTGAAAAAGTGTTAGATAAATTGAGAACTGCAAAATTGGTGATATTACCAGAAACGCCTGTTATGCTTTGATTTGCAAGGGCACTGTTAAAAGTGGTTACCTGAGAAACCAGAGCAGGTTGAAAACCTCCAACAGCAAGTCCCGTAGTGGCAGTTGGATTTTGATTGACAAGATTTCCACCTATTGTCACTGCGAGACCATTTGCGTTGAATCTGGAACTGTTTTCAATTCTGAGGTTGTTTTTGATAACGATTGGGTCACCAATTAAAATAACTGTTTTGGCATTGGTCGTGCCGTCAACTGAAAAATTCCACAATGGACAGGTTGCATTCAGAAAGAAGGTTTGAGCTGCGGAAGTTCCAATTCTGATTTCTCCTCCGGTAATATTAAAAGAGGCAGGCTGGAGATAAATATCATGAAAAACACCATTTGGTGACCCGTTTCTATCAATCGTAAGTAAGGAGTTACCAGACATATTGAACTCAGAACCAGCATTTAATATTTCGAATTTACCTTTATCGTGTGACAATGAGTTGGCAGCATCTTGATTTTTTCCTCTTACCAAAACTGTACTATTTCCCGATTGGGTATATTTTAAAGCACCAATTTGAGTCACCAAACTTCTTCTGATTTGTCCATTTACATTCAAAACACCTGTTCCGGAAATATCAAACTCAGGAAGTCCAGAAGCACCGTATTCCAAATCATTGTGTTGATTATTTGCATTGGCTCCAATATTCATTGTACCAGCCAAAATAGACAGCTTTCCAAATAATACCAGATCCGCAGCAGAAGAATTCACCTGATTCACATTTATGGTTAATGCGGAATTATTGAGTGTTAATGCTGAGGTTGGGGGAATTACATAGTTTCCAACAGCATCACTCAATGTAATGGTTCCGGCTTTGGAGAACCTTAAATTTCCATTGGTTAAGGTTAGCCAATTGTTGGTAGGTGCAGAAAAAGAACCTAAAGTGGTCACATTTAACTCTGTTGCATTACTCGTTCCCTTGTTGATAATGAGTGCATTAAGAGAAACTGAAGAACCTGCATTTGAACCATCAAATACCTTTGAACCCGTATTTTGAAAAGTAAGATTTGCTTTTGAGGCATTGTTAAAATTAATAATGCCCTCATTTGTTAAATTTCCATCCAGATTTACATTATGAACGACTGCACCTGAAGTAGCGCTTATCCAGCTTGCTCCGTTGCTCACAGTTACATTGCCAAGTACATTTACAGTTTGCGAAAAAGAAGATCCCATTTCAAGAATACCTTGGTCTAACAGCAAATTAT
>Ga0105046_10020454_pt1 | contig 10015 bp, 8 predicted proteins | sample MAT03_FD_78385 | JGI IMG/M metagenome (GOLD analysis project Ga0105046, IMG submission 78385) | Freshwater microbial communities from Lake Fryxell liftoff mats and glacier meltwater in Antarctica - MAT-03 (megahit assembly) | ecosystem: Environmental > Aquatic > Freshwater > Ice > Liftoff... | reverse complement strand
GAGAAGCACGGGTCGACGGTGCCAGGCTCGAGATCGCACTGAGAGATTCAGGATTGGGCTGCGTGAGCGCGGGGCGAGCGAGCGCGGGAGTGAGCAGGGTGATCGTGCCCGTTCTCCCCGCTATCTCCATCTTCCCCGACATCCCATCACGCGGCGTGAGCACGTGAACGAGGCTGGACCTGACACCATCGGGAGTTGTGCACGGAAGATCCAGCCGGGTTGCATCGGTCGCGTCCTGATCGACAACGAGCCAGACAGCGTGAGCATTCTGCCCAAGTTTGGCGGCGACGGCGCTGGCGGCGAACCTTTTGGCAAGGATACCCGGATGCCAGAAGGTGGCCTGATGTCCGCTGTACACGAGCGATCCGGAGGGCAGTCCGAGCTCGGACGAGAAAGAGTTTGCGCTGGCGATGGTGCTTTGCGGAGCGCGGTGGAACGCTGCGGCGAGGGCGGCCCATGAGTGCGCTTCCGGGCGGAGCGTGGTTGTTGGGGCTGGAATTTCTGGAGGGGCCGGGATCGTCACGTCGCACGGTAGTCGTGGCAAGCGCTTTGGTCACATGGACGCGGCTCGCTCGCGCGGACGGTGCTCGCGTCGCGGCCTGGGGGCTGTCCACGCGGCTCGGAAGATTCCCTCGCAAGGAGCGACCGTACGGAAGGCCAAGGCTCGCAGACGCCCATGAGCGATGCGCGCGGGAGCTTGGCCTGCTGACGCTCCATCTCGCGGTGCATGACCTTGCGATAGTGACGCAACCGGACCGTCGGATCGTCAAGCGTGGCACCGAAGGTGCGGTTGGGATCGTTGTAGATGAGGCGGACGGGCAACTCGCGAACGCGGAGACGGTTGGCGGCCGCTTGGACCCAGAACTGCATCGGGAAGGCGTAGCCCCGGACCGTGGGGCGCATCGAGCGAAGCGCCTGAACGCGGTAGGCCTTGAAGCCGCAGAAGGCATCGGTCAGTGTGGTTCCCAGCAAGCCAGCAAAGCGGCAGTTGACTTCGGCGGTGATTGTCTCGTTGATGGCGCGTCGATCCGCGGGGGGAGCGCCGATGCCGTCCTTCACACTGATGTATCGCGAGCCGCTGATGATGTTGGCACCATCGTTGTGAGTGGCTTCCTCAGCGGCCTCGATGAATCTCGGAATCGCGGCGGGCTCGTGCTGCTCATCGCAGTCCATCGTGATGACCCAGTCGAAGCGCCGGTCCATCGCGAAGCGGAACGCGTCACGCATCGAAGCTCCGTAGCCCATGTTGTCGCGGTGGCGGATCTGGTGAACGGGATAGTCGGGAAGGATCCGCGGCGTTGCGTCCTTGGAACCGTCGTCGATGATCAGCACGTCGGGGTGGATCGAGAGCACGCGCTCAAGAACGCCACGGACGTACTTCTCTTCGTTGAAGACCGGCATGGCTACGAGCGTTCGCATCAGTGAGTGTCTCCGAGAAACCCCTCAGGGATTCGAGAGGCGCTGCGAGTTGGATCCGCCTCATCTGGATGTTGGATGCCGGTGCGGCCTCAACGTGGCACACATTCTCGCAAGATGCCTATCGAACACCGTTCAAACGGTCGCTTCGCGCGATCCGGCGAGGCATGTTATGGCACGGGATCAAGGTCGGGCCCCACAATGGTCTTGATCTCGACCGCCTCTTGTTTCTGAGAATGCGCCATGGACGTGAAGGCCGCAAAGCCAAAGGGCATGTGTCCTCCCTCGCTTCCATCTTTATCCTCGCCCGTTCCCGAGGCGGCCTTGATCCGCTCGATCAGCGCGGCGGTCAGGGCGTGGAACGAACGGATCTCGTGGACCGGAAGCGTGAAGACCTCGCCTTCTGGTGTCTCGATCTGAAAGACCGTGCACTCAACATCCATCGAGAGCTCTTTGTCGGCCTCGGTGCCGTTGAGGCCGCAGGCAAACATGGGCGTGATGGCTCCGATGGCGATGCGAACACCGTTGGTGGTGATGATCGCGAGGCGGCCGTCGAATAGATCTTCCTGAGGTTCATCGCTCGCTGCGGTGCTGCTCGCGCTCTTCTGGGCGTGGAGCATCGAAAGATTGGTCAGTAACTCGCGCACGACGTTGTGCCAGAAGAGCTCTCGCAACTCGCCAACGTTTGCCATCGACCGCGCCGTTGCGCGGCGGGTGATCTGGGCTGCTGGACGAACCTTGGTCGGGGCTGCGGCGGGTGTTGTGCGGGCGGGTTTCATAGACATGGTTGCATTCTGGCGGATCACAGGCGACTTGTCGAGGCGCGACTCTGAAATGTCGCGATCACGAAGGGCCTCCATGAGCGGCTTCTAGCGGCCAATCACCCAACAAACCGGCGGCCCAGCGGGCCGGATTCAAAGAACTGCGACTTGGATGCCTCGGCAATCAGGCGGATACGCGAGCCGCGCTCGATTCGAGGGCCATCCGCCAGATGACCAACGGCGCGGAGCAACGTGGTGCCAACCCGCACTTGCAGCACGATCCGCCCGGCGCGAGGAGTGATCTCCGTGACTGTGCCAACGAGCTCGCCCGCTGCCGCGCGACCGGGCGGCGGGCTGTTGCTGTCATCGCTGAGCGCGATGCGAAGTGCTTCGGCGGGGAGCGACATCGTGATCGTGCCGATCGCGGCGAGCGGGACCACGAGATTCGCCAACTGGTGCGGGATCGCGATGGCAAAGTCCTCGCCGACAAATCGGGCCTCGTTCTGGCCCGCGAGCACCTCAACACGCCCGCCGAAGAAATTCGTGGGAGGGTCAGAGAGAAACTCTGCGACAAAGCGATCCGACGGCGATTCGAGTACGGCGCTGGTTGGGCCGTGCTGGCGGATCATGCCGCCGTGCATGACGACCAGCTCGTCCGCGAGGGCCATGGCTTCCTCGTGGTCGTGGGTGACGTGGATGAAAAGTCCAGCCGTCGCCCGCTGCCGCTCTCGCAGCAGTGTTCGTACGCGGCCCCGAAGGTCCGGCTCGAGCGCGGCGAGGGGCTCATCAAGGAGCGTGATGGGCGCCTGCTGCACCAGGGCGCGTCCGAGCGCGACGCGCTGGCGTTGACCGCCGCTGAGCTCGCCGGGGAGGCGGGCGAGGAAATCGGTGATGAGGAGCGACTGCGCGATGGCCTCGACGCGGTCTCGCACCACCGCGGCAGGAACGAACCTCGCCCTCGCCGCGAAGCCGAGGTTCTCGCGAACGGTCAGGTGCGGATAGAGCGGCGCACCCTGCGCCGCGAGGGCGACGCCTCGTGCATGGGGCGGCAGGCTGGCGGCGTCGCTGCCACCGATGTGAACGGTGCCGCTGGTGGGCGATTCCAGTCCCGCGATGAGGCGCAGCAGCGTTGTCTTGCCGCAACCAGAAGGACCGACCACGACAACGTAGGTATCTGGCCCCATCGCGATGGAGAGGTCGCGCACCGCCAGGGACTGGGGAGCGAAGGACTTGGAGGCGCGGCGAAGCTCGACGAGTGCGCTCGGTGAGGCTTGTAAATGGGAGCTCTGGCTGGACATGCACCCCGAGGGTACGGGAGCACGGCGGCTGGATAACGGTCAAGTCGGCACAACCCCGACCTTTCGTGCGCGAAGGGGCACGGGTTCGGGGCCAGTGGGCAAGTGCTCAAGGCCCGGCGTCGATAGCGGTGTGTCGGAACAGGTTGGCAAGGAGGTATGCGATGGGCCCTTCGGAACGCACGTTCAATCAGGTCAAGGGAATACTGACCAAGCTCGATCGATCCATCGATCAGCTGAGGGCTCAGCGGACCCAGCCAGCGACCTCGGCCAGCAGTTCGGTGATTGCGGCTGATCCACCTCAGGCGGGAGTCGCCGCGGCGGTTGTGCATGCGGTGGTCCAGGCCACGGCACCGCTAGCGCCCGCGGCACCGCGAAGCCCATTCGGCCGCGCCACGCCGCTCCCTCCCAAGTAGCGACTCGAAGTCCACAAGGCACCATACCAAGGCCCCGCTCATATCGCGGGGCCTTGTGCACTTTTGTCGGTCAGTGATCGCCGTCGACGCGAGGGTGGGCGCGACCTGTGATTACAGCTCGGTCTCGCTGCCGGGCTCTTCGGGCTCGGGCTGCTCAACGATGGAGACGCCCGGCTCAGTATCGCCGAAGATCGCAGAGCCGACTCGGATGATGTTGGCACCTTCTAGAATCGCGGCCTCGTAGTCGCCCGACATTCCCATCGAGAGGATGTTGAAGCGGCCATCGTCGCAGAGGTCAAGACCCGCCATTTCCTCGAAGAGTTCGCGGCACCGGGCGAAGGTCGGGCGTGCGTCGGCCTGCTGCTCGACGTGCTCGGCGATGGTCATCACGCCGCGCAGGCGGATGTTGACCATCGTTGCGATCTGCTCGGCGAGCGGGATCGCCGCGGGCATCGGGCAGCCAAACTTGCTGGCCTCACCCGAGCAGTTGACCTGCAGCAGCACCTCGATGACGCGGTCGCGCCGAACCGCGATGGCCTGCAACTCTTCGGCGAGGCGGAGCGAGTCGACGGAGTGGATAATTCGGACAACGTCGATGATCTTGCGGGCCTTGTTGCGCTGGAGGTGGCCGATCATGTGCCATCGAACGCCGCCGGTGGGCGGGACCACGTTGGCCGGCGCGGCATCGAGCAGACGCGGATTCGCAAAGAGCGTCGGTGCGGCGCGGTCGGCCTCAACCCTGCGTGCGCTGGCGAGCAGGCGCTGCCGCGCGAGAAACTCATCCACCATCGCGGCGTGCTGCATCAGCACCTGCACGCGGTTCTCGCCGAAGTCGCGGTGACCCAGTTGCAGCAGGCTTCGAATCTGCTCCGCGTCCGCATACTTCGTGACGGCGGCGAGAATGATGTCCGCTGGCTTGCGGCCCGCGCGCCGCGCGGCTTCGGCGATCTTCGCCTGAACGAGCGCGAAACGCTCCTCGATCGTGCCGGGGAGTTTGTCCGCGCTGGTGTTCTGTGCGATGGGGTGAGTGCTGGTATTGATGGGCACGGGCGATCCCTCTTGCGAGCGACACGATCCAACGGCGTCCCGTCCGGGGGCCGCCTCCTGCGGACCTCTGCGGGCGCTCGCGCCGACTCGCTAGGATATCGCACATCGGGCGCGCCGTGCGACCTGATCACGCGCATTTGTACCACACGATCGCCACCTGCAACCCACGCTGTCGGCTGCCGAGCGGCCTCTCTGGAAAGCACCAAAATGAAGAACTCCCACCTTGCACCCCGAACCGCCCCTCTCGCCGTTGGAGAGTTCGCCCCAGACTTCACGCTCACGACCCAGGACCGCGCGGACTGGAAACTCTCCGACGCCGTCAAGCACGGGGACGTGATGCTCGCGTTCTACCCGCTGGCTTTTACCAGCGTCTGCTCCACCGAGATGAAGTGCGTCTCGGACGACTTCGACAAGTGGTCCGCGAAGGGCGCGACGGTCGTGGGCGTTTCGTGCGACTCTTTCGCGGCCAACAAGGCTTGGGCGGAAAAGGAAGGATTTAAGCAGATCCTCCTTTCAGACCTGCACCGGGAAGTCTGCAAAGGGTTCGGGCTTTATTGGGCCGACCTCAACGTCGCAAACCGCGGCACCGTCGTCATCAAGCAGTCCGCCGACGGCAAGGGAAAGGTCTCGTTCGTCCAGGCGCGGCCACCGGGGCAGGCGATGGCCTGGACCGACGTTCTGGCGCAGGTCTGAGCTGCGACTCAACTGATGCGCGGCCTTCCCGCGTGAGCTCCCGCCGCGCTGGGCGTGCCCAGACATGCCCAGACACGCCAAGGCGTGCCCAAACCGTCCCGCCTGTGCGTTGTTGCACCAACTCCCTGACTCCCGGTAGCATCCGCTCCACATGACACACGCGGGCCGCTGTCGCGCCCCCCACACGCTCGCCGGAACGTTCTTTGCACTCGCCACCTTGGCGAGTGGAAGCGCCATGGCCCAGTCCCAGCGGCCAGCGCAGCCCGCAGCCCAGCCCGAGGCGGCGTTGTGGGCGGACCTTCGACCCGTGCCGGGCGTGGTCGGTGCTCGAGCCCAGATCGTACGGACATGGCGCGAGGAGATCGGTGGCGCGACCTTCGACCGCGCCGTGCTTGAGGGTGACGTGCGGATGGTCGTGGGCGAGGTGCCGCTGCGCGCCAAGCGGGCCGTGCTCTGGTGGCGTCCGACGACCACAGCGCAAGGCCGCGGCATCGAAATCTTCGCGCACCTCGAGGAGGTTGGTGCGCCCGAGGCACCCGCCAGCGCTTCGGGCGTGCGAGGCAAGGTCGTTCCCGTGCGAGCCATCGTGCTCGATGCGGATGGCGTGGAGTTGGGGGCCGATCTCTTCCGCGAAGGCGTGCCCGAGGCTCGCGACGAGGCCTCGCTCGCGCTCCTCGATCGCGCGTCGGCCTCCTTAGCGCGATCGCTCGCGAAGCGCCGTGGCGAGGTCGTCGATCAGCCGGTGCCTCCCGCACCCATCTTCAGGCCCAAGAGCCCGCCGCGCCCATTGCCAGTGAAGCCAGCGCCGGTGTTGCGTGCCGCACCCGAGAGGCCCGAGGAGGGTGGCCAGGCTCCCTCGACTACGCGGGGGCGCGAGCCATCGCAGACCCGGACGCCTCGCGAAGCTCAGTCCCCACCACGACAGACACCCCCCACCAAGCCCCCCGCGCCAGCATCGCAAGCTCCTTCCAATGGCGGTCGCACAAGCCCCCCGCCGCCACCAGTGCCAGCACCTTCGCAGCCCAGCCGCGGCGAGCAGGAACTCACGCCCCCCACTTCAGCGATCCCGCCCGGCCCTGTCGCCGCGAGCGCACCCGCGGCCCGACCCGCAACAGAGTTGGAACCGGGCGTCGAGGGCTCGCCGATCTTCGCCAGTGGCGGAACAATCGCGATCGCGCCTCGCGACGTGCGCTTCGTCTCGGGGCCTGATGAGAACGCGATCATCGCCAGCGGCGGCGTCTCGCTCCAGTATCTCTCCCCGACCGACGGTCGCGTGCTGCAGATGACGGCCCAGCGAGCCGTGATCTTCCTGGACCCGGGCGAGATCCAGCAGAGCCTCTCGGTGGGCGCGGATTCCTTTCGAGGCATCTACCTTGAGGGCGATGTAACGGCGAGCGACGGCACGAGCACGCTCCGCTCGCCGCGCGTCTTCTACGACCTGCGCGCCAACAAGGCCGTGCTCCTGAACGCGGTCTTCTGGGTGTATGACGAGCAGCGCGCGCTGCCGCTGTACGTGCGTGCCAAGGAAATCCGCCAGGAGTCAACAACGCAGTGGCGCGCCGATGACGCTCGCTTCACGACCTCGGCGCTCATGGATCCCGAGCTAGCGCTCGGTGCTTCATCGGTCACGATCACGCGCCGCGACGTCGAAGTGCCAAGGGACGCGATCGACAGCGACGAGCCGCCCCAGCGCACCACGACCAACTACGTCGAGGCCGAGGGGATCACGCTCCGCGGCATGAACGTGCCCGTCTTCTGGTGGCCCACCTACTCGGGCGATCCCGAGCAGCGACTGATCCGCGACATTCGACTTCAGAACAGCTCCGAGAATGGCTTCGCGTTCCTCACGACGCTCGACGCAAAGGCGCTCCTTGGCCTCAACAGTCCCGAGCTGCGTGCGGATCTCCTTATGGACTTCTACTCCGGGCGGGGGCTCGGACTCGGCACTCGCCTGCGCTGGAGTCGTGAGGGCAGCCGCGGCGGGCTCCTGGCGTACGGCCTCCTCGCCGACAATGGCTCGGACCTTCTGCCCCCCGGCACCAAGAAGGAGCAGGACGGCGACTTCCGCGGCATCCTCCTCGGCGATCAGCGCTGGAAGCTGGATGACAAGTGGACAATGACGGCCGACCTCGCGCACATCAGCGACGAGACCTTCGTCGACGCCTTCTTCCCGGAGCTCGCCCGCACACGCACCGAGTTCAACAATCGTCTGCTCGCGCGCCGGCTTGATGAGAACACCGTTCTCTCCGTCGAGACTTCCGGAACTTTCAACGACTTCATCGCGAGCCAGTGGCTCCTCCAGAGCCGCGGCTACAGCGTGACCAAGCTCCCAGAAGTCTTCTACGCGCGGCAGGCCGACGACCTTCTGCCCGAGACCGCGCCGGGCCTTGTGTCCTGGACCAGCGAGTACCGTGTCGGTCGGTACGCCCTCGCCCTCGACGAGATCACCGCCAGCGAGCGCGGCTACACGTTCGACGCGATCTCGCAGCGAGCCTTCGGCATCGCGCCCGGCGAGAGCATCGGCTCCAAGCTCCGCGCGGGTGGTTACTCAGAAGATCCGCTCTTCCGGCTCGACACGCGCCAGGAACTCAGCGTTCAGACCAAGGCCGGCCCCATCTCCATCCAGCCCTTCGCCGTTGGCCGCTTCACCGCCTACGACGACACCTTCGAGGCCTTCTCTCCCGAGGAGGACGACGAGCTCCGCACCTGGGCCGCCGCGGGTGTGCGCCTCTCCTCTACGTTCCAGCGTGTCTATGACGACGCCGCGGCACCGATCCTCGACATCCATCGCCTCAGGCACATCATCGAGCCAAACGCGACACTCTGGGCCGCGGGCTCCAATATCGACTCCAGCGACCTGCCCATCTACGACGACAGCGTCGAAGGCATTGTCGATGGTCCCATGGCTCGCTTTGGCGTGACACAGGTCTTCCAGACCCAGCGCGGCGGGCCGGGCCGCTGGCGCTCCGTCGATCTCCTCACGCTCCGCACCGATATCTTCGTCGCCGCGGAAGAGGCCGAGCGCCAGAGCTCCATCGGTCGCTGGATCGACTTCCGCCCCGAGCTCTCAAGCCCCGGCGACTTCTTCGTTGCCGACGCCGCGCTGCGCCTGACCGACGCGACAAGCCTCACCGGTGCCTGGGTCCAGGACTTGGAAGAGGGCGACGCCGCCCTGTCCAGCATCGGCCTCATGATTCGCCAGTTCCCCGGATTCACTACCAGCGTTGACCTGCGTCGCCTGGACGAGCAGGATTCCACGTACCTCCTCTTCGGCGCGTCGTATGAACTCACGCAGACGTACGGCCTGGCCTTCGGAACCGACTACGACCTCGAGAACTCAGAGCTGCAGAACTCCGCGCTCGAGATCCGACGCCGCTTCGCCACCGTCCTGCTCGGCGTCGGCATCAATCGCAACGAAATCACTGGGGAGACGAGCTTCGGCTTCTCGATCCAGCCCTTCGGCGCCCGCGGGCGCGCTGGCCTCGGCGGCATCGGCGGCGACGGCGGCACGTCCGATCGACTCGGCATGTAGGCGATCGCGTCACGCCCGGCTCAACTCGCGCTCACTTCGCCGCAGGCTCTTCCGCGCCCTGAATGCTGTCAATAAAGGCGTTGGCCTCGGCGATTGAAGCTTCCATCTCCTGCACGAGGCGGGCCACATCGCCCTGGATCTCCGACGCCGAGTCCTGGAGCGACGCGATCGCGCGTGCGTTCAGGTTGTGCTTGAGAAAGAGCACCTGGTCGTTAAACGCGGTCAGCACCGGGTCCATCTTGGCCGAGGCTGCCTTCATCTTCTGGATCAGCGCGTCGTACTCCCGCCGCGTCGCGTCGTACCGACGCTCGGACTTGCTCCGCAGCGTCGCGCTGCCGTACTGCTCCATCTCAACGCGCCACTCGGAGAAGAGCTTCTCCGCCACGGTCTCGACCGACGTGATCCGCGATCGAACATCATCCGCGCGGTCCTTTGATCGCTCGAATTCTCGATTCAGCGACTTGTACTTGGCCTCAAGATCGCCGCCCTGTGCGCCCGTGACGGCCATGAACTCTTCAAGGGCCGAGGCGAACTGCTGCTTGGCCTCTGTCTGCGCATCGCGAGCATCACCGACGCGATCCACAAGCTGCTCGCGCTTCGGGATGCCCATCTGCTCACGCATCGCAATCCCCGCGCTCGCGCACCCTTCCAGGACGCCCGCGCCAGCCAGAAGGATGGTGGCAAGCGGAGCAGCGAGCAAGACCCGGTTGAACTTCGTGGTAAACATCATGACGCAATCCTACACGCCCACCGCCAAGTGACGGTAAACTTCCCGCGAAGGCTTGGAAGCGTCGGCACGACTCACTCCAACAGAAACGATCAATCCGAGGTGACTTCGTGACATCACAGCCAACT
>Ga0105046_10020453_pt1 | contig 10015 bp, 10 predicted proteins | sample MAT03_FD_78385 | JGI IMG/M metagenome (GOLD analysis project Ga0105046, IMG submission 78385) | Freshwater microbial communities from Lake Fryxell liftoff mats and glacier meltwater in Antarctica - MAT-03 (megahit assembly) | ecosystem: Environmental > Aquatic > Freshwater > Ice > Liftoff... | reverse complement strand
TCCCCACGCATCAGCTGCGGCAGCAAGGCGTCGCGTAAAGAAGTGAGGGTGTGCGATTCTTGGTTGTTCTCAATCATTTTCTCAAAAATATGCTTTGCAAACTCATTAAAAGTCAAAGCCAAGGGCTTTGGAGGAATTGCAATTTCGAAATTTGCCAAATCTCCCCAACTCGTTCGGGGCATCCGTGTTCCATCGGCTGTTGCTGTTGTGAAAGAAATCAGCTCATCGCTGAAAAAATGGAAGACGACAAAAGCAAACCAGGCTGCCTCTTTAGGTTTTATAACCAAAATATCCGTAGAACAGACTCCATCAAAAGGTGCAATGCAGACTTTGTGAAAATAAGGTCGAAGTTTCCCAAAAAGCAAATCTCCTTTTGAAAATCTGAATTTATTGCTTTCCAGTTTGCCTGCAGTGCCTGAATCAGTTAAAGAAAGGCTTTTTCGGGCAATATGTTCCAAACCAACATATTGAAGTTCATCGGTCATTTCATCTGGTTTTATTTGGCCTTTTTTTGTTTGCGCCACATCCCCCAATTTCCCCCATCGCCACCCCTCCTGCAATTCCTCCTCCCCTCCTGCATACTTCCCAAACCACTCCCCCCACAGCGCCTGCGCGATCCCTTCCAGCGTAGCGTTCATGCGACGGTTGAGTTCGATTTTGTCATCCAGGGCGGTGAGGATGGCGGCAATGCGGCGTTGGGTGGACAGAGAGGGTAGGGAAATTTCAAACTCTTTTAAAGAAGTGAAATTAAACACTGGTTGTACAGAATTTGAGCCTATTTGATTAATATATTGGGCAACTGATGGATTAGCAAAATAATAATAAACATAGTCTCTATTTGCAATGGATTCGTTTACTTCCAATTTCATTGTATTCGTAGAAAGCACATAATCTGAATCATTTTTATATGGCGTTAAAATTCCCACTTTGCCAATTGTTCCCACCTTCGGAAAAATTAATTCACCGACTTTTACCTGATGCTTTTTTAAAGTGTCAAATTTCCCCTTTGATATAAATCGTTTTTCAGACCAATCACATGATCGTCCTTGAATATTTTTACCTTGTAATATTAAGATCCCTTCGTCTCGGTAATCGGTGTTTTTTAAATTGGAACCAAATGGGGCATCCGACATTGATTTCGCAATTTCTTTTATTTTATATTTTTTATATTTACCATTCATATCCCACCTCCTTTAATTTTTCCTTAATCAACGTTTCCAACCGCGCACTTTCAGTAAATTGCTCCGCCAGTGTACCAGTCAGCTCCCGCATTTTATCCTCAAAAGGAATTCCGTCATCTTCCACTTCTTCCGCGCCCACGTAGCGCCCAGGCGCGAGTACGTAATTATTGGCACGCACTTCGTCCAAAGTAGCGGCGTGGCAGAAGCCTTTCACCGCTTCAAAGGTGCCACTTGGAGTGCGCCAAGCATGGTAGGTGCTGGAAATTTTCAAAATATCCGCTTCCGCAAGCTCGCGATGCCGCCGGCTGATCATACTGCCCATTTTTCGGGCGTCTATGAATAAAATCTCGTTCCTTCTGTCCCTAAACTTGTGGTTACTACGATCTCTTGCCAGAAACCAAAGGCAGGCGGGAATCATGGTATTGTAAAATAATTGGGACGGCAGCGCCACCATACAATCAATCAACCCGGCTTCAATCAGGTCTTTGCGGATGTCGCCTTCGCCGCCGCTGTTGGAAGTCATGGAGCCATTGGCCAGTACGATGCCCGCTGTGCCGGTGGGGGTAAGTTTCCAAATAAAATGTTGCAGCCAGGCGTAATTTGCGTTTCCGGTAGGCGGCATGCCGTATTTCCAGCGGTCGTCGCTGCGCAGGTGTTCGCCGCCCCAGTCGCTGATGTTGAAGGGAGGGTTGGCGAGGATGTAATCGGCTTTCAGCGTGGGGTGTTTGTCTTGGGAAAAGGTGTCGCCGAGTTGGATGTTGTGCGCGATGCCCCGGATGGCGAGGTTCATTTTGCAAAGCCGCAGGGTGGTCGGGTTGCTTTCCTGTCCGTAAACACTGATGGCGTCGCGTTGGCCGCCGTGAGATTCCAGGAATTTTTCTGATTGCACGAACATGCCTCCAGAACCGCAGCAGCCGTCGTAAATGCGGCCACTGTACGGCTCCAACATTTCTACCAACAAGCGAACGATACTTTCCGGGGTGTAAAACTGGCCGCCTTTTTTGCCTTCGGCGTCGGCGAACTGGCCGAGGAAATATTCATAGACCTTGCCGAGCAAGTCTTTGCTGCTGTGGCCTGGTTTGTTGAATCCGATGGTGGAGATCATATCCACCAATTCGCCCAGTTTGGTTTTGTCCAGGTCGGGGCGGGCGTATTCTTTGGGCAGCACGCCTTTGAGCGAGGCATTGTCGCGCTCGATCAAGTCCATGGCATCATCTATGATCTTACCAATACTGGGGTCTTTCGCCTTGGCTTTAATGGCAGGCCAGCGGGCTTCCTGCGGCACCCAAAAGACGTTTTCAGCCAGGTATTCGTCTTTATCTTCAGGATCAAAGCCTTCTGCCTCCTGGGCTTTCAGCCGTTGGTACAATTCATCGAAAGCATCGGAAATGTATTTCAGGAAAACGAGCCCCAAAACGACGTGCTTGTATTCGGCAGCGTCCATGTTGGAGCGGAGTTTGTCGGCGGCAGCCCAAAGGGTTCGTTCGAGTTCGTTTTCAGCCATTCAATTTTTGGTGATTAAAATGAAACAATGGTTATGGCAAATGTATGCGATTTAAATCTGCTTTAAAAATACGTCTTAACCGCAAACTCAAACTGCTCCACAAATATCCTTTTAAAGGCACTGATATTATTTTGCTCATAGAACAGCAGCATGGCTTTTTTATAGTCGAGCGAGTCCACCGTGCGGAAAGAGATGGGGCAATGCTGGTGCTGGACCAGCAGGGCATTGCTGATGATTCTGGCCGTTCTTTTGTTCCCATCTGCAAACGGCTGGATATAGGAAATTAAAACGAGCGCCAGCAATGCCTTTTCGAAGACATTACTGCGCTGGTTTATCAGGGTACAGGTATCGTGCAGCGCTTCTTTGATCTGGAATTCGTTGTCCAAGGGCTGGTAATTGGTACCCGTAATGCCGAGTTTCCGAAGACGTACGTTTCTGGCGACATCCAGGTCTTTGATCAAAATGCTGTGGATATCTTCTATGCGGGCGGTAGTCAAGGGCTGCACATAGGTAGGGTGTTCCAATAAAAAATCGAGCGCTGCCTTGTGGTTGAGCAGCATGGTCGCTTCGTCTCTTGTTTTTCCGGCGGCAGTTTCTTGTTCTTTGAGCAGCCGCTCCGTTTCCAGCAAGGAGTAGGTATTGCCTTCAATTTGCGATGATTTCCAGCTTAGATCAATGGCTAAGCGCTCAAACTCCTTTTTGTATGCCTGATCCGACAGGGTTGAAATATTCTGTAGGAATTGCTGTTGCAGCTGACTCAAATATGCCATTTCCGCTGCGCTAAAAAGAGAAACCTGCGGCAAAGTCTCCCGGATCAAGGTTTGGTTGAAATGCGCTGTGATGTCCCTTTCATCAATTTCCTTTTCAAAATACTGTTCTATGTCAATGGGAAAAAGTAAGCCAAATGCTGGGCTTACTTGGTAACGGGTAGCTTTCCCTTGCCCCTGGGCGACGAGCAAATTCTCGGTCAACAGTTCCTGGACGCCTCTTTTTACGGTGGCGTAGGCCATGTTGTTGGCCAGGGCATCGTGTATTGCTTTTGAGGAGCAATCTGGATGGATTTGTATGAAATCCAGGATGAGTGCGCTGGTGTCGATTTTGGGTTTGGCCATGGTGGGCTGATTTGTAGCTCACAAAGCTAGGGTTTGTGGCTCAAATTGTGGTGTTTTTGAGCTGTATTTTTTGTTGGGTTGAGCTTGAAGTGTCAAGGAATACTTGACAACTCCTGAAATTCAGTTGTTGCAAAAAATGCAACAACTGCCAACAACAGAAACTAATCCAACCATTCAGTATTTCCGAACAGTTGCATTTTTTGCAACTGTTCCACCAAATGGTTCAAGTTCCACCAAACGGATTCGCCCTCCAGGCGGACTTCCACTTCCGTTTTGCCGTCTTCCGATTGATAAATGATGATTTCGCTATTTTCCATAAAGGCTAGATGTGTGTGTAGAAAGGAGTATTAGCATTGATCGAATATGGGTTTTATTTTAATTGTAGCTTCCCGTTTTCGTCTATTCGGTATTTTTCTTTTAGCTCTTCCCAGTCAGTTATATTCCATTTTTCCAATTTCTCAAACCACCCTTTTTTCACAAGTGCTCCTTCAAGTTCTGCCATCGCAATATCTGCATTAAAAAGGTCTGCACTGTCAAGATTTGCTCCCTCAAGGCAAGCTTGCCATAAATGTGCTCCATTCATATTCGCCCCCCTAAGTATAGCTCCGTTTAGGTGGGAATTATCCAGATGAATTGCATTTAGGTTAGCTCCTCTCAACTCCGCGCCTTCAAGGTGAGCGTTATGGAATTTGGCACCATAAAGGTTCGCATGAGAAAGGTTCGCATTCTGAAGGTTAACATTATCAAGTTGTGCCAGCACTAGATAACATGAGCTTAGGTTTATGTTGGAAACCCCTAGCTTATTCAAGCGCCGAATAGCTCCAACAATCCTATACATTGCCTCCTTTTCATCCCATCCACGGTAATCATCTATTTCTTCATGTAGCCTTTCAATTTTCTCATTTCTCTCCCTCACTGTCCGCTCATTTTTCTCCTTTATTTCCCGGTAAGCCTCATAAATAGTAAGAACAACACCGAAAACAATCAAATCAAAAACCATCCCATCAGCCTCAACAAAAATTTCCTCCCAGGTTATTTGGTAGTGATTGTTAACAAAATACATTACACCACTCCACAAGAGGGCGGCTAATAGGAAGAAACCCGCCTTGGTGGTTACAAAAAGAAAGTTGAATGCTCTTTTCATTGTTAGGAATTTTGAATTTCTGGAAATGTTAAAGGATATCCGTCTTTAAATTTGCGTTCAAATGAATTTATTTTTTAATGCTTTTAAATTGTGACCTGTTTGCCCGCTATACCGTCGAAAGTCGGAGCGGGTTTTTTTATGGCTTTTCGCAAAAACAATGCAATCTAATTAACCGAGATTCCCTGTTTCTTCTTTTTTTCTTTTATTACTCCATTTTTGTCAATAAGGTATTTTTCACTTATTATCCAAAGCCCATCTTCTGCAAGGAGGTTAACCCCTGATAAGTCTGCTCCTTCAAGAATGGTATCTAAGAGGTCTGCCCCAGAAAGATTAGCATTAGAAAGATCAGCATCAGAAAGGTCTGCCCAAAAGAAATCTGCTCCTTGAAGGCCTGCATGGGATAAGTTTGAATATCGAAGATCAGTGAACTCCAGTCTCGCTTTTTGAAGGAAACAGCCAAATAAATATAATTCTGTTTCATCCAAATTATTCAACCTTTTTATCGCTCCAACAATTCTATACGTGGCTTCTGGTTCCTTCCACCCTCTATAATCGCTTATTTCTTCTTTAAGCCGTTCTATTTTCTCCCTTTTTTGCCTCAATGCCTCATAAACTGAAAGCAGAACACCAAACACCAGCAAGTCAAACGACATACCGTTGGCTTCAATCCAAATATCATTCCACTGAATACCTGTTAAAGTATTCAAGATGCCCATAAAAGTTATCCAAAAAATTGCTGCTGCAAGGAAAAACCGAGCGGGGTTTGCGGTTAGGTATGCGATTGCTCTTTTCATTGCTAGAAATTTTGAATTTCTGGGTACTTTAAAGGATAGTCACCTCTACTATTTGCGTTCAAATGGGTTCATTTTTTACTTGTTTAGAAAGTGAACGTTTGCCCGCTTAGCCGTCGAAAGCTGGAGCGGTTTTTTTTATTGTTTCAAGCGGTCGTAGGAAGATATATTTGGCATTATGAAATCAGATAGCTCCCTTTGATTTTAGAATTCCATTTTCATCAATGTGATATTTTTCTTGGATTTCATTTCTCCCTTGAACATTCCATTGTTCTAATTTATCAAACCATCCCTGGTTTACAATTGCGCCTCCAACTTCTGTCCCCATAAGGTCTGCGTTTAGAAGACATGCTCCTGTGAGATTTGCGCCACTTAGATTCGTTCGTTCAAATGAGGGGAAGCTAACTTCAAGCCAGCTAAAGTCTGTTCCTTCAAGTTTAGCATGTGTGAGGCATGCGCCCTGGAGGTTTGCGCCAACAAATATTGCTCCTTCAAGATTGGCACAAATAAGAAGTGCCCCTTCAAGAACAGCTCCCTGAAAATTTGCTTCTTTAAGAATCACACCGTTAAGATTGGCCTCTTTTAGATAGCAATTAGTAAGCATTAGGCATGGAGCATCCTTGCTAGCCAGACGTTTAATTGCACCCACAGTCCTTCTTGTGCCTTCTTCGTTTCGCCAACCTCGAAGGTCATCAATTAGATTATTATCTCGTTCAATTGCTTCCTCTTTCTCCCTTTTGCTTTCAAAAATAGAGATCAAAACTCCTAAAACAATCAAATCAAACAATAGCCCGTGCGCTTCTACAATAATATTATTAATATAGTCCCACCCATCACCAAACTTCAAAAGATAACGCACATCATAAGCTAAAAGCAAAAGGCCAACTCCTATGACCAAAAGCCCAAACACATGGGTAATACTGGTGATTTTGCTTGAAAGTTGGGCGAACTTCTTTTTTAGAGTTTCCATAAATGAATTGCTTGGATTGGTGTTTTTGATATATCGACTGCCCCTTATCTATCTCATTTTTTCTTTTTCCAAATGGTTTTGAGGTCAGCTTCTAAGCGATTCAAACTCTCCGCTTTTTCCAAAGCATGTTGTTGTATCTTGAATTTCTGGTATTCCTTCCCGGCCATCTCATCAGCCAATTCTTTACGGATGTGTCCGGCGTGCTCCAATACTGCCCGTTCGTTTATAGTCAGAATGTCATTTAGCCGCTTAATCCAGTCTTTCATATACATAGGCTTGCGCTGTTGCGCTTGCGCCTCTGCAAATGCCAGATATTGCTCCACCAACAAGTTTAGAGCGGTTATTTCATCCTCGTTCAGGTAGTTTTTAGCTATGGTCACGTCGCCTTTGAGAACTTTTACACCCGCCCATGTGGTCAAGCCCATGTTAGGTTTTTCGGCCTTGGCTCTTGCTGCAATAATTTCGGCGGCGGTTTGTTTGCTTACAGCCCACAGCAGCTTGTTTTGTACAATCTTGAAAAATCCCTGCGTCGTTTGGTTGTCTTCGGCGTAGTCTATACTTGTGGCATATATGTCTTTGACCTTTTGGTAAAATACCTTTTCAGAACTGCGAATGTCCCGAATCCGGTTCAACAGTTCATCAAAATAGTTCATCTGTCCAGCGCGTTTCAGCCGTTCATCATCCAAGGTAAAGCCTTTGATGATGTATTCCCGCAAACGATTGGTCGCCCAAATACGGAATTGCGTACCCCGGTGCGATTTCACCCGGTAGCCTACGGAAATAATAACGTCGAGGTTGTAGTATTTGGTAGTATATTTTTTGCCGTCGGCGGCAGTTGTCAAGTATTCCTTGACAACTGAATTTTCATCCAACTCGCCTTCTTCAAAGCAATTTTTTATGTGAAGGCTCACGTTTTGCTTTGTAGTCTGAAACAAGTCCACCATTTGGCCTTGTGCCAGCCAAACGCTTTCGCCTTCCATGCGGACTTCAACTTTGGTGTTTCCGTCCTCTGACTGATAAATGAGGATTTCGCTATTTTCCATAACGGGTAATTTTGAATGGGTTAAAGGTCAAGTTTAATTTTATCAGCAGCTGCCCGCTTTTTCTCATCCACCACCTTCGCATAAATCTGCGTTGTTTTCAAATCCTTATGCCCCAACATTTTCGACACGGTAAAAATATCCATTCCCTCTGAAAGCTGCAATGTGGCGAAGGTGTGCCGGAAATATTCGCCCGTTTTCGTGAAAACGGTGATGCCCTCTGAAAGTTGCAACGTGGCGAAAGTGTGCCGGAAACTGTGAAAAGCAATGTCTTTGGTAATCCCGGCAGCTATGAGCCAGCGTTTGAGCTTTACGTTTTCCCAGGCGGAATAGTGCCGCGCATGGAAAACGGTTTTGCTGGGTTCGCCTCGTTCTCCCATGTGGTCTAGCCCACTTTTGATTTGGCAGCATCGGCTCGGTCGCGGATGATTTCGTTATTCTCCATAAGTGGTTGATTTCCATTAAACAAATGATCTTTATCGAGTACCTCCCCAACTTGAGGTGCCAATTTGGAACCTCAAGTTTTTTTTCACATCAAGCGGCCGTGAACCCTCAATTAGTTTTCTTTTATAGTCATGTCAGATTCGTTCAAGCAAGGCTGTTCTTACCAATTCAAATGCTTCCTTTGGGTCGTAGGGCATTTTCAGCCGCAGCAGCGCAGTGGTGTCGCCGAGGAATTCGGGGTTTTGCATTTTGGCCTCCATGTTCAGGATAAATTCTTTTTGGCTGGGCGGCTTTTCCACAGAGAAGGCCATGTATTCCCGGTAACTATGCAGCAGGGCGTCTATGTCTAAGTCAGGTTTTTGTGAAAGGGCCGTATACAAATCGAAAAGGTCGCGGCCTTTTTTGCGCTGGTACAAGGCGCGAAGCTTGGTGCCGAGTAATTCTTCAAGTTTATAGGTCGTCAAGTCACAGGTTCCGGAAAACCAGGAAGACTGCACCTCAAAGGGGAAGGGTTCGTAATCCAGCACGGTGAAATGTTCTCGGGTATTGGCCTCCACCTGCTCATTGGTTTGCCATGGCACCTTTTGGCTCCATTCTGTTATGTAGGCTTGCGGGATCATTCGTCTATTTCGATTTCAATATTTACAATCACCTTCCAGCGGTTTTCGGAGGAAAAACCGGTGGTTTTACCAGAAACTTTTAAAGGTGTCCGGAAGGTGTTTAAGGGGTGTTTTTCCATTGCATCATACAGGGCATCAGCCAGTTCAGCATTGTTGCAAGCAAATTCCAAAAGGTAACCCAAGCGCTGCAAAGCCGTTACCGGCGCATAATCCAATAGGGTGGCATTAAAATCTGCCGGGTTCAAAGCTTCGGCTAATTCATTCAAAACTGTTGCCGTCCGGTTGAGGCCACCAATCCTTTTTTCAAATTGCACCAAATCGGTAGCCGTCAGCGCCGGATTGGATATTTTCAGGTATCCTGCTTCTGTTTTTCGTTGTTCCAATAATTTTTCCGGGATGGCTTTAACGCTGATATAGTTCAGTTTTAATCCTTTTCTATGGGTAGAACGCAATGCAGGGAGTGTGGTCATGACAAAGTATTCCTGGGGTTGCTGGTGGGATGCTCCATGGTAGGCGGCGGCATTCAGCAATGCGAGATAATAAGGCCTTTCCAAAAACTTCATAAAGGCATCCAAAAACAAAGTGGGAGGCAACACGCCTTTGCTGCGGTATTGGGGCGGAATAACGAGGTAATAACCTTTATAAATGGACAGGATCTTGCCTTTGTCAGCGAGGCGTTTTAAGGATAACTTAGTGGCTGTTTCCGTTTGGTCAGGGAAGGCAGTTCTCAATACATCCAAAGCAAACCCATGCCTTCCTTTGGAAAGTTGTTCCTCCACCCAGGAATCGAGTCGTTGATTTGCCTTTGCGCTTTCCAAAAGAGTGATTTTTTGCGAAAGGTATTGATTTTCGATACTTTTCGCAAAAAATCTATTTTATTATTTTCAATTCAGTCGTGCTCCGGTGGACGGGTTTCGCCTCGCTCCCGATTTCTAAGGACACAATTTGCGACCTTAGAAAATTGTACTAATCAAAGTGCATTTTACCATGCCTCCCCAACTTGAGGACGCAAATTGCGACCTCAAGATTTTTATTCCCGCTTCATCAAGCCTCTATTATTCCATTCAAGGCATCATATCCAATTCAAGTCTCCTTCCGAAACCCGATCCTTGCCCTTTCCTCCCAATCTATTGGCGGCACATCCTCCGTGTGCAGCGCTTGTATTTCATCGTATCTGGCCTGGTTTTCTTCGCCGAGCCAGCGGAGGAC
>Ga0105046_10020451_pt1 | contig 10016 bp, 6 predicted proteins | sample MAT03_FD_78385 | JGI IMG/M metagenome (GOLD analysis project Ga0105046, IMG submission 78385) | Freshwater microbial communities from Lake Fryxell liftoff mats and glacier meltwater in Antarctica - MAT-03 (megahit assembly) | ecosystem: Environmental > Aquatic > Freshwater > Ice > Liftoff... | reverse complement strand
GTCCACATTCTCGGCCACCCCACCGGCCGCCTCATCAACCGCCGGCGCGGGCTGGAGCCGGATATGGCAGCGGTGATTGCGGCGGCGAAGGAGCATGACGTGGCGCTTGAGATCAACGCCCACTGGATGCGGCTTGACCTTCGCGACACACACGTGAAGGCGGCGGTGGAGGCGGGATGCCTGATTGCCATCAACTGCGATGTGCACGCGAAGGAGGATGCCGACAACCTTCTCTACGGCGTGACGACCGCAAGGCGCGGGTGGCTGACGCCCGAGCAGTGCATCAATACGTGGACGGCAGCGAAGCTGCATGGCTGGCTGAAGAAGAAGCGGCAGTAGGGCCGGACACGATCAAAAGAAATCAGCGAGCCATGGCGTGCCCGTTGCGAGGAGCGCGGAAAGAAGATCAAGTTGGACGGAGTCGCCGCTTGCCTGGCCGAGCAACGCTGCGTCGCGCGCCGACCACATTCCTGAATAGATCGCGGCGAGGGCGCGAATGCTGAGGGAGACCGCGCCCGTGCCGCCACGGGTGAGGGTGGCGCGGCCGGTGCTGACGCTGAGCACGAAATCACCGTTATTGGCTGCAACCAGATCATCGGCGATGCGGAGATGGACGGTGCCGGCGAGAGCAGGGGAATAGCCACGCTCTTCGAGGGCGGCTTTGACGCTGGTGATCCGGAGCATCCACCATTCTTTGCGTTTGATCTCAAAGCGCTGGAGCGAAAGAAGGGCGAGGAGCGGGTGCCATGGGCCGGCCTGGAAGGTGACATCGTCGGCCATGGAGGCGAAGTCGCGGAGGAAGCCGAGTAGGCGGCGGCCGGACGCGTGGGTGAGAAAGGCGAGGTCGGAGAGGGTGAGGTCATGGCGGCCGGTGTCGGGTTTGCGGTCTTGCGAGAGAAAGACATAGGCATCGAGGCCGCCAGTGGCGTTGCGGAGGCCGAAGGGCATGTAGGTCTTGTCGCGATTGGCGCGAATGCGGTTCCAGATGTAGGAGCCGCGGTCGAGGGCTCCGCAGGAGTTTGAGGCGAAAGCGCGGTAGCAATCCTCGATGGCGGGGGCGTCGGCATCGGTGAGGGGGACGAACGGGGCCGTCTCAGGGCTGGAACCGGGACGGGCGCGGTCGCCGACATCAATATTGGCGACGGGGAGACGAACGGCGCAGGCATGACCGGCCTGTTCGTAGCCGACTTGGCGGTAAAGCGCCTGAGTCGACGCGTAGAGCGAAGAAAGCGCGATGCCCTCAGCGGCGATTTCCTGGATTCCGCTGCGCATAAGTGCGAGAGCGCGCCCGCCGCCACGGTGCTCGGGCGGAACGGCCACGCCGGCGATGCCGACGACGGGAACTGGGCGGCCGCCGAAGTAGTGAGCCATGGGAACACGCAGGAGGCAGGCCTCGGGCGGGCTGGTTTGGGGATTTGAGGCTGCTTCGGCGGGGCGGAGGACCCGAAAGTTGTCGGCACCGGCCTTTTCAACCCAGGATCTGATGCCCTCGACGGTGCCGGCGAAGGCGATCTGGAGCATTCGCGCGACGGCGTCGGTATCGACGGCGGGGTCGAAGGATGTCAGGGAATAGGCGGGGCGAGCGGTTGTCACAGGAGATTCTTAGGTGCGGGGAACGCTTGGACGAACCGGATGGACGCTCGTTCGTACAGTTTGCGAACAGATCGGAATGGCTGTTTTGCGCGCCATGGGGCCGATTCGAGGAACGATTTCTTGTGGGCTCGCAATCATTGCTGTTAAATAGTACAATATGGCGGGTCTCGGCGGAACTTGGGAAATCGCGACTGGTACAGTGTGAAGGTCACGTTGTGTCGCTGGGACGTCAAGAGCTGTGAACGTGTGCCCGGTGCGGAAGCTGGGTGCGATTTTGGGAGCCAGAACCGAATGAGCGCTAAGTGGGTCAGAAGTCAAAGATGGGATGATGAGGTCTTTCCCGCGTGGGCGTGGCCAGCGAAGTTCGTGCTGCGCGCGCTTTCGTCGATCTGGCTGGCGGTGACGCTGCTTTCGCTGGTGGCGGTATACGGCACTTTGGCCAGTATCCCCGTCGGGATGATCGCGGCGATTCCTTCGTACCTGATCATGTTTGGGGTCGCCGGATTGGTGATTGCCGTGTGCGCCGGCGGGCCCACCTATTTGACGCATCGGGCGCTGCGCAGGGCGACGATGGGGACGCGGATGGCGGCGTCGCTCTTCATGTTCGTGACGCTTTTTGTGCTGCTTTGCGTCGGACTCTACAAGTTTGGCTTGGCGACGGGGATCCTGGAGCGCGGCACGATCACGACGCTCTCCTCCACTTGGCGGCTGTTTCCGCAGTTCTGTGCTGAATATCGCGCCACCACTCTGCGGCGCATTCCCGGCATGGAAATGAGCGAGATGGAGTTCTACGCGTGGTGGCCGCTGAGCGTGGTGCTACTGACATTTGTGACGACCCTCACCATCGCGACTCTGCGGCGGATTGAGTTCAAGTTTGTCAATATCGGTGTGCTGACGGTGCATACGGGGATCATCACGATCTCGCTGGGCAGCGTGTACTACACGGCTCTGAAGCAGGAAGGTGATGCGCGGCTGCGGTCGGGCACGGCCTCGGGAACGGATGGGCGGCCGATTGCGGGCGACGAAGTGCGGGGGTTCTTCTCGCGCGAGCAGCCGGCACTGTGGATTCATCAGGAAGGCAACAAGGGTTGGAACCAGCGTTCGCTGTTCGGCCTGCCGCGGTACAACGAGTATGACCTGAGCGCGGTGTGGAAGCCGACGGGTGATCTGGCGGACGAATATGCGGCCCAGGATCGTGGGCGCAAGCTCGACTTCCCGGTTGCGCCGCGGACGCAGACGATGATCGTTGACGACGACATCAAGTTCCGCGTGGTGGGCTACGCGTCGTATTGCCAGCTTCGCGATGAGATCGTGCCGGCCCTGGCAGATATGCCCGGCGCGGTGCCGTCGCCGGTGCGGCTGATTGAGGCAATTCGCAGCGCGAACGTCAACGACGTCCCGGCAGCGCCGGGACCTCCGGCGAAGGGCGAGCGGATTGACGCGCTGGGCGCGGGCGAACTGCTGCTGGGGGCGATTCGGATGGTGACGGCAGTGCCGGCGGATCGCATCTCGATCCCGTTTCCGGAGCTTGAGATTGAATACACGAGCGGCATGAGCGCCGAGCGGTGGGAAGTGCTGTCGAGCACGCTCGACAAGGGCATTCAGCATGCACTGCACGTCGAAATTCCCGCGTTGTCGTTCAAGCATGTATTCCCCATTACCGAGGGCAGCAGCTTTGAGGTAACGCCGGGCGGCTACCGCATTGAGGTGAAGCAGCTTTTGCCCCAGCCGCCGTTCCCGATCATCACCAAGGGGTATGAGAACGCACCGTCAAGCGTGGCGATTGTGCGGATCACGCCGCCCCAGGACGCGTCGGGCGACGTGCTCGAGAAGGGGGCGTTTGAGCGGTACTGCTATCACCGGTTCCCGGAGATCGCGCAGGACATGCTCGACCAGAAGAACGAGCGGGGCATGCCCAAGCGGGTGGCTCCGGACGCGGCGATCAAGGTGAGCTATATCGATGCGGCGGGTGTGCGGTTGTTCTTTGATGAGCAGCCCGAGCGCACGCTGCCGGGCGGGGAGCCGCCGGTTCGGTTGCTCATGCGGCTCCAGGATTCTGGCGTCCGGATGTTTGAGAATCTGGCCACCGGCTCAAAGATTCCCATTTCGCAGTTTGACACGCTCCGGTTGGCGCAGCGGTGGCCGGCGTTCCAGCGGGTGCAGGTGCCGGAGATCACGCCCGAGCGCGATCGGCAGCGCGAGGGCATCGGCACGCACCGGCGGGCGGCGATCGCACTTGAGGTTTCAGCCCCGGCCAAGAACAACAGGCCGGCGTTCAGCAAGACGATGTGGATTCCGCACGAAGAATACTTCCCGGTAGAGAACACCGAAAGCAACGGGCGGCGCGTGGTGCTGCCCGATGGGCGTGAGCTCACGATCGGCTTTGGGCGCAAGTACTTTGAGTTCCCGGGCTTTGCGCTGAAGTTTGCCGACTTTGAGATGACGCCGTTCCCGCACAGCGATGTGCCGCGGGATTATCGATCCGAACTCATTGTGGAGCGCGATGAGGAGGGGCGTGAGCCGACCGCCGAGCGGTACAGCACGAGCATGAACAACCCGCTGCTGCTGAGCGTGCCGTATCAATCGAGCCCCGACCGTTCGCTGGTGGCCAATGCGCTGGGGCGGGTGGTGTCGCTTGTCGCTCCGAATCAGTACAAGATCAGCCAGGTAGGCTGGGATCCGAATACCTGGTTCCGGACCAAACAGGCAATCGACTCGGGGCAGGCGCAGGGGCTGACCAAACCGATCGTGTCGTTTACGATTCTGGGCGTGGGCAACAACCCGGGCATTTATGTCATCGCGGCGGGCGCGATCATGATGGGCTCGGGCATTCCGTGGGCGTTTTATGTGAAACCGATGCTGCTGCGGGCCAAGAAGCGGCAGATTCAGCGTGAACTCGCGGAAAAGGTGGCGCGGGGTGAGTCGATCAAGCCTGTTCCAAAGGGCGGTTCGACTGGGCCGAGCGCTGAAGATGGTGCGGGTGTGGGTGCCGGAGGCCCGGGCGTGACGATGGCGCGGGCGAATGGCCAAGCGAAGACTGGAGCGACCAAATGACCAAGTTAAGCATGATGTTGGTGGCGATGATGGCTTGGACGGCGGCTCTGATGACTCCTTCGAGCGCTACGGCGCAGCCGGAGGGGAACTCGCACCCGCAGTCGGTGATGCTCTCGCAGGCGGGGTCCGTGAACCCGTTTGGCGAGCCGAGCACGCAGAGCGTGCACGTGGATGAGAAGTGGGCGTTTGCGCAGAAGGTGGATATCACGCAGCTGCGAAACCTGGCGGTGTTTCACAACGGGCGGGTGAAGATCCTCGACACGCTGGCCCGCGAAACGGTGGGCGATATCACCGGTCGCAAGGACTACATCGACTTCCGGCCATCCAAGACAGGCGGGGGCGGTGAGAAGCTCAAGTATGACCCGCTGTTTACGTTCCTCGATGTCGTCATTGACCCGTCGTACTACGAGATGCGGCCGATCATCAGCGTGGATTATCTGCCCGCGCGAGAGGCGTTCCTTGAGTTCATCTACAACGACAAGCAGATGGCGACGGTGCTGAGCACCGCGGAGATGCGTGAGAGCTACCGCAAGATCGGGCGGATTCCGCCCGCGTTGGTAGCGCGGTACTACTCGAAGGTTTCGAGCGCGAACATGACCGACGTGTTCCAGAAGGCGCTGAGCAAGGTGCACGAGAGCGTGATGCTCTACTCGCTGGGGGCGCGGAACTTCCTGATGGTGCCGCCTGATTCGGTAGACAAGCCGTGGCAGCACCTGTCGACGCTCGACCCGGCCTCGACAACGGCGGCCGCCGTGAAGACCATGGGCTCTGCGTGGCGGGCGGGTGATGCGGCGGCGGTGAATATCGCCATCAAGACGCTGGCGTCGTCAATCCCGGCGATACAGCCGACGATCTATCCGACGACCAAGCGGACGATGGAAGCGGCGTACAACGCGGCTAACCCGTTTGAATGGGGATTCTGGTTCTATGCCCTGGCGCTCATCACGCTGCTGATGGCATTCGCCGTGCAGCGGCCGTGGCTGAAGTGGACGGGCATTTCGTTCCTCACCTTGGCGGCCGGCATGCACCTGTTCGGCTTTGCCACGCGGTGCTATATCGCTGAACGATTTGCGATTCAGAATCAGTTTGAGTCGATGACGGGCGTGTCGCTGTTTGCGGCCATTGTGGGCCTGGGGCTTGCGATCTTCACGCGGCAGCTCATCTACGGCGCGGCCGTAGCGGCGGTGGGCTTCCTGGTGCTCATCACGGCGACCAAGACGGGCATTCCCGGATACTCGATCGGCCGCGAGGCGGCGATTCTCAACACCTCGGTGCTGCTGAAGTATCACGTGACGATCGTGCTGCTGTCGTACGGGCTCATTTCGCTGGGCTTTGTGATCAGTTTGTTCCATCTGGCGATGCACTATCTAACCAAGCGTTCGGCGGCGCGTTCGCAGGTGGCGACGGTGGCGATGCCCGGCGGCGGCTCGATGCAGGTGAATGTGACCGACGGCGGCGAGGTGGATTCGGTGATGGCCAGCGCTCTGGGTGGCGGCGCTGGCACGATGGGCCGGGCCCGGGTGCTGGCGGATCTTGACTCGGCGCTGATGACGGTGCTGCAAATGGCGTTCTGGACCTTGGGCGTAGGCATTCTGCTCGGCGCTTGGTGGGCGGACCACTCGTGGGGCCGCTGGTGGGCCTTTGACCCCAAGGAACTGTGGGCGTTGCTGACGTGGCTTGTCTATCTCGTGGTGGTTCACCTGCGGTTCTCGAGCATTAAGAGCAAGGGCCTGGTCACGGCGTGGCTCAGCGTGCTGGGGTTCATCGTGATGCTGTGGTGCTACTTCGGGGTCAATCTGCTGCTGCCGGGCCTGCATGCGTACGCCTGATGAAGCCCTTCGTGCCAGGCAAGGGACGGCGGCTTTCGCGGCGTGATCTGGCGCTCAGCGCCAATGCGTTGGCTGAGCGCCTGCTCGGCTGTATCATTGAACGCACCCTCGGCGACGGACGGATTGTGGCTGGCCGGATCGTGGAGACAGAGGCGTATCTGGGCGTGCCGGACAAAGCTTGCCATTCGTTCGGCGGGCGGCGAACGGTGCGGGTTGAGCCGATGTATGGACCGGCGGGAACGGCCTATTTGTACTTCACGTATGGCATGCACACGTGCATGAACGTCGTTTGTGGCGCACCCGGTGAGCCGGTGGCGGTGCTGCTGCGAGCGCTCGAGCCGGTGGCAGGCGTTGACGCGATGCGGGTGCATCGATCGACGCGGCCTTCGGGGAAGGGGAAGTCGGTTCCCCAGAAGATGCTTCCCAAGGATGATGACCTGTGCCGCGGACCGGCGTCGCTGTGCCGGGCGCTCGCACTCGGGCTCGATCTGACAGGGGGCGATCTGTGCACAAGTGATGTGATTCGGCTTGTGGACGGGACGCTGACCGACGACGAGCGAGCTTCGATCCGGCGAACGGCACGGGTCGGGGTGCGTTCGTCGGCTGAATGGGCGGATCTGCCGCTGCGGTGGCTGGTGGGTGCCTCACGATGTGTGAGCGGGCCGCTTGGGTAGAACCGATATACAATCACCCCCTCCGGTCTCCCAATAACCGGTGCGAGCCCCGCACCTGAAGAAGAGCAACGATGGCATTGAACCCTCCGACCCCCCCGCACCGCCGCGGCTCTGATGGCGGCAACTCGGCAACGCCCGACTGGGAAGCGCTGCGTCGCGAAGCGGCGCGGTTTCCTGATGGGGCCTTTGTCTTCGTGCAGGAGGGACTGGCGCACACGGTGCGGAGCGTGCACGGCCCGGGTGCGATGGATGCCCAGACGCTTGATGAGGATGGCGGCCAAACGGCCGGGCCGTCGCGGCATGTGACGGGGCGCGACCTGTGCATGGGTATTCGCGAGATGGCGATGGAGCGTTATGGGCAACTCGCCCCCACCGTGCTCGGGCGCTGGGGCATTCGCAAAACGGAAGACTTCGGGACCCTCGTGTACGCGATGATTGATCGCGGCGACATGCGGTGCAACGAGGACGACACCCTCGTCGACTTCAAGAACGTGTACGCGTTTGATGACGCGTTTGGAGTGCCGGCGGTAACCATTCCGGCTGCCGCGAAGCCGGCAGCCGCGACCGGCGGAACAGCGGCTCCTTGCTGAACCGGTGCACCAAGCACGTGAGCGGCGAGGAAGAACGCCCGTTTGCAGTCGTTGAGTGATGAGTACGACACAAATCACGGACGGTTCCCGACTATGGCCAACGCATCGACGCCCCCCCCTACTCCTCCCCCTTCGGACTTTGATCCCCCCCAGCAGCGCGCCGGTGGCGCTTCAGACGCGCCGACTGTGAAGGTCGTCACGGTGCCGATCAAGACCGGCGCGACGGAGTGGTCGCGTCTTCACCTTTGGCAGATTCAGCCGCTTCGCGATGCGCTGATTGTGCTTACGGTGGTCGGGCTGCTGTACATCGGCAAGGCGCTCTCGCTGGTGACGGTGCCGCTGCTGCTGGCCATGTTGCTGGCCTATCTGGCTGAGCCGGTGGTGAAGTCGATGCTGCGGCTCAAGTGGGTGAGCCGGCAGGGGGCGGCGATCACGATTATTTTCGGGGCAGGGCTCATCATCGGGCTGCCCGCGGTGTTGGGACTGGGCTTTGGCGTGGTGCAGGGCGCAGCGGTGGTGCAGCGCTTGAGCACGAATGCGACACTGGTGGTGGATGTGGTGCAGAGCCGCGGCGGGGGCGGGTCGGAGGCGCGGGATGCGCTGCCAAACCAGGCGTGGCGGGACTTGGCGGATTGGTTAGTGAAGATTCGGGCGCAGGCGGAGCGGGCGCGGGCCATTCGCCAGCAGAGTGCCGCGCCGGGCGCGGCGGGCAAGCCGGCAGGGTTGGGGGGGCCGGGGGGGCCGGGGGGGCCGGATCCGAAGCCGGTCGATGGGCCCAAACCGGTTGATCTGGCGGCGGACGCAGCGAAGCCGATCGAGGGCCAGAGTGGCCAGAGTGACCAGGGTGACCAGGGTGACCAAGCCACGGCGGCCACGGCGGCCACGGCGGCCACGGCGGCCACGGCGGCCAAGACGGCCGCGGCGGCCACGGCGGCCGCAGCCGGCGTGGAGCCTTCGAGAGTGGGTAGCGATGAGGGAGGCAGCAAGTCGCTCCGCGAGCAGATCGCGGCGCGGATGGAGCCCAATGACGCGGCGGCGGTGGGCATTTACCGCGGATTTGAGTGGGTGGTGGCGTGGCTGACGGACAACTCGCAGGCGATTGGGCAGCGGGCTTTGAATACGGGAGCCGGCGCGCTGGGGTGGGTGGTGGGTTCGATGATCTCGATCGGGTTTGTGGTCTTTGGTGCGTTCCTGACGGCGTTTTTCTTTTACTTCTTTTGCACCGGCTACGGGCGGGTGCGGCTGTTCTGGGAGGGGTTGATTCCTGAGGCGCGCAAGGGGCCGGTGATTGACCTTGTGAGCAAGATGGATGTGGTCATCAGCGGATTCATCCGCGGGCGGCTGACGATCTGCGCCATTCTTATTGTGTACTACACCGTGGCCTACTGGCTGATCGGGATTCCCGTGCCGCTCATTCTGGGCCCGGCGATTGGGGTGCTGGCGATCGTTCCGTATGCAGCGAGCATCGGGTTGCCGATTGCGTTCTTCCTGTTGTACTTTGGCATTTCACCGATGTTTGCGTTTCAAGAGCATTGGTGGTGGGCCATCGTGGGTCCGCTGCTGGTGAGCGGCGGCTCGCAGATTTTGGATGACTACGTGCTGAGCCCTGCCATTCAGGGCAAGACCACCGGCATGGACACGCCGACGATTCTGTTCGCCTCGCTGGCGGGTGGCGTGCTGGCGGGCTTCTACGGGCTTCTGATCGCGATTCCGGTGGCGGCTTGCGTGAAGATCCTGCTGCATGATGTGGTGTGGCCGCGGTTTAGGGCGTGGGCTGAGGGGCGGGCGAAGGATCCGTTGCCGTTTAGCAACAAGTAGAGGCCGCAGAAAAGCGAAGAATTTGCCACAGACCTGCCCAGATAAATCCAGACGGGCCGAGACTGGCCCAGAAGGAGGTGGGCCCGCCTCGGCGGGTAAACTGCGCGGGGGTGGTCCGGTTTTGATTGAGACTGAGATTGTGAGACGGCGGTTGGGACGGAAGGGCGGGAGGGAGCGCGATTGAAAAAGTGGGATTGGGACTGGGACTGGGACTGGGACGCCGTATTGAGGCAGGAACGCGGGTTGGGGGTGGAGTGGGACGCGGGCTGGGACTGGCGAGGGGGCACCCCCCCCTCCCCCTCGTGAGATTGAGATTTTGAGATTTCTTAGGTTCTACCTGGGAATTCGGAGGGGCGCTGGACGCAGAAAACGAGGAATTTGCCACAGATCGACCCAGACGGGCCCAGATGGAGGTGGGCCCGCCTCGGCGGGTAAACTGCGCGAGGGTGGATGCGGTT
>Ga0105046_10020450_pt1 | contig 10016 bp, 11 predicted proteins | sample MAT03_FD_78385 | JGI IMG/M metagenome (GOLD analysis project Ga0105046, IMG submission 78385) | Freshwater microbial communities from Lake Fryxell liftoff mats and glacier meltwater in Antarctica - MAT-03 (megahit assembly) | ecosystem: Environmental > Aquatic > Freshwater > Ice > Liftoff... | reverse complement strand
TAAATTGAGTAAAATCTAATCCTTTTTTAACCTCTTTCCAGTCTAATGGAGTAGAAACAAATGCACCAGGACGAGGTCGTACTGTATAAGGAGCAACAACTGTTTGACCAAAATGATTGCGCAAGTAATCAAGAAAAACTTTATGTTGTCTGTCTTTTGGATGCTTTTCTAAAGAAGTGATCGTAGGAAGTTGTCGATGAATCATTTGAGCAATCAATTCGATAAATTGACTGACGACATCGTCATCATAATGAGGCTCTAAGGGAACATAAATGTGCAGTCCTCTTGATCCCGAAGTTTTGCATAAACAAGGGACCTTCCATTCTTCAAGTAAGGCGTGAATCGCCTGTGCCACCTCAATAACCTGTTCAAATGGAATATCTTCTGGATCTAAATCCATCACAGCATAAGTTGGATGATGTAAAGCTTGAATTTTGGAATGAAAAGGATGTAAATCGATACAACCTAAATTAGCGACATAAAGCAAAGTTTCTTTGTTATTTACTAAAATATAATCCACTTCTCGATGTTCATGATGTACTTTTTCTACATGGACCCAAGAAGGGAGATGATCGGTATTTTTTTGATAAAAACTTTCACCTGTGATGCCATTTGGATAACGACGCATCGTTAAAGGGCGATCTTTTAAGTAGGGTAAAATTAAAGGAGCCACTTGTTCATAATAATGAATCAAATCTCCTTTTGTATAACCTTCAACAGGCCAGTAAACTTTGTCCAGATTAGAGAGCATTAAAGGTTCGTTTGTATTTACTGAATTTTTTTTAATAATAGCCATTGACGCTCTTTATTTGTATGAATCAGCACATAATTTCCTTGAAGCTTTTCTCCACAAATCACGAATCCTAAATGACCAGCTTTCAAACCTTGCCGTATTTGTTGCTCGTTCTCACTTTTCGTTTGGCTGTCATTAACAAAATAAGTGCCGCGATCCCAAATGTATACATCTCCTCCCCCATACTGCCCCTTAGGAATATGACCTTCAAATGTATGATATTCAAAAGGATGATCTTCAACTTCAATAGCTAATCGTTTTTGTCCTATTTTTACAGGAGGGCCTTTAGGGACTGCCCAACTTTTTAATACCCCGTCCAATTCTAAACGAAAATCATAATGTAAATGAGAGGCATGATGCTCTTGAACAACAAAAATGAGTTTTTGTTTTGATGGATGGTGAGCAGTGCCTTGTGGCTCACTTGTTTTTTCAAAATCTCGTTTATTTTTGTAGTCTTTTAAGCTCATAATCAAAGAATCTCACTCTCAAAGCGCCGACGACTCCCTCTAAAAATGCCTCGTGCATCCTCTTTTAAAGCTTGATCAATTCCATTCATCACAGCAACGCCTTTTTCAACATGATCGGCTGTAAAAGTTTGAAAAACATGCTCAGAACTTTTCTTTGTTTTAATTCCTTCATGCATTAAAGGAAGATCTGAGACCAATAAAAGAGCCCCTAATGGCAATTTATGACTATACCCTGCAATAAATAACGTCGCACACTCCATTTCAATGGATTGCGGTCTTGTCGCGTGTAAACGGGCTCGAAAATCGTGATCAAACTCCCAAAATCTTTTATTTGTTGTGTGTGTAATACCGACATGATAAGCGGCTTTTTGCTCATCTAACACATTCGTCACTACTTTTTGTACCAAAAAGTTTGCTAAGGCAGGAACTTCTGCAGGAAAATAAAAATCTGATGTCCCTTCTCCACGAATACTGGCAATAGGAACAAAATAATCTCCGACTTCATAATGTCTACGCAAACCTCCACACATCCCAAGGAGTAACGCCGCACGAATCGGCAAGAAAGCACAAAGATCCACAACTAAAGCAGCGGCAGGAGAGCCAATTTTAAAATCTAAAATAGACACTTTTTCGTTAGGCGCATGCGCCACTTTAAATGTCGACCCTTCAATTACTTTAACCTGACGACTTTCTGCAAAATAATGCACATATCTTGAAAAATTGGTGAGTAAAATGTAAGGTTGAAAATCTTCTACAGGTGAGCCTGAATAACGCTCTAAAGTATCTCGTGCAATTTTTTCTTGGAGAGCTTGTTCAGCAACTGACATCTCATTAGCTTTCATCATGAATCCTCAAAGTAATAATTTTAGATCCATTCTAACATAGATTTCCTAGTTGGGCGAGTTTTTTTTGTGACCGTAAAGGCTTGTTGGCAACGGGGACAAGTCAAATCTTTTTGTAAAAGCTGCGAGCGCTGTACAAATTTTCCACGCTCTTCAAAAATATATTCACAGTTTGGACAGCAATAATAATGAATCAAGATATCCCATGTATGATCACCATGTTGCTGACGTAAATCATCCATGTTTTACCCCTGACGTGAAAAAAAAGTCCTGAGTCGCCTCCATAAACTTTTTTTAACAATAAAATCTTCTCGATCTGTCCCCCACCCATTAATCTCATGCATTTCACACCCAATAATTCCTTGTCGAGGTTCCACTTGTTCTTGTTTTAAAGAATGATCAATAGGATAGTCTCTATATTCTCTAAACCACATACCTGACCTTTTTAAAAATTAGGATGTATCATCAGAATATATATTCTCTATAGTTTATTGAATATCTCTACTTTAAACTCGACTTTGTCCATTTCTTCCGCTATAGTTTTCTTCAATTATTCATAGACAAGGAGTCAGTCATGGTACAACAAATTAGTACTGGGGATGTACGTGGGGGAGCAAAAGTTGAAGTGGAAGGACAGCCTTATACAGTTGTCAGTAATGAATTTGTGAAACCTGGAAAAGGGCAAGCGTTTAACCGCATCAAAATGAAACACTTAATGAATGGTCGTGTGGTAGAAAAAACGTTTAAATCAGGTGAAAAATTAGATTTAGCTGATGTGTCTGAAAGTGAAATGCGCATGTTATATAAAGAACCTGATGGCATTGTCTTAATGGATGAGAAAACATTTGAACAGTTAAAAATTCCTTTTGACAGCTTGGGTGACACTCTTCAATGGTTACTAGACGATCATCTTTATGATGTCATTTTCTATAACGGAGCTCCTGTCAGCGTCGAGCCTCCCACATTCATTGAAATGGTGATTACTGAAACTTCTCCTGGTGCGCGAGGTGATACAGCTTCTGGTCGTGTCTTGAAACCAGCTATCTTAGAAAGTGGGGCAAAAATTCAAGTGCCTATCTTTGTTGAACAAGGAGAAAAAGTGAAAGTAGATACACGTACCGGGGAATATGTCTCGCGTGTCTCATCTTAAGCCTTCAACAGCCCTGTCACAAGACAAAATCACACGTCTGCGTGACAGGGCCACCCAATTTAAAAAAGTGCGCGCATTTTTTGATCAGCGAAATGTGCTTGAAGTGGATTGTCCCATTTTAAGCTCAGAAGCTTCTGTCGATGCACATATCGATCTCATTACTGCTTATTATCAAGGCCAACATCCCTATTATTTACATTCCTCACCTGAATATGGAATGAAGCGTCTTCTGGCTGAAGGAATAGGAGATATTTATCAGTTATCTCATGTGTTTCGTGATGGCGAACATAGTTTGAAGCATAATCCTGAATTTATGATGGCTGAATGGTATCGTTTAAATTTTACTTTAGAACAATTGATTGAAGAAACCCTTCATTTTATGCATCTTTTTTTGGGCCCCCTTCCTCACCGCCTTGTCAGTTATCGTGAAACATTTTTAACTTATACAGGTTTGGATTATGTCCACACTTCTGAAGAGGCTTTGTTTCAATACATTAAAGAGCACAATATTTCCTATTATGAGTCAATTATAGAGGATGGCAAAGATGCGCTGCTGAATTTGATTTTAGGCTCTCAGATTGAGCCTTTATTAGGACAAAGAGAGTTATATGTGTTGGCCTATTATCCTTCCACACAAGCTGCTTTAGCACGTCAACAACAACGTGGTGAAGAAACTGTGGCTGAACGTTATGAAGTCTATTACCAAGGGATAGAATTAGCCAATGGATACCATGAATTAACAGATGCTTCTGAACAAGCACAACGCTTTAAAGAGTCTAATCTACAGCGGTTGGCGCTGGGCAAGCAAATCCTGCCGCCTGATCAGCGGTTTTTGAAAGCATTAGAAAAAGGATTGCCTGATTGTAGTGGGGTGGCAGTGGGATTTGACCGTTTAATGATGCTACGTCAACAACAACAGGAAATTGCCAACGTCTTAACATGGGGATGGCAAGAGATCTAGGGCGTGTCATCAATTGCTAATAGCCTCTATTCATTAGACACCGCTTCATCTTTGACTCCAAATGTCATTTCTCCTCCAAACGAGCCTGTTAAGCTAACCAAAATAAATAATGCGACTAGCGCGATATAATAGCCTGTTAAGGAACGAAAAATGCGATAGGTATAGCCTTCTCTTAAAATCGCTGTGATTACTGCTAAACCAGCTGTGAGCAAGCCAAATAAGCGATGCCAAGTATAAAGATCTAGCTCAGCACCTTGATAATTGCTATGGTACCCCAATGCCAGTCCAAGTAAAGCTGTGATGGGAGCAAAGATGGCGGCGGTCAAAATCATAAAGCGGGCGGCATCACTAAATAATGGATTTCTAAACCATACCCCTAACAATTCAGCAGCAACACTCATGACTATCATTGCAATGGGAAAATGAAGAAAAACAAAATGAAATCCCCCTATCCAATCAATAAAACGGTCCCAGTTACTAGACAATGGGTCGGGCTTTAACCAACTATTTTCTATGTCCCCCACTTGCAAATGGTGTCCTTCGTGCGCAACAGAATGAGTCATGAAAAAAAGGCTGATCATTAATAAATGGATGAAAAATGTTTTTTTTCTCATGACTTTATACTTTATTTAAGTCCAACGCTGAACAATCGGAAAGCGCCTTCCCACACTAAAAGCTTTTTCAGAAACACGAAGAGCAGGCGGGGCTTGACGCCTTTTAAATTCATTTTGGTGGATCTTTTTAATCAATTCTTGGACAAGCTCTAAAGGATAGTCGAATTTTTTTGCAATGTGTTCAGGAGAATGATGCTCCTCCACATATGCTTGTACAACTTGGTCAATCACCTTATATTCTGGCAATGAATCGCTATCTTTTTGATTTAAACGCAACTCAGCCGATGGTGCGCGTTGAATCGTATACCACGGAATCCTTTCTTTGTCTCGATTTATCCAATGCGCCAAGGCATAAACTTGTTGTTTAGTTAGATCACCTAAAACAGCCAGTGCCCCGCATAAATCTCCATATAAGGTCGAATAGCCCATCGCAAGCTCACTCTTATTTCCTGTACTCAATACTAAATATCCGAATTTATTGGATAGGGCCATAAGTAGCATGCCTCGAATACGAGATTGTAAATTTTCTTCTGTGATATCCACAGCTTTATCTTCAAAGATAGGCGCTAACAATGAAAGATAGCTCTCAAAAGGTGCTTCAATGGAAAGGATTTGAAACTTAATGTTTAGGTTCTGGGCTAAACGTTGAGCATCTCGCTCACTTTCAGGAGCCGAATAACGTGAAGGTAGGTATAGGGCCCACACGTTTTCAGGACCTAAAGCTTCTGCAGCTAAACAAGCGACAACAGCAGAGTCAATGCCTCCTGAAAGGCCTAAACAAGCCTTTTTAAAACCCAGTTTTTCGAAATAATCGCGAATGCCCATCACAAGGGCTTGATAAAGATCCTGAATAGGATCTCGTTTAATTGTCAAATGGACAGATTTTTCATGCAAAGAAACGAGCAAGTCATCTTCCACAAAACCTTTAGCTTGTTGAATAATGCCTTTAGAGTCTACATGTACACTATACCCATCAAAAATTAAGCTATCATTTCCTCCCACTTGATTACATAAAATAACCGGACATTTTAAAGTCTTAGCAGCCTGAATGCAAACAGCTGCCCGTTTATCAAATTTAGAGACACTATAGGGCGAAGCAGACAAGTTTAAAAGAACAGTCGGATTCTCTTTTTTTAACTCTAAAACAGGATCTCTTTGATAGTAAGTGGATTGCAATAAACCACTGTGTTGCCAAAGATCTTCACAAATTGTGATGGCGATTCTTTCTCCTTTGAAAGGATGAACACAGACCTTGTCACCCGCTTCAAAATAGCGTCTCTCATCAAAAACATCATAAGTGGGCAATAAAATTTTATCGATATACTCAATGAGTTGCCCGTTACTAATAAAAGCAGCACTATTATAAAGAATTTTTTGGCTTTGACGTGGAAGACCGACAATCACTGCGATTCCTGAAGTGGCAGAAATAATTTCTTCTAAATGCACTTGAATACTTTTTAGAAAATGAGGAAGTGAAATAAAATCTTCAGGAGGATAGCCACTTAAAGCCATTTCAGGCAAAAGAACAAGATCAGCCTGTTGTGTGCGACCACGTTGAATGGCTTGAATGATTTTTTGGGTATTCCCTTTTAAATCGCCAATAATCGGATTGATCTGAGCAGCTAAAATGTGCATGTTGTTGTCCGGAATAAAATTAAAACAGATATAACTACGGATGAGTTTTTCTGGCAAGTTTTGGAAAATATTTATAAAATCAATTTAAATTTTTAACTTAAGGATTTGATTCATGACCAGATTCAAAAAAATTGAAACAGACCAAGCACCTGAAGCGATTGGTCCTTATTCTCAAGCCGTTTTTGCTGCTCCTTTCCTATTTGTTTCAGGACAGCTCCCTATTGATCCAGAAACAGGAAAAATGATGACAGGCGGCATTGCTGCACAGGTTAACCGAGTGCTTGATAATTTAGAAGCCATTTTAAAAATGAATCGTTGCACGTTTCAACATGTGGTTCGCTGCGATGTCTTTGTTAAAGACCTTAATGACTTTGCGATACTTAACGAAGAGTATGGCAAACGGTTCAATCAGGCTATTCCTCCTGCACGTCAAACAGTTCAAGTGGCTCGCCTTCCGCTGGATGCATTAGTAGAAATTTCTTGTATTGCAATCCTGTCTTGACACAAATTTTATGAATATTAACAATAAATCACTTAAGAAATTTTATTTAAAGGGACTGCGATGGAAAAAGGATCTTTAGAAATCCATAGTGAGAATATTTTACCAATTATCAAAAAATGGCTTTACTCTGATAAAGATATTTTTGTGAGAGAGCTCGTGTCAAATGCTTGTGATGCGATTCAAAAAGTCAAAATCTTGCGTGACGAAGGAGAAATTGAAGTTAAAGACGAAGATTTCCGTATTAATGTGACAATTGACAAAGAAGCGCGGACATTGACTTTTAGCGATAATGGCATTGGAATGACAGCGGAAGAGGTCAAAAAATACATTGCTCAAATCGCTTTTTCTGGTGCAGAAGAGTTTTTAAGCAAATATAAATCTAATAATGAACAAGATCAAATTATTGGTCACTTTGGATTAGGGTTTTATTCTGCTTACATGGTGGCTGATTTAGTAGAAATCAATACACGGTCGTATCAACCAGATGCAGCACCGGTGATGTGGCGTTGTGATGGCTCTTCCGATTATGAAATGGATCTTGGAACACGTGAAACGCGTGGCACAGAGATTAAGCTATTTATTGGTAAAGACCATGATGAGTGCCTAGATCCAGCCCATCTCGAAAAAGTATTACGTCAATACTGTTCATTTTTACCTTATCCTATTTTTCTTGATGGCAAGCAAATCAATGAACATTTTCCGTTATGGATCAAAGCCCCTGCAGATTGTACAACGGAAGAATATTTAGAATTTTATCGTTATCTTTACCCTATGGATGAAGACCCTCTTTTCTGGGTGCATCTCAATGTGGATTATCCTTTCCGTCTCAAAGGAATTTTATACTTTCCTAAGATTCGTCGTGACTTTGATCCGAATAAAAGCAGTGTCAGTTTGTATTCCAATCGTGTATTTGTTTCAGATAACTGCAAAGATATTATTCCTAACTATTTAATGGTTTTAAAAGGAATCATTGATAGCCCAGATATTCCTTTGAACGTCTCACGTAGCTATTTGCAAATGGACCGCACTGTGCGTCAATTAGCTAATCATATTTCAAAAAAAGTGACCGATAGCTTAGCCACTTTATACAAAACAGACCACGATCGCTTCATTAAAGCCTGGCAAGATGCTTCTTTAGTCGTGAAACTAGGCGTTTTAGAAGATGATAAATTTTACGATCGTGCGAAAGAGTTTTTGATCTGGAAAGATACCAATCAAAACTGGACAACTATTCAAGAATATCTCGAGCGCAACCAAGAGAAAACCAAAAATAAAATTTTTTATACAGTGGATGAAAAACAAGGAGGACATGTCCTTCAGATTTACCGCGATAAAGGAATAGAAATTTTAAATGCGAATGGTCCGTTAGATTCTTATTTGATGCATCATTTAGAAGGAAAATTAGCACCCGTGACTTTTCAGCGCATTGATGCAGAAATTCACGACGATTTAGTCGATAAAGAGCGTGAAAAAACAGTGTTAGATGCTGAAGGTAAAACAGAGGCTGTGAAATTGGCTGATTTTGTTCGAGAAAAATTAGGCAATGAGCACATTGAAGTCGAAGCGAAAAGTTTAGCTGCGGATGCTTTACCTGGTTTCATTTTGATGGATGAAAAGCAACGCAGAATGCGTGATTATTTTGCACGGATGAGTCCAGAAGAGCAGACACAACAAATGAATTTCTTTGGTAAAAAGAAGTTTGTAGTGAATACAAACAATCCCCTCATGGAAGCTATTCGCAAGCTAGATTCTCAACACCCTGAATTAGCTAAAGATTTGACACAGGAAGTGTATGAATTGGCGCTTCTTTCTCAGCGTGAAATGGAGCCTGCTGCTTTAAATGAATTTATCAATCGCAGTAATCGCGTCCTTCAGGGATTGGCAACTGAATTATTGAAAACAAGTTAAGTTTTTAATTAATCACATGTATTTGAAGCAATCAAATACATGTGAGGATATTCAATTGTAAAATTTAATTTTTAGCCAATGAAATATGATATTCATGCCCATGTAATTTAGGACTCAAGCCATATTTTTTTCTTAACTCTTCTAATTCAGCCGATTCTATTTGCAAAACAGCATAGCTTGTATGATTCGATGGTTGAACAATGACAATTTGTTTAAGCTCGAAATGAAATGTCTCTCCGATTTCTTGAGGAATGATATGTTCATCTTTATAAAAAACACTAATATGAGCTCCCGGAGCGTCTACTGAACGGAAATAAGGAGGTTCTTTAAATCCTTTCTCTTGCAGTTGTAGCATAGGAAAAAGTGTGTGAATGTATTCATCATCTACTTTAATGTATACAAATCCATCAGACTTCATCATTAATTTTCCTTTTAAAGGAAGATTAGCACGTGCATAATTAACAACATCTTCCCAACATTGCTCTAAATCAGTGAATTGAGATTTTACTGAAATCGACTCTTTAGTTTGAAGAGTTGCAACACCTTGATCTTTTGCTAGCACAGTCATCATAAAGGCATTCATGTAACTTGCAATTGCTTGATTGCAATCATCTAGACTTATTTCATGCTCTTGAACTAAAGAAGCTAAGCAATTTTGCTCTTCTTCAATCGTTTGATGAATTTCACTTATAGTAGTCGTTGGATAACAAGATGTGTTATTGATGTAAGGAGAATGGTTAATAGATAACATAGATTAAATTCCTATTTTTAAATTGATAGTGACCTTGCCTCAATAAATTAATCAAGTAAATTTACTTATAATTGATTAAAAATTTCGTTCAATTAACCACTAATAACTGATTTTACTTAGGGCGTGTGTCTATTGGTAATAGTTGAACAATACTCTCCAGTGTCGAACTGACTTGATCAGGTGTCGAAGTTTCAATTTGCTTGCCATCTAGAATATAAATAAATAAGTTATAATTAAATATACTATATATCAATAAAATGATATAGTTAGATTTAATATATTTAATATATTTAATATTAAAACCAAATGGCTTATAAGGTAATCGGTCACGGGGTAGCGGAAGCCTTAGCTAAATAGGACAGATATTGGCGCTGGGACATCCATGTCGTTGCG
>Ga0105046_10020449_pt1 | contig 10016 bp, 10 predicted proteins | sample MAT03_FD_78385 | JGI IMG/M metagenome (GOLD analysis project Ga0105046, IMG submission 78385) | Freshwater microbial communities from Lake Fryxell liftoff mats and glacier meltwater in Antarctica - MAT-03 (megahit assembly) | ecosystem: Environmental > Aquatic > Freshwater > Ice > Liftoff... | reverse complement strand
GGGGTATCTCCGTGAACCGTTGGGAACCCGATAATTGCCTGGACACCATCCGCACGGGCCTGATCGACGGGGTACAGGTGATCTACAACATTTTCGATCAGGCACCCGAAGACAAGCTGTTTCCGCTTTGTCGCGAGATGGGTGTTGGCGTTATTGCCCGCGTTCCGTTTGATGAAGGAACCCTGACCGACACCCTCACCAAAGAAACGACCTTCCCCGCTGAGGATTGGCGGTCAACGTATTTCGTACCCGAAAACCTCAACAGCAGTGTGGATCATGCCGAGGTTCTGAAGCCGCTGATTCCCAGCGGAATGACCATGCCCGAAATGGCTCTTCGGTTTATCATGAGTAACCCCGACGTGGCCACCACGATCCCCGGAATGCGCCAACTCCGCAACGTCGAAAGCAACTGTGCCACCAGCGACGGGCAGGGTCTGTCCCCCGAATTGCTTGAGGAACTGAAAGCTCACCGCTGGGACCGAACACCGACCGAATGGAGTCAGTAGTTTCCAGGACTGTCATCTTTTGTACCCTGTCACATACCCCGGCACAGCTATGTCGGGGTTTTGCATGGGGTGTTGTTCGGGCTTACCGTAATGCAGGCTGGTGGGATGGTTGGCCGTTGAGGTGGTAGCTCACATGGCAAACGAGTCCCTCGTCTAATATAGGGTAAATGGTTTCGGTGTCGTGGTAGCCGCGCTTGGGAAGGCGGGTAAGTTCAGTGCGTTGCATAGCGCGGGTTATTTTCTGGTTTTCATTTCTTCGGCGATAGCTACTGATTGTGCGTCTCCACGCTTTTCAAGTTCATCCACAATTCGGGCGTGGTTTACATCGTCGCGGTTTTGCGACAGTTTCCGCACCGCCTGAAACTGGGTCACGGCAATCTCAAACCCAACCAACCCCCGAACCTGACTATCGAAATAGCCCGGCGACATACCCTCAACTGAAACAGGCTTTTCGGACTGTTGCTCATAATGATCCGTCAGTTTGGCGAGTGCCTGAGCAAGTTCGTCACCCGTCACGAGCCGCGCCCGACCATAAGCATGAACGGCGGTGTAATTCCAGGTCGGCACGTTTTCGTGGTCATACCACGAGGAAGAAATATACGTGTGTGGTCCCGAAAAAATGACCAGGACCTCCTGCCCCTCAATGTTTTTCCACTGCCCATTTACTTTCGACACATGGCCCGACAAAATTGGTTGCTCCTCATCATTGTGACTCAGCATCAGCGGAATATGCGTGGCCCAGGGCCGCCCATCGACCTGACTAACCAGGATGGCAAAGCCGTTTTGGGTTACGAATTCCTCAATTTCAGCGGGGTCTTCCTGACGGTTATTTTTGTTGATATACATGGCGGAGCGTGCTTAACGACAGTCAAAGGTAAAATAAAACCGGGCCATTGAAATGAGCCGGTTTGCAGATAATGAATAGGCCGGTTATGGTAGAAGCAGATATAAGATGATTTTATCGTGCGATGGTTTTATCGCACGATAAAATCATCTTATATCTGCACCGTGAAAGAGATAAAAATGAAGCCATATCTAATCAGTATTACAACAGGCAGTATACCCGATGATAAAATCGTTGGCCGGGATCGTGAAATTGAACTGCTCAAAGATTTGCTCGAATCGCAAAGCGTAGTGATTGACGAAATTCGACGCATGGGTAAAACACTGTTGCTGAAGAAATTTGCCTATCTCAGCGTAGAAAACGATGAGCCTAACAAAGCACTCTATTTCATCTTTCAAGGCACGGATAGTATTAACTCGCTCACAGATGTTATACTTAATGAGTTACGCCAAAAAGAAAAATATGGCTGGTTAAAAGTACAGATGCACCGTTGTTCGGAACTTTACCACAAAATAAGGGGCGACAAAGCAAGTGTTAAGTACCAGGATATAGAGTTCAGTTTTGCATTGCCTGATTTCAAAGTTGAATGGAAAAAAGCCTTTCGCGCCTGTATTGAGGATTTAGCAGATCACCAACTTGCTAAAGGGGAGCGACTAACATTGATTTTCGATGAGTTGCCCATTATGCTCTGGGAATGGATTAGAACGGGGCGAGCCGCCGATGCAATGGCCTTTTTAGATTTGCTCCGTGACCTACACTTTTCTGTTAAAAACAGCGACCGGATTCGGTTCATCTTTTGTGGTTCCATCGGGATGCAAGTCGTGCTTGATAAGCTAAAGCATTTGAAACATTACTGAAAGAAAAGAGTGCGGCATCTGACGTGTTTGAGCAGCTTCATCAGCGGCTGCTGATCTATTATCCTCAGAACAGTGCCAAACTGATGCGTAGTTGTCTTAATCTTCTTTCGAAAGCTTCCGCACCAATGTCTGAGCAGGATATAAAAACGGCGTTATCGTTTGATGAGGACGATGTTCAAACCGCACTAAACCTGCTTTGGCGCGATGATTTTTTACATCGGACGTTCGATGAGCAGGAGAACAGGGCGTATGCGTTTCGGTATAGTCTGATTAAACGCTGGTGGAAACTCAACAAGGCATGAACCCGACTCCAGATTCTAAAAATGGCCTTAGTACTTTTCTGAGTTTCGGGGCCAAAAGCGTACAACCGGCGATTCTGGAGAAAATGCTGGTTGGCCGTCTGCAAACGGCTGATTTATTGGAGCAATATGCCCGACAAATTGCAGACAATGGTGTTAATAACCAGGTATTTATTATTGGCCCGCGTGGCTCTGGCAAAACCCATTTACTGCGGGTATTGTACCATCGCATTACCGATTTGGTGCAGGAAAAGCGTGTTATTGTAGCTTATTTTGCCGAAGAAGAATATGGCATTTCGGGGTATCTTGATTTTTTGATTCGCACTATCAATGCGTTTATGCGCTGGTATGATGTTGATAAACCTGCGTTGGAAACCCAACTTAATATCCTGCGCGAAACACCCGAAAGTCGCCAGGAATACATAGCCGAGAAACTTATCAGCGATTATGTAGGTGACAAGCCCCTCCTCATTCTGAGCGAAAACTTTGATGCGATTCTTGAAGCACTCGGCCGAAACGGGCAGGGTAAACTACGTGCCTGGCTCTACCGGCACAACCGCATCAGCATTATGGCAACGGCGCAGGCCACCAGCCCCGACTTGGGCCGCGAAGACCGCCCATTCTATGGGTTTTTCTCTACCATCAAATTCAAAAAACTGTCTTACGAAGATTCCCTAACGCTGCTGACGACGCTGGCAGAAACTGAGAAAAACGAAAAGATGCTGACCCACTTAGCTGGCAAAGGCCGGGGACAAGTGCGGGCTATTCACGAGTTGGTAAAGGGTAATCACCGCCTGTTGGTTACGTTTTATGAATTCCTGAAAGCGGATACGCTGGCCGACTTATCGGTGGTGTTCATGAAGACAATGAACGATCTCAAACCGTACTATGAGACCTTTATTCGTTTTCTGCCTGCGCAACAGCAAAAGATTTTACACTATCTGGCTCTGGCGAAAATCCCGCAAAAAGGGACGGACATCGGCAAAAACTGCTTTATAGCCACTGCTTCGCTGACCAAGCAACTCAGCGAACTGCAACGTCGGCACTTAATTGATGCCTTACCCGACTTCACCGACAAGCGCAATAAACTCTACGATGTCTCGGAGCCATTGTTACGCATTGCCATTGAAATAGGTGAACAGCGCGAGGGAATCACGGCCTTGTTTGTTGATTTTATGGCTCTTTACTACTCTCGCAATGAGATCAAAAGCCAGAAGGAGCAATTTGAGGAATTATATGCAAACGAAACAGAGCCCCTTAAAAAGCAGAAGTTGTATTGCGAGGTGGAAGCAAGAGAGCGAGCCTTGGGTACTCAAGAGAAAATAATGATTCACAAAATAAAGGAGACTAATAAAGAAACGAACTCCCAAAGTCAGCAATTACGTCTATTTGGGGATGATCTATTTGAGATTGGGGATTTTGAACAGGCTATCGCTATTTACTTACAAGCTATTAGTTTGAACCCAACTTTTGTTGAAGTGTGGTATAGTTTAGGAAATTGCTATAATATTATTGGTGATATTTTCGAGGCAATCAATAGTTACCAAAAAGTAATAGAGTTTGCTGAAAAGGAGTGTAGATGGGCATATAACTTCTTTCAGGTATTAGTTTTAGAAAGTTTAGAACTTAAAAGTATTTCCCACTCCAAACTCTCCGAGTTGGAAATTTGGCTTCAAAACCGCCCCGGCTTCAAGATAATTTCAACTTACGTCAATATCTACCGCTGGGTGGTTTTCGACAAAGAAGAAAAAGCCCTTTACGAACTTCCCAAAGAACAACGCATTTTCTTCGAGCGGGAAATCCTGAAACGAAATGTCGAGTAATTGAAACAAAAAAAGGGACGAAAGCCTTTCGTCCCTTTTCGCCTTCCTCCCTTCTCCTCAAAAACTTAATACTCCTGCTCCAGCGGATGCACCATGAATTCGTCGATGACTACGTGGGCGGGGCGGCTCACAATAAACAGCATCGACTCGGCCATGTCTTCGTTCTGGAGCCAGTTTTTAGAGGTTTCATGGCCGTGCCCTTTTGCATGAAAGTGAGAATCTACTAATCCCGAATAGACACCCGTCACTTTGATACCGAAAGGGCGAACTTCTTTCCGCAACGCACCCATGAAGGCCTCCTGGGCATATTTGCTGGCCGTATAAAGCGATCCGCCTGCAAACGTGCGTTTGGCCACATCTGAGGCTACAATCACCACATGCCCTGAACCTTGAGCTATGAGCGTTGGCAGAGCAGCTTTGGTTAGTACAAACGTACCTTTTGCATTGGTTGACATCACACCATCCCACTCTTCGACAGTGATGTGTTCCACGTTTTTGAAAACGCCGTAACCTGCATTGTTTATCACCACGTCGATGCGGCCAAAGCGGTCGAGAGCGGTCTTGACAACGGCGGCCATGTCGGCTTCGCTGGCCACATCGCCGGAAACACCCACAATGTTAGTATGTTCGGCTTCAAGCGATTTAAGATCATCGGCGTTGCGGGCCGTAGCTACGACGTTGGCTCCATTTTGAGCCAGCATGAGGGCTGTGGCCCGGCCAATGCCCCTTGAGGCACCGGAAATAATAATAGTTTTCTTCTGAATGCTCATGCAACAAAAGTAAAGGGAATATTAGGAAAGGGGTAAGGTGTTTTTTGTTGCCTATCAGCCTTGGATCTGCGACCAACATCTGAACTCACCGTGGCACCTCTATCTTCTGCACAATCTGGCTAATGACCTCGTCAGCTGTTCCGCCTTCCATTTCGCGTTCGGGAGTGAGTAATACGCGGTGGCGCAACACTGGTCCAGCTAGTGTTTGCACATCTTCAGGGGTAACAAAGTCGCGGCCTCGAAGGGTAGCGAGAGCTTTTGCACTAGTCAACAACGCCACCGATGCTCGGGGCGAAGCCCCCAAATACAACGACTTGTTGGCGCGGGTATCACGCACAATTTGAGCGATATAATCAAATAGATTGTCTTCCACATGCACTTGTTGAACGCTGGCACGCAAGTCGGCTAATTGAGTTGCCGTCAGGATCGGTGCCACCGCTTCAATGGCTTCTTTGAGGTTTCGGCGCTCATGATGGCCGCGTAAAATAGCCACTTCATCGGCCTGTTCAGGGTAGTCGATCACTACTTTAAACAGAAAGCGGTCCAACTGTGCCTCGGGAAGCCGGTACGTTCCCTCCTGCTCGACAGGGTTTTGAGTGGCCAGCACCATAAACGGCGCGTCGAGTTGGTAGGTAGTGCCGTCGTTAGTGACTTGCCGCTCTTCCATGACCTCAAACAAGGCCGCTTGTGTTTTAGCCGGTGCGCGGTTGATCTCGTCGATCAGTACAATGTTGGAAAACACGGGCCCTTGCCGAAAGACAAACTCCCCCGTTTTTGGCTGAAAGATAGACGTTCCCAACACATCGGAAGGCATCATATCGGGGGTGAACTGAATACGGCTAAATCCCACCGAAATAGTACGCGCCATTAACTTGGCAGTGAGTGTTTTGGCTACTCCCGGAACACCTTCGAGCAGCACGTGGCCATCGGCAAGGAGAGCCGTCAGCAGCAAATCAAGCGTTTGATGTTGGCCAACGAGCACAGTACCAATTTCAGTGCGGATAGCGGCTATGGTAGCCGTCAGGTTTTGTAGGTCGATGCGGGATTCAAACATAAGGGGGAGTTCTATTAGCGAGTTTGCCGATGCGTTCTACCCAAGCGGCAAAGCGAGGGCATTCATGCAAAATAGTTGGCAAACCAATTTCTAATGCCAATGTACTACCATAAGCCACTTTTCGGTAGCGAAATGGTTCGTTTCCACTGATAATTTCGGCCAACCTGTAAGAAGGAGGATTGGCTGTATTGATATTTTCGGCACCTCCCAGGTCTTTATTCATCTTCTCAATGGCCGCACAACTCTTGGGCGTGAGGTATTTGGCCAAACTGTTTCCAGAGGCAAAAAGCAGGGTTTCAAATTCATGCTTTTGCAAATAAGGAATGAACTGTTTGGAATCAATCAGGGTATACAACCCTTTTTCAAGGCATTCAATGCGCTCATCGATTGTAGGTAGTGCTTGACAAGCTTGATAATCAGGTATGTCTGTGCGAATGCCGTAATAATCAACAAGTGTGGTGACGAACGCATCCGAACGTTGTTTGAGCAGTAACTCTACATCTTTCTGAAGCCGTGCAATTCTGACATCGCCCCCTTTCTTGCCCGGCACACCCAAAATGCGAACATGAACATCGTAAAGCCCATATTTCTCAATCCAATAAGGCTTTAAACATTCGTCGACAAATTCTTTTTCGGTAGGCCCTTCGACCACTATAAAAATAGGTCTCATGGATTACCACCAATAACGTTTTTATTCCAAAGATCCCCGAGGGTATATTCCTCAAGCCAGTTTGATAATGAATCGCTGTCTAAACGCTTAAACGTGGATTCATTGGCCTGATTTTCGACAACGATAATATCCTCCGGCTCAAACTCATTGACCAGATTTACGGATTGTGTAGAGAGTATAATCTGGGTCTGCTCACTAACGCTTTTCACCAACTCGGCCAGCACCGAAATGGCATAGGGATGTAAGCCCAGCTCCGGCTCGTCGATGATAATAGTTTTGGGCGGATTGGGTTGAGCCAATAGGGTGCAGAGTGCGACAAAACGAATAGTTCCATCTGACAAATCGGAAGCATCCAGGTACATATCCGTACCTTTTTGCCGCCAGTTTAGCCGAATATAATCGCCGTTTGGCCGGAGATCGAACCGCTCGAAATAGGGAGCGATGGTTCGGATAAGGGCTTCAATGCGGTTGAACGCTCGAACGTCAGTTTGCTGAAGTTGATAAAGAAATGCAGGAAGGTTAGATCCGTCAGGACGTAAAAATTGATCATCAGCCAGCCGAGCGGTCTGCTTCAAAGGGGCGTTACGAGAGGTATCGTGGAAATGATAAATGGAAAAAGACCTTAAGTAGTCGGTAGCAAAATGAGCTCGATCCAGTAAAGAAGATCCTAAATTGGCCGAATCTTCTTTATAAACTAATCCTTTAAAAATCGACCTGATTTTTGTATAATCTATTTCAGCGTTAAGAAATCTTCCAAATTCCTTTTTTGTATAAAAGCTATCTTGGTCATTTGGAACTAATACAAATTTGTAGTCACTGGCACTATCAAATTTTATCATTCCTTCAAGCAATGAGCTACTCCGTTTGCCCAAGTGTATAATCCGATCTGATCCTCCTCGTTCACCTGTATATTCGGCCAAACGTCCATCTCGTATGGCATTGACAAACCCAAAGAAGTTAACAAAATTGCTTTTCCCAGCTCCATTAGAACCAATCAATACATTGATGGGCCGTAGAGATAACTCAACGCTTTTGATCGACTTGAAGTTGACTATTTTGATGGCCTCGATCATAATGCTATTGGTTCTGAGACGCAAAGTTTTGCCGGTGCGATCTCTACTTTTCCTTGCCTGCCAATTGCCCGCAGGCTGCGTCGATGTCTTTACCCCGGCTCCGGCGTACATTTACGATTACACCCCGGCTATCTAAAAAGCTGGCAAACTTATCGAGCGTTTGTGGATCGGTATTGGTGAAGTTAGCCTCCGCAATGGGGTTATATTCAATGATATTGACCTTGGCAGGAACCCGCTTTGTGAATTCCCACAACTCCTTGGCATCCTGCAAGGTATCATTGAAATTATAAAAAACAATGTACTCAAACGTAACCCGGGTACCCGTTTTCCGATAGAAATAATTGAGCGATTCAGACAGATTTTGAAGTGAATTACTTTCATTGATCGGCATAATCTGATCCCGTTTCAGGTCATTTGCCGCATGCAGTGAAAGCGCCAGATTAAACTTCACTTCGTCGTCGCCCAACTGCTTAATCATTTTAGCGATACCGGCCGTAGAAACCGTAATTCGCTTGGGCGACATTCCCAGGCCATCAGCCGAAGTGATTCTGTCTACCGATTCGAGTACGTTCTTATAATTCAATAAAGGCTCGCCCATACCCATGTACACGATATTCGTCAGGGGAGCGTCGAAGTTAGTTTTAGCTTGCCGATCAATAACAACTACCTGATCGTATATCTCAGCCGCGTCGAGGTTGCGTTTGCGGTCCATGTAGCCCGTTGCGCAGAATTTGCACGTAAGCGAACATCCTACTTGGCTCGACACACAGGCCGTCATGCGCGGTGCGACGTCTCGCTCTTGGTCGTCGGACCGTAGAGACGGTATCAGCACACCCTCAACCAGGTTGCCATCGAACAGCCGGAACGACGATTTGATGGTGCCGTCGTTGCTGCGTTGCTCAGTCGAAACGGTTAGCGGGCGAATGTCAAACGCACCTTCCAGTTTCTCACGCAAGGGCAACGACAGGTTGCTCATCTGTCCAAACGTGTGCGCCGACTTTTTCCAAAGCCATTCATGCACCTGTTTGGCCCGAAAGCTCTGCTCGCCGTTTTGCGTGAACCAGTCTTTGAGTTGCGCGGCTGTAAGTTTACGGATGTCGGTTTTCATTAAATCTTTTTCCTGCTTCTAACCCCTTTGGTACCCAAACAGCGGCAACGTCCATTACTTTGGGCGCAACCGGCCGAATCAGAGGGTATAAACGCGTGTCTTTTGTTTGTTGAGGGGGCATCTGAACGCCCATATAACTGAACAACCACAGCATCACACTAATTCCAAAGACCCACGTAAAGATGCCCATAGCCGCTCCTGCCAGCCGGTCGAAACTACCCAACAACGTTTGGCGGAGTGTTTGCCGCAGTGAGTAGCCCATGCGGTTAATCATGAATACGACCGGGAAGAAAATGAGCGAAAAACCTAGCCACGGTAAAAACTTTCGAGCCAGATCACGGCTGATGTAGGGCGATAGCAAGTCGATTCCGAACCCCAGAAACTTCAACCCCACCACCATGGCTACCACGAAGGCAATCACGGCAATGATCTCTACCAATAAACCCTTGCGGTAGCCATTCCAGGCTCCCCAAATGAGTGGTACAAGAATAAGAATGTCGAGCGTTTTCATGACAGTGAGCAGCGAACAGTGAACAACGAGCAGTGAGCAATACAATGCTCGTTGTTAGCTGATCACTGTAGTAATGATTTAACCATAACCGAAACCACCTTGCCTTCGGCCAGGCCCGAGAGTTCTTTGGTAGCTACGCCCATTACTTTACCCATATCAGAAGGAGCTTTGGCACCCACGCGAACAATGATTTCCTGAATTTTGGCTTTCAGTTCATCTTCCGACAACTGCTTGGGTAAGTATTTCTCTATAACGGCAATTTCGGCTTCTTCAGTAGCCAGCAGATCGGGGCGGTTTTGCTGACGATAAATATCAGCAGAATCTTTCCGTTGCTTTACGGCTTTGGTCAGCAATTTCAGTTCGTCTTCCGGTTTAAGACCGTCTGTACCAGCACCTTCTTTGGTTTCTTCGAGCAGAATCATCGACTTAACGGCTCGCAAAGCGCGGAGTCGGTCGGTTTCGCGGGCGAGCATGGCCTGCTTAATATCGGCGTCGATTTGT
>Ga0105046_10020448_pt1 | contig 10017 bp, 7 predicted proteins | sample MAT03_FD_78385 | JGI IMG/M metagenome (GOLD analysis project Ga0105046, IMG submission 78385) | Freshwater microbial communities from Lake Fryxell liftoff mats and glacier meltwater in Antarctica - MAT-03 (megahit assembly) | ecosystem: Environmental > Aquatic > Freshwater > Ice > Liftoff... | reverse complement strand
ATTGTTCACGCACCTAGACCGACGTCGATTCTTTGCCACGTTGGGCGAGGCCGTCGGCGTCTATGTGCGTATGCACGACGTCGGTTGGATAGATTGGGAAGACAGGCCGCGTTGACTGACCAACGCTCGCGTGCTTGCGGCGAATTTCCAATTGTCACCCCGGCGGAACCCACTTTGAAACCTACGACAGATCAGCGTCGAAACCTATTCACTTGTAAAGCCACGCGCCTGAAAAGCCACGCGCCTGAAAAGCCACGCAGCGGAAGAGCCACGCGCCTAAAAAGCCAATGGATCCCGGGATCCCGGCGTTCGCTCAGAAGACGTCCTTGAATGGATCCTGGCGTTCGCTGATGACGTCGTTGCATGAGCGCAGCTAAGCAAGCTATTGCGCCGACTCCAAATTCAGCCATATTTCATTACGCCGCATAAACCAAGGCGTAAAAGGCGCGTTGTAGCGCGCATAGACCGGATCGCCTGTCCAGCTCAGCTGAGCCTCGCTCAGCGCTGCCTCCAACTTAGTCAAATGCTTTTTGTCATTCCGCGCCGACCATAGGCCTGAGTAGCGGATAACGGCGACTTGCGTTGGTGCTACCTCGCGCAGCTGTACGCGTGCGTCGAGCGGTTCTGGCGCGCTGGCTAGGGTGACGCCCTTGGGCAGTACGAATTGCACCAAAAATCCGCCGGGCGCAGCACTCTGGGTGACCGGCGCGGTCATCGCCATTTTCACCGGCGTGGCCGTTTGCGTCACCGGAGCGGTCATTGCGAACTTGCGCGAGCCTTTATTTTTGCCAAATATATATCCCGCCAAAATTGGGAACGCCTGAGACCCTGCCTCTTTTGCCGGGCCGGGCACAACGACCTCGGCAACGGTGTAGGCGGCGTACTGGCGCACCTCGGCATCGTCCATTTTCCGTGTGATCTGGTAGTCGGGTTCTTCCGTGGCGTGGCTGGACATGGCTAGGCTGCTCAAAGTAAGTATCAATAACACGCTAGGCCATAGCGCTAGGGCGCTGCGGTGGAGTCTGCTTAAAAGATTGGTTTTCATTGGATGATCATCGCAGTGGCTGTGTCTTGTGTCTGTGTTCTGGCGCACGTCGGCCGCAGACGTATTCGTTTGCGTGGCTGATACTGAATTTCTATTTAAAGCGCCCGCATCGGTATGTTGGCGCACAGACGGCGCTGATCTGGCCGGGTATTTTTCGTCAAATCAGCAGATGCACAAGTCGTCCGGCTAATGGTCGGCACCCGATAAGGAGTAATACCGATGTTACGCACACTGAAAAACCTTGAGAATTTCACTATTGGCGCCACTGACGGCGAGATCGGAAGTGTCAAAGACTTCTATTTCAAAGACGACACCTGGGTGGTTCGCTACCTAGTCGTGGAAACGGGGTCATGGCTGGTCAACCGCAAGGTGCTAGTTTCGCCAATTTCTGTCAAACATCTTGACTGGTCGGGGCATACCTTAGCGGTTTCTATTAGCCGCGAGCAGGTCAAAAATAGCCCCGCTTTTGATTCGCAAAAGCCTGTGTCGCTGCAGAATGAAGAGCTGTACATGGGGCATTACGGCTATTCCAACTATTGGGGCGGCGGTGGTCTCTGGGGCGCTGGCCTGTATCCATACGCCGTGGCCCCGGGTTTTGACCCTTACAGTGTTGATCCGGCCGAGCGTGAGCGGGAAACGCACGCCTATATGCGCTCCGAAAGGGTTCGACGCCAGAATGAAGACCCGCATCTGCGCAGCTGTAACTTTGTTACCGGGCACCACATTAGGGCCACCGACGGCGAAATCGGTCATGTCTCTGGATTTTTGATCGACGACGAGACTTGGGAAATCCGCTACTTAATTGTAGATACCAGCAACTGGTGGGTCGGCCATAAAGTGCTAGTCGCGCCGATATGGGTTAAGGAAGTAAACTGGTCGAGCCAAACGGTAGCTGTTGATCTGGGCCGCGAAGCAATCAAGACCGCGCCCGCTTACGATCCATCCGCCGATTTGAGTCACGAGCACGAAATGGCTTTGTTTCGGCACTACGGCTACAAGGGTGATTGGCCGGTAAATCGCGGTTCGAAGCCAAATCCTGATGTTTGAGAAGGCGCATCTGGATCGGCAATTGGATAGGCATGCAACAAAATATCGTGTGTGCCTGCGCCTTATTTCTGAGACATGAACCCGACTGAGACTGCCGGCCTTTCAGAGCATACGGCGCCATCCGACGCGCTGGTTGTGTTCGGCGTAACGGGTGACTTAGCACGCAAGCAGATCTTTCCGGCGCTATACGCGATGGCCTTGCGCGGCACGCTTAATGTGCCGGTGATTGGCGTCGCGTCCTCGCCCTGGACCAACGCGCAACTGCGCGCTGCGGCCAGGGCCAGCATTGAGCAAAGCGAACCCGCCTGCGATCAAGCGATATTGACGGAATTGTTGAATTCACTGGGCTACGTCAGCGGCGACTATAAAGACGCCACCACTTTCGATGCGCTCAAATCGGCATTGGGCAAGGCTCGGCACCCCACGCACTACCTCGCCATTCCACCGGGGCTATTTCCTGCCGTTATCACGGGCCTGAAACGGGTAGGGCTTGCCGCTGGCGCGCGCGTGGTCGTTGAAAAGCCGTTTGGGCGTGATTTGGCATCCGCACGTGAACTGCACCGCGTTGCACTGACCGCTTTTGCTGAGGATTCGATCTTTCGCATTGATCACTTTCTGGGCAAGGAAGCGATCATGAACATTCTCTATTTTCGCTTCGCAAATTCCTTTCTCGAGCCGATCTGGAACCGCAACCACATCGCCAGCGTGCAGATCACCTTGGCCGAAAATTTTGGCGTCGCGGGCCGCGGTGCGTTTTACGAAAGCGCCGGCTGCCTGCGCGATGTGATGCAGAACCATTTGTTTCAGATCGTCGCCCTATTGGCGATGGAGCCCCCGGCCAGCCGTGATTTCGATGCCGTTAACCGTCACAAGGCTGATGTTTTCGACGCGATGCGCCCGCTTACGCCGGATGACATCGTGCGCGGCCAGTACCGGGGCTATCGCTGCGAGCCGCAGGTCGCGAACGACTCTGATGTTGAAACCTTTTGTGCGCTGCGGGTGTATCTAGATACTTGGCGCTGGGGCGGTGTGCCCTGGTATTTGCGTTCCGGCAAGTGCTTAGCCGTAACCGCATGCGAAGTCACAGTGCGCTTTAAGCCACCGCCACAGAATCTTTTTGCCGACTCGGCCACTAGCGATGCTGCGAACTGCCTGCGCTTTCGCCTATCACCGCATTCGTCTATTGCGCTGAGTGCACGCGTCAAACGGCCCGGCAAAGCTTTCGTCGGTGAGCAGCGCGAGTTCACCCTAATCGAAGAAGATACCGCCGACCCATCACCCTACGAGCGCTTATTGACCGACGCCATGAACGGCGACGGCGCACTGTTTAGCCGCGAGGGCGCCATCGAGGCGGCTTGGTCGGTGGTCGAGCCGGTGTTGAACGCGCACCCGGCGGCCATCATTTACGAGCCGGGCAGCTGGGGGCCGGCGGCAGCGGATGATTTCATTGCTGCTGATGGTGGGTGGCAGAACCCGGCGGCTTAAATCGTCCGTTGTGCCGCGTAGCTCGATTGAACTGCTGCGCTAGTTGACCGCGATTTGTAGTCATTGCGGCGCACAAACGCACTTACTCAAAGCCATCTGAAAATGCCGCGAGACGCGCCGAAAACCGCAGCGCATTGTTGTCCGAGTTAAGCTCCAATTGCTGTTTTCGCGGGGCTGCAACGATGCCAAATACGCCCGATACTCCCTGAGCTTCAGCATGATAGATGAGTGAGCTTAGCGCCACTTTTAATCGCACACTTTGGCCCGGTGCAATGCTCAGTTGCGGAAATCCGTGCGTCGTTGCTGTGCAGCTTGCGGCAGGGGTGCAGCTACTGACGCGCCATTCAAACTCAGTGTCCTCAACTGAAAATGGATGCACTTGTACGCCTGTTGCGGCGCTGCTTCCTATGTTGCTGATGTCGATATCAAAGCTGAGCGAGTCTTCCAAATCGCTGAGCTCCGTGGTCGGGCTGCTGACCACCAAATCGACATTGCCGCCTGCGTAATCGTCGCTGCGGCGTAAACGGCCAGAGCCGCTGTAGCGTACGGTATCGTCTGTCTTACCCACAGTGGGCACGAACCAGTCGTCTGATTCCACGGTCGGATTGGAGAAGCCGCGCCAGCCCCACCAGTGCGTTCCAATTTCAGCAAGCGTGAATTTATTAAGTCGCAACGTAACCGATGCGTAGCCCGGTAAATCACAGCAATCGCTGCGCCCATAGTTGCGACTGGTGGACAGCCAAAGCTCGTCGCCGCGCTCTTCGAACACCGTCCCATAATAATTCCAAGCGAAATTATTGCTGCTACGGCTGCGTATTTGCGCTTCAATCTCGCCTGTCTGGCCGTTGAGTCTCAACAAATCGACATAGCCATCCGGACTGGACGATTCCGAAGTGAAAGAACGAATTCTTGTCAGCACTGAGCCATCCGACAGGATCTTAAGTGTTTGCGGATAATCGTAGGCTCCAAGATCCAAAACGCGCCGCCAGATAAGTGATCCGTTCGTGCTGTCATACTGGCTCGCAACTGCATCTCTCACAGAACCGCTGGAAAACCGCCGCATTACGGTTACTTTGTTACGTAGCGGATCGTATTCGATAGGTCCGATGCTGCGCTCTGCGGGCGTAGACCACAGCAGTGCGCCCTGCGCGTTTATACTTTGCAATTCGGCTAGTCCGTTTACAAGTAGGGTGTTAGTTCCCATCGGGACAGCTGTGTCGATACGGCCGGCTCTTGGCATCTGTACGTTCGTCAGTACGCTGCCATCATCGGCGAGTGAAACCAGTGTCTGCGTTGTGCATGTTGTACAGCTCAGTACCAGTCGCATCTGTTGAGCGCTCATCGATGTAGCCAGCGTTAAAATGCCCGAATAGCGATAACTGCGATCAAATTTCGGAGCGCTATCCTGTGGCCCAACGCGAACTACGCGAACAATCGTTTCATTGTTGCTGGTGTCCGTTTGGAATGCCGACATGATTAGATCGTCTTCGATCACATTCACACAGTGCTTGGCAAAAAGCCGGATAACGCGTGGCTATTGCGTTCAGCCCCGCTGGCGCGATCATTGACAGCTACGAACGTGGCATTTAAAGAATAGGTAGGGATATAAATCGTTTGTTCCGCGCCATAGCTATATACATCGGACGTGGGAGCGGTAAATTCGCGCTGATTGTCCGATATTGTTAAGCCATTTGCTGCATTGATCAGCGCATATCGGTGCGTATTATCAGGCTGGTAAGCAGTTAATAGGATGTTTCCAGAGTTGCTCTCGTATAGACGCTCTTGTGTTGAAGCGATCGGGCGTTGCCAAATTTGACTCAGGTTTTGCGGTGAAATCATCCGCCAATATAGCTGGTCATTTACGCTGCTACTGACAAGCCAGCCTTGGCTGGTAGCAACTTCGGGCCAAGTGGAATCCGTAAAATCCAGACGTGCTTGCACTTGCCCTGTTTGCGTGTCGATACTGAGCAGCGTCGAACTAGAATCTGCATGCGCGATTGCCCAAAGCGCACGCCCATTGCTAAAGCCAATGTCGCGAGTGGGGCTATTGGTTGCGAAAGACTCGGTTTGCCAGACTGTTTCCCCGGTCAATGTACTGAGTCCGAGCATGCGGCGCTCCAATGCCGTCGACTCATAAGCCAATAAAATCACGTTACGGTCCACGATCGGATCGCCAGACATACGCTTGATGCCCTCGGGAATCAACGAGCGCTGCCAAACTCTGCTTCCCGCACGCGTGCTGCGTACCAAATTAGCAGTATTTCCATTGCCGGTGTAACCATAAATAAAGACGTCATCACCCACTTCAACGAGACGTGACGCGTATGTCATGCCGAATTTTCGGGTATCAATGACTTGCGAACTGCCGTCCGTTCCAAAGCGATAGACCGCGGTCCCGACAACAAACCACGCATCGGATTGGCCTGTATATAAATATCCGAGTGATGTAGGTACTGGAAAACGCTCTAGTAGATTGCCAGCGCCATCAATGTGAACGACGTTTTGCGCCAAAGCTATATTGTCGCTACCACGAATACGATAAGTAGCGAAAAAGCCGCTTCCGACCGCGACACTTTCCCCAACTAAAATTGGCCGCGTTTCCGTGATGGGCACTTGCCAAAGGGTGTTTCCGCCTGCATCCAAACCAAAAAAGACACGATCTGTCATCGTCATCATCGCAGCGGAGTTTGGGGTTACGGCTTTAGCAACCGTGGTCGAATAGACGCCCAAATGCTTGCCCGGCAACAGACGCGGCGGTGTCGTCCATTCGATTGCCGCTGCAAAGGGGCTGAGCACAAGTGCGCAGAGCGCCAAACACAGTGTGAGGGTCCATTGACGCATGCGTAACTCCATTTTTTTACTTCGATCAGATTGGAAATTGTATCGGGTATTGGTGTACACCGACTTCTTGTTATTTAGAGTCGTAAAAGCGAGAAAAAGGCCGTCATCATTGTCGGAAATAGTTAATGCCAATTCAGAATTGAACCCTTCGTCTGGCCCAAGCGGGCGGGCAGGGCACCGCTGTAGTGATGATGTCCATGCGTGGCATCAAGCTCAGGCAGGCGTTGTTGAACCCGCCACTGAGTGCCTAACGCCCAAAGTCTAGCTAGTGGGCCGGGTCATGGATGGTTGCAGCACCTGAGCCGCCAATTCAAACGAGCGCAACCGTGCCGTTTCATCATAAAAATGCCCCGCTAACATCAATTCATCGGCTTGCGTTTCTTCTATGACCCTACGCAGCCCGCGTTCCACAGTGGTGGCTGAACCGACCACGGCATAAGCCAGCGCATGGTCAATCAGCGCCCTTTCAGCGGCGGAGCCATAGCTCGTAATGTCATCAATGGGCGCGGGTACTTGTCCGGGCGTGCCACGGCGCAGGTTGATAAAAGATTGTTGTACCGAGGTGAACTGGCGGCGCGCTAGTGCATCGGTATCGGCGGCAAAAACACTCACAACCACCATTGCATAGGGTTTGGCTAACTGGCGGGAAGGTTTGAAGTTTTTACGATAAAGCGCCAGCGCACGCATTAGATCATCGGGCGCGAAGTGCGCGGCAAATGCAAACGGTAGGCCGAACTGCGCTGCTAGCTGGGCGCTAAACAAGCTCGAGCCAAGTAGCCATAGCGGCACGCGCGTGCCTGCGCCGGGTACGGCCTGGATTCGCTGTCCTGGCACGGCGGGCTCCAAGTAAGCCTGTAGTTCCAGCACATCTTGGGGAAAGGTATCAGCGCTGCTCGCGTCTCGGCGCAGCGCGCGTGTCGTCAGTTGATCGGTTCCAGGCGCTCGACCCAATCCAAGATCAATACGATCTGGATAGAGCGATGCCAGCGTGCCGAATTGTTCCGCGATGACATAGGGCGAATGATTCGGCAGCATTACGCCGCCGGAGCCGACGCGAATTGTTTTGGTGGCGCCCGCAACATAGCCAATCACCACCGCCGTTGCTGCACTGGCAATGCCCGGCATATTGTGGTGCTCTGCCAGCCAGTAGCGGTGATAGCCCCAGCGCTCCGCGTGTTGCGCAAGGTTGAGCGAGTTGCGCAAGGCATCGCTTGCGGTGTTGCCAACGGCAATGGGCGAAAGGTCGAGGATGGAAAAAGGAATCATGATGAGGTTGCTTTACGCATTTTAACTCTTAACCGCTTTTGGAAAATCAGCTGCCCGCGCGACTGCCTCGCCCGCAGCGAAGTCCTGCCGCAAATGCTCGAGCTTTTCCATTGCGCCCTCGAAAGCATCGTTGCCCAGCAGCAGGTGATGCGGTGGATTACCTGACGCCACGGCATCGATGATGGCCTTGGCGGCGCGCACCGGGTCACCTGGCTGTTTACCCGACGATGCACGCACGGCGGCGCGAACTTTCCCCGCTGTGGCCTTATAGTCCTCGATCTGTTGCTCACTCTCGTTCGCCGAGCGCCCGGCCCAGTCGGTGCGAAAGCCGCTGGGTTCCACCACCATCACCCGGATGCCCAGTGGCTCGACTTCTAGCCGCAAGGCGCCAGACAAACCTTCGACCGCAAATTTGGTGGCGTTGTAATAGCCCAACGCGGGCGCGCCGCGCAGTCCAGCTAACGACGAAAGGTTGACGATGCAGCCAGCGCCCTGTTTGCGCATGCCGGGTAGCACCGCCCAGATCATGCGGCCGGTGCCGAACACGTTGACGTCAAACATCTTGCGCACCTCAACTTCTTCGCTTTCTTCAACCGCCGCGAAGTAGCCGATGCCGGCGTTGTTAACCAGCACGTCGATGCGCCCGAAGCGGGCCACGCTCGCCTGGATCGCTGCAGTCGCTTCATCGGCCTGCGTAACGTCAAGCTTAAGCACCAGCACGCTTTCGCTCGCTTTAAAGTCCTCCAGCTGCGAAGGATCCCGCGCAGTGACGACGGTGCGGAAACCGCGTTCAATGGCCTGTTTGGCCAGTTCTAGGCCAAATCCTGTCGAGCAGCCGGTGATAAACCAAACGGGTGCCTCAGTAATATTAGATTTATTGACGCTGGTATTGCTAGCGGATGTAGTCATTGTCTGTCCTTTTTGCTCAACGGAAGTCTCAATTGTGGCGTCATTGCTCGGCTCGTCAGTCTGCTCGTTGTTGGGTTCTGCCCGCTCAAACTGGTGCATCTGCATCACTCACGCGCACCAGCTTTTTGTTGACGAATTCCTGGATGCCCATATTGCCAAGTTCACGTCCGTAGCCCGAGTTTTTGATGCCACCGAAGGGCAGGTCAGCATCGTCCCAATCGAGGTTATTGACGAACATCATGCCGGTATCGACACGGCTAGCCACACGCAAGCCGCGCGCCTCGTTCTTAGTCCACACCGAGCCGCCCAGACCAAAGTCGGAGTCATTCGCCAGCGCGATCGCCTCGTCTTCGGTCTTGACGCGATAAAACGACACCACAGGGCCGAAGAACTCATCGCGAAAGGCCGGATTGCCGGGCATGATGTCGGTAAGGATCGTGGTTTGCATAAACGAGCCGGGGCGATCAATACGCTTGCCGCCCATCAGCAGCGTGGCACCGCCTTTCACGGCCGCGTCCACCTGCGCTAGTAGTTTGATTAATGCGGCCTCGGTGGACAGCGGGCCGAGCGTGGTCGACTCAAGCATCGGATCCCCTGGCGTCAAGGCTTCCAGCGCGCTTTTGAACTTCGCCAGGAACTCGTCGGCGACCGCATCCAGCACGATAAAGCGCTTGGCCGCGCAGCAGGTCTGCCCGGCGTTATACATGCGGCCCCACACAGCCCAGGGAATTGCCTTATCGATATCGGCATCCTCCAGCACTATGAACGCGTCGCTGCCGCCGAGCTCCATGGTGGATTTTTTCAGATTTTGGCCAGCACGGGCCGCGATGCTGCGGCCCGCACCCATGCTGCCGGTCAGCGCGACGCCCTTGATGCGCACATCGTCAATCACGCGGTCGGCCTGCTCGTAAGAAATGAACAAATTCGTGTAGGCACCCACCGGCGCACCGGCATCAAGCAATAGTTTTTCAAAAGCGATCGCGCATTGCGGCACGCAGCCGGCATGCTTGACCACGAGCACATTGCCCGCCATCAATTGCGGGCCAGCGACTCGTGCCAGTTGGTAGTACGGAAAATTCCAGGGCTGGACGCACAACAGCGCGCCTAGCGGTGAGTTCTCCATGTGCGCCGCGCCGGTCTTTGGGCTGAGTTTAGTCGGCGCGAGGAAGGACTCGGCGTGCTGGGCGTAGTAGGCCAAAATATCGGCGCTAAACAGCACTTCGGCGCGCGCTTCATCAATGCGCTTGCCCATTTCCAACGTTTCCAGCCGGGCGAAGTTATCGACATTTGCGCGTAGCAGTTCTGCGGCTTTGTTTAAAACAAGCGCGCGCTCAGCGTAGCTTTTGTACTTCCAGCTTTGGAAGCAGCTGTCGGCGGCGGCCAGCGACTTCTCTAGCTCGTCGTTGCTGATCAGCGCGAAACCT
>Ga0105046_10020447_pt1 | contig 10017 bp, 9 predicted proteins | sample MAT03_FD_78385 | JGI IMG/M metagenome (GOLD analysis project Ga0105046, IMG submission 78385) | Freshwater microbial communities from Lake Fryxell liftoff mats and glacier meltwater in Antarctica - MAT-03 (megahit assembly) | ecosystem: Environmental > Aquatic > Freshwater > Ice > Liftoff... | reverse complement strand
TGCGGCCCGAGGACGTCGGCATCTCGAAGACGGAACTCGTTCTCGGCAAACACAGCGGCCGGGCGGCCCTGCGGGAACGTGTCGGGCACTTGGGCTACCACTTGGCCGACGAGCAGTTGAACGCCTTGTTCGCCGACTTCAAAAAGCTCGCCGACCAGAAGAAAGAAGTCTTCGACGCCGACATCGAGGCGCTGATCGAGACGCAACTGCAAGCCGTCGCGGGGGGCAAACTCTGGTCGCTCGTCGGCTTCACCAGCACCGCCGGCACCGGTTCGCAAACCTCGGCCGCCGTCAGCCTGCGCCACCGCGACGATCCGGCCGGGATCGTCCGCCGCGATGCCGCACCTGGCAACGGTCCCATCGATGCCTTGTTCAAAGCCATCGCCCGCGTCACGGGGGTGACGGCGAAAGTGATCGACTACCGTGTCCGGGCCGTGACGCAAGACATGGACGCCCTCGGCGAAGCCCACGTCGAAGTCGAATACCTCGGCAAGCGCTCGAGCGCCCGCGCCGTCAGCCTCGACGTGATCGAAGCGAGCGCCTTGGCCTACCTCGAAGTGATGAACCGGTTGCTCCAGCAACAACTGCGGGATCGCCTGAAGCCGACCGACAACGTGCCGACGAACGTGGTGCCGCCCGTCTGATCCGTAACCTTGGTGAAGGGAAACGCCTATGGCCAAGGACAAGTTGCAACCGGAGCGCTGCGCCGAAGTGCTCGGTGCGCTCGCGGCGCCGGAGCGCTTGAAAATCGTGCGGTTTCTGGCCGGCGGACCGCGCAACGTGACCGAAATCGCCGAAATGCTCGCCGTTCCCCCGGTGAATGTTTCCCACCATTTGATGGTGTTGAAAGTCGGCAAATTGATCCGCGGGAAGAAGTCCGGCCGCTTCGTGCACTACTCACTCTGCCCCGGTGTGCTCGACGACGCCGTCGCGGCCGGAGTCGGCGAACAAGCCCTCAACCTCGGCTGTTGCAAACTCGCATTACCCATCGGCGAAATCAAAACGGACTGCTGAGCGGTGGGTGATGTCGCGGGCAATTCCATAAAACAAGTTTTCGCCGACTCCGGGCGGCGTCACCAACTTCGAGGAGCCGACCGATGCGATTGCTCTGTGCTACGGTAGCCCTGTCCTTCGGCCTGATCGCGGCTTTCGCCGACGACAAAAAGCCCGAACCGAACAGCGAGCGGGTCGAACAACTGGCCAAGCTCCAGATGCGCTTCAACGAAGAAATGGCCGACCTGAAGAAACGACTCGATCGGGCCGACGAGTCCGATCGTCCCGGCATTCAAGTGGAAATCAAAGAGCAAGCGATCATCTCGTCGCAGAGCGCCATCGAATTGGCCAAGGAAGATCCGAAAGACGCCACCGGCTTCGCCGCGGCGCTCTTCGTCATCGAAAAGGCCGGACCGTACGGTGCCGGCAAGGAAATGGCCGCGGCCGTCGGCATCATCGCCGAGCACCATGCGTCCAACCCCAAGGTCAAAGCGGTCTTGTCGGTCATCGGCAAAGCCGGCCCCGCCGGGAAAAAGTTTCTCGAAGCCGCCGCCGAGACTTCGACGGACAAAGAAGTGAAAGGGATCGCACTGTTGTATCTCGGCACGATGGCGGCCGAGCAAATCGACGACGGCGCCGACGCCAAGAAGATCGAAGAAGCGATCGCCGCGGCCACCGGTTATTTGGACAAAGCCATCGCCGAAGCGCCGACGGCCAAAGTCGGTACTAGCACCGTCGCCAAAGAGGCCGCGACGCAACTCGAAAACATCAAGGCCATCAAGTTCCTCACCGTCGGCCAACCCGCACCGGAAATCGAAACCACCTTGCTCGACGGCAAGAAGGTGAAGCTTTCCGAATCGAAGGGCAAAGTCGTGCTGCTCGACTTCTGGGCGACCTGGTGTCCACCGTGCCGGGCCATGATCCCGCACGAGCGCGAACTGGTCCGCAGCATGGAAAAGAAACCCTTCGCCCTCGTCAGCGTCAGCGTCGATGCCGAGAAGGCCACACTGACCGAGTTCCTCGAAAAAGAACCGATGCCGTGGATCCATTGGTGGCAAGACGGCGAGAAGAACCCGGCCGCGAAGAAATACCGCATCCGCGCCTTCCCGACGATGTACCTCATCGACCACAAAGGCGTCATCCGCCACAAATGGATCGGCAGCCCCGGCAACGACGCCATGGATAAAGCCATCGCGGAGCTCGTTAAGGAAGCCGAAGGGGAAAAGAACTAGTGCAAACCGACGTTGCAGATTTGCGCATCTTCCGAGGGGTGTAGCAACGATACCGGATTCTCACCGGCGCCACGCCGAGCGTGACCTGCGAAAACAGCTCGTCGCGAAGAAACTCCAAGAATCGTTCCTAAACCATTGGTGAGCAAGTACTTCGGTCGGCCATGCGGTTTAGCTTTCGGAGCTTTCGCTGCTTTCGCTGCTTTCGGCAGGGGGGGTATGCAGAATGACCGAAAGCTAAAAGCTAAAGTTGGATCAAAGGGCATGCCAAAAATCGAACGTAGAATGGAGTCACCGCGAACCGGGATGCTGACGTGACCCAACTGAAACTGAAAACCGACCTGCGCTGCGGAGCCTGCGTCGAATCGATCCGGCCGCTATTCGACGCCGAGCCGGGCGTTGCACGCTGGTCTGCGGATGTCTCTTCGCCGGACAAGTTACTGACCGTCGAAGGCGACGGCCTGACAGTGGCGACGGTCGATCGCCTGCTCCGGCTGAAGGGCTATCGGGTCGTCGGCGAACTCCCGACCGCTGTGCCCACTTCGACCGAGCCGAAGTCGAGCTACTTCCCGCTGCTGCTGATTCTTCTCTACCTCATTGGGGCCGTCGGCTTGGCCGAAGCGGCGCTGGGCGCGTTCGACGGCATGCGGGCCATGCGGCACTTCATGGCCGGGTTCTTCTTGGTCTTCAGCTTCTTCAAAATCCTCGATGTGCCGAACTTCGCGGTCTCGTTCAGTTCCTACGACGTCGTCGCCAAACGCTGGCTCGGCTACGGCTACTTGTACCCGTTCCTCGAACTCGGCTTGGGCGCCGCGTACCTCGCCGACTTCCAGCCGGTCGCCACGAACGTCGCCACGCTGTTGATCATGGGCCTCGGCAGCGTCGGCGTCTTGCAATCGGTGCTGGCCAAGCGGAAGATCCGCTGCGCCTGCTTGGGCACGGTCTTCAACTTGCCGATGAGTTCGGTGACGCTGATCGAAGACCTACTCATGGTCGGCATGGCCGCGACGATGTTGATACTCGGGTGACCGTCCGCGCTCAATACCGCCAGATCACATCGAAGGTGAAGCGGTAGTCGAAGGCGTCCCGCGTGCCGACCAGCGGCAGCTCGAACGCCCCGCCGGCTTCCCAGCGGTCGGCCAGTTTCACGCGGGCACCGGCGGCGATCGTCAGCAGGCCCGTCCCCTTCCGCTGCGAGCCGAAGTTGGCGAGGTCGCGGCCTTCGACGCCGAGGTTCGTCGAGGTGCCATCGCTCGTGTAGCGGATCCAGTTGAGTTCGACCAACGGGAAAATGCGCCCTTTGTTGCCGATGTCGAAGTCGAGGTGGCCCGACGCGTAGAAGTAGTCGCTGCGGGCGTTGTTCGTCGAGAACGAATAGCCGCTGGAGGCGAGGCCGTTGAACGTCCCGAAGCGAGTTTCGAACAACCGGCGACCCGCCGAGAGGTACGGCACGATCGACAATCGCCCCGTGTCTTGGAAGGCTCTGCTCGACCCCGACGGCAGTTGAAACGTACCGCCCAACGTCAGGAGCGTCTTCGTTTCCGGGTCGCGGTAGACGACGAACTTCGGCCCCAAGTGGATCTCGGCGAATCCGAAGCTGTCGTCGACGGTCGAACCGGTGCCGGGGCTGAACCCGGTGAGGCCGAACTTGTTCACGACGAGCGAGAGCCGGTTCGTGATGGCCAAGCGGCCCTGCGTGCCGACGAACCACGCGCTGCCGCCGTTGAACAAGCCGGCGCTGTTGGGGATCTTCTGGTAGATGAAGATCGGCCGGATTTCGGTGAGGGAGCGCGGGTCTTCGAACAGGAACGGGTTTGTCACCGGCGAGACGAAGTTGTCGAATTCGCAATCGCTCTTGAAGAGCCCGCGGTCGCGGTTGAAGAAGCCGCCTTTGCCGCCGAGGATGTCGTCGATCTTGTCGCCGAGTTGATCCGAGCGCCGGGTCCGCAGGTCTTCGTCGTCGATGCGCGGGCTTCGCTTCCGCTTCCCGTCGGTGAGGTAGTCGATGGCGTCGTCGATGGACGCCGGACGCCGGCCAACCGATTCGGGTGAAGCGGCGGCTTCTCGGCGCGCGGAGTGAAAGTCCGAAACGGGAACGATCCCGGTATCGCCGATGGGAGCGAGCCGCGCCGCTGGCTCGGTGAATACCTTGGCGGGCGACGAAGGCAGGTCCCCACTTCGGATGGTCGGCGCGTGGGCCGTGACAGGCGGCAATAATAAGCCCGCGGGGTCGGCGCCGGTTGGGACGACCGGAGATTCGGACTGGGCCGCCGCGCGGAGCTCCAACCCGGCCACGCAGGCCGCGGTGAGCAACAGCACTCGGCGCATCCGAGCCAGCATCGGTCATCCTCCGTGACTGGGGCGGAAACCGCAGCAACCTGCTCCGCCCGCCGACCCCGCGCATCCTGCACGGGAAACGATTCCGAATCGTTCCGTCAGGGAAGATCGACCTTGCGGATCGCGGAAGATAAATCGGTCTCGAAAGAAGTGCGGGGAATCGCCCGGCACCGAGCCGCGCAATCGGCACAGCTTGCCAAACGCCCGAAATACGCCGGTAACGATTCCGGACGCATTCGCCACGGCGCGGTACAATGATGTAAACTATCAGCGGGATCGTCTTGGCAACGGGAACTCGCATGCTTGTGGCGGATGTCGCCGTGGTCGGAGCGGGACCGGTGGGCTGCATTGCGGCCATGGCCTTGGCGCGCCGAGGCGACCGCGTGACTCTGCTGGAAGCCACACCGAATAGCAAACGGCTCGCGGGGGAATGGCTCCATCCCGTCGCCGTGCAGATTCTCGAAGACCTCGGCGTTCCGCTTCCCCCGTCTTCGAGCCGCGATGCGGCCCGAGGGTTCATCGTCTTCCCCGAAGATGGCACCGCTCCGATCGAGCTTTCGTACCCGGAGCGCCGCACGGGACTCACCTGCGAACACCATGTTCTCGTGTCGTGGCTCCGCGGAGTTGCCGGGGGAATTCCTAGCTTGGAAATCCGCACCGATGTGCAAGTGACGCAGGTCGTCGATCAAACGATCCACTACCGACAGCGAGGCGGTGAGTCGCACGCCCTGTCGGCGAAATTGATCGTCGGGGCCGACGGGCGCGGATCGGTCGCGCGGCGGAGCCTCGGCTTGCCCGATGGCCGCGAGGCCGTGTCGATGATGGCGAGCGTGCGCGTGACGGGCGTTCGGCTACCATACGAAGGCTTCGGCCACGTCTGCCTCGGCGGGCCGGGCCCGGTCGTGATTACGCGGATCGCGCCGGACGCGGTCCGGTTCTGTATCGATCTTCCCCCTTCAAACGACCGCGATTTCCGCACTCCGCAGTTTCTGATCCAACGCTACGAATCGGCCGTGCCGGCGAGCCTGCGGCCGGCCTTTCGCGATGCGTTGGGCCACGGCACCATCGAATGGGCGGCGAATCAGCGCCGGACCCGGTGCGACTTCGGCCGGCCGGGATTGGCCCTCGTCGGCGACGCCGCCGGTTACTGTCACCCGCTGACGGCCACGGGGATGACGACCGGTTTCCTCGACGCGGACAAACTGGCGAAATCGCGCTCGTTCGAAGACTACCGCCGACATCGGAGCGAGCGCAGCCTCGGTCCGGAATTGCTCGCGGAAGCGCTGCACCGGCTCTTCAGCCGCAGCGACCCCGCCAGCTTGGCCCTGCGGCAATCGGTCTACACGACTTGGCGCCGCAACGCCCGCGAGCGCGAACGGACCATGCGGTTGCTCTCGGGGGACGACGTCGGGCTTTTCTCGTTCGGCCAATCGTTCCTTTCGGCGGCGGCCGCCGCCGCGACTCGACGCGGCGGGTTTTTCGGAACCGGTTTCGCGCCGTGGCTGGGCTGGCTCGGCCGGTCGGTAGCGCCGCGCGTGTTGGCCCGCGGGGTCTCGTTCCTGTGAAGGCCCTGCTGTCGCTCCAGCACCCCGACGGCCGCTGGGAAGGCGAGATGGTCTGGAGCACGGTGATTCTCTCGCAGACGATCATCGCCCGGCACATCATCGGTTTCCCGTTCTCGGCCGACGATGGCGCGCTCGCCCAACGCTATTACTGTTCGACGCGCCTCGGCGACGGCGCGTGGGCCATGCACCCCGAAGGCAGCGGATCGGTCTTCGCCACTTCCATGGCCTACGTCGCCCAGCGGTTGCTCGGTGCCTCACCCGATTCGCTCGGGGTCACGCGGGCCTGGCTCCATCGGCAACCGGGCGGGGTCGCGGCGGCGCCGTCGTGGTGCAAATTCTGGCTGGCGATCCTCGGGCTGTACGGCTGGGACGGCATGAACCCGGTGCCTCCAGAGCTCTTCTTGTTGCCGAGGTGGTTACCCTTTCACCCGGATCGATTGTACTGCCACACGCGGGCCATTTACCTCGGCATGGCGAATCTCTACGGCCGGCGATTCTGCGCCGACTTGGGGCCGCTCGGCGAGGAACTGAAACGGGAACTGTACGGCAATGCCGACATCGACTTCTCCCGGCACCGCCACGACATTTCGCCGACCGACTTGATCCATCGACCGTCGTGGATTCTCCGCCGCGCCTACGATGTGATGGCGCTGTACGAACGCCGACCCATCCGCTGGCTGCGTCGATCGGCGCTGGTGTATTGCCTGGGCGAGATCGAATACGGCCAGCGGACGACCCGGTATCAAGGCATCTCGCCGATCAACGGTCTGCTGAACATGATCGGGCAGTTCGAATCGCGGCCCGACCACCCGGGCTTACCGGCGGGGGTCGCCGGTATCGAGCATTGGCGTTGGCAAGACGATGCTGGAATCCGATACGTGGGTGCCCGGTCGCAATCGTGGGACACCGCCTTCGCACTCCAAGCACTGCTTGCCGATTCGACGACGCCGGCCGAAGCCATCGCACGCGGCTACCGCTACCTCGGCCAGTGCCAGATTGTCGATGAACTGTCCGACGGCCAGGGGCACGGCCGGAGTATCACGCGCGGCGGTTGGTGCTTCACCGAAGGAAGCCACCGCTGGCCCGTCAGCGATTGCACCGCCGAAGCGCTGGAAGCGATCCTCGCAATCCACCGCATCGGGATTCCACTGCCCGAGCGCATCGCGGACGAGCGACTGACGTGGGCCGCGGAGTTCATCCTCAGCCGGCAGAACCCGGAAGGGGGCTTCGGCAGTTACGAAGAACGCCGCGGGCACACGTGGCTCCAGTGGTTGAATCCGTCGGAGTTATTCGCCCGCTGCATGATCGAAGAATCTTACGTCGAGTGCACCGGGTCGAGCGTCTCGGCGCTCGCTGACTTCCGCACGGCGTTCCCGGACACGCTCCGGCGCGAAGTCGATCGGGCCATCGAACGCGGCCTCGGGTTCCTCCGGCGGATGCAGCGGCCCGACGGCGCTTGGCCCGCCGCATGGGGCATCCACCACACGTACTCGGCTTTCTTCGCCGTGCGCGGCTTGCGGGCCGCCGGGGTTTCGCCGGGCGATCCGTGCCTCATCCGTGCCGCCGATTGGCTGGTGCAGCATCAACGAGACGACGGCGCGTGGGGCGAACATCACCGCTCCGCGCTCACCGGCGAATGGGTGACCCACCCCGACGGTCAACCGACCATGACCGCGTGGGCCGTGTTGACGCTGCTGGACATTGTGGGTGCCGACTCGACCGCCGTCCGACGCGGTGTGGACTGGCTGATGGCGAATCGAAACGAGGATGGGCACTGGCCCGATGGAGCCGTCAACGGCGTCTTCTTCGGGACGTCGATGTTGCACTACCGGTTGTACCCGCAGTACTTCCCGGCTTGGGCGTTGGCACGGTTCCAAAATCGAAATTCCGCGAGTCCGGCATAGTCCGTGCTTTCATCCCATTCTAACATTGGTGTTGGAGGGCCTCGATGCGGATTCTCGTCGTTGCCGACATTCATGCCAATCGCGCCGCGCTCGATGCGATCTCCGAACCGCACGACGTTTGCCTGTGCCTCGGCGACACCGTGGAATACGGCCCCGACCCGGCCGCGTGCGTCGATTGGGTCCGGGACAACGCCCATTTCGGCGTCCGGGGTAACCACGATCACGGCGTCGTCCAAAACGTCGATCTCTTCGGCGCCGGCGGCTTCCGCTACCTGACCATGGTCACGCGGCCGCCGACCGTCGCGGCGCTCTCCGCGGATCAGCGCCGCTTCCTCGCGACCAGCCCGACGACGCAGATGCTCACCCTCGGCGGCAAGCGATTCTTGCTCGTCCATGCGACGCCGCGCGATCCCCTCGACGAATACACCACCAGTGACCCGAAAGCTTGGGAGCCGCGCCTGCACGGCATCAAAGCCGATTTCGTGCTCGTCGGCCACACGCACCAGCAGTTCAGCTTCCCCGTCGGCACCATCACGCTATTGAACCCCGGCAGCGTCGGACTGCCGCGCGACGGCGACCCCCGAGCCCGCTACGCCATCATCGAAGACGGCGCCGTGACGTTGAAGCAAGTGGATTATTCGATCGCGGATACCATCGCCGGAATCGAAGCGATGGCTATCGACCCGAAGGCCAAGGCTATGCTTGCCGACGTCTACCGCCACGGCCGCTACATGAACGGCAACGGGAATGGCCACTCGAATTGAATCGCTCAATCGTCCGATGCGACTTCGCCACCGGCCGGGGTCACGAAAGCCCAGAAGACTTCCGGCGCGATGCCGGGCCGCAGTACGCGCACGCTCCCGTCGAACATCGCCACGGGCAAGCCGGCGCCGAATGGAGTTTGGACAACCGAAGGAAGCGCAAACTTGGGTTGCGGTTTGAGTTGAAACGTCATTCCGGGAATCGACGGTCGGCTGACCGGCCTATCGCCGGTGGTCACCGGCACGACATCGCCCCAGCCGGAATCGGCGAAGGACGCCCGCCGCAGATCATGGTTGTTCAGTGGGTGCGGCGGGAAATCCGACGGCAGCGCCGGATTAATGTTGGAATACATCATCCAAGCTTTATCGAATGAATCTGTCGTTCCCGGTAGCGGATCGGGGCTGAAGTACCGGAGAAAGTAGCACTCGGCGAAGGCGATCGTGTTCGAGGTTCCGTCGCGCGGGTCGCTCGGAAATTTCGGCGGGCCGGTAAAAGCCATCATGTTGAATGCGTAACTGGACGGGCCACCGTCTCGAAACTGCAACACCAATTGCCCGTTGGGAGCCAGCACGCGGGTCTGCGGGCTTTCCGCCGCATCGGATGGATCGCCGGGACTGAGTAAATACGGTCGTATGCCGATCGTTTCGTTCTGCGGACGCATGATGGATTCGCCGTCCAAGTGGCGGGCGACAATATGCAGGGGTGAATCCTACATTACAGGCAAGTTCGAGTAGTAGTCCCGTTCCATATACGTCTGCGGATTGGGCTTGATGACTCCGCCAATGTACCCGTTTTCAGTGTCGGCGACGGTGTGCAGCGAGAGTGTGAGCTGTTTGAGATTGTTCCGAGATTTCATCAGCGCGGCAGTCTCGCGGACTTTTTGCACAGCGGGAAGTAGTAGGCCGATCAGAATCGCCAAGATGGCGATCACGACCAGAGTTTCCACGAGGCTGATTCCTTGCCTGTTGCGCATGACGACTCCGGGATTGGCCCACGAGATAGGAAACGCAGAAACAGCACACACCGAGTTGGAAAGGGTGGCCTGAGTTTTTGCCGGCCGCTGAAGATGCCGCAATCTTACGGAATTGGGAAGTATCCGTGTGGCGCCTTTCAAAGATAGCAAATGTGAACTGATACCGATACTTGGGCTTTGCCGCAGGTGTTGCAACCATTCTTGGAGGTTTCGCAATCGACCGCCCGGCAATCTCCCTTCAAATATTCTGGCGG
>Ga0105046_10020444_pt1 | contig 10017 bp, 5 predicted proteins | sample MAT03_FD_78385 | JGI IMG/M metagenome (GOLD analysis project Ga0105046, IMG submission 78385) | Freshwater microbial communities from Lake Fryxell liftoff mats and glacier meltwater in Antarctica - MAT-03 (megahit assembly) | ecosystem: Environmental > Aquatic > Freshwater > Ice > Liftoff... | reverse complement strand
GGAAGTCACGCTGAACTCAGGTCGGCTGTCGGGATGCGGACGGTCATCGACGGCTACAGGTAGCCGGTTGGAGTGGCGGTGTCCCTGCGAGACACGTCGCACTCGGTCAGGGCGGTCAGTAGGTCGGGTTCGGTGTCGCGGTCGATGGCATCCAGGAGAGCCACGCAGGCCAGATCCCTGACCTGGGCCAGGGTCCAACACTCGGTAGCGTCGACCAGCGTGGGGACGACGGCGACCGGGTCCTGTCCAAGTTGACGGGCCAGGTCGCTCAAGACCGCTGCCCGCGCGTCTCGGGTGGCGTTGCCAACTTCGATGGTGAGGTCGAACCGACCGGGCCGTTCCGATAGGGCGGCGTCGAGCGCATCGGCGTGATTGGTCGTCGCGATGGTGAAGACCCCGTCGACCATGGCCGGGCCATCCAGGCGGGACAGCAACTCGCCGAGCGCGTCGCTCCCGTTGTCGAACCGTGACCGGATGGTGACGTCGAGATCGTCGAGAACGAGAAGGCATGGCGTGTCCGACCCCACGAGCTCGAACAGATCGATCAGGAGGCCCGCCGATGCGAACATGGCGGGCGTGGCCACGACGACGGTCACGGTGCCGGCGACTTGGGCCTGCACCCAGCTCGAGGCCCAGGTCTTGCCAGTACCGGGTCGCCCCTGCAGCAAGACGCCGCGCCGGGACACCAGGCCTCGGACCTGGTCGTAGGACGTCAGGGGTCCGACCAGGTTGCGCCGCAACTGGGTTGCCAGGCCCGCGTCGAGGTGGATGCGCGTGGTGTCGGGCAGGGCAAGGTGCACGTAGCCGTCGGCCTCGGTCGGGTCGTAGCGCACGATCTGGCGACGCCAGGCAGACGCGGCCCCGCGCATCAGGGCCGTCACCTCGGTCATGGTGTCGTCCCGCACGTCGTGGTCCTCGCACGCAGCGTTGAAGTGCGTCCGTTCGCGCCCGACCTCGACCCAGAGCACGACGGGGACGCCGGCCCGGTGAACCAAGAAGCGGGCGCCTGGTCTCGTGGCCTTCTCGACGGCGTCGAATCCGATCGCAACGGTCGACTGCACGACCGCTGTTCGATCCTGACCGACGAACGCCCGGACCTCGCTGGCGCCGAGTCGGTCGAGAGCCCGTCGCAACGACGAGGTCTCGAAGTGCGGGAGGTCGACCATCTCGATGCGACCGTCGTACCAGTCGTCCTCGTCGGGTACGTCGAGCACGGCCCGAATCCACACCTCCAGGTCGGTGGGAGGCGGCAGGGTGATCGTCCGCGTGACCACGGCGCTCATGCCGCCACCGCCAACGCCGCGGCCGCTGCTTCGCCAGCACCGGTCTCCGGAAAGGGGATGAACGCGTCGGCGTTGGCCAGCAGCGCCGATCCCACCGCTGATCGTCGGGCAACGACGACGACCCGCAGGCCGGCTTCGCGACACGCCCGTGCGAACAGGGCGAAGTCGCCGTCACCGCTCCCGATCACGACGGTGTCGACCCGGTCGACAAGCCACCCCAGGGAGTTGCTGGCCATCAGCGCATGGTCGGCCCCGCTCGGCCCTCGCCCCGTGACCAGCCGGGCTCCAGGAAACGATGCGGCGCCGTAGAACACGTTGGTGATGTCCGAGCCGATCACGAACAGGTCGTCGCCTGCGGGCCTCACGACCTCTCGGTACTGATCGCCGAGATCGGACCGGTCGGCCAACCGGGCCGGACCGCCAGCCAGGTTCTCCACGTCGCCGAGATGGACACTGCGCGCTTGCTTGCTCATTGAGAGCTCCCGTTCCATGCCCGCCGGGGTTGGCGGGACGGGGGACGTTGTAATCGCCGCGTTGCGTTGTGACAAATGTGTGCTTGTTGTTTGTTCTACAACTTGCTATCAAACTTGTCGGCAAGCTAGGAAATGCACGCTGAACTGCGTATTTATGTGGTGCTCGTTTCATCACGGTGCATCGTCAAACAACAATATTGCCGATGAGTGATGTATCGACTTCACTACAGGCTGTGAGAAACGTGTTTCTCGACCATGTCCAGGATCTGGCAGGGGTCTCGATCTCGGGTTGGGCGGAGCGTGCGCGCATCTCCCGACCGAATCTCTCCGCCTACCTGTCCGGGCGAACGTCCCCGCGACTCGACACGGTTGGGCGACTTCTCGCCGCCGTCGATCTCGACCTGGCCGCGGCTCCGACGATTCGTGAGGTGACGGTTCCGTCGGCCAACGGCTCTCCGCTTCGGGTGTTGACGGCCTTCCCGCGCCTCTCGGTGCGAGCGGCGTTGGCGCCGGCGCGCCTTCCCGAGGGCGTCGACGACAAGGGTCGAACCCGGTACAACCTCACCGAGCGTTCGGACCGTCGGGACTACTACCGCTTCATTCTCCGCCGATCGCTCCTCGACGAGGTCCGCGAGCACGCCGATGCGGCGCTGGTCGCCGACGTCTGGAGCGAGCTCAACCTCCCGCCGCAGCTCAAGGCGGCGTGGGGGCCCGCACTGTTGCGGAGCTGACAGGACGTGGACGTAAGGGTGGGATCCGATCAGCCCCGTGTCCACGGCTGCTTGTGTCGTTCATCGACTCGCCGACGGCTCGCAGGAACCGTTCGGTGGTTGCCAGCCAGCTCCGCAGCTCGGCTTCGGTCGGGCAGAGGTCGTAGACGTGGTGGTGGCAAGCGCCACTGAGCGCCGCCCAGGCGTAGTGCGTCTGCCCGGCGAGGGCGGGATCGAGATACCAACGCAAGCAGATGAACTGCGCTCGCTTCTGACGGACCGATCCGAGGCCGGGCTCGACCGAGCTCCAGAGGTCGGTCAGTCCGCGTTCGATCGCCTGACGACCGAGTAGCGCGACGGCCCGCGACCACGAAGCGGTCGGGACCGCACCCGGGTTGTTGAGCACGACGCGGGCGTCGGCGAGCAGTTGCGGCGCCGACCGGGCGACGGGTCGTTGCGGGGCCTGGGCGTTCACGACAGCTTCTGGATCCGTCGGGCGAGCTGGCCGGCGGGCTTCACGAACGCCGCGACGTCGCCGACGAAGGCTCCGTGCGCCGCGGTGTTGGCTCGCGAAACGACGTCCTTGAAGTCGGGACCCCACGTGGTCCCGATGGCCTCGTACGCCTCACCGGTGCTGCTCTTCGAGTCGGTGAGCACGTACCCGAGAAGGTCCACAGTCTCGAGGCCGTCGAGGGTCTCGTCGATCTCCTCGGAGGGCATGCCTGCCCGGAGCCACCGCAGCCGCAGCACCTCGATGGCGCTCGCTTCGATCGCCTGGCGGCACAGGCTCGGGATGACCGATCGAGCCACATGGTCGGGAAGTGTGATCTTGGTGAGGAAGTTCGCCTCTTGGAGGTATCGCCCGACCGGATCCTGGGCCTGGGTGACCTCCACCACCGATTTGCTGCGACGTTGCACCTCGACGACCCGGGCCTCGATGGCGAGTCGTCGGCATGCCTCGGGAAGTCGGTCGTCGTGGGTGAACACGACGACCTGGCGGCCAGCGGCGACCGTCGACAGCGCCCCGGCGAGACCGTCGACGCGGGTGGGGTCCATGGACTGCACCGGGTCGTCGATCACCACGAACCCGAAGGGACTCGAGTCGAGGGTCGCTCTCGGCAAGAAGAGCGACAACGCCAGTGCGTTGAGCTCGCCCTGGCTCATCACCGCGACGCCGTTGCCGTCGATCCCGTCCACGCTCACGGCGAGATCGACCCGTCGTCGGGTCGCGGTGCCCGCGAGCGTGACCTCGTCGAGGCTGACGTTGCTCGGACCCCGCATCGTCGACCACAGGGTCCGCGCCTCGGCCGCGACGGGCTCGAACCGCTCGGCCCGCATCACATCGGTGGTCCCGGTGAGCCACTTCTCCCCGCTCTTGATGTCCTTGATCGTCGCCGCAGCAGTGCTGGCCGAGTGGGCGTCGACGAGCCAGGCCTCGAGCTCGACCGCCAGCGGTCGCCACCGGTCCTGGTGGTCGTCCCACCACGCCCGGGCCCGCTCGTTGAGATGCCCGATCGCGGTGGCGAGGGTCGGCAGGTGCAGGTCGAGGTGGTCGGCGAGCTCTCGCGGGTGGTCGGGAGCATCGACAGCGAGGGCCCGCGCGGCCTCTCGTGCGCCGGACGCATCGACCGGCAGGATGGCGGCGCCGCTCCCCAGGAGCGGCGGGGGTTCGAGCATCGAGCGAGCATCGGCGACCGCCTCGGCCAGTCGACGCTGCGCCCGGATGGCGGCGGTGGCCTCGGCCCGGAGGGAGTCGACCTGCTCGGTGGCGTTCGTGCGCCACGCCGCGTCGATCGCACCGGCACCGCACACCGGGCACGATCGGTCCCCTACATGGTCGTGGAACGAGAGCGCCTGCTCGAGCAGGTCCGCAGTGAGTCGGGCCCGCTCCGCGTCGGTGGTGCGCGTTTCGTCGACCGCGACCGCCGCCTGGCGCAGCGTCGCAGCGAACCGGGTCCCTCGGTCGAGGTCGGGCAGCGGCAGGTCGGCCAGTGCTCGAGCTCGTTCGAGCTCGCCGTGCGCATCGACCGTCGCGTCCTTGCCCGCGAGAACCGACTCGACCGCGTCGAGGTCCCAGGTCCGACCCTTCAGGGCCACGAAGCAGGTCTGTGCCCGTTCGTCATCGGTGGCTTCGAGGTCGACGAGGAGGTCGCGGAGCCCGGCCTTGGCCGACTTCTCCGTCTCGGCCAGGGCCTTGCGCTCGTCGGCCAAGCGGGCCGAGGCCGCGACGAGGTCGGTCAGACCCAGGATCGACGACAGGGCGTCGTAGAGCTTCGACGGCCCGTCTTCGAGCATCGACCCGAGCTCGCTGTAGGAGAGGAACGGTCGATGGCTCTCGATCTGCTGCGTCCACGACGCCTGCTCGACGGGAACCACGGCACCGGAGGGATCGGTCAACGACGCCGAGGCGTCTTCGAGCTCGGCGTCGCCGTCCCATCGGCGTTCGAGCGTCGAGGCCCCCGTTGCCCCCTCGACGAGCAGGCGGACACCGATGGAGCGGGGCGCCGTGCTGTGCAGGTTGCGCCACCCGTCGCGCCAGACCTTGGAGCCCTTCCCCTTCCAGCGGAAGCTGTCGCCGGTCATGACCAGCTCGGCCGCTTCGGCGAAGCTCGACTTCCCCGAGCCGTTGCGCCCCACGACGAGGGTCAGACCCGGACCAGGGTGGAGGTCGAGCACCGTTGCCGGTCCGATGCCGCGGAAACCCGCGACCGCGATCTCCTCCAGGTACCACCGGCTGGAAGATGTGGTCGGGGTTGCGCCACCGGTCGGCGACGGAACGCCTGATGGTCCCGGCGCTTCGCTGGAGCCCGATCCTGCGACGACCGCGGCGAGGTCGGACTCGGGGTCGAGCGCAGCGACGACGAGGTGGCGCACCCGATCCGTGACCTGGTCCGCGGCCTCGAGGCGGTCGAGCGTTCGCCCGATCAGTTCGTCATCCACACGGCGCTCCTCGTTCGGGGTCTCGGACGTTGCTCGCGGATCGCCCTGTCGGACTCGAGAGGTCGTTCGCCGACGCGATGACCCGTTCGCTGGCGCCCATCACCCGTTGGGTAGGCGGAGGGAGTCGCCGACCCGAACCAGGCGACCGGTGTCCACGGTCCAGGCGATGACGGCATCGAGACGAGTGCGCACGCCGGCGGTGAGGCGCTTGGTCCCGAAGACGTCGGCGGTGTGGCGCAGGAGCTCCTCGGAGCTCACCTCGACCCCCTGGCGAACGAGGTCGACCATGGCGTTCCCGATCTCCTCGGGGGCGATGAGGTCGGGTGGTCGGTCGGCACCGTAGGCGTCGGCATCTCGGTAGCCCGACCAGGTCTCGGGGTCGACCTGCTCGCTCCACACGAAGTCGCCGAGCTCGCCGCTTCGGCGCAGGTGCGGCGGCACGAGGTCCAGGATCGAGTCGGCTCGATTCTGGCGAACCCGCTCGAGTCCGAACCGGGCGGCCACGTTCCGCGCCAACTGGGCGGCGCTGATCGGGGCCTCGTCGTCGAGCGCTTCGGCGATCGCCTGGACGACCAGCGATCGGCAGCGAGGCTCGGCGAGCTGGTCGAGCACGTCGCGCTCGCCGAGCCCAGTTCGCGCCGCTCGACGATCGGCCGGTGGTGCGACGGTGGCGCCCGGGTCGGGGGCCCCGAGTGTCGTGGACGTCAGGTCCGACCCGGAAGCCCGGGCGATCGATGGCGCGGCAGCGGCGACGGGCGTCGCCTGGTCCTCCAGCTGGGTCGAGCCGAGACCGGTGCCCTGGCCGAGGTCGGTGAGGCCGATGCCGGAACTGTCGGCGACGATCGCCTCGACGATCGTGTCGGGCCCGTCGGCGGGTTCTCCGGGCCCGGGAACCTCGGTCGGCGCATCGAAGGCGACGATCTCGGACGGAACTGGTGTCGGGGCGGGCTCGGCGCATGCCTCGGCGACGGCTCGTTCGATGTCGTCGAGCACCTCGTCTCGGGCGTACAGCCACATCGGGAACCAGAGCCGCTCGATGCGTCGCCAGCCCATCGCGTGGTGCAGGACCGAGGGCGGCAGCGCGTCGCGGTCGAAGACCGTGGCCCGTGACGCCCAACCGGGACCGTCCAGCAGGATGGCGACCGCCCAGTCGTCGTCCTCGGGGCGACCGACGGCGAGGTCGATGCGGAAGGTCGAAAGGCCGACGTTCTCGCGGACCTTCAGCCCACGGGAGCGGAGCGCCTCGGCGATCTCGCTCCGGTGGAGGTCGGGCGCCGTCGGAGCCCGACCGACGAGGTCGGCGGACCGCTTGATGCCGTCGCGAGCGTTCTCGAGGTAGATCCGCAGGAGGCGCAGGCCGAGCGACGAGCCGTCGCTGACCTTCATCTCCTCGGGATCGAACGAGCAGAAGACGACAACCTCGGCTCGGGCGCGGGTCACCGCCACGTTGAGACGACGCTCACCGCCCTGCTTGTTCAGCGGACCGAAGTTCAGCGGGAGACGGCCCCGTTGCGTGGACCCGTCCTCGGCCTGGGTGATCGGTGGCGAGAAGGCGATGGAGAGCATGATCACGTCCCGCTCGTCGCCCTGGACGCTCTCGAGGTTGCGGACGATCAGTCCGTCCTCGCCCTCATCGTCGAGCAGCGCCTTGATCGTCTCGTCCTCGGACTCCTCGAGGAGTCGGGTGATGAGGAGCTGTTGAGGGGCGTTGAGGGTCACCACCGCGATGCTCTGATGCGACCGAGCCGGGTCGGCCAACCGGGCCCGGATGTCGGCGACGATGGCCTCGGCTTCGTCTCGGTTGGTGCGGTTGTCCTCACCCTTGCCGCCCCGGTTGAAGACGCCGTCGACACGCCGCCAGCCGATGGGCATCACGTCGGGGCCGGCGGGCGACGGGAACGTGGTGAGTCGGTTCTCGTAGAAGTTGTGGTTGCTGAAGGCGATCAGCGCTTCGTGGCGGCTGCGGTAGTGGCACTCGAGGTAGAGGCGAGGCAGGTTCGACTCGACGCACTCGGACAAGATGCTCTCGAGGTCCTCGAACAACGTCTCGTCGTCCGAGTCCAACTCGAGGTCGCCGTCGGGGTCTGACGAGACACCGCCGCCGAAGCGGCTGGGTGGCATCTGGCGGGTATCGCCCACGATGACAACCGACCGGGCCCGACCGATCGCGCCGATCGATTCGGCCACCTCGATCTGCGATGCCTCGTCGAACACGACGAGGTCGAACGTGATCGAGCCCGGCGGGATGAACCGTGCCACCGAGTCGGGGCTCATCAAGAAGCACGGGGTCAGGTCGGGGAGGATGTCGCAGTACTCGTCGATGAGCTTGCGGATCGAGAGCCGTCGCGACTTGCGGTTGAGCTCCTGTTCCAGCGCGCCCCACTTGCCGACCCGTCGTCCTCCCCGGATCGGCCGGGCGTTCACCAACTCGGCGGGGATGAGGTCTCGGATGATTGCTCGGCGCTGTCGGTCGCGCTCGTCGAAGTCCTCGATGCGTCGGTCGTGCGCCCGACCGTCGAACAGGTCGATCCGGCCAGCTTCGAGTCGCTCGAGCAGGGCGGTGGCGATGAAGCCCCGGTGGAACCGGTCGTAGGCCTCCGACGCGGGGACCGAGCCGGTCACGACGGCGTCGGCGATGTCATCGAGGCCTGCGGCGCGCACCGGGGCCAGGGTGTCGACCAACTGGGTCCAGCGTTGGAGGCCCAAGAAGCGGGGGGCGTCGCTGCGCCAGCCCGGCTCGGATTCGGCCCACGCCTCGATGAAGGTGCGTCCGTTCCTCCAGCGTTCGAGCGAATCGGGCGTGGCCTCGAGCATCTGCAGCAGGTACTGCCACCACCCCGCGGCGCTGCGGAGCAGTTCGACCATCGCCTGATCGGGGGCCCATCCCGAGACGAGGGCGCGACGGGTCGAGACCGATGCGGGGCTCTGGAGGAGCTGGGCTTCGGCGGCCAGCGCTTTGAGTTGGGTTCGGACGCCGGACCGATCGGTGGCGACGAACGGGGTCCATCCGGCCGGCAGACGGGCACCGGGGAGCGCGGCCACCGCGTCCTGGGCGGCCCGGAGCTCGGGTTGGGTCGCGGCCACGTGCTGGAGGAGTGCGACGAGTTGATCAGCGGGTGTTTCGGTGGGTGCCAACAGCACCGGTTGGAGGGTGGCGAGGAAGGCCTTGACCTTCTTGCCCCGACCGAAGACACCCGCCGAGGCCGCCTCGAGCCCCGCGGCGAGCATCGGGGTGACGTCGGTGGCGTAGATCGACGGCGAGAACATCGCCAACACCGGCGCCTGCTGTGCCACGACCGCATCGAGCCGGTCGAGGGCTGCGTCGCGGGCTTGGATCCATGCTGGGTCGGCGAGTTGAGCAAGCTCGGTGTCGGAGGGCAGCTGTCCCCCGTGCCACAGGTCGAGGGTGCGGACGAGCGCCGGGAGCCCGAGCGGTTCGTCTACCCCACCCAGGGCCGTGGTGGCGCCGCCCGGCGCGGCGTCCAGGGTGGCACGGACCGTGGCCAGGGCATCGATGGCGGACACGAGGGCCGCGAGGTCGACCGACTCGAACGATCGGCGACCCGACAGCACCCAGGGGGCGTTGGGAGCCACGCTGCCGGGGCCGAGCACCCGAGGGAGATCGAGGAGCGCGGCGCGCACCAGCGGCACCTGGGTGGTCGCGGACTCGATGAACGCGGCGGGAACGGGAAACGACGGCCCGGCGCCGACCGTCATCGACTCCTGGCGGGCCGACCACGCCGAATGGCCCGACGCGCTCTCGGTGTGGATGGCGTCGCGGTAGTCGGCGAGCACGGCGGCATCGGCCGACCATCGAGCGTTCACGTCGTTCCACTCGCTGGTCCGGTCGACGGGCTCGAAGTCGAGTGAGTTGCGGATCTGGCTGCGGATCTGGTCAGGCTTGGAGCCCTTGTCGTGCAGGTCGAGGCAGAACGGGCCGAGGCCCACCTTGTCGAGGCGCTTCTTCACGACCTCGAGCGCGGCCTGCTTCTCGGCGACGAACAGCACCTTCTTGCCGGCCGCGATGTTGGCGGCGAGCAGGTTGGCGATGGTCTGGCTCTTGCCCGTCCCGGGCGGACCCTCCAACACGAACGATCGGCCCTCGACCGACCACCGAACCGCCTCGAGCTGGGACTGATCGCACTCGATCGGGCAGCGGAGATCGGCCGCAGCGATCAGGCTGTCGGGCTCGAGGTTGTCGAAGCTCTCGTTCGGGTGCTCGACCAGGTGACGAACGACCGGGCTCTCGAGGAACGTCTCCCAGTGGTCGCGCATGTCCTTCCACAGGCGGAACGTCGAGAAGTTCAAGACGGCGAGGTACGCGTCCTCGTTGACGACGGCGTCGCGGATGTTCGCCTTGCTGAGCGCCTGGCGCACCTTGCTGATGAGGCGGTCGACATCGATGCCGGCATCGTCGGCGATCGGTCGCTCCAGATCCTCGATCACCAGCCCGTGGGTCTGGCGCAGCTTCTCCAGCAAGCAGTAGTTGGGGATGACGTCGCCCGCGTCGCCGGCGGTGACCCGGAACCCGGTCTTCGCCTTCCCGGTGATGCGGACGGGGATCAGGAACAGCGGCGCTCGGGCCGTGTTCTCCGCCTTGCGCCCCGCTGC
>Ga0105046_10020436_pt1 | contig 10019 bp, 5 predicted proteins | sample MAT03_FD_78385 | JGI IMG/M metagenome (GOLD analysis project Ga0105046, IMG submission 78385) | Freshwater microbial communities from Lake Fryxell liftoff mats and glacier meltwater in Antarctica - MAT-03 (megahit assembly) | ecosystem: Environmental > Aquatic > Freshwater > Ice > Liftoff... | reverse complement strand
TCGTCCCAGCGGACCCCGTTGACGAAGCCGCATCGGAACGCCAGGAGCTCGTCGGTCCCCGAGAACTCGAGGTAGCCGTTGTTGTTGGCGTCGCGCCATCCACCCCGCCAGTAGCCGCCCCCGCTCGATCCGGCCGCCGCATTGTTCCCGGCCGAGTTGAACCAGGTGATGCCCTTGGCCACGGCGTTGTCGATGACACTGTCGACCGCGCCCCGGCCGTTGCCGGGGCCGTCGAAGTAGGCGGTCTCCGACCGGGTGACGATGCGGACGCCCTGGGCGTACATCCAGTCGACCGCGTTCTGGAGGTCCGCTGCAGTTCGGGCCGTCGCCACGTACAGCGAGGCGGACGGTGCCTGGTCGTGGACGATCTCGGCGACGCCAACCCCGTGTTCCTCGCTCTTCCAGATCTCGCTTCTCCAGATGTCGCAGGCAGCCCCGCTGTTCCGGCAGAACCCGCCCGCAGGCATGGGGAGCTCGTCAGCCGCCATGGCCGCGTTCCAGAAGTCGCTCCCGAAGCCATCGATGATGCCGACCTTGACGCCACCGCCGGTGAACCCGGCGTCGTGCCAGGCGTCGGTGCGGGTCTTCACTGGTGCCTCAACACCCTGAGCACCCTGTGTGGTCATGGCCGTCTGTGCATTGACGATCGTCGGCGTCCGGATGTCAGTGATACCCGGCATGGCCTGCAGGGTCTCGATCTTGCCGGATGGCACCAGCGCCTCGCTGAGGGTGTCGGAGATCCTGGTGGTGACCTCGCCGTCCACCGACTCGAGCGTGGCGATGAAACGTGTCGCGTCGAGTTGATGGGACACCTCGACGCGAAGGGGCTGGATCATGGACGACTGCGAACGGGAGCTGGCGGCAGCCTGGACCTGGTCCCGGAGGGCCGAGTTGGCGATGCCGGGGCGCTTGGCGCCGATCTGCGCGGCGGTCGCGGCGTCGCTTCCGGCGGGTCCCGTGGGAGTCGCTATCTGAGCGGACACGTTCTGGGTCAGGGTGCCGATCAGGGCGGCGGCCACCATGGTGGACAAGGTCAGGCGCTTGAGGTGCTGGTTCATGGTGGACTCCCAGTGGTTGCCCGGGGCTCGCCCCCGTGGTGTCCACCATCTGACGGATTCGGATTCCGTTCTGTTCGCCGGCCGACACCCGCTGTGTGCGCGTGATGTGACGAGGCTCAGCGGGGCGGGTGGGTTGCGCGGTTCTCGGCCAGCTCGGCCAGCACTGTGCGGGCCTGCCACGGGGTCAGCCCGGGATGTGCGCCCAACAGCCGGGCGAGGTGTCCGGCGATGACGGGCGCGGCAAAGCTGTTGCCGGTCGCAGTGACCGTCCCGCCGCCGGACCAGGGGACCTCGACGTCCACGCCCGCCGCTCCCCACTCCGCCGGAGCCGCCGGATTGCACCAGAACTTCTCCCGGTTGGTCCCCGGGCCGCACGCCACCGAGAAGACGCCGGCGAACTCGCTCGGAATCGTGGTCTTGCGCTCGTTGTTCATGGCGGAGACCAACATCATGCGGGCGAACGAGGCCCGATCCACGAGGTCGTGGAAGGTCTCGTAGTAGTCCTCGTTCGAGGTGGACAGGCTCAGGTTGGCGATGTGCACGCCGTGGTCCAGGCACCACTCGAGGGCGTGGGCGAAGGCGAAGGCGCTGCCCTTCAGGTTGACCCCGAGCACGCGGAGACTGATGAGCTCGACGCCCGGGGCGAGCGACCGGATGATCCCGGCGCACGCCGTGCCATGGCCAGAGAGGTCCTCGTGGGGACCCACGGTGAACCGCACCCCTGCCTCGGTGTCCGGGGCCATGTCGATGACGACTGCTTCGTCGACATGACCGACCGCGGGGTGATTCGCGTCGACGCCCGAGTCGATGACTGCGACCCGCACACCCCGACCGGTTCGGTCTCCGAACGCCCATCGTCGACTGATCGACCGGGGGAGCGCCAGACGGGGCGCGGCCCCCAGGTCGTCGCGGTGGAACGACTCGGACCAGGCGGGGACGAGTTCGTTCACCGGCGTCGTCTGGGCTCGGTGAGGGCGAGCAGCTCGCTCAGGACCCGTTCCACGCGCCGGCGGGTCTCGGTCGGTCGGCTGCGGAGCTCGGCCAGCAGGGCTGCAGTGGCGGCAAGCTCGTCGTCCGGCGGGCCCAGACGTGTGGCGATTCGACCGAGCGCGGCCGCGAGGTCGTGGTCGTCATGGGCGACGGCGTCGGCGATCGCCTGAACCAGGACCGGGCCGAGTCGGACCAACAGGTCGATCCGGGGCAGCACGAATGCGGCCTGGGCCGCAAAGGCCGAGGCGACCTCGAGGGCGTCGAACGACGACTGTGCGGTCATCGTGCCTCTGTCCAGGACCGAGAGCAGTCCGAGCACATCGCCGTTGGTCGAGTTGATCGGCACGATGAGCAACGACGTCGGCACGTAGCCGGTGGCCTCGGCGATGTCTCGGGCGAACCGGACGTCGTCCTGCACCCGGTCGATGGCCAGCGATTGGCCGCTGGCCACCACGAAACCGGCCAGACCACTCCCCGAGGCGAGTCGGGTGCCGGTGATCTGGTCGGCGCCCTCGCCGCTGGCCGCCACGTAGACGAGCCCGCCGCGCGGGTCAGCGGACTCGGGCTCGGGGGAGTCGGGCTGTGGAGAGTCGGGCCGGGTGTCGGCGTCGACCGTCCGGGCGACTGATACCGCAGCGGCACCGAGAACCAGTCGTGCGGTGTCGCACAGGCCCCGGAGTTGGTCGATCCAACTGGCCGGGGGAGTGAGCGGGGCCAGATCGTCGGCCAGCAGGGCCAGTCGCCGGATCAGATCGGGTCGTGACGTCACGCTGCGGCCGGCTCGACGCGCGCCGGAGCCGGCCCGAAGGCCGGCTCCGTGCTCGATCGGGGCGTGGATCGATCTGTCACGAGGCGGCTCTGCGGCCGTGGCCCTCGGTGTCGGCATCGTCATCGAGTGCTGGAGCTGGGAGCACGCGTCGTCCGTGGCCTTCGGTGTCGTCATCGAGTGCTGGAGCTGGCGCCACGCGCCGGCCGTGGCCTTCGGCATCGTCATCGAGTGCTGGAGCTGGCGCCCGCCGGCCGTGGCCCTCGGTGTCCTGCTCGTCCTCGACTGCCGGAGCCGGCGACCGCCGGCCGTGGCCTTCGGTGTCGGCCTCGGTGTCGATCCGATTGTCCGGATCGGTGGTGTGGTCTGGGGTGTTCATGATGTGACTTCCTCTCGTGTTGGCCGGCGGTCGCCGGCGTGGGGTGATGTGTCCACTGTGCAACGGGTGGGTCGATCGGTCTGTGTGGAGGGTGACACAACGAAGGTGCCCGGAGGAACACTTCAGGAATCGTCGGACGGGGGATGAGTGCGGGCGTAGCGGATCGCCATGTTCCGGCGGATGGGCTCGGGGAGCAGCTCGGGTGACCCCATGGCGTCGATGAACACCTGTCCCGGCAGTCGCAGCAGCAGGCAATCGGTGGCTGCGGTCACGGTGGCGGTGCGCGGGATGGAGCGGAGCAGACCGATCTCGCCGAACCAGTCATCGGGGCCCATCTGGTTCACTTCACGGCCGGGTCCACCCGACGTGCCACGAGACGTCACCCGGAGATGGCCGGTCTGCACCACATAGAGATCATCGGGCAGGTCGCCTTCGCTCAAGATGACCTGTCCGCGTGTCGCCGCAACGGTTTCGGCTGAGCGAGCAAGACGCTCCAACGTCGCCTCGCTGGCCTCGGCGAACAGCGCCAGCCCTCGGAGTCTCCGCACGGTCGGCGCCAGCTCGTGACGGCCCCGCTCGGTCCGGGCGGCCAGCTTCAGGAGGGCCGGCGCCAGCAGTAACGACGCCACAACGGTCACGCCACCACCGACCCACAGTCCGACGCTCAACCCGACGATGGCCACGAACACCGGTGCCAGGGCCGAGCCGAGCAGCTGGGTGATCGTGCTGGTCGATTCCTGCAGGCCGTACACCCGTGCCAGCAGGTGCTCCGGGCAGGCGCGCTGGAGGAGGGTGATCAACAGGACCTCGTTGACGATCGTGGCCGCGCCCTCGACCGCGAGCACCACCAAAACCATCGCCGGCGAGGTCGTCAGGGCCAGTCCGATGGAGGGGAGGCCAGTGGCCAGACCGCTGACCACCAGCACCAGGCCGATCGAGGAGCTGCGACCCAGCCGAGCCGTCATCGGCGCCACCAACAGGCCGCCTGCTCCGATGGCGGCGCCCATGACTCCCACCCACTCGGCGCCCAGGCCCAACCGGTCCACGGCTACCAGCACGTGAAGGACCTGCTCCATACCGAAACTGAACAACATGGCGCACACGAAGGCGGTCAGGGCGAACAGGCCCGGATCGGAGCGAACGGCCCGTGCCCCTTCGGCCACTTGGGCACGGACTCCGCTGGGCCGAGTTGGTGTCACGGGCTCGACCGCCCCGGACCGGCCGGCGCTGCTCTCGGGGACGCCGCCACGTTCGGCGCGGTCGTCGTCCCGAGGCGTGGTCGCTCCGCCGCCGGCCTCCCCGATCCGGGAGACCAGGAAGGCCGACACCGCGAACGTGGCCCCATTGATGACGAACGCTGCTCCGGGGTCGACCACCGCCACCACGAGTGCCCCCAGCGCTGGGCCCACGAACCACGCGGCCTGAGCGATGATGCTCTCCGCCGCGTTGGCGGCCGCCAGATCGTCCTCGCCCACCAGGTGCGGTGTTGCCGCCACAGCGGCGGGTGCGTACGGCGTGGCCAGTGCCGAGGCGATGACTGCCAACCCAACGGCCAGCCACACCGGTCCGTCGGCCCAGGCCACAGCGGCGATAGCCAGCATCACGATGGTGAGTGCCATGTCGAGCCGCACCATGAGGCGGCGTCGGTTGAAGCGGTCGGCCAGCACGCCGGCGGGTGCGCTCAGCAGCGCCCGGGGCAGCAATCGGGCGACGACCGCCACAGCCACCCACGTGGCGGATCCGGTGCGATCTATGAGGTAAACCGCCAGTGCGATCGAGTACAGGTAGCTGCCGGTGAGCGACACGGCGAACCCGCTCAGCAACCACCGCCAACGACGATGAGTCCAGGCGGCCCGGAAGGTCCCGGCGCGGGGTTGACCGGGCGGCGCATCGGTCATGGTTGGCACCCTCCCGTGACGGCTGGCCGGATGGTAGCGGTCGCTCGCGCGCCCGGAACCCATGAGGCGCAAAGAGGCTCATTTCGCGCCATATGAACCATTCCCCTGACACCTGTACTCTTTGGCCCGTTGGGTTTCTGGGAGGTTGACCATGGCGTATGACGCCTTTATTTCGTATAGCCACGCGGCGGACAGCCAGTTGGCGCCGAAGTTGCAGGACTCGTTGCAGCGGCTGGCGAAGCCGTGGTGGAGGCGCCGTTCGCTGAGGGTGTTCCGGGACACCACCGGTCTGTCTGCCAACCCGGGCCTGTGGTCGTCGATCGAGGCGGCCATGAACGATTCGAAATGGTTTGTGTTCTTGGCTTCGCCGGAAGCGGCGGCGTCGCCGTGGGTGCAGCGCGAGGTGACGGCGTGGGTCGAGGCGAACGGCACCGATCGCCTGCTGCCGGTGCTGACTGATGGCAGTTGGGTCTGGGACGACACCACGAACGACTTCGATTGGGCGGCGTCCACCGCGGTGCCGCTGGTGCTGGCCGGGGTGTTCTCCGAGGAGCCTCGTCACGTGGATCTGTCGTGGGCGCGTTCCGAGGAGCAGCTGGATCTCCGTAACGGCCGGTTCCGGGATCAGGTGGCAGAGATCGCCGCGCCCATGCACGGACTGGCCAAGGACGATCTGGAGGGTGTGGATGTCCGGGAGCACCGGCGGACCTTGAGGTGGGCGTGGGGAGCGGCTGCTGCGCTGATCATGTTGGTGCTGGCCTCCGGGACCGCGGGGGCGCTGGCGGTTCGCAATTCGAACCAGGCCGAGGAAGCTCGGGCTGAGGCCGTGGCGAACGCCGACGAGGCCGCCACTCAACGCACCGCGGCGCAAGAGAAAGAGGCCGAGGCCCAGGAGAGCGCGGACCGGGCAACGGCCAGCGACCAGAAGGCGCAGGATCGGGCAGCTGAGGCGGAGGCGGCGCGTCAGGACGCCGAGGCCAGCGCCGATGCGGCCACGGCCAGCGAGCAGACGGCCAAGGACGAAGCAGACAAGGCAGAGCAGGCGCGTTCGGCCGCCACCGCCAGCGAGCGGACTGCCTTGGACGAAGCGGGCAAGGCCGAACGGTCACGCGCCGCGGCAGCAGCCAGCGAGCAGACGGCGCAGGGACAGGCCCGTCGGGCCGATGCCGAGGCGAACAGCGCCCGCTTGAGCGCGGAACAGGCGACGGCCAGCCAGCGCCAGACCGCACAGGCGCTGGCGAGCGAGCGACAAGCTCTGGCTGCTGAGGAGACCGCTGGTCGAGAGGCCGTCGCCAGGAGAGACGAAGCTCGCGTTGCCCAGGCCCAGGCCGAGCGGGCCACTGATTTGGCCCAGCGGGCATCGACTCAGGAAGTCCAGGCTCGTCAGGCGGAAACGGTGGCTCGACAGGCGGCCGAGACCGAGGGTTTGGCTGCCGCGTCGAAGGCTCAGAGCGGACAGGACGGATCGTTGTCCCTGCTCCTCGCGGTCGAGTCATTAGGTCGTGGGCAGGCCTCAGCGCCAGCCGCCCAACGCGCCGGCTTCTTCGCCGCGACCGAGCAGGAGGCGGGCTCCGCGGTGGGACGTCGAGCGTTGTTCGAGGCCGTGACGGCAGCCCAGGGCGGCGTCGACGCCTACCGCGTTGATCGCTACCTTCCCTTCCCGCCCGAGGTGGTGGATCCGCCGTCGTTCATCTGGAAGCCCGTGGTCAGCCCGGACGGCAGGTACTTGGCTGCCGCCGAACTGGCCGACATCTATCGGAACGTCGCCGCTTCAGCACCAAGTCGGATTTTCGTCTGGGACCTGAACTCGCCCACCCCGAGCGTGAAGGTCCTGCTCGGACACGCCGAACAGGTCGGCGCACTGGCCTTCGCCGGCAATGGACGAACCCTGGTCAGCCAAGACGTCCCATACCTGCTCCAGTCTGCGCCCACCACCCGGATCTGGGACACGGTGACCGGAGATCAGCTCCTCGCTCGCTCGGCCACCGCGTTCATCTCTCCGACTGGTGATCACGTTGCATTGCAGCTCCTTCCCAGGTCGCTGAAACTGGTCCAGTTCGTCGATGGACGGACCGGGGAGCTGGCCGGTCGCGCCCAGTCAGGATTCCTCTCGCTGGACCCGGTCGGCACCGGCCGCGGCACGCTGTCGACGCCTTATCTCGAGCAGCCCTTCAGTCCCGACGGGAGATGGGCGCTTGGAGAATCCGACGGGTTGGCCGTGGTGTGGGACCTGGAGAGTCCGATGCTTCGTCCGTTCCCCCTCGCCGGCCCCGACACGTTCTTCAGCTACGCGCCGCGGGTCTCACCCGACGGTACGACCGCCGTCGCCGTGGAGAACGATTCGAATCTGGCGTTCTTCAACCTCGACTCGGAAGAGTTCAACAAGTCGAACTCGGTGACGGAGTCGTTCGTCGTCAACGCCGTCTGGAGTCCGGATGGAAGTCGGTTGGCCACCATCGACATCGATGGGCGAGTGAGCTCGGTCGACCCGGCAGCGCCTGGGAGTGCGCCAAAGGACGAGCGAATCGAGTGGGCAGCGGATGCCCCACTGGGCGAGCTGGCGTTCTCGCCAGACGGTCGTTTCCTGGTCGTGACGGACTCAACGTTCGACGAACAGACCGGCTTCAACCAGTACCGAAGCACGGTGTTCGGCGCGTCGACCGGGGTCTCGTACGGCCGTTTCGAGGGTCGGCTCATCGCCACATCCAAGGACCGTGAGCCAGACCTGTTCTTCGAACGGCAGGACGGGACGCTCCGCGTCGTCGACTCGTCAACGAACCGAACATCCCTCGCCGAATCAGCGTCGGACGCGTTGACCGGGATTACTGTTTCTGACTCGGGCCGATGGCTGTCGGCCTCCAATGCCACGAGCGTCCGTGTCTGGGATCTCAACTCAGGCACGGGCCCGGTGCGGGCATCCTTGGCGAACTCGGCCGACTTCAGCACGGACTTCCGGGGGATCATCCCGGGTGTTGACTCACGTGGCGAGTTCTCCGGAGTCCTGAGAACTGCGCCGATCGGCTTGGCGTTCGACGGCGACGACCGACTGATCGGCATCGGGGTCGGCGTGGTTCCCACTGTGTGGGACCTGACCAAGGTCGGCGCCGGAAACCTCATCGGCGTGACGACGAAGGACTCGACCATGCTCGATGACGGCGTCACCTCGTTCGAGGATCTGGCGGACGGTCGAACCATACGGCTTCGGAACGTCGAGACCAACGCCAGCCGACCCGGGCCGACCCTGGCCGATGGGGAAACCGTCGACTACCTGTTCGCCGGCGCGCAGGGCACCCCCCTGGTCGCCAACCTCACCAACGGCACAGCAGTGGTGGCGCGGCCCGACGCGTCGGTCATCGGTCGAACGACAGGCCTGGTGTTGAGCGCCACGTTGGATGGTTCACGCCTGGTGGTGCGCGGAGTGGGCCGGTCAGTCGACGTCGTCGAAACAGCGGACCTGTCCCTGGCAGGGACGGTCGATCTCGCCGCTCTGCCAGATGACATCCTCATCACGGGGTCGGCCGCCTTTGCGCTCAGCCCGGACGGAACGCTCCTGGCTGTTACGAACGCCACGGGGACCACCGTGGTCTGGGAGGTGGCGACCGGGGAGGTCGTCACGACCATCGAAGGTCGCCCGGCCGATCGGACATCGTTCCCGGTACCCGGGTTGTCCTTCAGCCCCGACGGCACGCGGTTGGTCGTGAGGTCCCCATCGAACGACGTGCGGATGTATCAGGTCGGTGCCGGACCTGACTGGCGGCTTCTGGCCACCCAACGACTGCCCATCAAGTTCGCCGGCCGTGTCGTGTTCAGCCCTGACGGCTCGCTCATCGCCATCGATGGGTTGTCCCTGCTCGATGGGGACACGCTCGCTCCCATCGCCAGGCTTTTCAACAGCCCCGGCACCTCGCTGAAGTTCTCAGCCGACGGTCGGACGTTGGTATCGGTCACCGGAGGTAAGCCCGGCGATACCAGGGAGATCCGGCCCGTCTACCGGTGGACGGTGGGTGCGGACGAGCTCACTACTGAAGCCTGCCGGATGGCCGGCCGGCAGATGACCCCCGACGAGTGGAATCGGTACATGGGTCGAACGGGCATCCCATACCGGGCAACTTGTCGGGAGTGAGTCGGGTCGAGCCGGGTGGGGGCCTGCGGTCGACCTGGCTGCGCTCGGTCGCGTCGACCGTCCCCGTGCCGTGGCGGTAGCAGAAGGTTCGGTGCCGACACATCGGCGAATGTCGTTAGCGTCGGATGGGTGAGCACTGAGCCCTCGCCGGATGCCAGCGCCCTCGTCGCTGAGCTGCTGTCCGATGGGGAGCTCCTCATGGCCTACGACCTGGCGGACTCCGTGGCCGGCGGTGCGGTCGGCCTCGAGCGGATCCACCTGGATCATCTGGCGGTACTGGCCTTGGCGCGGATGGGTGCCACGGATCGGGCCGAGTCCGAGTTCGCCCGGCGAGGGCTCCGCGAGGCCGCTCTCGATCCATTGCTTCCTGCGGCCCTGGCCGAGGACCTGGCCGCGGTCGACGCCCGCCTGGCCAAGGACCGGGCGTTGGCCGGTCCTGCGCCGGATCCGAGGCAATGTGCCGAGGCGGCCCGACGCTACGAGTTGATCTTCCATCGCCTCGGTCGGCCGTACACGTGCATCAACGCGGCGACCCTCTGGTTGCTGGCCGGGGATTCACTCCGTGCGGAGGGTTTGGCCACGGCCGCGGCACAGCTGGTCGAGGGGGCCTCGGACTATTGGGGTCTGGCCACCTTGGCCGAGTCGCAGCTGGTCCTCGGTGACGCGTCGTCGGCCGGGCTGACCCTCGCCGCTGCCCGGAACGCCCCGGGCGCTGGCCTCAGCGCCAGGGCCAGTACCGGCCGACAGCTCCGCCTCGTCGGCGACCTGCTGGGGTTCGACCGATCGGTGCTCGATCCGCTCGGAT
>Ga0105046_10020433_pt1 | contig 10020 bp, 8 predicted proteins | sample MAT03_FD_78385 | JGI IMG/M metagenome (GOLD analysis project Ga0105046, IMG submission 78385) | Freshwater microbial communities from Lake Fryxell liftoff mats and glacier meltwater in Antarctica - MAT-03 (megahit assembly) | ecosystem: Environmental > Aquatic > Freshwater > Ice > Liftoff... | reverse complement strand
GTCGAAGGCGCGCGTCCGCTCCGCCGCACCGCCGCCCGAGTTGCCCGCGGCCCTGATCGCGCTGCAGTCGACCGAGGGGGCGGCGCTGCTGTACGGCGCCGAGGTACGGACCGATTTCCTGCCGTTGAGCCTCTACTTCGTCACGCAGGAGAGCCCGACGCTGTGTGTTCCGGCGACGATGGCGATGCTGCTGAATGCGCTCGGGGCGCCGAGGCCGCCTTCGGTCGAGACGCTCGGCCACGGCCTTTTCGATCAACACAACGTGTTCACGCCGCGGGTGCAGGCGATCAAGCCGCGCCACAGGGTGGTGCGCGAGGGGATGTCGCTGCGGGATTTTGGCAAGGCGCTGATCGCGCATGACGTGCGGGCGACCGTGCGCTATGCGCAGGCCACCGATCTCGACGGGTTCCGGGCGGAGGCGGCGGCCGTGCTCGACGCGCCCGAGCGCTTCGTCGCGGTGAACTATCAGCGCAGCGCGCTCGGCAAGGAGGCGGGCGGACATACGTCGCCGCTCGCCGCCTATGACGGAGCGACCGACCGCTTTCTGATCCTCGATGTGGCGCGCTACCGGTATCCGCCGGTTTGGGTCGGGGCGGCGGCGCTGTTCGAGGCGATGGCGGCGAAGACCGGCGGCGGCGTCAGTCGCGGCTACGTCATCGTCGAGCTCTGACGTCGCCGCGCCGCGCCGAGGCGGAGCGTCCGGCCGGCGTCGGGGACGACGACCGCGGCCCGGCCGCTCAGGGCCGCGCGTCGGCGTGCGCCGGTGCGAACGCGGCGAGACGGCGGCCGAGCTCGGCGATCCCCTCGACCCCGGCGTTGGCGAAGGCGATGCGGACCTCGCGCTCCGCGCCGCCGTCGCCCCCCGTCGCGCGCGTCGGGCCGAACATCGTGCCCGGCAGCAGCAGCACCGACTGGTCGCGGACCAGCGCCCGGGCCAGCGCGTCCGACGGCATCGGCCAGGGGTGGCGCGCGTAGGCGAAGTACGCGCCGCAGCCGAGCAGCTCCCAGCCCGGCAGGCGCTGGAACTCTGCGATCACGGCGGCGCGGCGGCGCAGGATCTCGGCGCGCTCGCCCGCCACCCAGTCGCCGAGATTGGCGAGGCCCCACAGCGCCGCCCGCTGGCCGAGCTGCGGTGCGCAGATGGCGACCGTGTCGAGGAACTTCTCGGCCTCCGCCAGCCGGGCGGGGTCGGCGATGATCGCGCCGACGCGGTGCCCGGTCAGCCGGTACGCCTTGGAGAACGAATAGAGATGCACCAGCACGTCGCGCCAGTCGGGGTCGGCGAACAGCGCATGGGGTCGGCCTTCGCGCCCGTCGAAGTCGCGGTAAGTCTCGTCGACGATCAGCGCGGCGCCGCCCGACCGGGCGATTTCCGCGAACTCCGCGACCAGGTCGGACGCGTATTCCGCGCCGGTGGGGTTGTTCGGCGTGACCAGCACGATCGCCTTGACGCGGGGCGACATGAGCGCGCGTGCGGCGTCCGGATCGGGGGCCATGTCGGGGCCGCAGGGGAGCGGGATCGTCTCGACGCCCGCGAGATCGAGCCACATCTTGTGATTGAAGTACCACGGCGTCGGCAACATGACTGCGTCGCCGGCGGCGGCGATGGTCGCCATCGCGGCGCAGAACGCCATGTTGCAGCCGCCGGTGATCGCCACGTCCGTCGCGGCGACGTCGCCGCGATAGGCGGCGCTCCAGCGTGCGGCGATCGCTGTGCGCAGGTCGGGCAGCCCGAGCACCGGACCGTAGAGATGGCACGCGGGGTCGGTCAGCATTTCGGCCATCGCTGTGCGCAGGTTTTCGGGCGGCGGCTCGACCGGCGCCGCCTGGCTGACGTTCAGGAGCGGGCGTTCCGGCGGGAACGTCACGCCGGCGATCCAGCGCCGCGCCTCCATGACGGGGGGCGGCGTCGCGGCGCGGGCGAACGGGCTGAGCGGGATCATGGTGGGTCCATCGGGTGGGGAAGCCCGCGAACCCTAGCGGGCCGCGGCGCCTCCCCGCAAGCCGCCTCGGCGGCGTCGCGATCGGCGCGCGTTTTCAAGCCGCTGGACCAGGGGCGCGGTTCGCGGTACTGTCAAACGACAGTGAATTGAACCGATACGCATGTTCGAGGTTCAACTGAGACCCGATCCGGACGGGCATGGCCCGGCACCCGCGTTGTGGGGTTTCCGCTCGGACCCGGAGAGGAGGAGCCATGTCGCAGAACCCGGAACCGGCCCCGAGGAGCGGCGCGCGCTCGATCGGCACGACCGTCGGCGTCGTCGGCATCGTCGCCGTGGCGCTGCTCGCGGGGGTGTTGGCGCTGGCGCAGATGAACAAGGGTTACTCCGTCGCGCTCGACAAGGACGGGAAGTTCAACATCAGCGTCGAATCGGGGGCGAACCTGCGCGACATCCTCGTCACGGCGCTTGAGGTCGACCGGGCCGGCGTCGAGGAAATCCTCGCGGCGCGGGACTATTACCATTACGCCGATCCGGACCTCGCCAATGCTCTGGAGCGGCTGCGCCCCGATGCGCCCGAGGACGCCGCCGCCGTCGCGGCGCTGCGCCAGTTGCTGCGCGACCAGCGCGGTCCGTTCGTGATGCCCGATACGCTGGTCGGCTTCGACGCGAAGCTGATCGAAGCCTTCGGCGACCTCGAGGCCAAGCTCCAGGAGACCAGGCAGACCAGCGACCTGCTGATCGGGCTGTGGCGCCAGAGCCTCGAGTTCAAGGGCATCTTCCGGACCCGGCTGTTTGACGCGACGGTCCGGCGGCTCCCGGCGCCGACCGGCGGCGACGACCGCTTCATCCTGATCCACGCCTGTCCGGGAAGCGACTTCAACGGCTCGGAGATCATGCTGCGCACGGCCGATCTGGTCGGCTCGATCTCGGGCATCATCGGGACCAGCCAACAGCATCGCTGCAACGAACACGACCAGAAGCTGGCGGAATTGTTCTCCAGGGAGACGGCGCTGCTCGGGCTCGATGCGGTCAGCTATCAAAAACTGTTCAGCCCCGGCGACCCGGACGCGGTGCTGGCGCCGGAGCTGCCGGCGCGGTTCCAGTTCTTGCCCACGGGTTCGACGACCGTGCTGCAAAGTCAATTCGGAGGATGACCATGTGGATCGCCCGCTTCTTCGGCGTGCTCGGAACGCTTGCGGCGCTCGGCGCGGGGCCGGCGATGGCCGATTGCTATCACAACGGTCAGACGGTGCCCGAGGGCACGCAGATCGGCGGACTGGTGTGCCAGAACGGCCAGTGGGTCGGGGGCTGACCGCGGCCGACGCCGGCGCCTGATCGAGGACGAAAGTGTTGCTGGCCCATCGGGCCAGGGCGGCTCCTCCGCTTCTGCGTCCCACAACCACGTTCCCGGCCTTGACGGCAGTCCGATGCGGGAAGGCGTGGCGAACGCGATGACCGAAAACGCGCGGATCGGGTGGCTCGTATGTCGGAAGGGCGGGTTGGTCGGGGGCCGACCGATGCCGACGCCCGCGCTTGACGAAGCACGAGCGCGCGGCTAGCCCATCCGACCATGGCCGCCCCTCCGCTTCTGACCCTCACCGACCTCACCCTCGGCTTCGGCGGCGACCCGCTGCTGGAGAGTGTGACGCTCGCCGTGCAGCCCGCCGAGCGCATCGCGCTGGTCGGCCGCAACGGCTCGGGCAAGTCGACGCTGCTCAAGCTGATGGCGGGGATAATCGCGCCCGACGCGGGGACGCGGTTCGTCCGGCCCGGCCTCAGCGTCGGCTACATGGCGCAGGACCCGGATTTCGCCGGCTACGCGACGCTCGGGGCGTTCGTCGAGGCGGCGGTCGATCCGGCCGAGCACTGGCGCGCCGAGATCGCGATGGAGGGGGTCAAGCTCGACGCCGGTCTCGATCCCGCGGCGGCGTCGGGGGGCGAGCGGCGACGGGCGGCGCTGGCGCGGATCCTCGCGGAGGCGCCCGACCTGATGCTGCTCGACGAGCCGACCAACCATCTCGACGTCACCGCGATCGCCTGGCTGGAGCAATACCTGACCGAGACGCGGGCCGCAGTCGTGGTGATCAGTCATGACCGCACGTTCCTGCGGACGTTGACCGACCGCATCCTGTGGGTGGACCGCGGCGATGTGCGCCGCCTCGACCAGGGTTTCGGCGCGTTCGAGGAATGGCGCGACAAGGTTTTCGACGAGGAGGACGTCGCACGGCACAAGCTCGACCGTTTCATCAAGGCCGAAGGCCGCTGGGCGGTCGAGGGGATTTCCGCCCGGCGCAAGCGCAACCAGGGTCGCGTCCGCCGCCTCGCGGCGATGCGCGCCGACCGCGGCGCCCTGATCGCCCGGACCGGCGCCGCCAAGATGGAGTTCGAGAGTGCGAGCCGGTCGGGCAAGCTGGTCGTCGAGGTCGAGGGCATCGCCAAGGCCTTCGGCGCACGCGTCATCGTCCGGGACTTCGCGCTCCGTATCCAGCGCGGCGAGCGCATCGCGCTGGTCGGGCCGAACGGCGTCGGCAAGACCACGCTGCTGAATATGCTGATCGGCGATCTTGCACCCGACGAAGGGACGGTGCGCCTCGGCACGAACATCAACCGTGCGCTGTTCGACCAGAACCGCGACGCGCTTGATCCGACCGCCAGCCTCTGGGACACGCTGACCGGGGACGCGACGCTCGGGGTCTCGGGGCGCAACGACCAGGTGATGGTGCGCGGCAAGCCGCGGCATGTCGTGGGCTATCTGAAGGAGTTCCTGTTCGCCGAGGCGCAGGCCCGAGGTCCGGTGTCCGCACTTTCGGGCGGCGAGAAGGCGCGGCTGCTGCTGGCCCGGCTGATGGCGCGCGACAGCAACTTGTTGATCCTCGACGAACCGACGAACGATCTGGACGTCGAGACGCTCGATCTGCTGCAGGAGCTGATCGACGACTACGAGGGCACGGTGCTGCTGGTCAGCCATGACCGCGACTTCGTCGATCTGGTGGCGACGACAACGATCGCGCTCGAAGGCGACGGTCGGGCGGAGATCTACGCCGGCGGCTGGTCGGACTACCGGCTCCAGCGCGGCGGGGGCGCCGCGGCCGCCCCACCGCCGCTCGCGCCGAAACCGCGCGCCGCGCCGACTCCCGCCAAGGCCGCCGCGCGGGGCGCGAAGCTCAGCTTCTCCCAGACGCACCGGCTCGAGAAGCTTCCCGCCGAACTCGACCGCCTCGCTGGCGAGATCGACAAGCTCGCGGCGTTGCTCGCCGATCCGGGGCTGTTCGCCCGCGAGCCCGCGAAATTTGCGCGCGCGACGGGGGCGCTGGCCGAACGCCAGAAGGCGCTGGATGCGGCCGAGGAGGAGTGGCTCGGGCTTGAGGCGCTTCGCGAGGCCGCCCGGGGGTGACCGTCCGAACCGCCGCTGGCGGACGTTGGGGGGTGTAACCTGCGTCGGGGGCCGAACAAACAAGCATCTCGAGTCAGGAACCGATCCAGCACGGGACGTCGCCCACATCCGGACACCGTCAGACGCGCCCGCTTCAGAAACTGAACCAGAACGACACGCCGACCCCGGTCGAGCGGTCGTCGGTCAGTTCGAGCGTGACGCTCGGCACCACCCACAGCCGGTCGCGCAACTCGTAGCCGACCGAGGGCGACACCTTGACGTAGGTCCCCTGCGTGTCGCCGTAGCGGCTGGCCGAGAGCATCGCCATCCAGCGGTCCTTGGGGCGGAGCCCGACCAGCGCGGAGAAATCGGTGATCGGGTCGTCTTCGTCACGCGCAAACAGCAGCTTGGCCGATGCGGTCGCCCAACCGCCGCCCCAGCGGCTCTCGAAGCCGCGGCCCCAATGCAGGCCGGCCTCGATCCGGCGCTCCGTCGTCACGCCCATCATGGTCGGCGGCGTCGAGACGCCGAGGCTGACCGCGACCTTGTCGGGCGCGTCGAGCCGACCGAGCGCGTAGTTGAGGCCGAGGGCCGAGCGGCTGACGGTCCACGGCTCGTCCTCGTTCGAAAGCTGGCCGACAACCGTGAGCCGCCGCGACAGTCCGTATTCGGCATAGAGCGTCGCGCTCGCCTTCTGCTCGCGCCAGGAGCGGTCGTAGTCGAACCGCTGCGAGAGAAAGACGCCGCCCGGTTCGCGTGGCCATGCCCCAGCCAGAAGCGGCCCGGCGAAGCACGCCCAGAACGCGGCGGCGAGGGCGAGGCGGTCCGTCATCCCCCAAGCTATGAACCGCCGTGGTTAACCCGTGGTAAACTGATGGTTGGCGGAGGCGCCGCCCGACCCCGACGGGCGCCCACATCACGCCCGGATCGACGCCACCGCCGCGCCTTCGCCGCGCCGCAGGCGATGCGCGGTTTGGTGCGCCGCCGATGACGGCGGTTCCGATCCGACGGGGCGGCGGGCCCCGGGGGTCGTGTTATCCGCATAGCCGGAATGCGCCGCGAGCGCGCCGCGCGTCGTCGCGGGTTTGCCCTTGCGCACCCCGGCGCGCCTTTGCTAACTGCCGTTCCAGTGCGGTCGTGGCGGAATTGGTAGACGCGCAGCGTTGAGGTCGCTGTGGGGTAACTCCCGTGGAAGTTCGAGTCTTCTCGACCGCACCATTTTTCCATCGGCCTCGGAAATTTCCCGTAGGGTGAGCAGGGTCAGCAAAAAGTAGAATGGACTTCGAACGCCTGCCCGGGCTGGCCTTCAGATAGTACCGCGAGGCCGCCTGTTTGGCGCCGGATCGGCGAGGAAGGCGGGGAAGCGTTAGTTCGCAGCATGAAATTGGCGGCCCCGGAACGACGGGCGAAGCTGCGGGCGGTCACCTCGTTCACCACCTTCGGCGCCGCAGAACTGTCGGGCGGATTGACGCCGAGTTCCTCGGTGAGCGGAAGCGAGCGCGGGTCGGCGCGGCAGGCGCTCGAACAGGCAGGGGACGGCACGGCCGCCGGACTCGGGCCGATCCGCCGATGAAGTGAATTCGCGTCGATATGGTCATTGCGTGCTTTGCTGTCGTTCCGCGACGATCAATGCCCATCGCAGGGGAACGGCGCCGTCGCCTGCAGGATCGGCGATGCCTCGATCATGCGCATCGCGCCGCGGCTGCCGGGTGCGTCGGCGTCAGCCCGTGGGTCGCGTCAGGACGCCTGCTGTTCGGCCACCGGGGCAGGAACGGGCTGGTGGCGCGCGGGGCCGGTGAGGCGGGCGGGGGGTTGACCTGCCTGAGCGAGCGGGTCGTCCTGGCGCTGGACCGAACCTTCGAAATGCGCGCCGTTCTCGATCGCGATCGTCTTGTGGACGATGTCGCCTTCGACGCGGGCGGTGGCGGTCAGGCGGACCTTGATCCCGCGAAGCCGCCCGACGACGCGGCCATGGACGACGACCTCCTCGGCGACGACCTCGCCGCGCACGGTGGCGGTCTCGCCGACGATGACGATCTGGGAGCGCACGTCGCCCTCGACCGTGCCCTCGATCTGGATGTCGCCGCTCGACTTGAGATTGCCGACGATGGTGATGTCCGAGGAGAGGATCGACGGCGCGGGCTTGGACTTGGCCACCGCGCCCGACGCGAAGCTCGCCCGGTGCTCGGTGGGCTCGGACGTGAGGGACGACATCACCGTGGGTTGCGGGACGGTGTCGGGGCGAGACTTAGAAAACATCCTTGGCGGCCTCCACGTAGCTCATCGGGTTCACCGGGCGCCCGTTCAGCCGCACCTCGTAGTGGAGGTGAACGCCTGTGCTTCGCCCTGTCGATCCCATATCACCAATGTGGTCGCCGCGCGAGACCCGTTGGCCCGCGGTCACGCGCAGCCGGCTCTGGTGCGCGTATACGGTCTCGAAGCCGAAATCGTGGCGGATGCGGACGGTGCGCCCGTAGCCGCCCTCGGTCTCCGCGCTGGAGACGACGCCGTCGGCAGTGGCGTAGATCGGCGTGCCGCGGGGAGCGGCGAAGTCCACCCCGGCGTGCAGCCGGCGACCGCCGCCCTTGGGGTCGCGGCGCGTCCCGTATCCCGAGGTGAAGCGGTAGACGTCCTTGACCGGGATGGCGTAAGGCACCTTGCCGATGGCGATCCGCAGCATGTTCATGCGGTCGATGCCGACCATCAGCGTGTCAAACCGGCTCGTCGTGCTGACCTCGCCGTCGAACGATCGCGTGCTCATGCCGAGCGAGACGAGCGGCCCGCCCTGGCCCGAGTAGTCGGCGCGCACCGAGGCGAGCATGCTGTCGACGTCGAGATCGGCGCGCTCGAGCAGGGATTCAAGCGGGCCGAACGCGTCCGAAACCGCAGTCTGGACCTCGTCGAGCATCTCCTCATGGCGCCGGGTGGCGATCTTGTAGCGCAGTTTCACGGCTGCGAGTTCGGCGGCGAGGGTTTCGCGGCTCCCGGCGGCGTCGTCGCGGGCGATCACCGCGTCGGAAAGCGCCGCGGTGACGGCCTCCAGCGTGACGGCGAGGTCAGCAGGCGACGCGCCGGGCGCCGCAGCCGCTTCGGTCATTTGCGCGATCAGGCGGCCGTTGGCGTCCGCGACCGCGTCGCGCGCCGTCATGGCGTCATGGAGGCGCGAACGCGTCGCCGCGAGCGCCGCCTCGAGTTCGCGCTGTCCGGCGACGGCGTCGAGCAGACGCGTCTGCTGGCGCCCGATCGCGGCCATCGCGGATTGAAAGCGGGTCTGGGCGGAGCGGACCTCGGCGGCGCGCGCATCACGCTCGGCGGTCAGCGCGTCCAGCCGGGCGGCGAATGCGTCATGGACCACGGCCGTCGCGGCGACGCCGCCTTCGGCCGCGACGAGATCGACCGCCGCCCGCGTCGTGGCGACCGCCAGCCATCCGACTGCGACGATCAGCGTCGCTGCGATCAGGGCTTGCGCGCCAGAGGTCATTTGCAGCATGCGGGTTCGGTCCGCCGTCTGGATGAAGATCCGCTTTTCCGGGAGTGCAACCGCAAAAGCACCCTTCAATCCGCATCGAAGTCCCGCCATTCACCCGCCTGCACCGTTGTTTCACGCGTGCGGCGCGTCCAACGCCCCACGCAGGGGTTTTAGAAACGCGGACCGGGGATGGCAACCGAAGCCCGGGCGGCGGCGGCGAAGTCGGCGGATACCTGCTCAGACGCGGCCGGTGCGGTCATAGCGCCTGCGTGGCCGCGAGAACCTCCTCGACATGGCCGGGCACCTTGACCTTGCGCCAGATGCGGGCGATGCGCCCCTCCGCGTCGATGAGGAACGTCGAGCGGTCGATGCCCATGTACTTCTTGCCATACATGGACTTTTCACCCCAGGCGCCGAAGCGCTCGGTGACGTCCGCGCCTTCGTCCGACAGCAGGATGACGCCCAGGCCATGCTTTTCGCGGAACTTGTCGTGAGACCTGACGCTGTCCTTGGAGACGCCGATTACGATGGCGTCTGCGGCGTCGAACGCGGGCAACAGCGCGGTGAATCCGACCGACTCGGTGGTGCAGCCCGACGTGTCGTCCTTGGGGTAGAAGTACAGGACCACCTTCCTGCCCCTGAAGTCGGTGAGGCTGACGTCGCCGCCGCCGTCGCGGGGCAGGGTCACGTCGGGGGCGGGCTGGCCGGGTTCGATCTCGGGCATGGAGGCTCCTGTGGGCGGGGGGTCGACGCGCAGACATGTCGCGCTCGCGCGGTTCAAGGGCGGACCGACGTGAATCCGGGTCGATTTTCGAGGGCCGCGTCCCTCATTATACTGCGGGTCGGGGAGAGCGCCATGCGTCTGGAGGATTTCGATTTCGATCTGCCGGAGGAACTGATCGCGCTGCGGCCGGCGCGACCGCGATCGGCGGCGCGGCTGCTGGTGGCGACGCCGCACGCGCTTCACGACACGGTTGCGGCGCGGCTGGGGGACTGGCTCGGACCTGGCGATCTGCTGGTGTTCAACGACACCCGCGTGATCCCGGCGCGGCTCGTCGGGCGGCGCGAGCGGCCCGGATCGCCGGGCGCGCGGATCGAGGCGACGCTGATCGCGGGCGACGGCGGGCCGGTCTGGCGGGCGCTGGCGCGGCCGGGCAAGCGGCTGGCGCCTGGCGACCGGATCGACTTCGGCGGGATGACGGCGGAGGTTCTCGAGCGCGACGGCGGCGAGGTCC
>Ga0105046_10020432_pt1 | contig 10020 bp, 11 predicted proteins | sample MAT03_FD_78385 | JGI IMG/M metagenome (GOLD analysis project Ga0105046, IMG submission 78385) | Freshwater microbial communities from Lake Fryxell liftoff mats and glacier meltwater in Antarctica - MAT-03 (megahit assembly) | ecosystem: Environmental > Aquatic > Freshwater > Ice > Liftoff... | reverse complement strand
TTGATTTTAACGTATCAAATGGAACAACTACACGCTGTAGTTGATATGATGTTTCGATTACTTCAGGATGTGCGTCGTAATAACAGTTAATTTCTTGTTCAGATACAACTAATCGTGAACCGATTTTAAAGCCAATAACTTGATTTACTGCAGTCATTACACCAAATTGAGCACGACCTTCTTCATATGAATATCCCGCTGATTTGAATATACCTTTTAATTGATCAAGCGTTAGATTGTGCTCACGCTGCACTGATTTAAGATGTTTATCAATTGCGTCTGTATCAGGCAACATATGATACTTAAGTGCATCTTGATACATTAATTTTTCGTAAACTAAATCGTCTAAGGTCCGAGATGAACCATCTAACCCGGGACGACGAACATCTGACGCTGTAATAATATCAGTGCCTTCTGAACCATATACAGTCACTTGAATACTATCTACATAATACTTTTGGCGTTTAACTTGAGCGGCTTGTGTAGGCACACTCATTGCGAATAATAAACTGAAAGTTAATAAATATATACGCATTAAATTCATTATATCTCCTGAGCAATATTCAGTGATGGCTTTTTTATTACTATACAGTGTACCGTTATCAATCAAAAATATGAACACATACTAAAGGGAACATTATTACAATGTTCCCTTTAGTATAATTACGCGATTATGTTACGCAGCGCGAGGTTTATTTTGCGTTGCAGTTTTTTGCATCGCTTCTTTCATGCTTTCTTGATTTTGCATTAATTGCATGTCCATTTGCGCTTCTTTTTTTTGTTTATCCAAAAAGTCTTGATTAAGATTTACTTTGTATTTAGCTTTCAAGGCATCAAGTTCTTTTTTAACAACTTCGCCTTGTTTAGTATTCTTAACGTATTCTCTTAATTCATTCTTAACTTTTTCAAAAGCAGCGTACTTTGTCTCTTCTTTTGAATGGGCATTAACTACCCAGAATGATTTATCGTTAACTTTAACAATATCAACCATTGGTAATGTTTTATAGGTTAATACTTTATCACGAAGTGCTGGATCAATAGTCATGCTTTGTGCATTAACCAATTTGAAATCACGAACTTTATCGCCTAAGTTTGCTTCTTTGGCAAGTGCTGAGAATTCTGCACTCTTGCCTTTAACTTTATCTAAAAATGCTTTTGCATCAGCATCTTTATCAAATTGTATTGCAACAACATTTACTCCACCGCGTGATTCAACTAATTGTGGAATGTTGTTTTTGTTTTCATCATAGAATTTTTTAACGTCAGCATCAGCAACAGTTGCCGGGTGCTTGTCATTAAAATATTTAGCATTTAACATTTGGCGTGCAGCTTTATGAATTTTATCTAAATCTGCTTTGTATTCTACTGAATTAGCAATACCACTATCAGAAATGTATACATCAAACAATGATTGACTTACCATTGCATCTAAAAATTGTGTTTGTGCGTCTGGCATTAATGTCAAAATTGCTTTTGCTTGCGGGTTTGATTCAATAAATTTATCAAATTCATCTTGCAACATATTTTCAGTAATTAATGGTTTGCCGTTAATAGTAGCTAAAACTGAGCTCGTATCAGTTGAAGGCACATATGACTTTTCGCCCATCGATACCACAGTATCAACAGAAGTAGTCGGTTTGTTATATGATGATTCAAATAATTTACATGCTGGTAATACAACCACCATAGAAACTAATAATACAAGTGACAATGGAGCACTTGATTGTTTAAAGGCTTTCATTTCATTCCCTTCTGAATGTAGATTGTCTTTTGATTCGTTAAACGGTATTACATTATCATAGAATTGAATAATGTTGAAGATAGAGAGCAATTAATCATTAAGGTATCGATAATATAACTATACTATTTCAATAAGACAATGATTGTTTAAGGTTGATTTAACCTTATAGTTTCCTTACAATATCTGGAAATTGTAAATATTTACACATAATTTCAAAATGAGGAACAGTTATGAACATTATTAAAACAAGCATTGTACTGAGTGTATTATTATCATGCTATGCAGGTATTGCAAGCGGAAAAAATGAACAAGATAAACAACGACAATTATTGCCATCCAAATCAACCACATCAGCACTTGCGCCAACTGCATCGGTCCCGCTTGCACCTGTATCACTCCCTACCATAAACACTTTTGACCCTAATTTATCCCCCGCATTAAACATCGGTGAATTAGGATCGGCAAACGATCAACAAGATCCTAAGGCAAGTACCCCTGCTACAACTACCACTAGTTCTACGCCAGAACCAGCACTCATCGTTGAAAAAAGCTGTAGCGCTTTAGATCAGCTTATTGCCTGGAATAAGGATTATCCAAATCCAAATTGGTTAAAATTAAGTCTTAACTGGGCTGCTAAAAAAATTGATCCTAACACACGTGAAACATATGTAACTGCAACAAAGACAAGGGAATTACAGGATCACTTATGTGCAGTTATTGGTGGACACACTTATGTGAATTATAGCACTAATGAAGTTTTCCTTCAGAGTTTAACAAAATTATTAAAGCGAGTTGTAGTTGCTAATCAGATAATTTTTGAATCAATTAAGGCTGGCAACACTCAAGTTGTTCAAAAACTTATAACTTTATCACCATTTTTGCTAACTGGTACCATGTCTGATATTGCTACAAAATTTTTAGAAAAATATCGCAGTAAATTAGATGAAGATCGACAACAAGTTCTTACAGCATTGGGCAAAAAAAATTCTTTAAATGAAGCATTAGTTACTCCTTCCGAAACTGAAATAAGTTCAAAAAAAAATGGGAGTGCTTTAGATAAATTAGTTACATTTGCTAACAGCAAAAATGATCCTCAACTTTGGGGGCAAATGTCTCATTGGTCAGGTAAACGCTTTGACGCAAATGGACAAGAAAATTATGTTATTTCAACTGAAACTTTAAAAATGAATCGTCATGTTCTTCGCGTACTTGCTGAACATAATTATGTAGAATACAACAGCAATAATGAATTCATTATTACCTTAGGTCGCCTACTTGAACGGCAGATGATTGCAAATGCCATGGTTCTAGAAGCCATTAAGCAAAAAGATATTAAAACAGCTAAGATTATAGTTAAAGAGGTGCCTTTTTTACTTTTAAGTACCTTCTTGGACATTGCAAGGCAAATGTTAGAACAATATAATAATGATTTGGTAATTCAGCGAGAAAATGTAACCGAAGCACTAAGCAAACGCTAAAGAAAGTTCGTATAATTTTTGCAATTTTTTGTTAATTATGTATCCTTTAACCATATATAAACCATCAATGAATTAGGATACTCCAATGCGTTTACAATTACTTGTAGGATTGATGGTAGTAATAAGCACAGTTCCCGCAATCGCGGAAAAAAAAACCGTAGTAGCTAGCACCAATGACCCTGAATTTCCAGGCGGTGGGCCACAACGACCAATTCCAACTCCTTCAGCATCTCCTAGTCGTAATGTGAGAATTGGTTGCTTTGATATGACTGGAGAACAATTTGCTTTGTATTGTGCAAGTCTGCATAATCCAACAAACCCTTCTAATTCACCAACGCGCAGATAAAAACAAAAAAAGCACATTCTTAAGAATGTGCTTTTTTTATACTGCTCGTGCAGCTACTACTACCGTAATAGATGCCGGCTTAGCTTTATATAATTCTTTTGCTATTTCTTGTATGGTTGCACCTGTCGTCAGTAAGTCATCTACAATTAGTAAATGCTTTCCTTCTAACAATTGCTTATATGTACCAGACATAGTAAACACTCCCGACACATTCTCTTGTCGCTGAGTGGCTTCTAATGAAGATTGAAATCGTGTGGATTTCACCCGTTTTACTGCTAGAAGAATCGGTTTACCCGAATGTTTTGATAATTGCTGCGCAATCAGTTCTGCTTGATTAAAACCCCGTCGCATAGTTCTATACCAGTGCGCAGGCACCGGTATTAATACATCAAAAGTAAGGTATTTAATAACCGTTCGTTGCCAGATGATATCTGCTAGATGCACGGGCGCAATAGAGTCAGACCATAATTTTGCTAAAATCATCTTTTTAATAGGATCATTATAATTGCTTGCTGCATGAACCATAACTGCTTTAGTTTTGGTAATTGAAAGCCCGACTGAAGCTATTGGTTTAATTTTTTCATCACAGCTTTGGCACAAGATTGCTTGAACAGTTATAAATTGTTTGCATGCACTGCAAAGAGGCGGATAAATAAGGTTTATAATTGCTTGTGCACACTGCTGCATAATTGTAAACATCTGCATATACATAGCGCTACCACAAACCGAGCAACATAAAAGACTTTTCAAATATATATGCATTAATAAAATATAATCCACCCCAAGCCATTATTGCTGCTACAATATCATCGCAAATAATACCAAGAGACCCTATTAAAAGCTCTGCGTAATTTACCGGAAAGATTTTTGAAATATCAAAAAAACGAAATAATAAAACGCCTACAATCAGTGACTTCCAGGTGATGTCTACATAACTAAAAGTTACTAAGCAGCCGATTACTTCATCTAATACGATAAAATCCGGATCATCAGAACGCTGAACCACTGATAATGCCTTATTGATAATAATAAATGAACATATGATCAAACAACCTATTGCAGTAAGATATGCAGAATTGCTCATATATAGTTTTGCATAATACATTACCGGCAAGGTTACCAGGGTTGCAATGGTACCGGGCATTTTTAAATACCCTATTGGTCCTAGCGTTGCAATATGTAACCATAGTGAATTATTCATAGGGCATCATATGCATTATATACGCCATAATAAAAACACCCACAACTATATAACAATCGGCAATATTAAAAACGGGGAATGACCATGCGCGGTATGAAACCAAAATAAAATCAATAACACCCTGATAGTATATTCTATCAAACAAATTTGAAACTGCTCCGGCAAGTATCGTAACATGCGGCCAGACAGATTGACGCTTGCGATAACTGCGGTACGTAAATACAGACAACCCAATAATAATTGCCGCAATAAAAAAAGTTATTAAATGATACAGTGTTTGAGAATTGGATTGTAACATCCCCCATGAAATACCGGTATTAAAAACCAGCTCTAAATTTAAAAAAGAAGTTATGGCTATCGACTGTAGAGCTAGTTTTTGTAATGCCCAATATTTGGTAATGCGGTCGATAGTTAATAAAGCAATAAAAAAAGCGGTTAATCGCAACCAGTTGCTGTCATTTTGTTTCATCGAATAGTTGCTCCAAATGCTTGCAATTTGGTGCGAACAGTTTCCCAAATAGCATCTGCTTCTGGTTTAGTTAATGTCTTAGCTTCATCTTGAATAATAAATCTAAAAGTTAATGATTTTTCATCTTTCCATTCAGGTTTTTGGAAAAAATCACGCAATAATACTTTGGTGATTCTAGAATCTGCTGTGGTGATAATTGAGTTAACTTTTTCAACGGTAACCGATGCAGCAACCATCATACTAATATCACGATCAATTGCAGGATACTTTGAAGGCATACGCAATTGTTTTATTGGTGAGTGATATTCAACTAATTGTTGTGCATAAAGTTCAAAAATAAATCCTTCGCCTGCACCAATTTTTGCAGCCCATGCCGGGTGTATTTTCCCTGCAGTACCAATTACTTTCCCATCATTCATCAGTTGCGCAGATTGATATGGCATATACCACGGTTGAGAAGAATTGGTTACTTGCACCCATTCAACAACGAATTTTAATTCATCAAATAACGTTTGCAATTGTTGTTTGCCAACATAAAAATCAACCGGTTGCTTACGATCAAAAATAATCCCCGCTAATACTTTTTGTTCATTGTGCCGTGTTGCTGATAACTGCCATGTTGTTGCCCACTCAAAAAAGCGCAAATGATCGTAATTAGGATTATCTTCAACTGCTTTGCATAATTGAGGAATAATACTCGTTACTAATCGTTGCCAATTTTCTGAAACTCCATTACGCACGGTTAATGTTTGTTTTGGCGACCATTGCAACTTTAATAAATACGATTCATCAAAGAAAGCATATTGACGGACTTCATGCATATGTAAGCCATAAGCTAAATGATTTTTAATTGCTCGTTCTGTAGTTATTGCGTGAATACTAAATGGCGCCATAAAACGTTTTGGTAATGTTCGCTCAAGTGTTGAATACCCAATATAACGACCCACTTCTTCAGCGATGTCTTGTGGAATATGTATATCTTTTGCTCGCCATGTTGGAGCGGTAATTTTAAATTCACTATTTTCAGATTTATGAACTACTGCAAAGCCTAAAGGAGATAAAATGTTTTTAATCTTATCTGCAGCAACATGAGTACCTAAGATACGATCAATAATTGAATGTGCAACAGTAACTTGATTTTCATGAGCCACAGTCCCAACACTTACAATCGGTGCTGTAGATTTGAATGGTATTCCTGATTGCGCCAAAATAAACAACATACGCTCTAAAGCAATAACCGTTTGATTTGGGTCTAAGGTTTTTTCAAATCGCGACGATGCTTCTGTTCGTTTTTTGTGATGAGCAGCACTTTTTCTAACGGTTGTAGCATCAAAACAACCTGATTCTAAAATCATACTTTGAGTGTACGGGGTGATGCTGCTTGATTTGCCACCCATAATACCTGCGAGCGACGCGGCATTTGACCCATTAGTAATAACAATGTCATCAGCCGTAAGTTCGATTGTGGTATCATCCAGTAATTCAAGTTTTTCTTTTGCAGAAGCCTTTGTCACCACTAACTGTTGGTTTAGTGCTTGTGCATCAAATGCATGCATTGGTTGACCAACATCTAACATTACATAATTAGTGGTATCAACAATAAAGTCGATCGGTTTTGCGTCAACACGCAATAATCGATGCATCATTGGTATTGATGATGGTCTATTGGTAATGGACTCAACATAAACGGTTGCAATTCGCTTACATCCACTATTTGGTTGAATTATTACTGCATAGGGATTTTGAGCACTTGCATGAGCATGTTCCGCTGATTGTTCAACTGCTACTTCTTTGAGCATACTGCTTAATGGCTTGAGAGGTTTTTTTACAATTGCTGCCATCTCGCGTGCTATGCCCGCATGTCCCCATAAATCAGGACGGTGATTAATGGCTTTATTATCAATTTCAAAAATATAATCAGTCGTTTCAAACTTCTGTTTCCATGCACCTTTTTCTTCTTCAGGCGAACAGTATAGTTGAGGAACCAATCCATCACGGTGTGAGCCGACTTGCTGCGCAGTCACCCATGACGGCTTGTCTATTGTGTTAATTAAGAATAAAGCATCAGAAGGTGCATCAGTGCGAGCAGGTAATTCAAATGATTTGTTATGCTCTGCACTAAAAACAGTAACTGATTTTTCTTGAATATGGGTAACTTTTGCTATAGTTATATCTGCCAAATCAACAGTTATTTTATAAAATGTTTCTATTTCTGCCGTGGTTTGACCAAATTGAGTAATAAGCGCAGGTATATCTACACCAGTTAAAGGGGTATCGATATGATCAAAAATCCATGCAATAGATAGTTTCATACATAACCTTATTAATAGTCTTTACAATACGTTGTAGAACTTATCGTACGATAAAAATTGAAAAGGTTCAATTTGGTTAAAAGAATGCATAAACCAATAATAATCATTTATATTTAATAAACTAATCTTTGCACATTAGACGCAGCTCGTGAAATATCGGCATAACTGTCTGAGGGATTGTAAAAACCCCCCTTTAGTATTTGTATTTTGACGAGTATTGGTATCTACTTCACAGTGTCTAATTTCACGCCGCCGACTACCCGCTCGGTTAATTAAAACGTCAGCAGTTAATTCAGACATTCCCCGGGCAGTAGACTCAGCTAAAAATTCTTCGCACAAGTCTTTTGGTTTTGCTGTAGTAACATCTTGAGGGGCATGACCAGAATTTAATGGGAAAGTTATTAATGTTTTGTCTACCTGTTTTAATTGACTATACTCTGTAGCACCACAAGTTTTTTTATCTAACGACACTGCACTCTCCATCTTATCAGCTCCCTGTAATACATTTGCACAAGGCATCAATGAAGATGTCGTGGTAACCTCAGCTAATAATGATGGATCCGGCCTCTTATTGGTATGAGCTGAGCATTTGCAAACAATAGATGCTTTCTGACGTTGCATTTTTTCTTGCTGAGCTTTTATTGATGCTAATTGCGCAGTTACGCTTTCTTCGCTCCACTCACATTTTGATGTAAGACTTACTGCAGTAACCCATCGGGTATTAACTACAATTTCATCAGGGTTTAATTCAGAAGCTGAAAGTTTATTTGTAATAAGCATAATTACAAATATGCTAAATAATTTACTATGCATGATGTTTGTTTCTGTATGTTATTTTTCAGGCTTGTTTTGTGCACAAAAACCTAATTATTTTAAAGAAGTTATTACGCATTCGAGCAATTGCTATTAATGTATCAAGACGATTGGTGGCTTAGCAATGGCATTTTAAATTATATATATTTATGGCCATCAAATCAAAGTTTACCTATCATTTTCACAGCACAGATAGATTATAAAAGCATTTAGAGCAATATATCTATTACCAATTATTATTTCATCTGTTAAATTGAATTTCTTCGTTGTATCAAAACTCTGGGTGATTCAACTGCTTGTAAAAGACGAATTTGTCTATGCTTTTTTTGTATTATTGCGGGTAGGAGAGTAATTTCATGGGATTTGATTGACGATTTACCCTCGGTTAAATCCAGCACACGGCATATTGCTTGAGCTATCATTATCGGAGCTTGAATATTCCCTGCTTTAAATTCTTCACGCCTTGCTTGGTCTTGAATAAGGTCATATAATTGCATTAATATTAATTGCTTATTATATGTGCCCAGCTACCCAGAGCATTAACTAATTCTTTTTGTTCTGCAAAAAAATGATAAACACCTCCTACTTGATCTGCAATGATCTTACTGTTACAACCCACTTCTTGGAAAAGCTTATAGGAAGTTACAGCTAAATAATTTGCTACAGCTACAGCTTCTTCCGGAGCATTATTTGGAAAAATAATAAAAGATTTTAAAGCACCATAAACTCGTTCAATCATAGCCACTATATAACCCCCTCATTTTCTACTAAGACATCGAGTGTAAATAAGCCTGGCAAACCGCACTGATCATAAATTTGTATTCGATCTAGATATCCTTGATTCGCTGTATCAAAAAAGGGGGGAGTGTTTGAATAAGAAGATGATGTGCTGTTACTTGTTCCGCTGTTTGTTGGATCCAAGAATAGGTGCGGCGAAGTCGTAGAAGTAACTGCAGTCACAATTTCTAATGGTTTTTTTTCATCTGCAGCATTAATTGCTACAGGCAAGATACATAATAAAAATAATTCATAAGACATTATTTTCCTTTATTATATTTGACACAATTCTTAAACAGATCTACCCTTTTGCATGCAAAGTTAACCCATTTAATCATAAAAAAGAAAGGAATCTTATGATTAATTATCGCACACTCGTTATGGCTTCGTTGTTTTCACTTTGCTTGAGTACAGTAGGTCTTAATGCGCTCCCAAGCCGTTCATCTTCTTCTGTTGCTCAGGCTACAAGTGTATTTTTAGATAATTTATTGCAAGAACCGGCAGTTCAAGCATCTATTATTTGGTCAGCAATTAATGTATTGCTCAATGCGTATAACTCAAAGCCTCTCACTTCAAGCTTGCGTGAAAACGCACTTAAAGGCGCGGCAGTTGGTAGCATCATCAGTTTGCTAATGGGCTTTAAACGTTCTTCTCAAGAAAGTTGTACCCACAGTATGTTAAACACCGCAACAAGCACTGAAAGAATACGCAGAACTGCACTATGGAGCGTATTGTTATATGCTTTAACAACTAATTGGGGTTCACGCAATAACCCTGATCAATTATATACTGCTGCCGGTTTAACAGCATTATTCAGCCTAGCTGATTGCATGGTTAACAATGTATATTGCAGAACTAAAGAAGCATTATTGAACAGAAAATA
>Ga0105046_10020430_pt1 | contig 10021 bp, 7 predicted proteins | sample MAT03_FD_78385 | JGI IMG/M metagenome (GOLD analysis project Ga0105046, IMG submission 78385) | Freshwater microbial communities from Lake Fryxell liftoff mats and glacier meltwater in Antarctica - MAT-03 (megahit assembly) | ecosystem: Environmental > Aquatic > Freshwater > Ice > Liftoff... | reverse complement strand
GTTGCTAAGACTCTTTATCTTGCGCGTTTAATTTCCATGCAGCAGAGTTAACGCATGGATATTACTTCTTTTTCTACTAAATTTTCTGACCTTAAAGGCGCTACGTTAATTGTGGCTGTTGGCCCTGCGGATTTAAAATTTCCCGCTCAAAAGACTAACCGAAAACGCCAATCACGTGCCGCGCCGTTTTCGTTAAGCACGCTAAACACAATTGAAGAGGGCCGCCTTGCCAAGCAGATTTTAACGCTTGAATTTACCGGCAAAGTTGGCACGCAGTTGGCGTTTCATCCGCGGTCAGCAGACTTAATCACAAGGATTGAACTGGTAATATTAGTCGGTACGGGAGGGCTTAATAAGAAGGCTGATAAGGGTGGCGCGGCAGCGGAAGCGATGCGTGTTTTTGGCGCAGCGGTAACAGCAATTGCTGCAAAATATAAATGTGCAAATCCCGTCGTATTTAGCGATAGTTTAGATTCTAAAAATCTTGAATTATTGGCAGCAACGATTGAAGGTGTAACGCTTGGAACCTACAAATTTAATAAATACAAGAAAAAATCTGAAACTCCGGATTTTGAGATTCAAGGCGTAACTATCCTCGCTGAAAGTGCGATAGATAAACGGACAGCGTTAGTCGCCCACAAAGACGCTCTAGCCACGATGATGGCGCGAGATTTAATTAATTTGCCGCCCAATGATTGCACCCCCGGAGTGTTAGTCGCTAAAGCTCAAGAGATAGCTAAAACGTGCGGCTATAAAATAGATGTCTTTGATCGCGCGACGTTAAAAAAAATGGGTGCTGGTTCGCTTCTTTGTGTTGCGCAGGGCAGCGATGAGCCGCCGTATTTAATTAGGATGGTGAAGCCTTCAAAAAATAAGAAAGCACGCAAAATCGCTATCGTCGGCAAAGGGGTAACTTTTGATAGCGGCGGACTTTCTATTAAGCCAGCGCAATCAATGGAAGATATGAAATGCGACATGGCGGGCGCTGCCGCAGTGCTAGGGGCGATGCAGGCGTTAGCTGCTGATAAGCTTGATGTTGAAGTGCACTGTTACGTGCCGACAGTCGAGAACATGATAAACGGCAAAGCTACACGCCCGGGCGATATCGTGCGTGCTATGAATGGCACTAGCATCGAAGTTTTAAACACCGATGCTGAGGGCAGGCTGATTCTTGCTGACGCTGTTTGTCTCGCTGAGAAAGATGGTTGTGAAGTGATAGTTGATTTAGCGACGTTAACGGGTGCATGCATGGTAGCACTAGGAATGGATTATGCAGGGATTTTTGCAACGGATGAAAAACTTAAAAGCTCTATTACAAATGCTGCTGCCTCAGCCGGTGAAAAACTTTGGTCTCTGCCCTTACCACCTGAGTATCGCAAATTGATGGATTCGCCAGTGGCTGATATTAAGAATTCAGGACCGCGCTGGGGTGGGGCAATTACCGCTGCGTTATTTATCAAAGAATTTATTACTAATCCTAAAACCGCTTGGGCCCATCTCGATATCGCTGGCCCCGCTTACACTGAAGTTGAAAGGGGATACATTAAAAAAGGCGGCGTAGGTTTCGGCGTTCGCACATTGGCCCGATGGATCAGGGGGATGTAGTCGATAGCTGAGGACGGCAAACGGACGATTCTCCCTACAAGGTGACTAATTCAACATTCCGGCTAAAGTCAGAGCGATGGCTACTATTATTCCTTTCACAATTACCATCGCCGGCGGAACTGCAAGTGGCAAGTCTACGTTAGCTAAAATGCTGCGAGAGCATTTTGGCTCACAGGCAACTGCTTTGTGCCTTGATTCTTACTATCACGACCAGGTTAATAGACCGATGTCTGAGCGCGTAAAAACTAACTATGACCATCCCGATTCAATCGATTTTACACTTCTCAAGGAGCACCTGACAGCCTTAAAAGCCGGTAAAAGCGCTGTTATTCCTGTATATGATTTTACTCAACACACCCGTAACTTAGAGAAAACCGAAACTTTAGCCTCCACTCCAATTATCATTTTAGAGGGTATTTTATCGTTATGGCACCCCGAGCTTCGCAGGCTTTCCAATCTAAAAATCTTTGTTGAGACACCACCTGAAGTTAGATTTGAAAGGCGTCTTGAACGAGATATTCGGGAACGGGGGCGCACCCCAGCTTGCGTTGCGTTGCAGTGGAAAGAAACTGTCGAGCCGATGTTTCAACATTTGTGTGCTCCTACTGCCTTATTTGCTGACTTGGTGGTTGATGGCAGCAAACCGCTTGTCGAAACTTTTAACTATATAATGAAGAAATTATAGATTTAATCTTGTTAAAACTACGGGATCGCTTTATTAGGTATTCAGCACATGATACTCACGTGCTACAAAAAAGGTTGTTCGTTAAAGTCCAATACATTGGCGGTTTTAGCTAGTTAAGTCGCTCTCGCACCTTCAATAAGTGTTTACTGACTTTGGACTAAATGATGACAAAGGGAATGCTCTCCCCAGCTTCACGCTTAATACCAGCGGTAGATTCGTTATCCCCAGGGACGTCCAATGTAGGCTCTGAGGTGACGACCCACTTCGAAACCCTTACTGCCCCTGGCCGTAGCAATCTCCCGGTAAGTGGCCGTGCTTCTGACTTCAGCCCAGAGGGACCAAAAGCAATAAAATTTGAGAGACTGTGCGTAGTTTTGACCGACGTGGAAACGGCAATTATTCAAACCGAGAGTTTCCAGCGACTATTCGGCGTAAAGCAGATGTCTTTTAGCTACGCTAGTGGTTCAAAAATAGGGGGCGGCAGAGATGCTGAGGCGTTCCGTCATAATCGCGGTAATCATAGCTTAGGCGTTCATCGCGTAGCTGTTTTCTTGGCCGATGAAAATCCCCATCTACCTTCGCACGTTGCCCTTGCGTTCCGCATCGCTGCTTTAGTGCACGATATCGGACATGCGCCATTTTCTCATTCTGGAGAATACCTTCTTCAAAAGCATGAAGAATTCAATATAAACGGAAAACCTTTTGATCATGATGAATGCGCACGTGATCGCATTCTAAACGGTGATATCGGGGAAGTTATCAAGAATCTTGGGGGAAGACACGGCGTTACTCCGCAAATGATAGTTGATATTTTAGATGATAAGTTCGGCTTGGGGTGTGCAGTTACGGAGATCTGCGATCGGTATGATTATCTAGTGAGAGACTTTAAGGGGACACGTTTTACCTTAAGAGTGAATGAAGAAATTAAGCGGGTTTCAGAGTGTGTTTTGGGCGCTCACATAGTAATAACCCCCGATATCGATATTAACCAATTTGCCCCAGGTGATTACAAGCCGGTATTGGATGGCACGCCGTCTCGCGGAGAGAAGCCAGCTTACTGGACGTTTCTTGCTCTACGACAAATTCTTTTTCAGGAATACTCGCTGCACCCACAGGCGCTAGTAGTAAATGCTTTGCTCGAACTAGCGCTTACCGAGGCGTTTGATGCAGGGAAGTTTAACAACGTTGATTTTCTAATGCTCAATGACCGCGAAACCGTAGCACGTTTTCTTCCTCGCGCCCGAAAGCTTTTCAATCCGGATAGTGAGCAATCAATTGATGACCAATACACTCCAGTCGGCTTTTGTAATTTAGGACAGTTAAAAGATCATAATCAAGTTCTAGCCCCTTGGTTTGCGGAACAGGTGAAAAAGGAACTGCTAACGAAGTTTCCTAGCCTTGATCCTTGGGATATATTCTTTTGTGCAACTCCTGGGTACTCGAAAGAAGTTCGTATGCATATACGCAAGGCGAATGGAGTGGTTTTAGCTAACGATACGTTCTCTCCGCGCCTGAGTGATAGACGGGTATTTCTTGTAGTCGCAAATACTGTGCCTGAAGACATGCGAGGTAAAGTGGCTCTTGGATTTAAAGATAAAATGAGTAGTTATCTTATATCCGGAGCTAATCTTTCTATGGGAAACCTTCTTGACCAACACGTTGTTCCATCCTTATTTATCCACCTCGGGGGAAAAAAAATATCTGGTCGGTCTGTTAGGACTTAGTTACCTACTTAGTTACCTACCAAGCATATTTAATAGGATTCTTCTTTAACTTGTTGAATATTATTCACTTTTTGTTCGTCTCAGAGGTTGGTTGTTTAGTATAAGTTACCCTGGACAGAAGCTAACTCAAGTGTAAGCGACTTTGCGTAGGTCTTGAAGTACAGGTAGGCTCACTCTTGATTTTTAGCCCTTATTAAATAATGTCAATGCTTGCCAGACAAAACAAAAATCTAACTGGCGACGCCATTTCTAAGGACGGTGGGGATCTGGCGCCTTCCGGCATCTCGCGCACAGGAGCTGGTTTGCCGGCCAGTGACAACACGGCGATTCGGTATACCATCCCTACAGCGATTTTGATAAGCCCTCCGACTCCCGTGTTTTTAAGTGCAAAAGTCACCGCAGGAACAATTTCGAAAGCTGATTTAGAGGCAGTCGCAGATTTGCTTGTCCAGTATCATTTCAACCATTTAATTTGTCCTATGGTTTTTACGAAGCTTGCAGAGGTATTGCAAAAAAAGGTTGTAGAGGAGGCGCGCAAGGCCGTTGTTGAGTGCATTTCTAAGGCCGACGTTAAAAATCGATTGGTTAATGATTGGTTTGATCGAATGCTCGGTTATATTATTTTAAAAACTGAATGTATTACTGCGGCTGCTATCGGCTTGCTCGAACCAATTCAAGGTTTCGGCGATCTGCGCCTGAATAATATCGCTTCATTGTCCGAAGGGCGAGTAGCTTTTTTAAATATTGATCCCACTGGCGATGATTTTGTGCGCACACGCCGGATGGATGGAGGACTAATACGTGCCGAGCTACTTATGCTGCGCCGAAAGGACGACGCAGATACCTATTGGAACGCTTACGAACAGGCATATCAAAAGAAGCTTGCTACTCTCAATCAATTTTATCCGGCAGACTCAGTCATCGCCAAAGGTGTCCTAGCCATAGATATAATTGGTCAGTTTCATCAGTTTAGGAAAGCATATTGCTCAGCTATTTCAAAACGGGACTTAGTTGCAGCGAAAACCGCTGAGGATTTGATTTCTACATTATTAAATGATCTTCCTTAAGACGCTGAAATAACTTTCGCAGCTGCAAAGATTCACTTCAACTAATACCTTATTATCACCACATGTGTTCTGTTTTTCCGAAGCTGTGCTCGCCAAAGAACAGTCATCTGCATTGAGATCTAATAGATTCCGCTAATCAGAATTCGGCGAACTATATCAGTTCGATTAGACACTTCGATCCGAATGCGTGAATGAGGGCCGTTTAAAGTAGTTAAGTTGTCATCATACCAGTACTCGCTAGCGACAACTCGCTAGCGACAACTCGCTAGCGACACGGAAGATAGTTACGTTTTTCGACCACAGACTTAGATATTTGCCCTAATAAGAATCCAGACCTTCGTACGAATGGCACCAGCGCCAATTAGGTATGCAACTCACTAAGCGGCAACGATAAAATGACCTATCGCAACGTTTTCTTCCGTCTATTGGTTCTTACTCAACACGATATGTTTTAGCAAATCAGAATGATCAAAATATCAAGCTTTTTTTGAATGCTAGTGACTGAAGACTCTCGTCGGCGTAAGTTCAAGAAATGCTCCTGTGTTGTGGCCAAGCCTTTATAGATAGAATTTTTTACGTCCCTGTGGATCAATTAAGAGTACAGGGGATTTTTCCTGGCGCACGTCGAGTGGTTTCACCTGCTGAGGCCATTGATTTACAAAGAAAGTTAACGATTTCATCGTTTCTAGATGTGGGCGGTGGTTCCTCTGCTAATTCCCTTTCAGTTTTTTCTTCTTTAGGGGGTGAGGCTAGATTTTTGACCTGCGTTGGTAATGACAAACTTGGAGAGACTTTTCAATCTGATCTGCGTTACGTGGGGATAGATGTTCGCGCTGAGAAAGATTCTTCTTATGCAACCGGACTATGTCTTGTTGCGGTAAGCGAGGGCGGTGTGCGTTCGATGTTTACCTCGCTTGGTGCTGCCGCTAATCTCGATTTTTCTGCAAACGATTTTGAAGGAGCGGGGAAGGGGGATTGGTTGTTGGTTGAGGCGTACAATTTTTTTAGTTCTGCTTCAAATCTTGTTGAACGATTAATTTTGGCGGCTACTGCTCGCAACATCTCCGTTGCATTATCGCTTTCTGACTCAGGAGTTGTGAATCTCAAACGGTCTGAAATACTCGCTCTGATAGACCGGATTGATTTACTTATCGGCAATGAGGATGAGTTTGCAGCGTTAGATGTGGGCGACTTAGTTTTTGCCAAGACTCGCCGTATTATCAGTCGAAGTAGTAATGGGGTTGTTTTAATTGCAGCGGGTGACAAAGCGCAGCAAGGGCAATTGGTTCCAGCAGTTTCTGTAGTAGCTACCGATACGACTGGAGCAGGGGATGCCCTTACTGGAGCGTTACTTTACGGTGAGTTCTGCGGGCTTTCACCAATCGAATCCGCTACCCGTGCGGTGGCGGTGGCGGCTGTTGTTGTAACAACACCTGGCGCGCGCATCGAAAAGGGCTGTGCCCGGGCTGCTTGGAATAAGTTATGACTGCTGCTCAACGGCAAGAAATTTGTGAGTCATAGAGCCGTAATAATACGGTGAATGGCTGACATCACCAAAACTATTTTAGTAGTTATTCCCTTGATAGCACTAACGTATGTTTGGTTCCGTCACGCTTTGCAAACGATCAAATAGCTAACAGATCTGCAGGCGTTCGAGTCTTTGCCTTTACTAACCGTGCAACACACTCTATCAAAAGCTCAGCATCAACTGGCTTGGGTACATGTGCTTGAAAACCAGCTTTTAGGGCGCGCTCTTTGTCTTCAAAGCGCGCAAATGCAGTCATCGCGATTGCTGGAAGCTGCTGCGCGTTTAAAGTTTTGCGAATATTAGCTACCAAAACGTATCCGTCATCACCAGCAAGCCCAATGTCACTTACTAGGATGTCCGGCGTAAATGTTTTTAGCGCTACTAACGCTTCCTCTGCGCTGGTAACAGATGTTACTTCTGCTCCCTCGGATTTAAGGATTATTTCGAATAGCTCGCGCGAATCTGCTGTGTCCTCTACTAGCAACACCGAGATGTCCGCTAATTTTGCTGATAAAAAGGGCTCAATCTCTGCGTTGAAGTCACTAGGTTTACCGTGTGTTTGGAAAATATTCCGTTCATGCTCACTGGAGGAGGAATCCGTATTCGCACGCGACGGAAGTTTGAGCGTAAATGTAGATCCCTCACCAGGCCCGTTGCTGTGTGCCGAGACGCTGCCGCCGTGCAACTGCGCAAGATGTTTTACTATTGAGAGACCTAGGCCTAATCCCCCGTGCAGCTTGGTGTGTGCTACGGTTCCTTGTTTAAAGCGTTCGAATACGTAAGGTAAAAACTGCGCGTCGATGCCCTCGCCTGTATCTTGCACCGATATCTCTAGTGTCTCAGCTAGTTGCTTCGCTTGCACCGTGATTTTGCCACCTTTTGCAGTGAATTTGACTGCATTTGCTAGCAGATTCCAAAACATTTGGTTTAGCCGGTTCTCGTCCCCAAGAATCAGGGGTAACTTGGACGTTACGATCAGTTCTATAACAACTCCTTTATTTTGCGCCGTTGGTTTGATCGATTCAATAGCCTCTTCTAGCAACGTAGAAACACCGAGAGGTTGTAGATCAATTGCGATTTTCCCAGTTATAATTCGCGATGTTTCGAGCAAATCTGAAACTAACTGTACCTGCGCACGTGCATTCCGCTCCATCACCTCAAGCGCATGCTCAGAGGTAACGGGATCCAGTTTCGAGCCTTTAGCAAGTCTAATCCAGCCTAAAATTGATTGCAGCGGTGAGCGCAACTCATGCGATACCATTGCAAAAAACTCATCTTTGGCCAAACTCGCCCGTTCAGCAACCTCGCGTAATTGTTTTTCGTTCTCAAATAATCTGGTGCGCTCTAAGACTTGCGCCGCTTCTAGCGAAATAATGGTTAAAAGCTGACGCTCTTCGGTCTTAAGGGTCAGCTCGTTAGCTGTTCCAAATGCTAGTACACCGATTGGTTGACCGTTTACGATCATCGGTTTGGCGATAAACGAGCCGAACCAAGCAGCGGAGAAATACGCAGCACTATCGGGAAATCTGGAATCGGGAAATGGCTCTACAGAAGCGCCTGAATCTTGCTCTTTGCGATTAAATACCACTGAGTTTTTTGAAATTAGCGCTTGAGAAATTTGAGTTTTGGCCCGTATTGAAACTAGCGCTAGCTTTTCCGCTTCATCAGGCGATAATCCGAGAGAGCCTATTAAAACTAGGCTTTGAGTTCTAGGTTCAAATAAAAATAACGCTGAACGTTGTGCAAGCAAAGCTGTTTCCAGCTCTGCAAGGATGCCCTGTGCAACATCCCCCGGAGTGACAGCGCTGGCTAGCGCCATTGTGACCCGTTGAATACGACGCAACCGTCGGGACGTGGATTCAGCTTCTTCGCGTGCGCGCCGTTCCTGCTTGTAGGCATGTTCTAAAGTATCTTGGATCTGTTTGTGATGAGAGATGTCGATATTGCTACCGACGATGCGCTGGATCTTGCCAGACTTGTCGCGCAGCACCAGCGCTTGATCAGACACGTGCACGTAATATCCATCGCGGTGTAAAATTCGATATTCAACGTTACAGTGGCGCTCGCTTTCCGCGAATTTTTTTGCAACTTTTTCGCGGTCCTGTGGATGAATTCGGCTATTCCACCAACCGTCATGAGGATCCGCTTCGTCGGGTCGAAAACCGATCAAGTCAATGAGACCCGAGGAGCGTACCACCCGCCCGATAGTCGCGTCCCAATCGTAGATCACGCCTGATAGTGCTTGAGAAGTTAGTACTAACCGTTCGAGCGGGCGCTCGCTCCACTGCAATTCATCTAGCAGTTTTCGACTATCGTCTGCTGCGACTTCATCGGTATTCGAGTTTGTAGAGTCACTTGAGTTCATAGGGGTAACTGAATCTTTTTCATTTTCACCGATAAACGATAATACGATAGGTTCAAGCGGTGATTAATACCTTTGTAGACTCAACCTCGCTAAAAAAATCAGCGCCTTCGAGAGTATCACTTTGTGTCCTGGTTTAGCTATTAATTGGGGGTCTCAAAGGGGCGGACCGTGATGCCGATCATCCTGGCAGATAAAATTATATGCGAAAAAACGCTCTAATACAGACGCTGCTAATCTTGACGGTAAGGCGGCGCTGCAATGGAGAACATATATGAGTTTCAAGCAAAATAATTATAACAGCCCCAAAATTACGGTTTTGGGCGTTTATCCAAACAGAGCAGCCACTGAAGCCGGAATTAGAGCTTTAGGCATGCAGGGTTTTTCAGACTACGACTTGGCTGTACTGATGGCTCCGACAAACTCAACTCCCAAACAATCTAGCGGTTTTTCCAATCCCAGCGCTTTTCACGAAGCGGCCGATCAAGGTTTCATCGGGGCGGCTTCGGGATGCTGCGTTGGCGCGGTGCTAGGACTGCTTTCAGCGCTTGGTGCAATCATAATTCCAGGCTTCGCTTTTTTAATCTCTTTAGGAATTATGGCAGCAACGATTACTGGGGCTACTATTGGTGCGTTCTGCGGCGGTATCACTGGGGCAATCGCGAGTGTTCTGGTTGTTATGATCAATGGAGGTAATTTAAAGCGGCTAGCCGTAGGACCTAAAGGCACCGCTGTGCGACAAAAAGGCGCTAGCACAAGCGGCGGAATTATTATTTCGGTAAAAACTAACAGTCCAGATTCTGAATATCGGGCCATCCGAACTTTGCAAAGAACGGGCGCTGAGGAAATTCAGAAGAAGTAACTGTGAACTTAGAGAACGCAGTTGCGCTGGGGCTGGCTGCTGGTAACCGTTCAATTGATACGAGAAAACCCTTGTTTTTAGCAGATATCTGCTAAAAACAAGGGTTTCTCTTTTACTATTCGTAAATTTTACGAATAATTAACCGACAAACTAGTAACGGTCTTCAAACTAGTAACGGTCTTCAAACT
>Ga0105046_10020428_pt1 | contig 10022 bp, 9 predicted proteins | sample MAT03_FD_78385 | JGI IMG/M metagenome (GOLD analysis project Ga0105046, IMG submission 78385) | Freshwater microbial communities from Lake Fryxell liftoff mats and glacier meltwater in Antarctica - MAT-03 (megahit assembly) | ecosystem: Environmental > Aquatic > Freshwater > Ice > Liftoff... | reverse complement strand
TATCCCCGTCGGTATCGAAGCGAGTTTTCGGGTTTGGCCTGGGGGCAGGGACAGTTAACGACTAGCCCGGCTGGTTTGGCCCGCATGGCCGGTGCTGTTGCCAACCATGGCATTATGCAACCATCGCGTTATGTGTTGCGCCGGGCCGGAAAACCCGTTCCACTGGCCAAGGGCATTACCTTAACCCAGCAGCCCGCTGCTGATCTGCTGCGCGATTTCATGATTGAACAGTCGAACCCCGGCGGACGGGCCAAAATTGAGGTGAGTAAAGTGGCGGGGAAAACCGGCACCCCCGAACGGATGGTATTGGGCGAGAAACAAAACGACGGTTGGTATGTGTTTTTTGCGCCTACACCAAACGGAAAATCGCACACGGTCACCTGCGTCAGGATGGAGCTGGGCAAATCGTCGGCGGATGCCGTGAAGTTATCGAACACCGTTATCGCACCAATTTTGATGGAGCGGGGGTATCTCGGGTCGTTTTAAAACTTTAAACCGTATTTTTAGGGTTTCTATTCTATCCATCATAGACGTAAGGTGAAGTAATAATTCCATGACCTTCATAGATAACTTAAAGCAACTTTTCGGGCTGGGAATGCCCACTGCCGAAACTAAGCCGGTAGATTTGCCAACCCCAACCCCGGTTGTCAGCAAGCCCACTCCAGCACCGTCGGGAATGCCATCGACACCCCGGCAGCGGGAAAAAATTATCCGGTTTATTGTCGAAAAGCTGGCGGCCTACAGCAGTGAAACAGAAGCGTTGCCAACTGGGCTGATGCTATTTATACGGTGCGACGATTCGGCCGAGAAAGACCGCATGGATGTAGCCCTCTATGCCAGTCAGCCGGGGCATTTTCAGCAGGAGCTAAGTCGCCACTTGGCCGACCATTACATTCGGCTGGCCCCCGACTGGAAATTCAGCTGGCAATTTGTGCCCGACAAACTACCCGCCGATTGCACGCATCAATGGGGGACCCTGGGCTTAGAAGTCATTCGACCTACCACCGAAAAACCCCTTCAGGTGCGGATACGTGCGTTGACAGGCCAAACTATCGAAGCCAGCTACCTCCTTGATCCAACCTCCCAGGACGAGTTTCGGATTGGGAGGGGGCAAATGGTTCAAACGGCGTCGGGACGCGTTAGAACCAATGACATTGCCTTTATTAATGCTGACGAACCGGGTTTCGATACGGTAAGGGGTGAGCCAAACCTGAGCGTTAGTCGTCAGCACGCGACCATCCGCTACGATGCTGCCAAACGACGTTATTATCTGATGGCCGACGCCGGGGGCTTGCCGGCTAATGGTAATAAGACCAAAATTCTCCGTACCAACGATACCATTGAACGGGCCGACCTGCCCGGCGTTGGCTACGTACTGACCCCCGGCGATCAGATCGAATTAGGCGGTGAGGCAAAGCTGTTGATGGAGAATGTATAGGGGGTGATACCCTATGCAAATTGAAACGGCGATGCCCCGTGTTAATGTTCATAGGGCGATGCCTATGCTAATGATAACGCCCTTTCAGGGCTTCAAAGTGTTGCCTGTTCGGGGAAGAATAACCTCTAACGATGACACTGCTCAAAGGGAGTATTGTCAATCGTACAGGGCAACGCATCGTGTTTTTGAGTCAATCCCATACATAGCGTTCATCATAGGGTATGTTGTATTTTTGGTAAATACCCCTACATTCTTCCTGAAAGGACGTTTGACTGTGGTGTTGGTATTGATTGCGTATATACCGTACTACGGCATCGACTTGCGCAGGATTAACCGAAAATGCGCCATAGCCATCCTGCCAATAAAAATTCTGGTAAGCGGTACCTTGGGCTTTCATCCATTTCGATGAGCTTTTTTTAACTTCCTCCAGCAGTTTCATAAGGGCCATTTTCTTTGATAGCATACACAGAATATGAATATGATCGTAATAGCCGCCAACCTGAATTGGATTACAGTCAAGTTGCTTACAGATACCGCCGAGATAGGCATATAACTCCTCTTTTATGTCATCACCGATGGAGAGTTCACGGTATTTGGTGCTAAACACAATGTGTACATAGACACTGGATAACGATTGGGGCATTGGTTTAGGGTATGATCTGTCTAGCGAATATAGAACGAATAAGCGATATAATTCCAACCAGGATTACGCCGGGTAAATTTGCATAATTATGTCACAAAGAATGCCCAGGATTACGCCGGGCGATTCACACGATTACGCCGGGCGATTCACACGATTACGCCGGGCGATTCCCGACGCTAATGATTATGCCCCTTCGGGGCGAATTTCCGCCACCGTCAAGCCCTGAAAGGGCGTTATCATTAGCATAGGGCATTGCCCTATGGACATTAATACGGGGCATTGCCCTATGGACATTAATACGGGGCATCTCCCTATGGACATTAATACGGGGCATCGCCGTTTCAATTATCCACATCTTTGACAAGAGACCTTAAAACGACTCAAATCGGGCGTGTGGGGATGTATACGTTGTTGTTCATAGGAATGAATCGTTTGACCCAACTGGTACAGAAATGGATGCCCAACCGATTCGTACTCATACTTATTGTCGTTCAAGATACCGTCCCTATTCACGTAGATCGTCGCGCTTAGCATATACTCGATCTTTTTGCTGAAATCTACCACATACGAAGCATCGGTTAGGAAGCCGTAAGCCTAGCCAACTTTATTGAACACCCGCACCCCGCTGGGCAGGTGATGGTGCAGGCTGTCCTGAAAGAAAAACTTTACAAAGCTATCGTAGTACTGCGTTCCGTCGTATTTGGGGTGGTTGGTTTCGCCAGGAAACTGCGACAGGTATTGGCACATAAAGCTATAATCGTTTTCGGTGAGCGCAAAACGTTGTTGAGCCGGAACAGAGAGCGGAAACATCACCGATTGCAGCATCTGGTGCAGCGATTCGAGCGGCAGTTTGTTGTGGCTTGTAAAGTCGAACGGCTGATTGATCCGGCTGTCTTTGGCCGTAAGGTAGCCCCGCCCAATTCGGGCAGTGCGCCGAAAATCGAACAGATCAGGGTTGTAGGCAGGTGGTTGGGCATACAACAAACAGCCCTGCCGCAATAACGCCTATAATCAATTTAGTAGTTGGTAGCATGGTGTGAAGATGGTGAAGAAGTAGTAAATAATCAAGCATATCGCGACAGCGTCAGACTCGACATGCTCCTGTTACCGTTCTTTCGCGTTTCTTAAATTTCGTTAATTATCCCCCAATTGTTCATTTTTGCGGCCACCTTTACCGTTACACTCATGAACGTTGCTATCGACTGGGGGAATTCCTCGCTCAAAGTAGGTTGGTTCGATGGTCCAGCATTGATCCAAATCGCGCAGTTTTCTACCGTTGCCGAGCTGGCTCACGCATTGTCCCAACAACCCGCTCAGCGGGGAATTGTGTCATCGACAAGCCAATCCGCCGACGTGCTGGAGAGGCAGTTGGCCGAACTGTGTATCGGCTCAGTGGTGACTCGCTGGTTATTTCTGAACGGGCAAACACCCGTTCCGATTCAGAAGGATTATGACACTCCCCATACGCTGGGGGCCGACCGCATAGCCGCTGCTGTGGGGGCCATGTTTTTGTATCCGGGCGAGCATTGCCTGATACTGGATCTGGGTACGTGCATCACCGCCGACTGGCTCGATAGCGAGGGTATTTTTAGAGGTGGACTTATTTCGCCGGGCTTACGAATGCGATTGCGGGCCATGCACCAGTTCACGGCTCGCTTACCGTTGCTGGAAATAAACCGGAACAATCCGCTTGCCTGGCCCCGTCTCGATGCCCGCAATACCCACGAGGCTATGCTCAGTGGAGCCATGAATGGAATGAGGCTGGAACTCGACGGGATCATTGACGAGTATCGTCAGCGGCACCCCGCCAGTCGGGTGTTGATGTGTGGGGGCGACGGGCCTTTGTTTGAAAGTCGTCTGAAACCCCCGATATTTGCAGTGCCGCCGTTGGTACTGTGGGGATTGAACCGAATATTACACTATAATGTATAAGAATTATCTGATTGTTAATAGAATTGCCCAGGTTATATTTCTCGTCTCAACGCTTTCAACGACGTTCGTTTGTGCTCAGGGCTTAGGCAACTCCCCGTATTCGGCTCTGGGACTAGGCGAAACATACAACCAGGCTAATGCGGCTAACTTCGGCATGGGAAGCATTGGTGTCAGTAATGCCAGCCCGTTTTACCTGAACTTACAAAATCCTGCTCTTTTGGCTCGTAGAGGCCGGTTTACAGCTTTTGAGGTTGGTTTGATTGGTCAATATAAACCGCAAATCAGCCAGATCAGGTCGGGTGCTACGCAGAGCCAGAGCGATTTTGGGGCCAATATCAACTACGTAGCACTTGCTTTTCCCGTGTCTCCACGCTGGGCCATGTCGATCAGTCTGAGGCCTTACAGCTATGTAGATTATAAAACGCGTAGTTATGGCCGCGTTCTGCAAAATAATACCAGCACGATCTACGAAGCTGAATATACCTACTCAGGGCGTGGTGCTCTCAACAAAGCCTCGTATGCAACGGGCTATCGGTTCGGTAAAAACGTTTATGTTGGGGCCGACTTTTCGTTTCTTTTCGGTAACATCACCAATAACTCGGATGCCCGTGTTTTGATCAACGAGGTAGGTGGGGATCCTACTAACCCACAGGATATTGTTGTATCACGCTCTAACCGGGTTAATTATGGCAGCCTGATTGCCAAATTAGGTGCTGGCTGGCGGCCAAAGCTGAGCGAAAACTGGACGCTGAATCTTGGCGCAACTATCGACCCCGGTACCACCATCGGAGCATCCGAAACAGACGTTTATCAGCAGGTTACGCTGAGTGCTGATGGAACCCCTGGGTCGATCCTTTCGGATGAAGATACCCTTCGTAAAAATTCAGCAACCTCGGCCAGACTGCCCCAACAGGCGCATTTCGGCATTAGCATTGAACGCAACAATAAACTAACCGTGGGGATTGATGTAGGCTTTCAGAAGTGGTCGAAATACCGCACGGTGAGCGGACAGCCAGGCAATCTTAGCGATGCCATGACAGTAGCCGCTGGCCTGGAATACACGCCCAAAGCTAGTTCTACCAAGTATTGGGACCTGGTCAGCTATCGGGCAGGTTTTCAATATCTTCAAACCCCCTATTCCGCTGAAGGAAAACGGGTTAACGATATGAATGGAAGTTTGGGAATGTCGTTGCCAATTGGCTCATACTTCGTTAATTACGTCAACCTGGCTGTTCAGGGTGGGCAGCGGGGCGTGTTGACTGGCTCACAAATTCGCGAGCGCTATGTCCGTTTCACAGTGGGCTTCTCCCTCAACGACTGGTGGTTTCGTAAGCCGGTTTTGGATTAACAGTTATTGTAAAATGATTAATGTAAACGAGATAATGGGCGAAAAAAGCAGGCTTTCTCGAACTAAGTCTTTGAGAAAAGTCTTCAGATACGTATTCATTATTCATTGTTCATTATTCACTGTTCATTTCCTCATAGCTTGCGAGGAGCAGAAGGCTATCAAACAAACTAAAGCGTACGAAGGACCAATTGAAGAGATCGATGGCGTGAAAATGTTGTATAGCGAAGCGGCCATGTTACGCGTTCGCATGACCACCGCCCGGCAATACCGCTACCAAAATGACGACCGTAAATACCCGGACTCAGTTGATATTTTGTTTTTTGGACCTAAGGGCGAAGAGGTAACCACCCTGCGTTCCGACTCTGGCCGGTACGACAAAGCCAAAGACCTGTATACGGTCATGGGAAATGTAGTGGTGGTGAACAAACAAAAACAAGAAACGCTGAACACTGACGAGCTGAACTGGAACCCCCGCACCAAAAAAGTCTTTACTAACCGGCCCGTTACGGTACTCAGTAAACTCACTGGCGAACGACTAAAAGGGGTAGGGCTGGATGCCAATCAGGATTTTTCTCAGTACTCGATCCGTAAAGTAACAGGGATCTTCAATGTCGAAGGTAGCGGACTTTAAACCCACGTTTTAAGGGTAAGATTCTCCCCATCGAATACGCCATAGGTGCGGGCATGTATCCACTCACCAATGTTTACGTACCGACTGTGGGGGCCAACTGCCAGGTCGAGAGGCAGATGGCGGTGTCCGAAAATATAGTAATCGTGGTGGTGTTCCTTTTCAATGGCCTGACTATACTGAAAAAGCCACTCGTTGCCTTCTCCCAGAAATTGTTCCCATTCGTTGCCACTACTAATCCGGCTCTTCTTCGACCAGGCCGATGCCAGCGCAATCCCGATGTCGGGGTGAAGCCAGCGAAACATCCAGCGGGCCAGACTACTTTCAAAAACTTTTTTGAGTTGTTTATAAACATGGTCGCCAGGGCCAAGACCATCGCCGTGACCGATGTAAAACCGCTTGCCGTTGATTTCATAAATGCGCGGTTTATGATACACCGGTATGTTCATTTCAGTTGTGAAATAGTTGTTCATCCACATATCGTGGTTACCCGTGAAGAGCGTAATTGGAATGCCCGCATCGGTTAGTTCGGCGAGTTTGCCTTGTAGACGGCTGAACCCTTTGGGAATACTGTGTTTATACTCGAACCAAAAATCGAACACGTCACCCACCAGGAAAATAGCCGCTGCATCGGCGCGGGCCGCTTCGAGCCATTGTACCACGGCACGTTCGCGGTTGCGGCTCTGTTCGGGGTTGGGAGTGCCGAGGTGGAAGTCGGACGCAAAGTATATTTTCTGACCGGGGGCCAGCGTAATGGTGTCAACCGGGGGCATAAACAAGAAATAAAGGGCAAACAATACCCTGCAAAATTAGTAGTACTCTACAGAACAACTTTTCTTTTTACACTCATGAATAAAAAAACCATTCTTCTCGCTGCCCTTCCTGTGCTGCTATTGGCCTGCGGCCGACCCAATACCGATGATGCCAACGATGCCGCCGGAACGGGGGGGGGCGAGTTGGCCAGGGAAGTGGTTGGGGTACATTTGCTCAGTGTTGATGCAAACTACGATGAACCCTGCAACTATCTGGCCGAAGAGTTCGTCGCGGCAACGTTTAATCTGGAAGGGGTAACGCTCGAAAAGTTTGACCAGCCCAACGGCTGCGATTTTCAGTGGGGGAACAATAAAATCGGTCTGATGATGGGCGGGCGTAGACCGTTTCCTTCTATCTACCACGCTGAGTACGTATTTGACCGGCTTTATCAACCTAACTCGCAAAAGCTAGCTCAACAACAGGAAATGGCAGCAGAGCAAACTAAACCACTCAGTGGACCTGCTCCCGAAGGAACCGGCTCTGAAACGCCTACAGCCATGGAAAACAGTACCAAGAACACAGCCACTGCAAAGCGTGACACGTCAGCAGCCAACGACACGGCCAGTACGGTTTCGGGCGTAACCCGGCAAGCGGCTAAATTTGTTGATCCAGCTACGTCACAAGCTGGTTTTGTCGCTATAATGGGCATAGGTGATAAGGCCGTTTGGGAAACCGCCAAACAAACCATGCACGTTCTTTATAATAACCATATCCTGAATGTACGGGTGCAAACGGCTGATTCAGAGAATCTCAAACGCCAGCGGGCTGGAACTTTAGCAAAAGTGATTATGAATCAAATGGCACATTAGTTACTATGTACGGTGGATTTGTAATCCGCCACAGAATTTGCAAGGCGGATTGCAAATCTACCGTATACAAAAAAGCCCCCTCTCAACGTGAGAGGGGGCTTTTTATGGCTCACTATATCTAAATCTGGGGGAGCGGAAGCGCTTCTGGATCAACTTCCGGCGTAACAACTTCATCAGGAAGAACAGTGTTGGTGCCACCTTCGCCCCGCTTTTTGTAAGCCTGATAAGCTGTATCACGTGCAAATGGACGCTTACCAATCAAACGCTCCAGATCAGCTTGATATAAAACCTCTTTGGATAACAACTCCTGAGAGATGATTTCTAATTGATCACGCTTTGTGGTCAACAAACCTTTAGTTCGCTGGTACGCTTCGTCCACAATTTTCCGAACTTCTTCGTCGATGTTCTTAGCCGTTTCCTCCGAATACGGCTTATTGAACGAATATTCTGATTGCTTCGAATCGTAGAACGAGATATTGCCGATTTTTTCATTCAGACCATACATCGTTACCATGCTGTAGGCAAGTTTTGTGATGCGTTCCAAATCGCTCAAGGCACCCGTCGATACTTTACCAAACACAACATCTTCAGCGGCACGACCGCCCAATGCCATGCACATTTCGTCCATAAGTTGTTCGGTACGATACAGATACTGTTCACGGGGCAAGTACTGCGCGTAGCCTAAAGCAGCTACACCACGGGGCACAATCGATACCTTCACGAGCGGGTCGGCATGTTCCAGATACCAACCTGCTACAGCGTGACCGGCTTCGTGATAAGCAACAATTTCCTTCTCTTCTGGTGAAATGAGCTTGTTCTTCTTCTCCAAACCACCAATCACCCGATCCATTGCGTCTTGAAAATCAATCATGTGTACAGACTCACGATCCCGACGGGCGGCAATCAGAGCTGCTTCATTACAGACGTTGGCGATCTCGGCACCAGCAAAGCCAGGCGTTTGAGCAGCCAGTTCTTTGGGTTCTACATCGGCGTTAAGCTTTAAGGGCTTCAGGTGAACTTTGAAGATAGCCTCCCGACCAATAATATCCGGCTTGTCGATGCTGATTTGGCGATCGAACCGACCGGGACGAAGTAAGGCTGGGTCCAGTACATCGGGGCGGTTGGTTGCCGCCAGAATAATAATTCCGGAATCAGTAGCGAAACCATCCATTTCCACAAGCAGGGAGTTCAAGGTGTTTTCCCGTTCGTCGTTGGAACCGGGCATATTGCCCCGCCCCCGCGAACGACCCACTGCGTCGATCTCGTCAATGAATATAATACAGGGTGCTTTTTCCTTGGCCTGTTTGAAAAGGTCACGTACCCGAGCGGCACCTACCCCTACAAACATCTCCACAAAGTCGGAACCCGACAATGAGAAAAAGGGCACAGCAGCTTCACCGGCAACGGCTTTAGCTAACAGGGTTTTGCCTGTACCTGGAGGGCCAATCAACAGCGCACCTTTCGGGATCTTGGCACCCAGTTTGGTGAACTTGCCGGGGCTTTTAAGGTAATCGACAATTTCTTTGATTTCTTCTTTAGCTTCTTCTAGGCCAGCTACTTCATTAAACGTGATTTTTACGCGGCTTTCGGCATCGAACAGAGCCGCCCGCGATTTACCGATGTTGAAGATCTGACTACCAGGACCACCTGCCCCCGACATACGACCTAACAGGAAGTACATAGCCAGGATCATAATAATCAGGATTCCCCAGGTGCTGATAAAACTACCCCAGTCACTGCGCTGCTGTACTTCATATTCAATTTTGTCCGTATCAGGAACGCTAGCCTGTAGTTTGTCAAGATCTTCTTTGAAGGATTCACCTGAAACTACCTGAAACGCATAATGAGGGCCATTGCCTGTTCCAAAGTAAGGCTTCTCGGCAAAAAGACTCTTATATTTTGGGCTTTGCAGCGCCTTATCATTCAGTGTAATTTCGACTACTTTGTCGTTGACTACAGTGACCTCGGCCACTTCACGGTCTTTCACCATCCGCTCGAAGCGTTTAAGGGAAGTATCACGAATCGAACTTGTCCGACTCATAAACGTAATTCCCAATATGGCCGCAATCAGGAGGAAGACGATCCATCCTTGAAAGTTTGGGCGTTTGGGGCCACGGGATGATAGCGGATTTCTATTATTTTCTGGCATTTCGACAGGTTGTACAGTAAAGGGATTTTAATTAACTAACACCGATTATAAAGCGAATGTTTCGCGCTTGAAACGCCAATGATAAACGGTCAGAAAAGGTATTCGAAGGGAATAAACAGGGTAATTGGGGTAAATAAGGTAATTGGGTAGATCGGGTAAATGGTTTCCTTCACAACTGTTCTCCACTGAACGGGAGGTACTCAGTTACCTTATTTACCCCAGTTACCTATTTACCTTGTTTACACCAGTTATCTAAATTATA
>Ga0105046_10020426_pt1 | contig 10022 bp, 5 predicted proteins | sample MAT03_FD_78385 | JGI IMG/M metagenome (GOLD analysis project Ga0105046, IMG submission 78385) | Freshwater microbial communities from Lake Fryxell liftoff mats and glacier meltwater in Antarctica - MAT-03 (megahit assembly) | ecosystem: Environmental > Aquatic > Freshwater > Ice > Liftoff... | reverse complement strand
GCGGACCCGTCGGTGACCGGCATCATGATGCACCTGCCGCTTCCGCCTCATCTCGACACGCACCGGCTCCAGTATGAAATCGACGTCGTGAAGGACGTCGAAGGCGTGAACCCGGCGAACATCGGCTACGTGGTGTACGGCCGAACCCTCATCGCGCCCGCGACGGCGCTGAGCGTGATGGAGCTGATCAAATCCACCGGCGTGGAGATTCGCGGGGCCGAGGCCACCGTCGTCGGCGCCAGCGAAATCGCCGGCAAGCCCATCGCGCTGCTGCTGACCGAACTCGAAGCCACGCCCACCGTTTGTCACATCGCGACGCGCGACGTCACACAACACACCCGCCGCGCCGACATCCTCGTCGTGGCCGTCGGCAAGGCCGGGCTCATCGGCGCGGACCATGTGAAAGACGGCGCGGTGGTCATCGACGTAGGCATTAACCGCGTGACGATGCCGGACGGATCAAAGAAAACGATAGGCGATGTGCAGTTCGAAGCAGTTAAAGAGAAAGCCGCGTTCCTCTCTCCCGTGCCCGGCGGGGTGGGACCGATGACGGTCGCGATGCTGCTAAAGAACGTGGTGACGTCGGCGAATTTGCAGGCGGGAATGAGCAGGCTTTAATGCAATTGAATTGTCATGACAGCCACCACCGTTGAAGTCGACCACCCCCCGAACGTTTGGGCAAATCGATCTCATACGCTCATCCAAGGGCTCGCGCGGAATCTCGCAGGCGTGACGCCGGTTTGCTCGCGGAAGGCGCGGCAGAGGTAATTCGCGCCGCTGAATCCACAGCGACGCGCGATGACGTCGAGTTTGTCGCGGCTGCTCCGCAACTCACCGGCGACACGGCGCACGCGGTGCTGAACCAGAAAATCTGAAGGGCTCACGCCCACCGATTGCCGGAACACGCGCGACAGATACTCGCGCGAGCATTCCAATTCGCCCGCCAGCGCGATGACATTAAACTCCCGCTCGGCAGCGCGACGATCAATAATCTCCAGCGCACGCGCTGCCACCGGGCTGGTTCGTACCCGCCGCGCGGAAAGCTCGCTGAAGATCAGCATGATTAACTGATACAACCTCGACGACGTCAGGTAACGGTCGGGCAGCGTATTCGATTCGTGCGCGTGCGCGATCGCCAGCATGATCGCCGCCACCGGCCCGACGTGCCCGACGTTCAGCACGTTCCCGAATCGTTGCACAATGCGCCCGTACCATCGCCGCGCCACCGCGCCCTGGATCGCGACAAACACCAACTCGTAAGGCCTCACACAAGCCTCGTGATACCCGTACTCGAAGGGCCCGGGAATCGCCTGCAGGAACGCCCACCCCGCGGGCAAAACGGTGTGCCCGCGCCGGTCTTCATGAAAGCCCGCGCCGGCGAGCGTAAGCTGAATCGTCACCTGCGGGGAATCGCTGCGTTTACGCGCATCGAAATAGTAATAGCTCCCGCCGTGCGTCTCATGTCCCGCCCCGGAAAGCCACAGCAGCGGCTCGTCGGTACGCAGGCGGGGGGGTTGGTCGGTGTGTTCCGGCATGTCACACCTGTACTATAAAGCCCACAAAATTGCTATAGGATAGTAATTTAGTCCCTGATACGCTTTCTTGCCAAGGTCACAGATTCGATAACAACCGAGGCTCCTTTTCATGATCAAAGTCGCTCTCATCGGTGCCGGCAGCGTGGTGTTCAGTAAGAACCTCACCGGCGACATTCTTTCCTATCCGGAATTCCGCAACGCCACCTTCAGCTATATGGACATCGATCCGGAGCGACTCGAGGTCGGCGCGGCACTGTGCCGCAAGGTCGCAAAATCGATCGGCGCGACCCCAATAATCGAAGCCACGCTCGATCGCCGCGAAGCGTTGCGCGGCGCGGACTTCGTCATCAACATGGTTCAGATCGGTGGGTTCGATTCCACGCTCGTCGACTTTGAAATTCCTCGCAAGTACGGATTGAACTTCACCATCGCCGACACCACCGGCCCCGGCGGGCTCTTCCGGGCGTTGCGCACCTACCCCATGGTCAGCGGGCTGACGCGCGACATGATGGAACTCTGCCCGCGCGCCATCCTGCTGAACTACAGCAACCCGATGTCGATGAACATGCAAACCATCACGCGCACCAGCGACATCCGCGCGGTGGGCCTGTGTCACAGCGTGCAGGGCACGCTCGATCAACTGCTCGGCTACATCGGCGAGAAAAGCAGCGAGGTAGAGTTCATCTGCGCGGGCATTAACCACATGGCGTTCTACACGAAGCTCGTGAAAAACGGCGTGGACCTGTACCCGCGGCTATTCGAAGCAATGAAAGATCCGCAGGTCTACAACACGAACAAAGTCAGATTCGAAATGATGAAAATGCTCGGGCACTATGTCACCGAATCCAGCGAGCACAATGCCGAATACAGCCCATACTTTATTCCCCGCGGGACGGGTTGCGTCAGTAAGTACGACGTGCCGATCGACGAATACCTCCGCCGCTGCGACGGGATTGTGGACGAGTTTGATCGCATGAAAGGCGTGAGCAAAAACGACGACGCGATGCAGCATCACCGCAGCCATGAATACGGCAGCACGATCATTCACAGCGTGGTGACCGGCACGCCCAGCGTGGTGTACGGCAACATGCCGAATAAGGGCGCGATCTCCAATCTCCCGCCGACAGCGATTGCAGAAGTTCCCACGCTGGTCGATCGCGCGGGGCTGCAGTTCACCACGGTCGGGGAGCTCCCGCCGCAATTGATCGCGTATATGAATCCACACGTGCAGCAGCACGAGCTGTTCATTCGCGCGGCGATGGAAGGTCGCAGAGACCATGTGTATCAGGCGGCGATGTTCGACCCGCTGACTGCTGCGACGATGACGATGGACCGCATTGTCGAGATGTGCGACGAGATGATCGCCGCGCACGGATTCGAATCGGACGGCGGATTCCTGCCCGCGCTGGGCACCAAAAAGACGCTGGTCCCCACGAGCGGCAAAAGCTTCGGACGGGTCGATCCGAAAACGCTCCGCGCGAGCTGGGACGCCGCCCAGAGACAGAAGTTCGACGGGGCGATTCATCATTGGAAAATCATCGGCCCGTTCAAAGGAGAGCCGGGTAAAGTTGCGACCGACCTCGCCACCCCGCTTGAGACGGATCTAGCCCGCGCCAGCGACGGGACGGTCGACCTGAAAGCGTCGTACAAGCTCGCCGGAATGACACTCAAGTGGATCGACGCCGCCGTCGACAAGCACGGCATGATCAGGCTTGAGTCAGCGCTCGGCCAACACGAATACGCGGCCGCGTACGGGCACGCGGAGATTGAATCCATCCACCCGCGCGAGTGCGTGCTCGGCGTGGGCAGTGACGACGGTGTGAAGGTGTGGCTCAATGGCAAGCTCGTACACGAAAATAGCATCGCCCGCGGGTTGAAACACAACGCCGACCAGGTTCCGGTGTTCCTCAAAGCCGGCAAGAATCACCTCGTACTAAAGATCGACAACCGCGTCGGCGCCTGGGGATTTGGCGTGACCGTGCCGAAGGCAAATTTCTGATCGCCAGGCCGATGTTGGCTGTGAAATCGGCCAGACGCATCTCTTTGTAGCGTTTCCGAATTTCGGTTCAGGCCACTGACGTTCCCCACGAATGGTGGGCGCGGCCTCGCCACGGCGGTCGTGGTCATTCGATTAGCCCAATGGGCTTCTCAAAGTTTTTTGCGTCTCTGTGTTCAGTGCAATGGCCGGGCGATGCGTGTGGCGGACGTGGGTAATTCTTGCCCTGTTGCCGGCCCGTCCGTATGTTCATTAAACCATTTCATATCAAGCGGAGAGGTTTCGGGATGAATCAGAACACGCGTTTCTTTCTTGCCAGTTGCATTGCGCTGATCGTGACCGCCATGAGCTTTGCAATTCGTGGGGACATCATGGGGGCGCTGGGCTTGCAGTTTACGCTCAGCAAAGAGCAGCTCGGGTGGATTGCGGGGACGGCGTTCTGGGGGTTTACCCTGGCGATGGTGTTCGGCGGGCCTTTGTGTGATGTGATCGGCATGGGCCGGCTGCTTTCGGCCGCGTTTGTGGGGCATGTCGCGGGGATTGTGTTGACGATCTTTGCGACGGATTTCTGGACGCTCTACTTCGGCACGCTGCTGATCGGGCTGGGCAACGGCTTCGTCGAGGCCGCGTGCAACCCGCTGATTGCGACGATCTATCCGAACAACAAGACCGAGAAACTGAACCATTTTCATGTGTGGTTCCCCGGGGGGATTGTCATCGGCGGGCTCATTGCGTTCGGGTTCAGCAAGATCAATCTCGGGTGGCAGTTCAAGATGGCGACGATGCTCCTGCCTGCGATCGCGTACGGGCTGCTGTTCTTCGGGCAAAAATTTCCGCGCACCGAACGCGTCGCATCGGGCGTGACGACGGGGGAGATGTTCAAGTCGTGCGTGGGTCCGTTGTTCATCCTGCTGGTGGTGTGCATGCTGATGACGGCGGCGACCGAACTCGGGCCGGGGCAGTGGATCGCAAATATTCTCGAAGGATCGATCAAAGATATGGCCGGCGCGGGCATTCTGGTTCTGGTGTGGATCAACGGGATTATGGCGCTGGGCAGGCAGTTCGCGGGCCCGGTGGTACACAAACTTTCCCCGCCGGGAATGCTTGTGTTGTCGGCATTGCTGGCGGGGATCGGGCTGCTTCTGCTGTCGTTCGCGAACAGCACAATCACCGCATTCGGCGCCGCCACAATTTACGCGTTGGGCATCTGCTACTTCTGGCCGACGATGCTGGGTGTGACGAGCGAGCGGGTGCCGCGCAGCGGCGCGCTGGGCCTGGCGATCATGGGCGGGGCGGGCATGCTTTCGGTGTCGCTCATCCTGCCGTTCATGGGACGAATCTACGACGCCGAAGGCGCGAGCATGGCGTTGCAATACGTCGCCATTCTGCCGGCGATCCTTGTGCTGATCTTCGGCATGCTCTACCTGCGCGACCGCGGGCAAGGGGGATATCACAAAGAATCGCTCTTGATCGACCGGAAAGCCGGCGGGCTTGGTGTTGTGAAATAGTCGTGACGCGCGGTCGATTGGCTGCTCAATCGGCCAGCCCGCTTCGTTGTTCTGGTCGCGCGAATCGGAATGGATAAAGTCAGATCTCCCGGCAGCCGCGGCGTCTATCGGGCGTCGCGGCTTTTTCTTTGAACCGGGTCCCTCCCGCGGCCACCACGATTACTCCACCACGACGGCGGCGTGGATGTGGAGTTGTTGCACTCGGATGCTCAACTGTCCGCGCGACCATTTTGAGTCGATCTTTAGCTTTTCTCCGACGACGCTGATTCGCTTCGGGCGTCGCGGCGTTTCGAGCGTGAGCACGATGTCTTGAATCGGTGGCAGCTCTTCAACGATGTTGCGCGTCGAACCCAGTGTCTCGCCGGCCCCGCGGTTGAGGAGATTCAGCACGATTTTCCCCGGTTTTTCCCGCTGTACGATCTCCAGTCTCGGCGACGTGCCGGGGGCGGCGCGGAGGGTGAAGCCTATTTTCATGCGCTCGACGATCTGCCCGATCCACCGCCGGAGCAGCGGGTAGTGGCCGATGTGGTAGTCGTTAAACACCGGCGCGAATACCGCGACGATCTGCCCGCGGCCGAGCTTGCGACGGGTCGCCAGGACCTGCTTCGTGCGATTCTTCTTCGGCTCCTGATCCGTTAAACGGTAAGCCCACGCCGCCGAACCCTTGCCCGGCTTCACCGGTTGTGACGTGCCGGAGTTGACGGGCACGGCGCAGCCATCGATTTCCAGAAACGCAACCGCGACGGGCTCGCCGTCGGGTTCCGCACCGACGAGTTCGGCAAAGTCGCGCGCCGCGTGTGCGCCAGTAACAAGCACGCTCCCGCCGAGCCGGGCGAATTCGAGCAGGTTCGATCGAAATGCGTCGCTCATCCGAATCTGTTCGGGCACGACGACGAGCTTGTACGCGCGCATCGCATCGAGCGAGACGTCTTCGAGAATAATGTCGGTCGATCGATGCGTTTCCAGCAGCGCCGTCACAGCGCCTTCGACGGCGGGGGCATTTGATTCAAACAGTTGAGCACTGAACGGGCCGTCTTGATTTACGTGGGTTCCTGCGGCCTGCGCGAGGTTGTGGCTGAGCAGGTGTGCGACGGCGACCTCAGAGCGGCTCGTTGATTGGAAGCACGCCGCCTTGCGGGCGCGGCACCAGTCGGCAACTTCGGCAATCGTGTCCTGGTGCCAGCCGGTGATCCACCCGCTGCGCTGCGGCTGGTCGTAGATCATCACGGCTCCACCGAGCGCGACGCACTCGGCGACTTCCTGCTTGAGGTTCAGCGCGGGCTTGAACACCCACGCCGGCGGGCTTTCCATCGCGCCGGTCTTGGTGAATCCCCAGGCCATCAGATCCCAACTGAGCCCGGTCGCGCGGCGGCGCGCGTCGAGGATTCGACCTTCGATCGCAGCGCGGTGCGCGCCGTACGCCCAGTCGAAATCGCCGCTGAGGTAGTCGACAGCGACTGTCACCGGATCGGGCATGCGCATGGTATAGGCCCAGTTGCTGCACACGGCGCAGCCGGGCTTGGCGGCATGCACGGCGGCCGCATATTTGGTGACGTGTTCCAGAAAAAGATCTCGGTGAAATCTCAGCCACGCGTCCCAGTGCGGCTGACCCTTCGTGGTGGGAATTTCGGTGATTCCGGTTCGCCGGGTGAACTCGGCGCGGCAGGCCGGGGACCAGTCGGGCTTGCTCGCCCAGCACTCGCCGTCAACCCAGAATCCGTCGACGTCGTAGTCGCGAACCAGCTCTAACATCTGCCGGATGAGCAGTTCGTCGATGTAGGACGAAAGGCGGCTCGTCTGATTGGGATCTTTCTCCCCCTTTTCATTGAGGCGCGACCAGTCCGGGTGCAGTTCCAGTGCGCGCGTGTCCCACACTCCCGAGTAATGCATCCCGAGCCGAATGCCCAGTTCACGGGTCACATCTCGATGAATACGCAGCGCGTCGCGCGTGATGTTTGGCACCGCCGACCCGACTTTGGTCGGCCATCCAGTCCAGCCGGGGTGCCCTTTGCAATCGCACTGAATCCAGTCGGGTTTCACGCGTTTAAGCCGCTCGCGGAGATGCTTGGCGGTTAGTTCGGATCCGAGCGTCGTGTCTTTGGGGTTTGCGTGAAGGTCGTAGTGAATTCCGAAGAAGACGTCGTCGTGCCATCGCATGGCGGCAGACTAAAGCCTCTATCTGGGATGTCAATTGGCGAAGCCAGCGAGCGTAAGAGCGGTCGCCGCAGAATCGCGCTGTGCTTGCGGGGTGCGAAGCGATTGGTCGCGCTGACAATCCAAGGGCAACCGATAAGATGCGATGACTCGACCGCGCCGGCGGGCGGGGTCGGTGTGGCCGAAGGATGATATGAAACGATTGTCACCAATCTGGCCGATCCTTATTTTGCTCTCGCTGGGCGTGGCGATGTCGTTCGCGTTGCCGGATAACCGCGGGGAGCTGGAGATCTCTCGCCAGCGCACGGTGGCATTGCTGGCGCTGGTGGCGGGGGCGGCGACGTTCTTTATCGCGCCATTGCACGACAAGGTGCTCGGGCTGGCTGAGCGTGTCGGGCGGCCGAAGCACCCGTGGCGGGTTGCGGTGGGCGTGGGGGTTTTATCGCTCGTGTATCTGTTCGTCACGGCAAAAATGCAGGGGCGATATATGGATCTGTCGATCCACGACGAGTTCATGCATTCGCTGCAAACGCGCATGCTGGCCGGCGGACACCTGTGGCTGCCGCAGCACCCGGTCGCGGATTTTTTTGAGGCGTTTCACATCTTCGTCAAGCCGGTGTACGCGTCGATGTACTTTCCGGGCACGTCGATCCTGTACTTGCCCTGGGCGTGGTTTGATCTGCCCAGCTACGTCATGCCGCTGCTGGTTTCGGCCGCGACAGTGATGATGCTTTACCGCGTCGCGACCGAACTGCTCGACGGGTTCGCGGGCTTGCTGGCGGCGCTGACGCTGGTGTCTTTGCGGATGTTTCGATCGCTATCGACGATGGTGATCTCCAACCCGCCGATGGCGCTGATGGGGCTCGTGCTGGTCTGGGCTTACCTGTGCTGGAGGCGGCAGAAGCACTGGGGCTGGGCACTGGTGATGGGCTTCGTCGCAGGGTGGGCGGCCATCACCCGGCCCGGCGACGCGGTGATCTGGGCGGTGCCCGTGACCGTGGGCGTGCTGTGGGATCTGCGCCGCTCGCGCCCCGCGACATGGGCGCTGACGATCTGCCTCGGTGTGCTCGCCGCGGCGCCGTTTCTTGCGTTGCAGATTTACTTTAATGCGAACGTCAGCGGCGATTGGCGCGAGCCGCCGTTCAACGCGCTACAGCGGCGCGATGCACCCGGGGCGCGCTTCTCCGAGTCGGCCGACGCGCACGACGGCAAGCTCCAGACGACGCTCCAGCAGAAGCTGGATTTTAATCAGCACTTCGTCGGCCCGATGATTCGCGCGTTTCAAACGCGCTCGAAGTTCGATACCTGGCGGCGATACAAGCTGCCCATCTTTTTCGATAACGCGTTGCCCGTCCCGATGCTCTCGCCACTGCTGGCGCTGAGCGTGCTGGCGATCGCAAAGCGGCGGTGGGTGGTGTGGTGCATCCTGCCGATGTTCTTTTTAATTTATGCACAGTTCCCGGCGATGCTCGCACAGTACGCCATCGGCGTGGCGCCGGCGGTGGTGATCGCGCTGCTCATGGCGATCGAGTCACTCCGCGCGCTTCTGACGAACGTCGGTCGACGCGCTTATGCGGGCGGGGCGGTGCTCATCGGGGTGGCGGCGGTGCTTTCGCTGCCGCAGTGGCAATCGGGGCTGCCCCAGCGGGAACCCGGCCCGTACGACGACCTGAGGCTGTTCAAGCTGATGAACCAAGTCAACCACGTTCTCCCCGCCCAGATCGGCGACTACGCGGTGCTGCTCATCACTTATCGCAGCAGCAAGAGCGCATATCACGAAGAGCCCGTGTACAACGTGTCCACCGCCTGGCCGGACGATGCAAAGATCATCAAAGCGCAGGATCTGGGCGTGCGGAACATTGAAATCTTCAGGTACTACGGCGAGCATCAGCCCGACCGAAAATTTTATCAGTTCGATCGGCTCTCGTGGAAGCTGACGTATCTCGGGACGGCAGCGGAGCTGGCTCGAGGTAAGCCCGCGCCGGAATCACGCTGAGGAGGCGCCACCCTCTGAATCTTCGGAGCGTTTCGGGAACGCGATGGACAAACCGGCGCCGCCAGCCAGCAGCGCGACCACCACCGCGAGCGAAACCAGCGGATCGATTTTGATACTGTGGAGGGCCTTCAATCCGATCACATCGAGGTAAGGCGGTACGCTGAGCAGCAGCAGTTTGATGCCCACGTAAGCAAGGATGACGATCAGCGCGGGCTTTAGGAAGCGGAACTTCACGATCAGCGCCGCCAGGCAGAAGTACAACGCGCGGAGTCCGAGGATGGCGAAGATGTTGCTCGTGAAAACGATGAACGGATCCGGGGTGATCGCGAAGATCGCGGGGATGCTATCGACGGCGAAGACGAGGTCGGTAATCTCGACCATGATCAGTGCTAAAAACAGCGGCGTGATGGACAGCACCCCGATCGAGCCGGCGGGGGCCGGGTCTTGCTTCAGCAGGCCGCTCACAGGGTCCGGCGAATACGTCGGCGCGAGCGTCCGGCGGGTGAAAAATTTCTGGCCGTCGTAAAAAGTGGTGACCGAGAAAAGTTTCTTGGTCAGCCGAACGACGGGGTTTTTCGCCGGATCGCTCTCGCTTTTGATGATCGCCATCTTCAGCGCAGTGAGGATCAGGAAGCCGCCGAAGACGATAAGGATCCACTGATACCGAAGAATGAGTTCGCCACCCACGCCGATCATCGTGCCGCGCATGATTAGCGCGCCGACGATGCCCCAAAAGAGTACGCGATGCTGATACTTCCTCGGTACTGCGAAGTATCCGAAGAGGATGGCGATGACAAAGATGTTGTCCATCGCGAGCGATTTTTCGACGACGT
>Ga0105046_10020422_pt1 | contig 10023 bp, 10 predicted proteins | sample MAT03_FD_78385 | JGI IMG/M metagenome (GOLD analysis project Ga0105046, IMG submission 78385) | Freshwater microbial communities from Lake Fryxell liftoff mats and glacier meltwater in Antarctica - MAT-03 (megahit assembly) | ecosystem: Environmental > Aquatic > Freshwater > Ice > Liftoff... | reverse complement strand
CGAACCCACCGGCGAACCCACCGGCGAACCCACCGGCGAACCCACCGCAGACCAAGCGGAAACCGCCGCCGAACCCGCGTCCGAGCCGTCCGTAGAACACGAGCAGCCGGAATCCGCAACGGTGCCCGAACCCGAATCCGAGCCCACCGCAGAGCAGCCGAATTAGACATTCGTCATTAGAATTTCGCCCTTCCCCATGTCCCTCGCCGATCTCCGCAAACGCATCGATGCACTCGATGAAAAGATCATCGCGCTGCTGAACGACCGCGCCGACCTAGTGCATGAAGTGGGCAACGTGAAAAAAGCCGAGGGCCTCGCCATTTACGTGCCCGAACGCGAGGAACAGCTTCTGCGCGGATTGGTCCGCAAAAGCAAAGGCCGCCGCCTTCCCGCCAAGGCAATCCGCGCGATTTACCGCGAGATCATGTCCGCATCGTATGCCTTGGAAAAAGGACTGCGCATCGGCTACCTCGGACCCGCCGGCACCTACACGCACGAAGCCGCCCGCGCCAAGTTCGGGGCGAGCGTCGAATACGAGACAAATGGTAATATCGCCGAGGTGTTTCAAAGTGTGCTGCGCGGCCAGTGCGATTACGGCGTCGTTCCCATTGAAAATTCAACGGAAGGCGTCGTGAACCACACGCTCGACGAGTTCATGGATTCCGATCTGAAAATTTGCGCACAGATCCTCCTGCCGATCCGGCACAACCTGCTCTCCCGCATCCCCGCTAAAGAAATCCGCCGCATCTATTCGCACCCGCAATCCTTCGCGCAGTGCCGTCAATGGCTGCGCACGCATCTGCCGGGAGCGGAACTCATCGAGGTTTCCAGCAACACCCGCGCCGCTGAACGTGCTGCTGAGGAAATAAACGCTGCCGCGATTGCCGGCAACATGGCCGCCGAGCTTTATCAACTTCCCGCGCTGCACACCTCGATCCAGGATTACGCCGACAATACGACGCGCTTCCTGGTGATCAGCCACACCGATTGCCCGCCGAGCGGTGACGACAAAACGTCGATGATGTTTTCCGTGCAGGACAAACCCGGCGCCCTCTTCAAAACGCTCGAACCGCTCAAACGCCTCAAGATCAACATGAGCAAAATCGAAAGCCGCCCGTCGAAGCGCAAAGCGTGGGAATATTTCTTCTTCGTCGACATCGACGGACACGCCACCGACCCGCTCCTCGTCGAAGCGCTCGCCGCCCTCGCCCGCCACTGCACGTTCATCAAAATTTTAGGCAGCTACCCCAAAGCCGCCGCGACTTAGGCTCTCGCTGCGACGTGTGCTCTATGTCGTCAACTGCCCTTTTTCGAGGTGGATACTCCGCGAACCAAACGCAGCGGCCCGCGGATCGTGCGTCACCATGATCACCGTCTTGCCTGCCTCGGCGCGCAACGTTTGTAAAATCCGCAACACTGCCTCGGCGGAAACGTGATCGAGATTTCCCGTCGGTTCATCCGCGACGATGAGCAAGGGGTCCGTGACAATGGCGCGCGCAATGGCCACACGCTGTTCCTGGCCGCCCGAAAGCTGCCTCGGCAAATGGTGCGTGCGATCCCCCAACCCGACCAGATCCAGCGCGGTATGCACCAGTTCGCGTCGCTCCGTGGAACTGAGCGACGTAAGCAATAGCGGCAGTTCCACATTTTCAAACGCCGTCAGCACGGGGATGAGATTGAACGTCTGGAAAACAAAACCCACGTTCGCATTGCGCCAGTCGGCCAGTTCCGATTCGGACAGACTCGTGACTTCCACACCGTCCACCTCGCAACTTCCACTCGTCGGACGATCTATGCCCGCGATGATGTGAAGCAGCGTGGATTTCCCCGAACCGCTCGGCCCCATCAACGAAAGAAACTCGCCCTTTGCAATATCGAGCGACACGGAGTCCAACGCCGTAACGTCGATTTCCCCCTGCCGATACACCTTGGTCAGATCACGAATTTCTACCATCGCAGCGATGCTCTTATGCGGATTCGGAATCTCAATCTTTATCCTCTGCGCTGCTGCTGCTGCTCTGACCACTGATTCAAGATCAGGAGCAGCGCGACGAGGAAGAAACACACGCCGAACCTCGACAGCACGTGAAAAGGCGGTTGCCTAGCGGAATCCTCTCCGCATAAACTCCCGGCTCTATGACTCCGTCCGTGGAGCCTCTTACCGAATTGATAACCGATTCCCTATCTCGCGAACAGCACATCGCCGCCTACCGCTGGATGTTGCTGGGCCGTATCTCCGAAGAAAAATACGCCAGCCTGTATCGCGGCGGCAAAATCTTCGGCGGCGTGTTCATCGGCAAAGGCCAGGAGGCCCTGAGCGTCTCGCTCGCCATGAACCTGCGCAAAGGCGATATCTACGCCCCGCTGATTCGTGACCAAGCCGGACGCCTCGCTTTCGGCGAAAGCCTGCTCGACGCCACGCGCACCTACCTCGGTTCCCGGCTCGGACCGATGCGCGGACGCGAAGGCAACGTACACCGCGGCAATCCGCGCGCCGGTTATTTTCCAATGATCAGCCATCTCGGCGCGATGATTCCCACGGTGTCCGGCGCACTCATGGCGCATCGTTTTAAAGGCATCTCCGGAAGTGTGGGCGCGACCTGCATCGGCGATGGCGGCACTTCGACCGGCGCTTTTCACGAGGGATTAAACCAGGCCGCTGTCGAGAAACTGCCGCTCATCGTCGTGGTGGCGAATAATCAATACGCCTACTCCACGCCGACCGACCGCAGTTTCGCCTGTCGCGATCTCGTGGACAAGGCCGTGGGTTACGGCATCGCGGGCCATTCCGTCGATGGAACAAATCTTTCCGCATGTCTCGAAGTGCTGACGAAAGCCGTGAAAGCGGCGCGTGAAGGCGAGGGCCCGCAGCTCGTGGTGGCCTCGTTGCTCCGTCTTGGCGGTCACGGCGAACACGACGACGCGAATTACATCAGCAACGATTTGAAAAAATCTGAGGTCGGGCGCGATTGCCTCCCGCTCGCTGCGGATTTCCTGCTCGATCAAGGCTGGGCGACCGGTGCCGACCTCGCCATATGGCGTGAGGAAATCGTCAAACAGGTCGAGGACGCCGCCGCCACCGCACAGCGCGAACCGCATCCGAATCCCGACGAGGAAGATTGGTGCGCACTCGCCACCAGACATCTTAGCGAGGGCACCAATCCTTAACTTTTTACAAGACGCCCCGCTTTTTAATCCATACGCCGTGAGCAGCATCACCTATCTCGAAGCCATCCGCGAAGCACAGGCCAAGGCCTTGGCCGACGATCCCCGCGTCTTTATCTATGGTCAGGATGTCGGCGCGTTTGGCGGGGCATTCAAAGCCACGAAAAATCTCGCAAAAGAATTTCCCGGACGAGTACTCGACGCGCCGATCAGCGAGGACGCCATCATCGGCTCGGCCATCGGTGCCGCGATCGAAGGGATGCGGCCCATCATCGAAATGCAGTACGCCGATTTTTCAAGCGTCGGCCTGAACCAGACGGTGAACCACGCGGCGACGCTTTTCTGGCGCACGCAGGTCCCCTGCCCGATCGTCTTGCGATTGCCATCCGGCGGAACCGCTGGCGGCGGACCGTTTCACAGTCAGTGCATGGAATCGATCTACGCACATTATCCGGGCCTCGTCGTGATGACGCCCGCGACGGTGGAGGACGCGTATTCCATGTTGCTCGATGCCATTGCCATCGATGACCCGGTGATTTTCTGCGAGCACAAATACCTCTATTACCATCTGAAAGCTGATGCGCTTCCCACGGAGGCGTTGCCTTCTGGAAAAGCCCGTATCGCAAGGCAGGGCCGTGATCTCACCGTCGTCACGTACAGCGCTATGCTGCATGAGACGCTCGCGATGGCCAACGAGTTGGCTTCGGAAAAGTGGGAGATCGAAGTCGTCGATTTGCGCACAGTAAAACCCATCGACACCGATACGATCCTCGCCTCGGTGGCCCGCACCGGGCGGCTCCTCGTGGTGAGCGAAGGCTGGCCCTGGGGCGGCGTCGCGGCGGAAGTCATTGCCCGGGTGAGCAGCGAGGGATTCGCCCTGCTCGACGCCCCGCCGCAGCGGTTAAACTCGAAGGAAACGCCCGTCCCGTTTCACCCGAATCTCTGGGGTACGCATCGTCCCACCGCCCGCAGCATCGCCGTCGCCGCAAGAAAATTGCTCCAGTCGTAAAACCCGGATTTACGCGTCATGCCCCTCGCCGCTTTTTACAGTCCCGGCTTTGAGGCACCACTCGGGCAGCACCAAATGCCGATTCGCAAGTTCGCGCTCGTTGCGGAGGCTTTGAAGAACGATCCGCGCATCCGGCTTGTCGAACCCGAACCGGTCACGCCAGAACAACTCGGGCTTGTCCATTCCGCAGATTACATCGAGGCCGTGCGCACCGGCAAACCACGCGCGCTGGCCGAGTCGCAGAAGTTTCCGTGGTCGCCACGGCTTTTCCCGAGCGTGTGCCTCACGAATGGCGGTCTTCTCGCCGCAGCACACTCAGCACTCCGCAATGGTGTCGCCGCAGCGGTCGCCAGCGGGTTTCATCACTCGTGTCACGATCACGGAGAAGGTTTTTGCACGTTCAACGGCCTCGTCCTCGCCGCACAACTCCTGCGCGACAGCGGCGCCGTGCGGAACGTCGCCGTGCTCGATCTCGATCTTCACTACGGCAACGGCACCGCGACCCTCGCCGCATCGCGCCCGTGGCTCCGGGCACTTTCCATCTACGGAAATGACTACTGGCAAAACATGCCTTATCGCGATGTGACGGTGCGTCATCACGACGATGGCCCGAACCATCATTCCATCGCCTTGCCCGCAGGCTGCGACGGACCGCACCTGCAGCGCACGCTCGCCAAAGCCCTCCCTTGGCTGATCGCCGAAGGAAAACCCGATCTACTGCTGTTTCAGGCAGGAGCCGATCCGTTTCACGAGGATCCCTATTCGCCGCTTGCACTCGATTTCGATGACCTGCAAACGCGCGACCGCACGGTATTCGAGTTTGCCCGATCGCACGGAATTCCCATCGCCTGGGTTCTCGCCGGCGGTTACACCGAGGACGTTTCCAAAATCGTGCGCATCCACGTGAATACCTTTCACTCAGCCCTCGACGTTTTTTCCAACTTATGAATCCCGACCCCGCCTCTTGGACCCTGCGCAGCCCCGGCGACCTGTCCGTCGAACTCCCGGAGGTGTTCACTTCACCGATTGATACCGCAGTGGAGTCTGCGTACAGAGCCTCAAGAGCATGGGCGCGCACGCCCCTCGCCGACCGTATCGCCCACCTGCGATCTATTCAGGAGGCGCTGAAGGCCGGGAGCGAATCCATCGCGCATTTGATCTCGCTGGAAACCGGGAAACCGCTGCGCGAAGCCCGTTTGGAGATGGGTGCCGTCGTTGCCAAAATCGATTTTTCCATCAACGACGCCCGCGAACATCTCGTGGAGGAAACGATCCTGGAAGGCCCGCATCCCGCAGCGATCCGCCGATCAGCCCGTGGCCCCGCCGCTGTCATCGGCCCGTTCAACTTCCCCATCCACCTGGCCCACGGTGCCATGGTTGCGCATTTGCTCACCGGCAATCCGGTGCTTTTCAAACCCTCGCCCCTCGCAGCAAACGCTGCTGCCAAATACGCCGCCATTATAGCGCCGCTGCTGCCCGAAGGCGTGTTTCAACTCGTGCAAGGCGGTGCGGCAACGGGGGAAACGCTCGCCCTGCATCCCGCCGTGCGCGCGGTGTGTTTTACCGGATCGCTTAAAGCCGGACGCCAGTTAGCCATCGCGACGGCTTACGATGTGGAAAAGGATCTCGCGCTCGAACTCGGCGGATGCAACGTGTCCATCATTTGCGCGGATGCAGATCTTGAAAACGCCGCTGCCGCATGCGCCGACGCCATCGCGCTGACATGCGGTCAACGCTGCAACGCCACGTCTCGCCTGTTTATTGCCACGGAAGTTTTCGGTCCTTTTGTGGAATTGCTCGGAAAGGCGCTCTCGCCATTTCAACCCGGCGATCCACTCAACGAAAACTCACGCCTCGGTCCGTTGATCAACTCCCAGGCCGTGGAACGCTACCGTCAGCGTCTCGAACTCTGCGCTGCAAACACGCTGATCGAAGGAGGAATCCGGGAAACTGTCTCGGGTAAAAAGGGTCACTACGTTTTACCTGCACTCGTCCACGACGATCAGGGCATTCTGCCCAACGAAGAACTCTTCGTTCCCATCGCGAGCGCCCGCAAGTTCGACGACTTCGACGAAGTGATCGCCTGGCACAACGCATCGCATGGCGGACTCACCGCGTCGGTTTTCACGCGCTCGCGGGATGTGTTTGAGCATTTTGCCGCCGAACTTTTCGCGGGAAATATCTACGCGAATCTGCCCACCACATTTTCCCCATCCACCCTGCCCTTTGGCGGTTGGGGCACCTCCGGCAATCGCCACCCCGGCGGACGCCGCTTCATCCGATGGACCACCGACGAACAGGCGATCCAAACCGCCACAGCCTCGCTCCAATAAGCTTCAGGCTATCATTGTCTTCAGGGAGCGTCTGAGAATAAACGGTGTACCGCTTCCCCTACAGCTTCATCCGCTGATCAATCAGATCCGCCAACAGACCGATGAACACCATCTGGATTCCGGTAAGCACCAGCGCACCGGCAAGCAGGCCGATGTGACCCTGCACCCAATAATCCCGCGTGGCCTTGATAAAACCCACCGCCATGAGAAACAGCGCGGGCGGCACGAAGACGTTGAGCGGTTTAAAATACGCGCAAATCCGGATGATCAGAATCGTGAAGTTTGTAAAATCGCGCACCGGATGAATCGACGATTTCCCCACGCGTTTGTGGTAATTGATAGACAGAAATTTTACCCGGAAATGGTTCGTCATCATCGCGAGCGTGATCGTTGTCGTGAACGAAAAGCCGTCCGGATAAAGCGTCAGAAAACGCATCGCCACGTCTTTGCGGAAAATGCGCAGACCGGAATTGAGATCGGGAATCGTGCGCCCGCTCAAATACTCGGCGAGCCGCGTGATGATCCATTTACCCGGCTTGCGCAGCATCGGAACATGAACCTCCGCCCCCGTGCGAGCCCCCACCACCATGTCGTGATTCAATGCATCAGCGGCAAGCCTCGGTATTTCCTCCAGCGGATAAGTCCCGTCCGCATCGGCGATCAGGATGTATTCGAATTTCGCAGTCTGAAGCCCGCTTTTTAGCGCCGCGCCGTAACCGCGATTTTTTTCATGCTCAATGAGCGTTACCGGAAGCTTGCGTGCGATCTCGCCGGTGCGATCCGCTGATCCGTCGTTGATCACCACGATTTCCAGCGCATCGAAAATTTCGCGCTGCGCTTCGATAACCCTGACCGTTTCCTCTATCGCCCCCTCCTCGTTAAATGCGGGGATGAGAACGGAGACGGAAATGGGAACGCGATTCATGATTGGGCGGTGGAAACCCTGTTCCTAATACGCCCGGCGCTGCGGAGCAAGAAGAGCCACAACGAAGTCACTTTGCCCGCGAGCACCATAAATATAATCGGCGTCACCGGAAGCAGGTAGCGGTTCATTGGTTTTCCCACGGTGCAAAGCAGCACGATGTTGAAATACCAAAGCGCTGCGGCAACCCACCACCAAGCGCGCCATGCGGGTGTCCCCATGAATAGAAAAAACGGCAGCAACAGCGAAGTCAGCAACACCGGCGAACATTGGAAAAGCCAGGCCCCATCCACGACGTTTTGGTAGCCGCGAAAGAATTTTTTGTCGGTTCGCGTTTCGAGCAGCGGCACATTTTTCTCCAACTCCAACAACGCGTGCATCGGCGTGTTTTTATAGTTCTTGATCGACCCCCGCACATCCGAGGCATCCGGTCCACGCACCCGCGATGCAAACGACAAATGCAATCGCACCCAGTCGCCCCAAACCTGCGAAAAATATTCGCGGGGATGCGTCTTAATTGCCTCCACCGCGAGACTTCGGCACAGCGTGTTGAGATCGACCGCAGTTTTACCTTGTTTCAAAAGGTGCTCCCTCATGCGCGGCACGGCGGTGCGGTTGAGCGGGATGTTATTGTCGAGATCGCCCTCATCTTTCACCAGTGCGATGTAGTCCACGATATCCTGCCGAATCAGCGCCTTGATCTCCGGCTCAATCCCGCCGTCGAGCACGGTGAACTGAGCGACCCGCGCGAACAGCAGCAACCCCGACTGCGGCTCCGGCGGACGGTTGCTCTCGGAAAGGCGCAGAACCGCTTTGTTTGCCAGCGAAGGCAGCGCGTAACCCGCCAGCAGCGCCGCGCCGAGCAGCCCCACCTTTTTCCAATCGCCACGATACAATACCGCAAGCGCGAGCAGCGTCATGGGAATCAGCGGCGCAAAAACTCCCTTGGTCAGCGCGAGCAAACTCGCAAAGATTCCCGCCGCAAAAAACCAGCCCACGTGTCCCCGCGTAAATCCCGCCGCCAAAGCTCCAAGCGCCCCGGTGGCGAATAAAAACAGCAGCGTCTCGTTGCGCACAAGATGCTCCATGGAAATCGGCCCCGCATACACCGCGTACGCCCCGCCACACGCCACAAGCGGAACCAGCGCCCACCGCGCACCGATCATCATCCGCAACATCACCATGCCGCCCAACACCGCAAAGCCGCCAAGCACATGCTGCACGAGGATCAATCCGCTGAACCCGATCCCCAGCTTCGCGCAGGCGGCGATCAACAGCGCATAAACCGTCCCGCGCCGCGGATCGGTGTGCCAATCCCCCGTATCCAGCCATTCAAAAACCGGCCATGCGTAGCTGTACGCGTCCTTCGACCACAACGGCACCGGCAGCAGATGCCAGAGATACATACGCGGCAGCAGGATCAAGCCCGCGAGGATCACCCAGACGGCCATCTCCAGACGCTTTTCCAACAAGCCCGCTTGGGGTGTTTCGCTAAAATTCACGGCCCGCACCCTATCGCACACCCCGCCACGAAGCGAAAATTTTTACAAAGAAAACTTGCCCCACGCGCACCGATGACGTTTTCTAACGAACCCTTGACGGCCAGATAGCTCAGTTGGTAGAGCAGAGGACTGAAAATCCTCGTGTCGGGAGTTCAATTCTCCCTCTGGCCACTCCCCTGATTTCATCAGGGTTTGAGAGCGATAAGCGACAAAAAACATGGAAAGTCATAACGAAAGTCATAACGCGTCTGCCGATTTCAATGATGTTCCACCATGTCAGATTATGGGAATTTTTCTGTTTCTCCGCTGATTGCGCCCGATTGCCGCTGCCTCGGATGCGCTGCGCAGGCTGGGTAAAGGGTAAATTGAAAGCCTCATGCATGCCCTTGGTCTCGCCTTTAATCGCATCATGAAGCGTGTCGGAGTTGTCGGGAGTGTCGCGTGGCAAGGACATGGCGAAGGCCGCACTACCAGCACCCTGCGCTTCCACCGCACGCGCCATTACTTTGTTTCACAACTCAGCGCAGGGGGTGTGAAAAGAGACATCCTCCAACGTCTCGCAGGGCACAACGACTCCAAGACACACGCCGGTTATGCCAAACATGAGATCGAGCTTCAGCGTGCGGCGGTCAGCACCCTTCCAAACATCAGCGCACACGGTTGACACTACCGGACAAGTGAACCGTGTTTGATTCACAATGAAAACCTCCACCGTCAGGGAACTGCGAACAAATTTTCCTCGTCTGGAGGCCATGCTTTATAATGGTGAGAGCATTGCCATCACGAAGCACAAGCGCGTTGTTGCACGGTTGATCCCGGAAGGCGGCACCGTGCGCCCTGACTTTCGGGCACGCTTCGGCGGGAAGCGCCCATCAGCCGGGCGCATGGAGCGGAGTGTGGTTGGCCTGTTGTCGGAGGAACGCGGGGAATGATTTATTGCGATTCAAGTTTCCTTCTCGCCCTGCTGCTACCGGGAGATTTTTTCCATACGCACGCTGCCACAGTTGCGGCCCGTTTCACCGAGAGCATCCCCTATACGCTGCTTGTGGAACTGGAGGTAACAAACTCCATTCGTCGCGCACGGTAGTCCGG
>Ga0105046_10020419_pt1 | contig 10023 bp, 8 predicted proteins | sample MAT03_FD_78385 | JGI IMG/M metagenome (GOLD analysis project Ga0105046, IMG submission 78385) | Freshwater microbial communities from Lake Fryxell liftoff mats and glacier meltwater in Antarctica - MAT-03 (megahit assembly) | ecosystem: Environmental > Aquatic > Freshwater > Ice > Liftoff... | reverse complement strand
TCACCACCCTTTCTGAAATGATTTCGCGCCAACGGGCCGATGCCGTCGCCATCACGGCGTCCTTAGCGACGCCACTGAGCTACGGGGCACTCAACGCGCTCCTAGCACGGACCGGACAGACGCTCAAACACCTGGGCATTGGCCGTGGAGACCGGGTCGCACTGGTGCTGCCCAACTGTCCGGAAATGGCAACGGCCTTTGTTGCCGTCGCCAGCGCTTGCAGCTGCGCGCCGCTGAACATGGCCTACCGCGCCGACGAATTCGAGTTTTACCTAGATGATGCGGCTTACCAATGCCTGGCGTGGCATAGGACAGCTTTCCCGGATTGGCTTTTGCGTAGGCGATCAGCTCTGGGATATTTTTGACCGGCAAGTCGTTGTTGACCACCACATAAAGCGGTGTCGTCGCCAACATGGCGACAGGTGCGAAATCCTTTTGCGTATCGAATGGCATCTTCGCAAAAAAGAACGGGTTCATGGTCAGCGTATTGGTGCCGAGCAAAATGGTGTGGCCGTCAGGAGCTGCCTTGGCGACGAAGTCCGCGCCCGGATTGCCACCTGCGCCGGGCCGGTTGTCAACAATAACCGGCTGGCCCCACTTCTCGAGAAATTTCTGGCTGATGATGCGGGCCAGCAGATCATTGCCGCCACCAGCCTGAAAAGGCACGATCAGGCGAATCGGCTTCGATGGAAACGCCTGCGAGAGCGCCGCCATAGGCAGGCACATCAACGAGACGATCACGGTCAAAGCCAGTCTCCTCTTCGTGTTGGGGCGAAGTTTTGAACGCCGCGCCAAAGCGGCGCTGTTCACCACGCCAGGGCCTGTAGCGTCTTCGATGCGGGAGTCGGTCTTGAGCATTTGAAATCCAGTAGTTTGAAATTCGCAATAAAACTCAGAGGCAAGGGCGCGGGTCGACTCTGCCCATGCGACATTGCCTCGCTTGCTACAACATCACATGAACATTTTTCACCTGCATGTAGGAGTACAGCTCTTCCAGGCATTCCTCCCGGCCAATGCCCGACTTTTTATAGCCGCCAAATGGCATGCCGAGAAAGTGCGGCCCCGCGGTGTTGACCCAGACATAGCCCGACTCGATGCGCGCGGCGAGGCGGTGCGCCAGCGACAGTTGGTTGGTGTAAATGGAGGCAGTGAGGCCGTACTCGACGCTGTTGATGTCTTCTATCAACTGGTCTTCATCGCTCCACTTGATGATCGAAAGGATGGGGCCGAACACCTCTTCCCGGAAGATCCGCATGCCCGGCGTGACGTCCGCGAACGCAGTGGCTTCCATGAACCAGCCGTTGGCGAGCGCAGGGTTGTCAGAGCGTTTGCCGCCGCACACCAGCCGGGCGCCCTCAGCTTGGGCGATGTCAACGTATTTCTGTACCTTGTTGAACTGGGCCTCGGACACCAGGCAGCCCATGGTCGTGGCCGGATCGGTCGGCAAACCGCAAACATGCAGCTTGGGCAGGCGTTCGGCAATTCCTGCAACCACCTGGTCATACAGCGATTCGTGCACGAAGCAGCGCGAGGTTGAGCCGCAAGACTGACCCGCCCACATGAAATTCATGCCGCCTATCGCCCCCTGTATGGCCTTGTCAGGATCGGCGTCCGGGCACACCACGAGCGGGTTCTTGCCACCCAGCTCAAGCGTCACCGGCATGATTTTTTCGGCCGCGCCGCGCAATATCGCCGAGGCTGTGGATATCGAGCCGATCAGCGAGACTTTCTTGACCATCGGATGGGCGACCAGCGCCTCCCCACATTCCCGCCCGCCAGTCAGGATGTTGAGCACGCCCGGTGGCAGAATGCCGTCGATGATTTCAGCGAAGCGGTACGCGGAAAGAGGCGCCTGAACCGGCGCTTTCATAATCACGCTGTTACCTGAAGCCAGCACGGGAGACATTTTTGCGGCGGTAAACATCAGCGGATGGTTGTATGCCACGATGCGCACGACCACGCCCACTGGCTCCAGCAGTGTGTAGTTCAGCCCGCCATCCGATGTCGGAATGGTCTGGCCCTTGAGTTCGTGAACCAGCCCGGCGTAGTAGTCGATGTGCGCGGCGGCCCACAGAACATCACGACCCATTTCTGCAATGGGGTTGCCGCAATTGCCCGAATCAAGCAGCGCCAGCTCGTGTGCGTTGGCGCGCAAACGGCGCGATATCTCGCGCAGCATGTTGGCTTTCTCGGTGGCCGGCGCCTTTTTAAAGACAAAAAAACCCTGCTGCGCTGCCTTGACGGCCGCATCGACGTCTGCGGCGTTGGCCTCGGCCGCCTCGGCCAGCACCTGCTGATTGGACGGGTTGAGCGTGGGTGCGTAACCACCGGCAGGCCGGTGCCATTGGCCACCGTAGTACAGGTCAGAATGGCTGGGCAGCACCCGCTTGACGGCGAGGTTCATGTCGTCCAGCTGTTTATTTATGTCCATGATTTTCCTTAAGCTTAGTTTTTGGCTTGTTTTGCAGAAGGATCCGAATCGGCTGAATCGCCGGAAGGGGTCCGCAACGCCTGTCCGCTTAGATTGGCGTCATAGCCCGGCAGCACACGCACGTCCAGCACGCACACTTTTCCGTCGCGAACGGCAGTCAGCCCTGCAGCCATTGCGCTGTCCAGCGCCGCAAGATCGGTGATGGGACCGAAAGCCAATGCGCCCTGGGCCCGCGCCATGCCGGCGAGATCAATATCCGGATCGTTCATGCGTTGACCGATCCAGCGGTTTTCCACCGGGCGACCCCGCTCTCGGGCGACCCTTTCCTGATGCATTTCGTCATTGAAAAACGAGGTATTGTTCGAAATAATCAGCAGCAGAGGAATGCGGTAGTGGCAGGCAGTCCACAGCGCGGTAACCCCCATCAGAAAATCTCCATCTCCGGTGATTCCTACCGCGACCCTGCCGCTTCCCTGGAGCGCGAGGGCGGCACCCACGCACATGCCGGGGCCCGAGCCAATGCCGCCGCCGCCATCCGCCCCGAGATAGTCAAGCGGATGGCTGAAGTCGCGGTAGGCACCGTTCCAGCCAATTGGCAACCGCACCAGGCAAACGGCGCTGCCAGCAGCGGTTCGGTTCAGGCTGTCGGCGATAGCCTTGATACTGAGCTCGCCAGCGGCAACCTTTGCGCGTGGCCGGTGGTCCGCGTCGCTTGCCCAGGCCTTCACTTGGACTTGCGCCAGCAATGCGGCAACCAGCGTGTCCGCGTCGCACATCAAATGCACATCTGCGGGTGCCAGCCCGAAGTATTCTGCGCCCCAGCCGCGGTGCAGCTGCTGATCGAGCGAGGCGTGGATGATGGGTGCAAACGGCGTCTTGCCGCCAAAGGCCTGCTTGAGAACCCCAGCCAAATCGACCCAGTCGAGGCTGAGTACCAGGTCCGCCTTCGCCAGCGCCTCAAGTGCTTGCGGTTCCAGATAAAAACCAGGCGCGCCCAGATGCTGGGGATGGCCGGTGGGAAACGCCGAGCCGAGCTTCAGGTCGGTGACCACCTGCGCTGGCAGCGCTTCTACCAGCTGCACGCGGCGGGCCCAATCTTGTTCCGTTCGCGAAACCCGTCCCATCAGGATGAATATGTTTTTCGCTCCGGCCAGCAGACGTCCTGCCTCCAGCAGCCCCTGAGGATTGGGCGCCGCGGCGGCGGCCGGGCGGTATCGCGCCATTGGTGGAAGCGGCAGTCTCGCAGGCAGCATCTGCTCCTGCAAGGAAGCGTCAAGGTTGATATAAACCGGGGCCTTGGGAGCCGTGTCGGTGATTTGATGCGCGCGGGAGACGGACTCGATTGCTGCCGAAACCGATGCCGGCTGGTCGTCCCACTTGGTGAAGTTGCGCACCAGCGCTCCCTGGTCGGCGCTGGTGTGTATCCAGTCTATCCAGGGCCGGCGCTTACTCGCGTCAACCGGCCCGGTGGCACCAAACACCACCATGGGGACGCGGTCGCACCAGGCATTGAAGATACCCATGGAGCCGTGGAGCAGGCCTACGTTGCTATGCAGGACCACACCCATCGGGCGATTTGTGACCTTGGCGTATCCGTGCGCAATCGAGACCGCGTTTTCCTCATGCAGGCAAAGAAGCATTTGTGGCTTGCGGTTACCGTTGTGGTTGACCAAACTGTCATGCAAGCCGCGAAAGCTGGCGCCGGGATTGAGCGACACATACTCAAGATCGATGTTGCGTATGGCCTCCGCCATCATGTCGCTGCCCCAGACCCGGGTGTCGGGCGCGGCCGGCGCCGGAGATTCAAAGCCGGAAGGCCCTACGCCGACCTCATCTGGCATGTTCATGGCGTCACCGCCTGTCGGTCTCGTTGTGAAAACCGCGGTCGGCCCTGCACATTAGCGTGTGCGTGTTTTGCCCAATGCTTTCCGGCAAGCCTTCCGCGACCACCGAGATGCGGGCGCTCCCGCCTTGCGCAGATCGGGATGAGAAGTTTGGGGGAGGCAACAATCATGCTCAGAAGAAAAAAGCGATGCCGTCCAGCTCCGACTCCGAATTGATCAGGTCGACGCGCTTGTGGCAGATCTTCCATACGTCCCCCTGCAACCTCAATCGGTGCACCACGTTCGCGGCGAAACTGCGCTGGCGTTCCTTGCGGTATTCAAACAGGATCAGTGTCGATCTGACCGTCAGCTCGCCCACCTTGCCGGTGTCCTGCACCTGCACATTGCCGACCTGATGCACTGTGCGGCTCAGCGGAAGGCGTGCATGGGCGCGCGGATGGGTTTGCTGGCGCACGCGTATCTGCATCAGGCGCTTGTCGTCATACATCAACGAGTGGGTGTTCAATGGGTCGGCCTGCCCTGCTTCCAGCGGCACCCAATAAACAGCGTCATCCGTGTACAGATCGAGCCAGGCGTCGAAGTCGGAATGATCGAGCAGCCAGGCTTCCTGAAACAGAAAGCGTTCGGCTTGCCGGGCCGTCGCTTCCTCCGCCGGCGGCGCGATGGCTGGCTTCGCTGGCAGGCTGCTTACGGCGCTCATGCTGAACCTGCGCTCATGTAGTTCTTCCAGGCCGCGAACTGGCTGCGAATATGGATCTCGCTGGTGCCGGTGCCGCCGCGCACCATGGCGTGCTCGTCGGGGCGGTCGTCGCCGAAACCGCGTCCCAGGTAAACCCAGTCGCTGAGCTGGCCTGTCAGTCCCTTTTGAGTACGCTCGTAAACCTCCAAGTCGTCGGTCAGCACCCAGGACGCTGTGCCGTTGACGACGTTGCCAAAAGCAATGGTGTCCTGGAACAGCGCCGGTGGCGCGCCCTTCATGCGAAAAGAATAGGTGTAGACGACCGTGCGGTCGACCGAAACCGGATGGACTATCCGGAGCTGGCGGAACTGGCTCATGAAAGAGCAGTTGGGGTAAACGATCGAATTGAAACGGTGGACCGACAGTACGTCGTTGGCGCGGTCTTCACCGATCCGCGCCGTCAACGCTTCGGCGTATTCCTCGAAGACCGGATTGTTCAGCCCCACCACCAGCCGTCTGTCGTCATGGTAGTCGCCCATATAACTGTGCCCCGGCCCCGCCGTCCACAAGCCGAGCTTTTCCCAGACATCGGGGGGCGCGCCGTTTTGTCGCATTTGCCGGATGGAAATATCGGATACCGGCGTGGAGGCCACGGTTTCGGGCCCGCCTGCCGCAAATACCGAAGAGGCGTGCACAAACGCCGGATGCACGGTGTCGTTGTGGTTTTCCAGAACCAGTTTCCAGTTGCCGTTGTAGGCATGCTTGAAGACCCCGCCTGCGATTTCAATTTCGCCGCTCGGCGAACGGTCCACCAGATCGTCGAAGGAACTCGTCATATGGCCCAAAAAATCCAGCAGGGACGGGCCTTCGGCCGCCAGCGAGGCAAAGATGAAACCGCGATAGCTGTCAACCCGCGCCACTGGCGTGAGGTTGAACTCAGGCATACGTTCGGCAAAACTCTCTCCATAGTTGTGCGCAATGGGAACAAAGCGGAGCCTTCCGCTGGTCTCGAAAGTCCAGCCGTGATACGGGCAGACGAATTGTTTGGCGTTGCCGCTTTGCTCGTGGCAGACCATCGCGCCGCGGTGGGAACAGCGGTTAAACAGCACTTTCACCGAACCGTCTTCATGGCGCGCAACGATGACCGGCTGGCGCGCCATTTCGGTGCAGAAGTAGTCGCCCGGCTGTGCGATCTGACTTTCATGGCCAAGTATCAGCCAGGCCTTGCCGAACAGCTGGCTCATTTCCATTTCAAATATGGCCGGGTCGCTGTAGACCGATCGGTGCACCCTGTCGTCCTGGATCAGGGCCTCGATCTGCCGGCTGCTGATTGCGCTCATGTCAAATCCTTTATGGCAAAAAAACGAGATGCCTCACGGCCCGCGACGCCCTGCGTCTTCGCTTCGTTGTTGACAAACGAAAGGCATTCGCTATTATCTCCGAAACGTTTTGGCCTGCCAATGGATTCACCGGTTTGCGGGTGAGTTGTACGGTTTCTTTTCGGACTCTTTTTGTCTCTTTACTAGAATGGAATGGGGATCGTGATGACGCTTTCAATTAGGCGCAGTCTGTTGCTGCGTAGCGGCGGGCTTTTGCTGGCCTTGCTTGGGAACCTGGCCACCACGGCCCACGCGCAAACGCTGGAGACGATTGACTACCTGTTTCCGGCGCCGGCGCAGCAAATCGCGTTTGCCCCGTGGATCGTCGCGCAGCATCGCGGCTACTATGCTAAGGAAGGCATCAAGCTCAACTTTCTTTCCGGCCGCGGCGGCGTCGACACCGCAAAGCAGATAGGGGCCGGTAACGCGCCCATCGGCCATTCGTTCGGCGACACACCCATCATTGCGCGTTCCGCCGGAATACCCGTGAAATCGGTGGCGCTGCTTGGGGGCCGCTCCATGATGCAGGTGGTGGTACGAGAAGATTCTGGGATCAAGGCGCCGAAAGACCTGAAGGGCAAAACCATCACGGCGATGAGTTATTCGGATGCCAACTTCTATGCCTTGCTCGGTGTGCTCGCGAGCGCCGGGCTGACCAAGAACGACGTCGACGCGCAGGCAGTTGGCCCGGCCGGCGTCTGGCAGCTATTTGCCGCCGGCAAGTCCGATGCGATGACCGGCGTACCCGAGTGGATCGCGGAAGCAAAAGCAACCGGAATCAAGCTGCGCATCATGCCCGCCTACGATTATTTTGGCAGCATGGCACAAGCTATTCTTGCCTCCGACGAAACCATCCAGAAGCGGCCCGAACTGGTGCGCAAGGTTGTCAAGGCCACCTTGCAGGGCTTGCGCGACGTGATGACCGACCCGAAGTCGGCAGCACGCGACTATGTGGCGGCAATGCCGTTGTATGCCGGCCGTGAAGCTTTCGTGGAAGAGGTTTTCGCCCTGTATAACCAGTATGTTTATCCGGACCAGAAAGTCATGGGCATGATGGACCAGGCGCGCCTGACCGCGCTGCAAAATTTCTATGTGAAGGAAGGCATCGTGCGCACTGCTACGCCTGTTGCCGACCTCTACACGAACCAGTTTGTGCAGTAAGTGACCCACAAGACGGTTACCGGACGGGCGCGTGGCGCAGGTTAAGAAAACGGCGGTACAGGAGGCTATCAAGGCAGCCGCGTTCGCGCTGTTTGCGCAGCAGGGATATGGTGCCACCAGCATGCCGCAGATTGCCCGGGCCGCTGGCATTTCCACCGCCAACGTCTATGTTTACTTTGGCTCCAAGCTGGCGGTGTTGTATGCCATTTACGACCCATGGATACGCGTCCGGCTCGAAACCCTGCGTGCCGAACTGCAAACAATCAGCAGCCCGGCCGTGCGCTTGCGCACACTGTTTCGCACCTACTGGCGCGACATCCCGGCCGAAAACGGCGGTTTCGCCAACAACATCATGCAGGCCATATCGACCGCTGAGCAAGATGACCTGTACCGGCCGATCCTGCTCAAGTGGATGGAGGCACAGCTCCGCGAGATGGTGCTGGAAGCCTTGCCTAAAGAACGCCGGCATCTGGTGCGGAAAGCATTTTTTGCGCACCTGATGGTGATGGCTTTCAACGGCTTTGCCATGCATCACCATATCAATCCCGATCGGCCCTGCGACGACGAAACCATCGATTTTTTTTGCGGATTGTTGCTCGGCGCAGGTTATACGCCTGCCAGACCTCTGCCCGGGTAATAGATGTGCTGTGGTTCGGCTATTGCAAGGTTGCCGGCAGGTCGCACTTCGTCGTGTGATGTTTATCTTGCCGCTTTTTTTTAGGGAGTCAGACATGAAACTTTTACAAGCTGCTGCAGGTGGGCTGTTGCTTTTGTTGGGCTGGGTGGGCGGTGCGAACGCTCAAGCGCCGGCCTATCCATCAAAGCCAATAAAGATCGTCGTGCCTTACGGCGCGGGCGGGGGCATTGACGTGATCTCGCGGCAGGTAGGTGAGCGGCTGTCGCAACGCCTGGGCCAGCCGGTGCTGATCGAAAACCGACCCGGCGGCGGCACCCTTATTGGCGCAGAGCAGGTCGCCAAATCGGCGCCGGACGGCTACACCCTGATGGTGACGACGGATGCGACCATAACCATCAACCCGCATCTTTACGCAAAGCTGCCCTATGACCCTGTCAAGGATTTCGTACCGATCACGCAGTTGGTGTTTCTCAATCAGTTGCTGCTGCAAAACCCGGCAGTACCCGCCAACAACCTGAAGGAACTGATTGCCTATGCCAAGGCCAATCCGGGCAAACTCAATTACGGGTCCTACGGCAGTGGAAGCCAGCCGCACCTCGCCATGGAAATCCTCAAACGCCAGGCCGGGCTGTACATCGTGCATGTACCCTACCGGGGATTGACCCAGACCGTACCTGCCACGATCGCCGGCGACGTGCAACTCACATTTTCAGGGGCTGCTTCGTCACAGGCTTTCATCAAGTCGGGACGCCTGAAAGCGCTTGCCGTCGGCGGCAAGACACGGCTGGCGCTGCTGCCTGACGTGCCGACGTTTGCCGAGTCAGGCTTTCCGGACGTTCCCGCCAATGCCTGGTTCGGGTTGTTTGCCCCGGCAGCAACGCCGCGGGACATCGTGACGAAGTTGCATGCCGAAGTGGTCCGCATTCTGCGCGATCCGGAGTTCGTGCAGAAGGAACTGACCGCCAAGGGCTATGAGTTGATCGCCAGCACGCCGGAAGAATTCACCGCTTTCCTGGCTGCCGACAGCGCACGCAATGCACGCGCCGTCAAAATCTCGGGCGCCAAGGCGGAGTAGGCCGTGACAATGCAGGCTGCCGTATGGCGCAATTACAGCCAGCCTGAGCTTGATCGCCAATACAACAGCCGTGCCACGGTACCGGACATCGGCGTGTACCTGCGCGACTATGCGACGCGCACGTTCCAGGCCAAAACGCAGCTTGTCTGCCACGAAAACCTGCCCTATGGCGCCGGCCCCGACGAGATCCTCGATATCTATCCAACGTGGCAAGCTGCCGCACCGGTCATGGTTTTTTTGCATGGTGGTGATTGGCGCGCGCTCTCGAAGGACGACAGCGGCTTCGCAGCGCCGGCATTTGTCGAATCGGGTGCCGTCTTCGTTGCGCCGGATTTCACGCTGGTGCCGCAAGCGACGCTGCCACAAATGGGCACGCAGGTGCGTCGGGCATTGCTTTGGCTGGCAAAAAATGTCACGGCTTATGGCGGCGATCCGCATCGCATCCATATCGCCGGGCACTCCTCGGGCGCAAACCTCGTCGGCCAGTGCCTGATGACGGATTGGAAAGAAGAGTTTGGCGCTGCAGCGGACCTGATCAAAAGCGCCTTGATGATCAGCGGGCTGGGTGACCTGGAGCCGGTACGCCTCTCCTTTCGCAACCAGAACCTCAAGCTGTCACCGGCAGTGGCGGCACAGGTTTCCCTGTTGAAGCGGTCACCGGCAACGCAATGCCCTCTGCTGCTGGCCGTCGGAGAGCGGGAAACCGATGACTACCGGCTGCAGAGCCGGGAACTCAGGAGCTATTGGCAGGCCCACGGCAACATCGCGGAATTGATGGAACTTCGAGGAAGGCATCATTTTGACGCGGTGATTGAAT
>Ga0105046_10020418_pt1 | contig 10023 bp, 8 predicted proteins | sample MAT03_FD_78385 | JGI IMG/M metagenome (GOLD analysis project Ga0105046, IMG submission 78385) | Freshwater microbial communities from Lake Fryxell liftoff mats and glacier meltwater in Antarctica - MAT-03 (megahit assembly) | ecosystem: Environmental > Aquatic > Freshwater > Ice > Liftoff... | reverse complement strand
TGACCAAGGCAATCTCGGCGCCTTCTGTCACATCGTGCAGGGCACCCAGGCGGGCTCCAGCAGCAGCATCCTCTTCCAGGGCAAGATGCAGCCCAACTTTGACGTCAAGACGGGCAAAACTCCTGATGGGGTCTTCGTCGAATGCCGTGTTCCCCAAGTCCTTCTCTCTCCTCTCAAGATCACCCTTGGCTCACGCCTGGGCTTGAATATCTCGATCCCGACCAAAGCCGGACTCAAGACGCTCGCCCCCATCCCCGAATACAACACTCCGGCCAACCTCGGAGAGCTCAACCTCGCCATGGCTATTTATGGCAGTGATCCAAAATCGGAATGACCGTCCGTCAAATTTGCACGGACAACAGCAATTAATGACAACGGAATAGCCTGCAGATGCAACGCTCATTCCAATTACTAAGAAGAGCTCTGGCTCTGGTACTGGTAAATATTTCGTTCGCACAGGCCGCCGCTCCTTTACAGGTGCAGTTACCTGCAATCTTCAGTGACAACATGGTCTTGCAAAGGAGTGTGCCTGTGCCGGTTTGGGGGCAGGCAGTACCAGGCGAGAGCGTTTCGGTCAAATTCAAAGCTCAGGAGAAGTCCGGTGTTGCCGATGCCACGGGCCACTGGAAGCTTTACCTCGACCCCCTAACGGTCTCAAAAGAACCCTCATCGCTGTTCGTCACCGCGAACTCGGGCCAGAGGGAATTCAGTAACGTCCTCGTTGGAGAGGTCTGGCTGTGTTCAGGACAGTCAAACATGCAGGCCACACCAAAGAGTTTGGATATTTCCGATAGGGTTCAGAATGCCGACAACCCGGAAATCCGGCTGTTTACCGCCCCGCGAAACACAGAGGGTAGTTGGACTCCGTGTACCACGGACTCCGCACGAACTTTTTCCGCAGCGGGTTATTATTTCGCTGTAACCCTTTGGAAGCATCTCCAAGTTCCGGTGGGTATTATAAATGCGTCGGAGGGCAGTTCATCGATCGAAACGTGGATGCCTCCGGAGAGCATCCTGGCGAATGATTTCCTGGTGGATCAGAACGGATCCTCACTTGTGGACGAAATGAGCAGCTTCGAAGAGTTCTATGCCAAATATGAGGCACTGCCTGCCGAGGAGAAAAATCGCATTTTTCTCAAGCACTGCACGGGAAACTACGTATTTGCACGGTCCTTTCTGAATCCCGATGAATCACTAAAACCGGATGTTGAAGCGGGTGTCCTCTTTCACATGACAGTCATCAAGCCGGCTTTCTATTTCAAAAAATTCATCGCCCCGATACTGCCTTATGCGATCAAAGGAGTTCTCTGGTATCAGGGAGAAACCAACGCTTTGACAACCGGTGACTCACAATATGCCGAAAAACAAAAGATTCTGATCGAAGGCTGGCGCAAACTATGGAAACAAGGGGGGTTTCCCTTTTACATCGTGCAAATCCCGCCATGTGCATCCTATGAGTTGTTGCCGGATTTTTGGCTTCAACAGTACAAGGCGGTGCAGATAACTTCAAATACAGCCCTGATATCGACAGTCGATATTGGAGATATCAACAGCTCTCATCCCCAAAACAAATGGGATATCGGATTGCGTTTAGCTCTTTTAGCGCTGAATCAAGCTTATTCGAAAGAGGAATTTAATGCCTCTGGTCCGAGTTATAAATCCTTTCAAGTAAGAGGGACTACCGTCGAAGTCATGTTCGACAACCCTGGGAAAGGCTTGATGACAAAGGACGGAAAATCACCGGATTGGTTTGAAGTCGCGGGACCGGATAAGAAATTCCGAAAAGTGCCCGCCAACATTGTGGGAGATAAGATCGTAATCACTTCTCCAGTGACAAAAACGGAGTATGTCCGATTCGCCTGGAGCCATCTTGCCACTCCAACTCTTGTCAACGAGGAAGGTCTCCCCTTATCTCCATTCAATACGGCAGAGGATTTTTTTAACCAATCCGGAGTGCACTAATCATGAAAAAAGTCTTAGGAAAGAAAATGCCAACCAAGATAAACCGGGGTTTGTTGCGGAAAGGCACAGGAAACCCGACAGTCGTTTTTCCTGAAAAGGGCAGGGTGGTCCTTGAGGATCGTCCCGTCCCGGTCGCGGGCGAGGGTCAGGTTTTGATCCAATCCGACCGAACCTTGATAAGCACAGGCACCGAATTGACCATGATGACGGGGGACTTTCCTGCGGGATCCTTCTGGGACAATTACACGCGGTATCCCGTTCTGCCTGGCTATTGCAACATTGGAACAGTCGTCGGCCTTGGTAAAAACGTGGACAAAAAGTGGCTCGGACAACGCGTAGGCAGCTGGGGTGGACACTCTCGTTTTGCTGTCGTTCCTGCGACCGAATGTCGGCCTGTGCTCCACGATACTCCAAGCGAACAGGCCGCATTTTTTACACTCGGCGAGATCGTCATGCATGGTGTCCGCCGCTCAGGAGTCCGCTGGGGAGAATCCGCCGTTGTCCACGGACTCGGCCTGATCGGACAGCTCACGGTTCAGTTCTGTCGAATCGCCGGCGCGCGTCCGGTGATAGGCGTGGATATCTCACCGAGCCGAATTGGATACCTTCCCGAATGCCGGTCAGTGATCTCCATAAATCCGAAAACCGAAAATCTCGTTGAGAAAGTTGAACAGCTGACGCGACAGCGCAAGGCTGATGTCGTTTTTGAAGTTACAGGAAATCCGGACCTGATACCCAAGCAATTCGAAGTTCTGCGGGATCAGGGCCGCTTTGTCGTTCTTAGTAGCCCAAGAGGAAAGACGTCCTTCGATTTCCATGATCTTTGTTGTGCACCTAGCTACACGATTATCGGGAGCCACAACTTCTCGCATCCAAAGTTTGCGACTCCCGACAATCCATGGACACTCCTTCGGGATGGAGAGCTCTTTTTCGACTATTTGGCGGAAGGTGCGCTTGAGATTGACCGCCTGATTTCTCACCGAGCCAGCTACACGAAAGCCTGTACGCTTTATAAGACACTCCTCCGGGATCGCTCGACGGCCATGGGGGTGATATTGGATTGGACCGCGTGATGGCGATTCAAACATGGACTCAAAGGGGATTCGGAAGATTCAATCGAAAGTTTCTAGCAGGATGACCAGACTCGCCATCGTCGGATTCAGCTTTATGGGAACCACCCATGCACAAGCCTATCAGGCTTTATCGCGCGTGGAACTGGTGGCAGTAGTTGCGAGAGACATCGGTCGAGCAACCCATAATCTAGAACAATTGAACCTGAAGAAGCCGGTCTATTCGTCACTGGCTGAACTATTTGCCTCTGAAGAAATCGCTGTCGTCGACATCTGCACCCCGACCGATCTGCACACCGCATTCACTCTTGAGGCAATCGCGGCTGGTAAGCATGTTTTTTGCGAGAAACCCCTCGCCCTTGATCTCAGCGACGCGGAAAATATCTGTGCGGCTGTCGAAAGCAGCGGCGTCTTTGCTCAGATCGGACACTGTATTCGATTCTGGCCGGAATACCAGGTATTGGCAAAGCTGGTTCAGGAGCGTTCTGTTGGACGACTCCTCAGTCTCAATCTTGAACGCAGAGGAGCTCGCCCGTCTGGAGTGTCGAACTGGCTGAACGATCCCGCCCGGTCGGGAGGTGCCGCTCTGGATCTGCACATACACGACACTGACTTCGTTCTGAGTCTTTTCGGGATGCCGGAAGCCGTTACTTCCACAGGCACGAAAGACGAATACGGGTGGAGTCAGATTCGAACGATCTATCACTACAAGGATAAGTCTGTCACCGCTGACGGAGGCTGGAATTCGCCCCGAAAATGGGACTTCAAGATGGCTTTTCAGGCCGTTTTCGAGAAAGCCATCCTTGAGTATGACTGTCGCCAAAGCCCTACTCTTCTCATCACCAGTGAAGGAAAACCGACCATGCCCTATCCATTGGAGGTTCCATTCATCGGGAATTCCGGATCCGGCTTGGGGAATATTTCTTCACTGGGTGGCTACTACAACGAATTGGCGTACTTCATCGATTGCATCGACAATGCCCGCCAGCCTGAAATTGCCACACCCGCACAAGCTCGGGACGCCGTGAAGCTGGTCTGGTCGGAAATAGCATCCGCGGCAAATGGTCGCACCTTCCCATTGGCAAATATCTGAGCACATTTACGCGCCTTCGTTTCAACTCCGTAATCATCAATCTCACATTACCTAAGTCATGAAAAATCCCATCCAAAATCGCTACTCAGTCATCCTCGGAAACCTCGGAAACACCTGTGATCGATTCCTGCCCACCGGATACAAGGATGCGCGTCCGAAGTGTGAGATGCTGCACGACGCGGCAGCGATCCCTGGGATCGAAGGGGTCGAACTCGTGGGCACTTGGGATATCAAGGAAGACAACATGGCTGAAGTCAAGGAGTGGCTCTCCGGTGAGAAGCTTTCTTGTGTATCGATTATTCCCGACCTGTTTTCACAGAAACGCTGGGGTCTCGGTAGTTTTAGCGCGAAGGATTCCGCGATCCGCCAACAAGCCTTGGACGAGACGCGATCCGCCGCCCGCATCGCGCAATATCTAGGCTGCCCCCTTGTCAATCTCTGGCTGGGTCAGGATGGCTTTGACTATCCGCTAACGGCGGACTACCGAAAACAGAGGACCGACTTGATGGAGGGCATTCGACTTGTGGCCACGGAATTTGCCGACATTCGATTTGCGCTGGAGTACAAACCGAAAGAGCCCCGGACGCATTCCTTCCAAGCCCGCGCCGCCGATACACTTCTCATGGCACTGGAAACCGGGTGCGACAATGTCGGCGTCTGTATCGATGTCGGCCACGCATTCATGGGGGGGGAGAACGTCGCTGAATCCGCCGTATTGCTCCAACACCATGGCGAAAAGCTTTTTCACATGCATTTCAACGACAACTACCGCAGTTGGGACGACGACATGATTGTTGGTTCACTGCATGTCGTGGAATACTTCGAGCTTCTTTTCTGGCTCCAGGAGACGGGATACGCAGGTTGGTATTCGATGGATCAATATCCCTACCGCGAGGATGGCGTCGCGGCCGTTTGCGAAAGCGTGGCCTTTCTGCGCTCTGTCGAAAAGCTGCTGACTTCCGAGCGAATGGAGGAAATGCGGGGACTCATTGCCAGTGGCGACGCCACCGCATCGACCCGTTGGATGCGGAGGCTTCTTTTTGAAAAAGTCTCCAACTGAGAGTCATCCCATGAAGCGCTTTTTTGACCGTATTAACGAGAAGGCCTTGGATCCAAGACTGGCTCCCGTGCTTATCATTGCTCTCGGCGACAGCCTGTCTCAGGGCGTGATGGAGCAGCGGTTTTTGGATCCGGCGGCGGTTTTTCATCGTCATGTGCAGGGAATGCTTGAGGTTTTCTACCCGTGCACGACTTTCAGCACCATCAATGCTGGGGTTTCCGGTGATAATGTCCGTGGCGGAGGGGAGCGATTGGAGCGGGACGTCCTTTGCCACCATCCCGATCTGGTCATCATTGGCTACAGCTCGAATGACTCACTTAAAGGACGCGAGTGGCTACCTGAGTTTGCTTCCGGGCTCAGGGAGATCATTCGCAGGATCAGGGAGCGGACCGAAGCCGACATATTGCTGTTGACGCCGCCGTTTATGGCAACGACGACCAGTGCCCGGATTCATCCTGAACACCAGATCTACGTGGAGGAAATTATCGGAGCGCAAACGAGTGGATCTCTTTCCGCCTTTGCCGAGCGAGTCCGGGAAATCTCGTGCGACGAGAAAGTCCCGCTGGCCGATGTGAACAGGGAATGGGTTCGCTTAAGGGAAGCGGGCTTCGACACTGATGTCTGGATGGTCAACGGACTGAACCACCCGAATTCAGCTGGCCATCGTCTGGCTGCACTGACTATTTTCCATGCGCTACTTTCCCAGCGGCAAATGACGTAATTCAGTCAATAAAACCGAAATGTATCGGAGAAGAGTGTCGGCTAAACCAAGGGACCCTGTGATGAGATCTCCTCGTGCAGGATTGGCCACAAAACGCGACCACCATCAGTTCCTTTCCAATCCTCACTCACTGCTACATTGTTGAAAAGGATGACACTGGGATTTTGGAATAAAGTTCGGTCTATGACTCGTTGGAGTCCTGCCCTTGGCGCGCGTCATTATGCATCTGTCCGGAATAACGGGAAACATGCTGCCAAGCTCGCATCGTCAAACAAGCACGGCAGGCCGGGAAGCGGATTTACGCTCACCGAACTTTTGGTTGTCATTGCAATTATCGTCATCCTAGTTGCCCTCTTGTTTCCCTCCCTGAGTTCGCTTCGCGACAGGGGGCTTGCGGCAAAATGTGTGGGCAACCTCCGGGGGATAGGCTCCGCGATCCCCCTCAGTGCGGCAGATAACAATGGCAAGTGGCTCATCCTGAACTCACCCGATGGGAACGGCACTTGGGATAAAAAGTTGCGTGATGGTGGCTACATGGATTCCGACAAGGCTTCCTTCTGCCCAAGCTTCGCTCCCAAACAATACGGCCAGTACCAAACCTACGGAGTGACATGGCTTGGCGTTGCAAATGCGCCTGACAACCAACCAAGTATCATAAGCATTCGCCCCACCGGGCCTGGCACGCGCACTTTTTACGAGATCAACCTAATGGCCATAGAAAAACCCTCCAAATACCTGCTTTTAACAGACAGTTACACGACCCGTTTCAAAACTCAGTATCATATCGTGCAACAATCAGGGATGGATGAGATTCACCTCCGGCACAACAATCGGGCTAATGTCCTTTTTGCAGACGGTCATGTGGACGCTCTTGATGCAAAGGGACTCAAGGAGATCGGGTGGAAAATGGCCTTCGATAAAAAAGGTGTCATGACCAATTTCTGATACGAATCTTTGAAATCAACTCTCTCCGCGCCAACTTGTGCCGCCAAAAAACGAGCGATTCCCTCCCGGAGAAACTCCACGCGATGCTGAACCGGTTCGCAACCGACCACGCAGCGTTGCTCCGGGATTCCCCGCGCAAAACTGACAGGAATATGGGAGAAGGAATCGTCCGAGCGCTCTTCTTCTGCCTCGTCCATCCTGAGTTATGAGCGTGACTTCTGGAACAGGGCCGGTCCCCTTGGTGCACGAAGACAAATTCCGCTGCGGGACGCTACTCTACACACGGATGGGACTGTTCACCCTATTCGCATGGTTGTTATGGGGCGATTTTTGTTTCTATCTGATGGAAACAGTCTGGCCGAATGTGCTCCCATTATTATTGAAGGCGGAGGGGGCGCCAAATTTTGTCCTGGCACTCGTCATCACTTCGATTCCGAGCGCGATGAATTTTGTGCTCAATCCCATCATCAGTACGATCAGTGACCGCTATCGAAGCCCGCGGGGGCGGCGTATTCCTTTCCTTCTTTTGGCGACCCCTTTCGTAACCCTCTTCCTAATTTTGTTGGGAATCTCACGGCAACTCGGAAACTGGATTCACCAGCTTCTCTCCGGGCCTTTTCCCGAGTTAGCATCCGGAGCAGTTACAGTAAGCCTTATCTCCCTATTGCTCATATGTTTTCGATTCTTCGAGCTCTTCATTAACACGGTTTTTTGGTACCTTTTCAACGATGTTGTTCCAGTCGCCTTTATGGGACGCTTTCTAGGGTTGTTTAGAGTAGTCGGGGCAGGCGCGGGAGCACTTTTTTATTTTTTCCTGTTCCGCTATGCGGAGTCCCACACAGCGGTTCTATTCTTCGGAGTTGCCATTCTCTATGGCTCAGCCTTTATGATGATGTCGTGGAAGGTCAAGGAAGGGACCTATCCGCCACCAGACCCGATTTCCAAAGGAAAATCCCTAGCACTTTCGTATATCATAGCCTTCTTCCGCGAGAGTTTCAGCCACCGAATCTTTCGCTTGACTTATGGCTATACAACCCTTTTTTACGCGGCTGGCACCATACAAATTTTCATGGTTTTTATGGCTTTTTCTATCGGGCTAACGATAGAAGATATAGGAAAAGTTGCGGGCATTGCTGCACTGGGGAGTGCCGTCTTAACCTATCCGTTTGGAGCCCTTGTGGACCGCTTTCATCCGCTACGAATCATACTCCTGGCCCAAGCAGGATTTTGTCTCGTGGCAATTTGCCAGTTGATCTTCCTCTTTGTGGAGTTTTCGAAACCAACGGCATTCTGGGTTTATGCCGGACTGGCGGCGATCGCGCTCCCCTTTGCTGTCGCAAATGCCGCAGCGGGCTTGCCACTGGCGATGCGACTCTTCCCCCATGACCGATTCGGTCAATTTTGCGCGGCGAATGCCATGTGCGGAGCCGTTGGAGTCGCGGTCGGGGGTCTCCTGGCCGGGGGATTTCTCGACCTAATGAAAGTATTTTTCGAGACTAACAATTATTACTATCGCTTTGCGCCACTCTGGAGCCTTGTCTTCATCGCTTCCAGCGGTTATGTCACAGTTTTAGTTTTTCGGGAGTGGAAGAGCCTGGGAGGCGACGAGAGGTACACTCCTCCGTCGGTGAATCCTGCCCTCGGCAATCAGTCCGTATGAGTTGGCGTATCCCAATAACCGGACAACTCCTGGAGGTCCAGGAAAGTCACGGAGGTGGATTGAGGTGGCGTTCGCAACGGAAAGATCGCACATTTTCAAACTGTGACTGAGCCACATTTATCACTGAATCATCAATGAATCAAAAACATATTAGCTCAACGACCAAGCTGCGCGTATTGGTTTAGACATTTACCATGGCCATAAAGAGACAGCGTGCGAAGCAGCCCTCAAATAATCAAATTTTCCAAGTCTGACGGTGCGTCGATTTAGGAGGATGAAGAGCTATGGTCAATTTTGATTTTTCGAGCAATATCGAAAAGGAGTCTATGCAATGAACTTATCTGATTTCCACGGGAAGACGATCTGGCTTTTTGGGGGGGCTGGCTATCTCGGCGCCTCGATTATGAGAGGGCTGGACGAGGCGGGCGCCCGCGTAATTTGCGTGGACCTTCCCGGACGTGCGGCAGAAATGATGAAGAAACTCGGCCTCCAGAACACCCTGGCCGAGGAGTGCGACATTCTACGAACCGAGGCGATCTCACCGTTTTGCAAAGAACTCACGGGCAAATACGGCGTCCCAGCCGGAGCGGTGTTGCTGGCGGCCACCTGGTCCACCGGGAAATCCGTCGAAAAAATCGGGCCGGAGGATTTCGATCGCACATTTCGCGGAAGTGTGACCGCCAATTTTCTTCTCGCCAGGGAAGCGGCCGAAGCCATGGCCACGGCAGGCTCGGGCTCGGTAGTTCTGTTCTCGAGCATGTATGGCCTGGTGGCACCCGACGCACGGGTTTATAATACGGAAAACGCTGAACCGCTCTCCCCAAACCCCATCGATTACGGGGCGGCCAAAGCTTCCATTGTGCAAATGACCAAATACCTAGCCATGCACTACGGGCCTCGCGGGATTCGAGTCAATTGCATTGCTCCCGGACCTTTTCCCAGCTTGACAGTCCAAAAGGAACATCCTGACTTTGTACGTAACCTCCAAGAGAAAACAATGCTGAGGCGAGTGGGCGGTGCCGGGGAAATCACTGGCCCCACGCTCTTCCTCTTGAGTTCGGGAGCTTCTTTCGTCACAGGCCATTGTCTTGTAGTCGACGGAGGCTGGACCGCATGGTGACCCCGTAGGCAGAAGCGGCGCGATTTCGCCAGCACAATTATTCTCTCCAACATGAAGATCCGGATGGGGTGATCAAATTTTCAACCACTTAAAAATGGAGCCTAGCGGGATCGAACCGCTGACCTCCTCAATGCCATTGAGGCGCTCTACCAACTGAGCTAAGACCCCGTGAGAGGGAGGGGCATTATTGCCTCCGCGCAAAAATAATCAAGCGCCAAGCGAGAGAATCCTCAGCGACGAATAAACGACGAAGCGGACGTGGTTTTTTGCCTTGCGAGGTGATGGAGGCTTCCCGATCCGCCGACTGTCTGATAGTTCTGTGGAAATGAACGCTGGTAAAGACGGACAGGATCAGGCCGGAGCCGACGGGAAACGGAAAGCGGGGGATGTGG
>Ga0105046_10020415_pt1 | contig 10024 bp, 6 predicted proteins | sample MAT03_FD_78385 | JGI IMG/M metagenome (GOLD analysis project Ga0105046, IMG submission 78385) | Freshwater microbial communities from Lake Fryxell liftoff mats and glacier meltwater in Antarctica - MAT-03 (megahit assembly) | ecosystem: Environmental > Aquatic > Freshwater > Ice > Liftoff... | reverse complement strand
TTGCCCAACACATCCACGAGTTGTGGTTCACTGCTGTCGGCCGTTTTGGATTTGAGTTGAAAAACTTCAGCCAGTCCGTGGTTGCGGAGGGTTTTGTTGAGTACCGCGCGGTTGGCGGTTGGGGCGTCAATAAATGTTTCGGGCAGTGGCGCTTTAAAATTGGTGTCGAGCATCAGCACCCGCTTGTTGTTGAATGCCAGCGAATGGGCAAGGGAGAGCATAAACAGCGTTTTCCCTTCCTTGTCCTTAGTGCTGACGATCAAAAAGGTGTTTTTACCGGAATGCAGCACCTGTCCCCGGATCTTGCGCAGACTTTCCCGAAATGGTGTGTAGGCTTTCAGGTCGCCGGTGGCTGAAAATATTGCCTCAGGGTTAAATCCTTTTACCGCCACAGCAGGCACGGTGCCGAGCAAAGGCAGTCCTTCCGTGTACTTTTTAAATAAATCAGGCGATTGCAAACTTCCATCCATATAAGCCAGGATAAACAAACCAATCAAGCTCATGGTGCCGATGACGATGGCGGCGAAAATGCTCAGTAACACCTGCCGATTGGGTTCTGGCCATTCAGGCAACTGCGCATTTTGCACGATGGACAAGGGGTTTTCGGCGTTTTCGAGGGCCAATTTGGCCGTTATGAGTTCGTCGTCCACTTTTTCATACTCATAGGTGGCACGCGTGAGAGCCTCTTGCATCCTGGTCGATACCTCGTCATTCACCACCATGCCGCCCAGCTTGTTTTTTAAGGTATAGATTTCGTTGTTGAGCCTCGAATAATTTTCCTCTGCGTCTATGCGATCCAGATCAACGGATACCCGCTCTTTGTACAGGTCTTCTTTCGTTTTTTTGCCTTCCTCATTGCGGGCCTTGCCTTGGCTGCGGGCACTGGTGCGCAAGCTTTCCTCCAGGTCGGCATTGGCCGCGTTCAATTCAGATTCGATGTCGGGGTTTTTGCCGCCAGCTTCCATGCTTTTGCGCCGAAGTTCGCGCACCTTTTCCATTTGGTCGACGGTGTTGCTGCGTTCCAGCATCCTGTTTTTAACTTCCTTTGCATCGCGGGATTCATGATCCGTTTCGTATTTTTTGATTCGGTCCACAGATTCTGCTGACGACGCTTTTTTTGACTGAGCACGTTGGCGATCCAGTTCCAGTTTGGTAATCTGGCTCACCAATTCTTCGCTTTGCCTGCCCAATACAGGAAGGCCCTTTTGCCGGAGGTATTCAAAACGCAGGTCATAAATAGAATCGACCACCATTTTTTTCTCCGCAGACAACTTTTGGTAGGAGTCAACATTTTTGCGTTTCTCCTTTACGGAAAGGTTGAAGTAATAATTCAACAGCCTGTTGGAATAAATGGTCGCCATGTATTTAGACAGTTCCGGCGATTCGGTCACCAACAGAATATCCAGGTAATCTGTCGATGTTTTGCGCTTTACCGACAAGCTGCGGCCGATGGCATCGTGGTCATAGGCGTAGGCTCGGGAAATCTTATCGAGTGTAAAATCAAATTGTTGGCTAAAAGCAGGATCCGCCAGGCTATCGAGTTGGATTTGTTGGAGATCAGCGAAAAGTTGCTTTTTGTCTTCGTCCGAAAAATTGGAAAGACTGCGATTGGCTTGCCGAAATGGCTTTTCTGCGCTGTTGCCCCCTTCTGCCGCCAAGTCGTGTTGGAGCATTTCGATGGTAAGCAGTTTGAGGACGGCACGTGATTGGGTAAATTCAATAAGGTTCAAAAAGGCGTTTTCCACCTGATATTGCTGCACAAAGGCATCCGAATTGTCGGAATTGATGCCCTTATAGTTTACAATGCCCGTTGAAATGACAACATTCGCTTTGTATTTTTCCGGCTTGCTGCCGATAAACAAGAATGTCGTTACAGCTGCTATCGCCATAGCAGTCAAGATCAGCCACTTGCGGCGGGCCAATATGCCAATGAGGTAAGCAATATCCATAATCAGTTTGGGTGGGCAAAATGCTGCATGTCGTAGCAGCAGTATTATTATTAAGGCAAAGGTAGTGCCAAAGGATTAAAAGCAGAAAAGGCTTTGGCATACGCGAACGTTTTCTGGTGTATGGATGTTATAGAAAAGTAAAAATTACCCCACAAATTAACCCGCCACCCTTGTTTCTTGTTATTTTGTAGAATAAATTAAACCGTAAAACAGAAAACACACATTCTTGCGTTACAAAAGACTATTTAGGTCACTCAAAGCAACAATAATTTAGGACATGCAGTATCTACCAACACGCCGCAACGGCAAATCTGACTTTGGCAAATCCTCATTCGATATGAAACTCAAACCGTCACTCTTGCTATTCTCCTTTCTTGGGGTGCTCGGCATTGCTTTATTTTTCAACCTCAATTCGCCATACAACGGTGATCCGAACCCGAAGAAAGAAGCAGCGCTCATGAAAGCCGTGCTACAACACTTCAATGGTGTCCACTTCCAGCCCAAGGCCATCGACGATACATTCTCTAAGGAACTCTTTAACCTTTACCTGAAAAACCTTGACAGCGGCAAGCGCTTCTTCACCCAGGGCGATGCGAATCAAATGATGCCTTTCGAAAAGCAGCTGGATGATGAAGCAAACGAGGGCACTTTCCAATTTTTTGACCTGACGGTTTCACTGTGGGAGCAATCGCTGACTAAAACCCAGCTTTGGTATCGTGAAATCCTCGCTGCGCCTTTTGATTTTTCAAAAAATGAGTCGCTGGAAGCCAGCGGTGAAAAGCTGGCTTGGGCAAAAGACGATGCTGAACTGCGCGGTCGCTGGGACAAATGGATGAAGTACGAGGTCTTGAACCGTGTCACGGACGAACTTGAGAAACAAGATAAACCCGACTTCAAAGGCGAGAAAAAAAACTTTGAAGCGCACGAAAAAGAACAGCGCGAAAAAGTTTTGGACACTTATGACAAGTGGTTCAAGCGTATGCAAAAGCTAGATCGGGCCAAGCGTATGGAAATATACTTCAATTCCCTGACCAATGTTTTTGACCCGCACTCCGGGTACTACTCCCCCAGCGACAAGGAGAATTTTGACATTCAAATGTCAGGCAAACTTGAAGGTATTGGCGCTCGCCTGCAAAGCGATGGCGAAAAAACGACTGTAACTGAAATCGTAGCAGGTGGCCCCGCTTGGAAAAACAATCAGTTAGAAGCCAAAGATGTCATAACAAAGGTAGCCCAAGGCGCCACCGATGCCGAATCCATCGATATTATGGGTTGGGATATTGACGACGTGGTGTCAAAAATTCGCGGCCCAAAAGACACAAAAGTGACCCTGACGGTTCAAAAGTCTGATGGATCGGTGAAAGTAATTACCATCACACGCGATGTGGTTATCATGGAAGAAGGCTTTGCCAAGTCCTTGATCCTCAATGCCTCCAGTCAGGAGCAGAACAAAATTGGCTACATTTTTCTGCCAAAATTCTATGCTGATTTCACCCCTTCCGGGGTTACGTCTTGCGCCACCGATGTTCAAAAAGAAGTAGCCAAACTCAAAGCAGAACGAGTAAAAGGTATCATCCTTGACTTGCGCGGCAATGGCGGCGGTTCACTCCGCGATGTGATTCAAATGAGCGGGCTTTTCATTGAAGAAGGCCCAATCGTACAAGTGAAAAGCCGCAGCAAAAAACCTGAAATCATGAGCGACAACGACCAACGCGTGCAATGGGGTGGCCCATTGGTTGTCATGGTCAACGCTTACAGCGCTTCTGCCTCTGAAATTTTAGCCGCAGCCATGCAGGACTATGGACGCGCCGTAATAGTAGGCTCCACAGGCACTTACGGCAAAGGTACCGTGCAGCGTTTCTACGACCTTGATAACGTGGTATCTGATGAATCCGTAAAACCGCTGGGCTCTATGAAATTGACCATGCAAAAGTTCTACCGCGTCACCGGTAAAACAACCCAATTGGACGGCGTAACACCAGACATCGTTTTGCCCGATTTTTCCAACCTTATTGATAATGGGGAGCGGGAAACCGATTATCCGCTGGCATCAACGACCATTGACCCCGTTCCTTTCAACCAGACAGCCTACCATATTTCTGATTTGGAACAACTGAAAAAGAACAGTACAGGGCGGGTAAAAGCCGATCCAACGTTCCAATTGGTCACTGAAAACGCCAATCGCTTGCGCAAATTAAAAGACCAAACCGTATACCCGCTCCAACTGGAAAAGTTTGAGCAGTGGAATAAAAATCTTGATAAAGAAGCCGATCAGTATGATAACATCTTCAAGCCGATCGATGGTTTCAACATTAAAAACCTCACGGCGGATATTACGCAAATTGAAAGCGATACCTCTCGCATCGCACGCAACGAAAGTTGGATGAAGGATCGCAAAAAAGATGTACAGCTTTTTGAAACCGTACAGATCATGCTGGATATGCTGCGCATGGATGCTTTAGTAGGGAAACATTAAGGGGCAAGTTTGCAAAAAGCAAATATGCAAGGGGCAAAAGGCAAATTGTGGGCAACGGGGTGGTTTGGTTTAGGATGTTTGCCTTGAGACCTTTTTAATTATATGATAACGGCAAGAGCCACCCCTTGTTTGGGATGGCTCTTGCTTTTTACGGAATAAGGCAAGCGTTGGCCTGCGAAGCATAAGGTAAAGGGCTGCATCGGCTTTAACTTATTCGTCGGACCACGAAAAGTGGTCAGACGAGGGCGATTTGGTCTGACCACTTTTCGTGGTCCGACCAATAAGTATAAACGACTTCCAAGGTTCACCCCAGTTTTTGCGCCAATAAAAATAAGGGATGCTTCTTTCTGCCAATGCCCATTCTTGCTACCGCTGAACCACAATTTTTCGCGTCACATTTTCAACCGTTAGCAGATAAACCCCTGTCGCCAAGCCGCCCGTTGGCAGTACATATTGCTTTACTGGAGCTTCCAGGTTGATCACTTTCAACTGCCTGCCGAGCAGGTCGCTTAATGCCAAATGGGAAAATGATTGGCCTTCACTTTTAACCACCACATTTGTTGTCGTTGGATTCGGGTACACGCGAAGGCTGTTGTCCGACAAATAGCTTTGGGTAGATACCATGGCATCACAAGTTGGGTCAGCATCCATAAAACAATTGTCATACAAACCTTGAATGGCATTGCCATTGCTGAATAGCTGTTGCACCATTTCAACGGGGGTTTTCCCAGGCTCATAAACATAATAGTAGGCAACAATAAGTTCATTCACCGAACTAGATTGCAGGGTAAAGGGACCATAGGAAGGAAGCCCCACCCGTTGTCCGGGTGCATTGCCAAGCGCTTGCTCTGAATTGCCGTTCGGATCACTTGGGTTGCCCGCATACATGACACCATTGTTCGGCGCAGGGCTTCCATCTGCAAATCGGCCAGATAATAGGTTGTAATATTCTGACGCTTGCAGGTTGTCTGCATTTTCAAGGGCCATGATATGGCGAAGTTGTACTTCATACCCTAAAGTATCCAATGGCCCGCGCAGCATATCAACGGCCATCACCGGAATATTTTGCCCAAATCCGCCTTCATCATTCAAGTCGCCATTGTAGGCATACATGATATTCTTATTAGGGATACTTCCCATAAAATCATCCCCCGGGTTGCCAATATCGAAATCAGCGAACAAGCCGAGATAGCATGAATTAATATCCGTATCAGTCCTGTTAATAATTTTGTACCGGACAATCAGGGCATTGTTGAGCGGTGATGAATTGTTGGATTTATAGGCCAAAATCTGGGCCTGAACCTCTAAAGCAATTGGACCAAAGCCTGAAGGGTGTGCCGTAAAGCTGTTATATACCAACCAGTTTTGTTCATCGGGATAGCGGTTCAGGAAACAGCCCCGCACTTCTATACTGGGATAGTCGCCATTATCGGGGTTATACAAGCCATCATCATCCCGATCAAAAAAACCGCCCACTGGCTGGTTGGTGAATGGCATATCTATTCCGTTGTTAAATTCCTTAAAATAGGGGTTCCCTCTGGCCGGAAAACGCAAAATGTTGGGGTTTGGGTTGTCCAAAACCCCATTATCACTCAAATCAGCTAAGTGCTGGTTGATGTCAGCACAGGTGACTTGCCAAACATTGTTTAACGCAGGGTCATAAACCCCTCCATCCTCTGTTAGCAGACCAGGGATACAATCAGTTTGATCGTTTGCAGTTACAATTCCCCGCAGGTTGCCCGAAGGATCAATGCCTGCAAACCAAAGCCCAGAACCCTTAAGCAAGGTTTTCTCTGCCAGTCCAGGCTGAATGGGGATAAATTGTCCTTGTTGTCCGTCGTTGAACAGGATTCCGTTGGATTGGATCAGCGCCTTTACGGCGTTTCTCTGGATGACCTTACTGACCGACTGGGCGCTTAGCACCACTGACAGGCAGACCATGATGCTCCAAAAAATTAGAAATCGTTTCATGATGATAGAATTTAGTAAATGTGAATGTTTGAGTTCGGAGAGATAATGGCAAAGCTATGGGCAGCTCAATTACAAGACAAGCCAAGTTTTATCATAAGTCAGGTTTCTAACAGGGCTGATTTTACCCTTTTTCGTATGCGTTAGCCCTTCGTTTTCAAAGGCTAGGAGCCCAATATTCCAGATGCCTATTTGGCGTGCCCAAATTTATCCACAAAAGTTATCCACATTGTTAAGAAGTAGATTGATTTTTTTCTATTATTGATAATCAACTCGTTATGATAGTTATCAACATTGTGTGGAAAAAACGTCTTGTCTAATCGCTAATTATACGTACTTTCGCTTTCGCTTCGCTGCTGATGTGGTGGGCAACTTTTATTCCGCCTTTCTGAGTACGTCCCTTCATTTCAAGATGACATTTTTAACTGGTATCCATTTACCAGTAAAGGGAGCGTCTGCTGTAGGAAATTCGCCAACAAACGCTAATTCCGTCACTTCTCCGGTTGTCAAGGAGGCTTAAAGCTTTCACTCAAATAGTCAACTTTTTTAAAAAATAATAGTCAATACCCTACCGATTCAATCAATTATGGCACAAAATGTAAACATAAAACCGGAACCCATCCTGGCAGAAAACCCTGACAGATTCGTCCTTTTTCCGATCAAATACGGCACCATCTGGGAATGGTACAAAAAATCGGTCGCCTCTTTCTGGACTGCAGAAGAGGTAGACCTCACCCAGGACATGAACGACTGGGAAAACAAGCTCACCGACAACGACCGCAAATTCATCAAACATGTCCTGGCTTTTTTCGCAGCCAGTGATGGCATCGTGAATGAGAACCTGGTGCTCAATTTCATGCGGGAAGTGCAAATACCCGAAGCACGTTGTTTCTACGGCTTCCAAGTCGCCATCGAGAACATCCATGCCGAGATGTATTCGCTGCTGATCGACACCTATATAAAGGATCCCAAGGAAAAAGACTTTTTGTTCAACGCCCTTCAAAACCTGGAGTGCGTTTCAAAAAAAGGCAACTGGGCACTGCGCTGGATCGACAATGCGCCATCTTTTGCACACCGGCTCATAGCCTTTGCAGCAGTAGAGGGTATTTTCTTCAGCGGCTCGTTTTGCTCCATTTACTGGCTCAAAAAACGCGGCCTCATGCCCGGCCTCACCTTCTCCAACGAGCTCATCAGCCGCGACGAAGGCATGCACTGCGATTTCGCTTGCCTGCTCTACTCCATGCTGGAAAACCCGCTCGACCCGAAAGAAGTAACTGCCATCATCACGGAAGCCGTCGAGTATGAAAAAGAATTTGTCACCGACGCCCTTCCCGTCAGCCTCATCGGCATGAACGCGGAGCTGATGAGCGAATACATCGAATTCGTGGCCGACCGCCTGCTGATGTCTCTTGGCTGTGAAAAAGCCTACGGCACCGCTAATCCATTCTCCTGGATGGACATGATTTCCATCCAAGGCAAAACCAATTTCTTTGAAAAGCGTGTGGGCGATTACCAAAAAGCGGGCGTTATGGCGAATAGGGAAGATCAGGTTTTCAGCACAGAAGCAGATTTTTAGAGTGATGAGTGATGAGTGATGAGTGATGAGTTATGAGTTATGAGTTATGAGCGATGAGTGACCAGATGAAGACCAAAAAATTGAATTCTGAACCTAAAAATTTAAATAATGGGAAAGTTTGTTATTTCTCTCCGTAAGAACGGAGAGTTCCAATTCAACCTGAACGCTGGAAATGGCCAGGTCATTTTGTCGAGCGAAGGCTATGCTGCAAAAGCATCCTGCCTCAATGGCATCGAGTCGGTACGCACCAATGCTGCGGTGGAAGGCCGCTTCGAAAGCAAAGATTCTACCAATGGCAAGTTCTACTTCAACTTGAAAGCCAGCAATGGTCAGGTTGTTGGCAGCAGCCAGATGTACGAAAATGCAGCATCGCGTGATAACGGTATAGAGTCGGTGAAGAGCAATGCACCGGATGCAACGGTGGAAGACGAGTCGGCGGCGTAATTGCCCGCAGGCTTTGGCACAGCCCTGCTGTTTAGGTCGGGCTGTGCCATTTCCTCAAACAATACAATGGATCTTTGAAATCGCAGTAAGTGCCATAGGCCCATCCTCGGATTGATGAAGTCAAGGATCAATCTGTTGTAGCCAACAAATTGATCCACGGTGAAAATGCTCTCCATTAGAACACTTTGATTTGTGTGAGGGGTAGAGATTTAGTACAAAGGCAGGACAATTTGGGGAATAAAAAAGCCCCGTAACTTTCGCTACGAGGCATTTCCTTCATTCAGTTACGTTACCGTGGTTGCCCAGAGAGTAAGAGGCTTAACTGAATATCATGGTACAAAGATAGGGAATTCCCTGTCATAAGCGCAAACTACAGAGAAAGAAAGTGTGAACGATGCAAAAAAAGAAAGTTAACCAATAGACCATGAAAGTAAACCTAATCCAAAAACTAATTTCTGCCACGCGCTTCGAACGATATTTAATTGCTGCCGGAAATAAAGGACAAAGAGCCATCCGGCTTTATAAGGCGAATTTACGGATTGCCAAGGCGTTTCACCCAGTACTTGGGTTATTTGAAATCATCTTGCGCAACTGCTTAAATGAAGAATTGAAGATTCATTTTAAAGATGCTGATTGGGCCATAAATAAAAAGCATTTGCTCACTACAGTAATGGTACAAGGAATCAGGGATGTGGAAAGAAGGCTTCAAAAAAAAGGAGGAGTAATAACAAATTCAAAAATTATTGCTGATCAAAATTTTGGTTTTTGGACACAACAATTGGAAAAACAAGTTTTCAAAATACTGGGAGGAAGTCCAATTCATGCGTTCAAGAATTTGCCCAAGAACATGAATAGAGCCGATATCAGTAGACGGCTTAATGACATCCGAGTTTTTCGAAACCGAATTAACCACAATGAACCAATCTGCTTTAAAGCAGATCAGATCGACTTTCTTGAAATGGAAAAAATATACGGGCTGATCCATGAAGTTTTTGATTGGCTAGACCCCGAAGCGAAAAAGTTAATCTTTGAAATTGACACTGTTAGAAAAGAAATTGAAAAAGCAAAACGAATTTAAAGTTGTACACAGCACAAATTCTAAAATGCTTCTGAATTGCATAAGCCATCCCAATAAAACCAAATAATTTTCCACAAATCGAAACAAAATAATAACAAACCATTTCACACTCTTACCACTATGATGCAAGTAATCAAACGTTCCGCTCGCAGAGCGGTACTTTTTATAAGCTGACAAACCTTACCAAACTTAAAAGAAAACACAAATGCTCAGACCATGAAAAAAGAAATCATTCAAAATCTTCACACCTCATTTGAGGATGTGGCGCACGAGCAAGATGGTGTTGAGTTTTGGCTTGCACGAGACTTGCAGGTTTTGCTTGGTTATGAGGATTGGCGCAATTTTACCAAGGTCATTGAAAAAGCGCAGGAAGCTGCAAAAAATGCTGGTGTAGCCGTCGAGGATCAATTTGTTGAGATCAACAAATTGATAACACACGGAAAAGGAGGGCAGAGAGCGATACCAGACTTTATGCTCACACGATACGCCTGCTACCTCATTGCTCAAAACGGTGACCCCTCAAAAGAACCTAT
>Ga0105046_10020413_pt1 | contig 10024 bp, 4 predicted proteins | sample MAT03_FD_78385 | JGI IMG/M metagenome (GOLD analysis project Ga0105046, IMG submission 78385) | Freshwater microbial communities from Lake Fryxell liftoff mats and glacier meltwater in Antarctica - MAT-03 (megahit assembly) | ecosystem: Environmental > Aquatic > Freshwater > Ice > Liftoff... | reverse complement strand
CCGGCCGGGATGCTGGCGCCCGAGGCGTTGATCCGCCCGCTGCCGGCTGTGCTGGGGCCGCAATTTGCGCTGCCGCTGGCAACGCATGTCCAAGTGCCTTCGGTCAAACCTGGGTCATTGGTGCTGGTACTGGGTCGTTTGGTGAAGAAATCACGCACTTTGACCGAGCTCGCGGCTGCACTTCCAAGGTTGCGCACGATGACGGTGTAGTTGAGCGTGCCGGGCGTCAGCGCGACGCTGGGCGCCACTATCGACACCGCGAGGTCGATGCCGCCAAGCTCGAACCCATTGGAAAAGACCAAATCGGCGCCTGCACTGGTGACCAGCGCAGGCACGCGGCATTTCAGGGTGGGTTCGGTTGCGCCCGCTTCCAGATTTAAACGGCGCTGGGTGACGTCGTAGGCTGCTGCGCTGATCCCAAGCAGATTGCCTTCAACCGGCAAATCGCCGTTGGGGTCGCGCGGCTGCAGGCGCAGCACGTTCTGGCTGTTTCCAAAATCAGCGCACAGAACCGGCTGCACAGTGCGCCACGCGATCAAACGCTGCGAGGCGTTCGCATAGCTGTAGGTGATCGGCCCAACGAGGTCAAAAGGGCCGCTGCCGCCGCGATTGCTGTTGACGCTGGCGGAAAGATTTTGCGCAGAAGCCGGGGCGCTGGCGCCCAATGCAATCGATGCGAGGCACAGGACAGTGGCGAGGTTTCGCATGGGATTTCTCATCTCTTGACAGGCGCGGGGGCCTTCACTCCATAAGTTTAACCGCTTAATTGTAGCGGCAGCCCCGCCTGATCGCCAAATCAATTACGCTCATTTGATCCCATTTTGAAGAAACGGCGAGCCGGATGCACGATACCTACGACTTTGGATCCATCGAAACTCAAGCCCAAGCGAAGTGGGCAGCCACGCGCGCGTTTGAGGCGGTGGAGGATCCATCCCGCGAAAAATTCTACTGCCTGGTGATGCTTCCGTACCCATCTGGCGCGCTGCACATGGGGCATGTGCGCAACTACACCATTGGCGATGTGATCAGCCGCTATCAGCGCATGCGCGGCAAAAACGTGATGCAGCCGATGGGCTGGGATGCCTTTGGTCTGCCGGCTGAAAATGCGGCGATTGAGCGCAATATTGCGCCGGCTGAGTGGACCTATCGCAACATCGAGGTGATGCGCGAGCAGCTGAAAAGCCTAGGCTTCGCCTACGATTGGTCGCGCGAACTGGCAACCTGTAAGCCCGACTACTATCGCTTTGAGCAGCTGTTGTTTGTGCGGCTGCTGAAAAAAGGGCTGGTTTATCGGAAAAACTCAGTGGTCAATTGGGACCCGATCGATCAAACCGTTTTGGCCAACGAACAGGTGATCGACGGCCGCGGCTGGCGTTCAGGCGCGCTGGTCGAGCGACGCGAGATTCCGCAGTGGTTTTTTCGGATCACCGAATACGCGGAAGAGCTGCTGAACGGCCTCGACACGCTGGATGGCTGGCCTGAGGCGGTCAAGACCATGCAGCGCAACTGGATCGGGCGCTCCCAAGGGCTTGAACTTAAGTTTGCGATTGCCGATTCCGATGAAGGCTTGACCGTGTTCACGACCCGCCCGGACACCATCATGGGCGTCACTTATCTGGCCGTCGCGGCCGAACATCCGCTTGCGCACGCGGCGGCTCAGCACGCGCCTGCGCTTGCTCGGTTCATTGAAGAATGCCGCCACGCGCAAGTGAACGAAGCCGCGATGGAAACCATGGAAAAACGCGGTATACCGAGCGGCATCTACGCCATCCATCCCATCAGCGGCGCCCGCGTGCCGGTGATGGTGGCCAACTTTGTGCTGATGGGCTACGGCACCGGCGCGGTGATGGCGGTGCCCGGGCATGACCAGCGCGATTGGGAGTTTGCACACAAGTACGCGCTCCCGATTGTGCAGGTGATCGCGCCGATCGATGGCGCGGCGGTTGATCTGGGTACAGCTGCATTCACTGACAAAGGCGTGTGCGTCAACTCAGGGGAATTCGACGGCTTGGGCTTTGCTGATGCGTTCAAAGCGGTTGCGGCCTGGTTTGAAACGCGCGCACTGGGCAGCGTCAAGACCAACTACCGCCTGCGCGACTGGGGCGTCAGCCGGCAGCGCTATTGGGGTTGTCCGATCCCGGTTGCGTACCGCGCCGACGGCAGCGCGATTCCCATTCCCGAAGACCAACTGCCGGTGGTGCTGCCCGAACAGGTGCGCTTTGCGGGGGTGTCCTCGCCGATCAAGAGCGACCCGAGCTTCTAGTGCTATACCGACCCGCAAAGCGCCGAAGCGCTGACCCGCGACACCGACACCTTTGATACCTTCATGGAATCGAGCTGGTACTACGCGCGCTACTGCTCCCCAGGCGCCCCAACGATGCTTGATGAGCGCGCCAACTACTGGCTGCCGATCGACCAGTACATCGGCGGCATTGAGCACGCGGTGATGCATTTGCTGTACTTCCGCTTCTTCCACAGGCTGCTGCGCGATGCCGGCATGGTTTCCACCGACGAGCCGGCGGTGAATTTGCTCTGCCAGGGCATGGTGGTGGCTGAGGTTTTCTACCGCGAGGCGGCGGACAAGAAAAAAACCTACTTCAACCCCGAACAAGTCGAAATCAGCTTCGACGAGCGCGGTAAGGTGCTCACTGCTGCGCTCAAAACCGACGGCGGGCCGGTGATCGTCGGCCGGGTCGAGAAGATGTCCAAGAGCAAGAACAACGGGGTCAATCCGAAAGCGCTGGTGGATCGCTTCGGCGCCGATACGGTGCGGCTGTTTTCGATGTTTGCGGCGCCGCCCGATCAGGAGCTGGAGTGGTCTGAGTCTGGCGTTGAGGGCGCTAACCGCTTTCTCAAGCGGCTGTGGCGCGGTGTGCATCTACACGTTAGCGCCTTGGCGCCCAGCACTGCTGCTGCCACTTCGCCCGCAGCGCGGCAGCTGCGCGCCAAACTGCACGAGACGATCAGCAAGGTCAACGATGACGTCGGCCGCCGCTACACCTTCAACACCGCGATCGCGGCGATCATGGAGTTGATCAACGCCATCTATAAGTTCGACGAGATCTCGAGCGCGGCCAGCAGCGTGCGTCAAGAAGCCTGGGAGGCGATCGTCAAGATGCTCCAGCCGATCACGCCGCACATCTGCGACGCGCTGTGGCAGGCGCTCGGACGCACAGAAACGCTGCTTGATCAGCCCTATCCCAAGCCCGATCCCGCTGCGCTGGTGCGCGATCAGATTCAGATCGTGGTGCAAGTTAACGGCAAACTGCGCGGACAGATCAGCGCGGCGCCTGGAACCGCGCGTGAGGTGCTGGAGGCGCTGGCGCAGGCCGATCCCAACGTCGCTCGCTTTCTAATCGGGCAGACCATCAAGAAAGTGATCGTGGTGCCCGACAAGCTCGTCAACGTGGTGGTTTAACGGATGATTTTTCGAATCATTGCGCTGTATACGCTTGCTCTTGGCTTGGCCTGCGCGGCGGAGGTGCAAACGGCCGACGCAAAAGTTGAGACCGAGTCGACGGGCCGAGAGCAGCCCGTGCGGCCCGCCCACCCGAACCGGATTGGTCTGGTGCTGGGTGGCGGCGGTGCGCGCGGGGCGGCGCACATTGGCGTGCTCAAGGTGCTTGAGCGTGAACGCATTCCGATTGCTTACATTGCCGGAACCTCAATGGGCGCGATCGTCGGCAGCATGTATGCCATGGGCTACTCGCCCGATGAGATGGAAGCCATCATCGGCGCGGTCGACTGGAAGGACATGCTAAGCGACGACCCCTCACGCATTGATCTGCCGCTGCGGCGCAAAGACGATACGCTGCGCTATCTGCTCGACTTCAAGCTAGGCATTCGCGATGGTCAGATCCAGCTGCCGCGCGGCGCGATCCAGGGGCAAAAGCTGCTCCTGCTGCTGCGCCGGCTCTCGCTGCCGGTCTGGCAAACTGAGAGCTTCAGCGATTTCCCCATTCCTTTTCGCTGCGTTGGCACCGATATCGCCAAGGGTGAACCCGTGGTTTTCGATTCGGGTGATATCGCGGTCGCGGTGCGCGCGAGCATGTCGGTGCCGGCGGCGTTCGCGCCCATTCGGGTCAACGGCCGACTGATGGTTGACGGTGGCATCGTCAACAACGTGCCCTACGATGTCGCGTTAGCAATGGGCGCTCGCGATGTGATTGCGGTAGACGTCGGATCTGAGCTTTTGTCCGACAAAGACCTCAATTCGCCGATTGCGATCACGCTCCAGATGATCAATGCGGTCACCCAAAAGCTAACCGATCAGATTCTTTCGCGCATGCAGCCCTCCGATGTGCTGATCAAGCCGGATTTAGGCGATATCTCAAGCGGAAGCTTTGATCGCTCCAAAGATGCCATTCCGCTCGGCGAAGCGGCTGCAGAAAAGATGGTCCAAAAGCTGCGCCGCTTCAGCGTCAGCGCGGCCGAGTACGCCGCCTGGCAGGACAGCATCCGCCGCAAAAACTTTGATCCGCCGCTGATTGCCTTTGTCGACACCATCAACAAGCGCTCGAAATCGGCGCGCTATGTCGACCGCTTGGTGCAGGATAACAAGGGCAAACTGCTTGATCTGGATGCGCTTGAAAGCAGCCTGGGCGAGGCCTATGGCGCGGGTCAATTTGAACGCATTTCCTGGCAGCTCAAGACCAACCCGCAGGGTCTGGTTGGGATTGAAGTGCTCCCGGTGGACAAGGGCTGGGGGCCGGGCTATCTGACCTTTGGCCTGGAAATTAGCGACGATTTCAATGGTCGCTCCGACTACCAACTTAATCTTGAGCACACTCAAACCGGGATGAATTCGGCCGGTCGGGAGTGGCGCAACCGGCTTGGCATTGGCCGCGTCACCACGCTGCAAAGCGAGCTTTATGAGCCCTTCGGTGAATCGGGCAGATTTTATTTACTGCCATTCATCGACTATCGCGCCCAGCAGCAATCCGTGCGCATTGATGGTGCGACGTTGGCCGAGTACAGGATCAGGCGCGCAAGGTTAGGTATTGATCTCGGCTTTGAGCCCGACCGCAACAGCCGCTGGTTCATCGGCTTTGCGCGCGGCAGCGATTCGGCCGAATTGCAGGTCGGCTCGCCCGCCCAGTTTTTGGATCTAGATGGCCAGGCCGGCACCATGCGTCTGGGCTACACAAACGACACGCTCGATCAGGCCAATTTTCCGAGCAGCGGGATGCGGGTTGATCTGCGCAGCGAGCTTTATCGCACCGGGTTTGGATCGGAATCCAACACCGAAGTGATCCGCGGCAACGCCGATTGGGCGTTTTCCCATGGGCGCCACCGACTGCTCCTGGGCATGCGCGGATCCACCTTTTATGGCGCCGCTGACTTTCGCGCGACCAGCGGTTTTCTCGGCGGTTTTTTGAATCTGTCCGGCTTCAGTGAGCGCGAACTGCTGAACTCGAATGCGCTGCTCGGGCGTGCGGTGTACTACCGGCGCATGACCGAAGACAACCGTCTTTTCAGTGTGCCCGCCTACATCGGCTTTAGCTTTGAATCAGGCGGAGTGTATGCCAGACGCCAGGACGTCAACGCGCAAAGCCTGATTTTCGGCGGCAGCGTGTTTGCCGGAATCGATACCTTTTTCGGCCCGATTTTTTTGGGCTACGGCCGCAACGATACGGGCTCGCAATCGTGGTACCTGACCTTCGGTTCCCTGCTGCGACCCAGCTTTTAAGAGAACTCCCCATGCCCAATCGTCTCGACTACCAGCCGCCTGATTTCACCATCGATCGGGTTGATCTCACCTTTGACATTCAGGCGCAAAGCGTTGCCGTGCGCTCGCTGCTGCAGGTGCGTCGGCTCAATCCGGAACCTAGCTTAAATCTGCGTCTGGACGGGATCGATTTGAGCCTAGACGGCATTGCGCTCAATGGGCGCGCACTGGATCCGGCGCACTGGCGTTTGGACGCCGAGTCTTTGACCCTGCTCGCGCCGCCGGAGCGTTTTCAGCTGGATCTGTTGAGCACTCTTCATCCAGCGCAGAATTTGTCCTGCGAGGGACTGTATGCCTCGGGCGCCTCGCTGCTCACCCAGTGCGAAGCCGAGGGTTTTCGCCGGATCACCTGGTTTCTTGATCGCCCCGACGTGCTTGCCCGCTTTACCACCACCATCTTGGCCGAGCGCGCGGCATATCCGGTGCTGCTGAGCAACGGCAACTTGCTGGAAGCGGGCCTGCTCGACGGCGACCGGCACATGGTCCGCTTCGAGGATCCACACCCCAAGCCCTGCTATTTGTTTGCGCTGGTTGCAGGCGATTTGGCCGCCTTCGAAGGCGAGTACACCACCCAAGAAGGCCGCTTCGTGCGCCTTCGCGTTTTTACAGCGCCTAACGAAACCGCGCGCGGCGCGCACGCCTTGGCGGCGCTCAAGTCCGCGATGCGCTGGGATGAAGAGCATTTCGGCCTGAGCTACGATTTAGACGAGTTCAACATCGTCGCCACGCATGACTTCAACATGGGCGCGATGGAAAACAAGGGTCTCAATATTTTCAACGCAAGCGTGGTGCTGGCCGACCAGGATATTGCGACCGACGACGATCTCGACGTGATCGAGGCGGTCGTCGCACACGAGTATTTCCACAACTGGACGGGCAACCGGGTCACCTGTCGCGACTGGTTCCAACTGACCCTCAAGGAAGGGCTGACGGTCTATCGCGATCAGGAATTCATGGCGAGCCATCCCGACGGGCGCGCGGGCGCCGAGCTCAGTCGGCTCGATCACGTAGAGCGTCTCACGCGCCTGCAGTTTGCCGAAGACGCGGGCGCGCTGAGCCACCCGATTCGGCCCGAGTCCTACAGCGAAATCAACAACTTTTATACCCTGACCATTTATGAAAAAGGCGCTGAAGTGGTGCGCCTGTACCAGACCCTGCTGGGTCGCGATGGATTCAGGCGCGGGATGGATTTGTATTTCCAGCGGCACGACGGCCAAGCGGTGACGTGTGACGATTTTCGCGCGGCCATGGCGGACGCCAACGGCGCTGATCTCGACACCATGGCGCGCTGGTACAGCCAGGCCGGCACGCCGCAGGTTGAGATCGAAATCGCGCGCACCGGCGCCGACCTCGCACTCAATCTCACCCAATATCCGCACGGCGAGCCGCTGCCAATTCCGCTGCGCTATCGGCTTCTTGGGCCCGATGGCCTGCCCTTGGGCGAACCCGCCATGGTGGTTTTAAATGAGCTGCATATGCGCGTTGATCTGGGGCAAGTGCCGGCAGGTGCGGTTGTCTCGATGCTGCGCGGATTCAGTGCACCGGTGCTGCTTAAGCTCAAGCGCAGCAGGTCCGACCTCATCATTTTGGCGCTGCACGATGACGACCCGTGGGCGCGCGCCGACGCCATCCGCACGCTTGAGAAAAACGCGCTCGGCGCGCATATGGATGGCCAGCTTGAACAAGCCGATGATTGGCTTGGCGCCGTGCTTGAAGTGCAGCGTCTGTTGCTCGCAAGCGACGCCCATCTTGGCTTTGCCGCGCGCTTGCTCAAGCCGCTGGACGAATCGCTGCTTGATCCCGCCGAAGGCCAGATTAAGCTGGATGCGTGTGCGGCCGCTTTTGATTGGTTTAGCGCCCGACGCCGAAGCGAGTTGAGTACGCTTGCCGGCACGCGTCTTCTGGAATTGAACGCGCGCTTAGGCGGCCCCTATCAGCGTCACGATGCGGCGCTTCGGGCGCTCCGGGCGGTGCTGCTCCATCTCAGCGCATTCAGCGAGGAGACGCAGCAGCACGCAAGTGCGCTGCTCCAGCAGGCCGACAACTTGAGCGATCGCCTGTGCGCGCTCAAGACCCTGCTGCGTGGCGGCGGCAGTGACGTTGAGCAGGCGCTCGCGGGCTTCGCCGAGCGCTGGAAACACGAGCCCCTGGTGCTGAACAAGTGGTTTGCGCTGCAGGCAGGATCGCCCGAGCGCGGAACCCCGGAAGCGCTCAATCTCTTGCTGCAACACCCCTTGTTTACGCTCAAAAATCCCAATCGCGCGCGCAGCGTGCTGGGCGTTTTTGCGCGCGACAATCGGCGCCAGTTTCACCGCATTGATGGCCGTGGCTATGCGCTGCTGGCGGATGCGATCGCGGAACTCGATGCCTTTAATCCGCAGATTGCGGCGCGCCTGTGCGAGCCTTTTGGGGTCTGCGCGCGCCTTGATGACGCAAGGCGACAGACGCTTACCGACACCTTGGTCGAACTGCGCGGCAAAGTGAGCTCAAACAACGTCTGCGAACTGCTGGCCAAGGCGCTGGCATGAGCGAGTACACCGACGCCGCCGAATCCGGCCCGTGGCGGCGCGCAGCGCTGTATGTCGGCCCAAGCGCGGGGCTTCTGCTGCTGTGGATCTTGACGGCAAGCGGCCAGCCGTTCGCGCTGGCCTTTGTGGCCGGGCTCACCCTGTGGGTGGCGCTTTGGTGGATCTTCGAGCCCATCCCGATTCCGTTGACTTCGCTGCTGCCGCTGGCCCTGTTGCCCGCGGCTGGTGTCCTGACGCCCAAGGCGGTTGGCGCGGCATACGGCGATCCGTTGATCTTGCTTCTGCTGGGCGGCTTTATGATCAGCAAAGGGCTCGAAAAATCGGGGGTCCACAGGCGCATGGCCTTAGGCATGCTGAAAGTCACCGGCGGCCGCAGCGGCCGGCCCTTGGTGTTTGGGCTGCTGCTGGCTTCAGCACTGCTCAGCATGTGGATCTCGAACTCCGCAACGTGTTTGATGCTGCTGCCGATCGCGCTTGCCTTGCTGAGCGACTCCAAGGATCGCCGTTTGGGCGTCGCCGTGCTGCTCGCGATTGCCTATGGCGCATCGATCGGGGGCCTGGCAACGCCCGTGGGGACGCCGCCGAATTTGATCTTTATGAAGGTCTATGGCGAGAGCACCGGCACCCAGCCCAGCTTTACCGACTACATGGGCTGGGCGCTGCCGGTCACCATCTTGTTGCTGCCGCTGGTGGGCCTTTGGCTCACGCGCGGCATGGGCCGCGGCGAGCCACTAACGCTGCCAGAGCCGGGACTTTGGCGCACCGCTGAAAAGCGCGTGCTCTGCGTCTTCGCGCTGACCGCCCTTTGTTGGATCACCCGCACCGAGCCCTTCGGCGGCTGGAGTGCGTGGCTTGGTTTACAGGGGGCGAACGATGCCAGCGTCGCGCTGCTGGCCTGTGTGCTGTTGGCGCTGATCCCGAGCGGCGGCGCCACATCGCGCAACGACAAGCTGCTCGACTGGGCCCACGCCAGCACGATTCCCTGGGGCATTTTGCTGCTGTTTGGTTCAGGCGTTGCGATTGCAGAAGGTTTTGCCGCATCCGGTTTGAGCGCGCTGCTGGGTGATTCGCTCAGCAATTCGCTCCACGGGCTGCCGCCGGTGCTATTGATTGCGCTGATCTGCCTAACCGTTACCTTCCTGACCGAACTCACCTCCAACACCGCCGTGGCCACCTTGCTGATGCCGATCTTAGCCGCCGCCGCGATTGCCGCCGGGGTGGACCCTAAGCTGCTGATGTTCCCCGCGGTACTCAGCGCGAGCTGCGCATTTATGCTGCCGGTCGCCACCGCGCCGAACGCGATCGTGTTTGGCTCGGGCCGAATCACGGTGGCCGAAATGGCCCGCGAAGGGTTTGTGGTGAACCTGATCGGCGTGGTGGTGATCACGCTTTGGTGCTGGCTGGGCTTGTCGTAGCGCCTGATTAACCCCTACTCCAACCCCACCCTCAACAGCTCCCCATTCGCGCCCAGTTCCCAAGTGGCGCGATTGGCTTGGGTCCAGGTGCCGATTTGCCACTGCTGGTTGCGTTTGAGGCTGGCGCGGAGCTCAATGGTTTGGTTGTTTTGGCGGGCTTCGATTAGGCCTTCGCTTGCGGTCTTGCTGTCGATTAGGCGCAGGAGCCTGAACGGCAGCTGGCGGTCGCCGTCTAGGTTGAGCGCGGGGATTTTAAGCGTTTGGCTGTGCGGGCCGCGGGGTTGCGTGCTCAGGTTGATTTCTTCGGGGCTTGCGTCAATGCCTTCGACGAATATGGCCTGTTCGAAGCCGTT
>Ga0105046_10020410_pt1 | contig 10025 bp, 6 predicted proteins | sample MAT03_FD_78385 | JGI IMG/M metagenome (GOLD analysis project Ga0105046, IMG submission 78385) | Freshwater microbial communities from Lake Fryxell liftoff mats and glacier meltwater in Antarctica - MAT-03 (megahit assembly) | ecosystem: Environmental > Aquatic > Freshwater > Ice > Liftoff... | reverse complement strand
TCCCAACTTCTCGAATCCGCTGGGACTGATTACAAAGCGCAAGTCATTGGTAACGGCGCGGTTGCGCAGGGAACGAATGCCAAAGCGGTTGGCGCAGGCGGAATTATGATCGAGGGCGGCGTGATCGGCAGCAATATCGTCATGGGTAATAATAATTCCGTGAACAGTGAGAAGAAGAAACAATGACCGACGATAAACAACGCGCTGAAATCCAAAAGATCGAAGAGACCATTCGCAATCTGCAAAGCCTAAAAGAACAAGGCTTGCTTTCTGCTGAACAGGCGCATAACAGTATCGAACCGCTGAAAAGTAAACTTGCCACCTATCAGGCAGAGGTGAAAGGAAGCGGCGCGGTTGCACAGGGACAGGGCGCCACCGCCATCGGTCAACAGGGGATCGGCGTGAAGGGAAGCGTTTCAGGTTCACTGATTAATACTGGGACGATTTTTCAGTTGTATCAATCCCCGCCTGGGAAGCCGCGACTGGATGAGAAGGGCTTTGAACGCATCCTGCGTGATTATCTCGAATGGGTGCGCAAGGCATACGGCAAGGCGCGTTTGTACGGCTTGGAGAGCATCCAGACCAGCGGCTCGCAAAAGAAGCGCGAGTTGAGCGAGGTCTTCATTCCTCTTTCCCTGCAGCGCTTTGCGCCGCCCAGCCGCGCAGAAGTTGAGGAACATGCGCAAAATTTCAAAGGCGATCTGTTTGCAGAACAGCGTGCCTTCCTCGCATTGGTGGATCAAAAACGCGAAGGCGGAGAATCGATCCCAACCGATTCATTGCTGACAGTAGGCAAACGCATGGCTGTGATCGGCAGCGCGGGCAGCGGAAAAAGCACATTGCTTGCCTACCTCGCCGCGATGTTTGCCGAGCATGAACTTTCAGGCGCGCCGCTTCCGTTTCAAATACCAGAAAAGCAAAAGACATTTGTCCCGCTGCTGATACCCTTGCGCTATCGCCGCGAATATCTCAGGTTGTGCAAGGAATCGCCTTCTTCCACATTGGAGCATGTGCGCCCAGGCACGATCGCGGGATTTGTGTTGTGGTATCTCAGGAAGCGCAGTCAGGCGATCCGCGTGACAGATGAATCACTGGCGGAAGAATTCTTTGACCGTTTGCTTTTGGGTGGCGGCTGCCTGGTGATGCTCGACGGCTTGGATGAAGTGGTCAGCCAGACAGACCGCGGACAGGTGCGGGCGGAGGTAGAGCGGCTGGCAGATGAAGTCTATCCCGATAATGTTTTCATCGTCACCGCGCGCGAATCAGGCTACAAGGAAAATGCCATTTTCAGCGAAGACTTTATCCGTCTGGATGTGCAGCCGCTAAAGGATGAACAGATTGCAACGCTGGTGCGGAATTGGTGCGAGCAGTTGTATCCCGATCAGGTTGAGTATCAGGTGAAGGATATTCTCAATTCGATCCGCGCGATCAATTCGCGCTATGAAGCGCAAAACATCCCCGCTTTAGTGCGCACACCGTTGATGACCACGATGGTGGTGAGTGTGAAATGGGGCGAGACCGAATTGCCAAGAGAACGCGCGCGATTGTATGAGGCGGTGGTCAAGGTCATTTTGCAGGCGCAATACCTGGACGACGATAGCATTAAGCAGGAACTGATTAACTGGGGCGGCGCATGGGAGGAACAGCGCGAGTGGCTTTCGTATCTGGCGTTGGAGATGCAGCGCAGCGGACAGAACGGCGCGGCAATCCCCGAATCACGATTGCGTGCAATCCTCGCCCAGAAAATGAGTCCTGAGAATCTCGATCAATTCATCCGCGCGGTGCGCAGCCGCGGCGGGCTATTCGAAGAGCGCGCCGAGTTATTCCAGTTCGCGCATCTCACTTTTCAGGAATTTCTTGCAGCACGTTTGCTGGCAAAAGATCGCGAGAGATCGCTTGCCAGTTTGGAGAAGCACATTCCCGATGCCTGGTGGCGTGAAGTGCTGCTGCTGGTGTACGGATTTTCCAAACAGGATTATGCGCCCTTTGCTACAGATTACCTGAACTGGCTTTCGACGCGCGACACAGATGGAACACTGCGCCTCGCGGGCTTGGAACTGGCTGGATCAGCGGTGCTGGAAATTGAACGACCCGACACAGAACTTAATATTGGACAGGCAAAATTACTGACCGAGGCATTGACAGACCTCAAACTAAATGCGCCCGCGCTTTTACGCGCCCGCGCAGGAGACACGCTCTCATTTTTAGGCGACCCGCGCTTTGATGCGAAACATTGGATGCTGCCCAAAGAAGACCTGTTCGGTTTTGTTCACATTCCCGCAGGGAAATTCATCATGGGCAGTGACCCTGCGAAAGATAAACAGGCACGTGAGAATGAACAGCCTCAACACGAATTGATACTCCCTGATTTTTGGATGGCGCGTTACCCCGTGACCAGAGCGCAATACTGCGAGTACGTGAAAGACCTGCGCGTACAGGGAAAAATTGACGAAGCCAAATTCGAGAAGATGTTGGCTGTTAGCGAAGGACCTGAAACTCAACCAGTAGTCAATGTGACCTGGTATGACGCGTTGGAATATTGTAAATGGTTGAACGAGAAACTAACAGCGCTGGCAAGTGAAAGAAGCGGTCAGCCTCAAAATAATGCCTTCTGGCAGGGAATTATAGCGGGCAAATTGCAAGTCGCTTTACCCAGCGAAGCAGAATGGGAGAAAGCTGCGCGTGGTCCTTCGACGAGTTCGACAAGCTCACCGCAGGCAGGCTCAGGAGATGGACGCATTTATCCCTGGGGAAACGAGTTCGATGCCAGCAAGTTGAATTCGAGCGAAAGCGAAATTGGAAGTCCTTCCGCTGTGGGCATATTTCCAAATGGAGCCAGCCCGTATGGTTTATTGGATATGAGCGGAAATGTTTGGGAGTGGACAAGAAGTATTTTTGGGCAAAGAGATGACAAATACAATATCACCAATCAATATAAGTATCCTTACAATAGAACTGATGGTCGCGAAGATTTGAGCAAGCCAAAAGAGTTTGTACGTTCCCTTCGCGGTGGTTCCTTCCACTATGTATCCTACAACGCGCGTTGCTCGTACCGCGTGCAGGGACTTCCCTTACAACGGGCACAGGGACTACGGGTTTCGTGTTGTGCTGTCCCCGATTCTTCCATCATGACGACTCTGGTCTCTGTGGCTCTGAACTCTGGGGCTCTCCCGAAAGGGCATCGGGACGATGTGGAGTCTCTTATCTCTGATTCAGCAAGACAACAAAGTTCTTTAGAAGACAACCTCCCGCCGTAGGCGGGGCGCATTAAAATTTTTGGAGGTCTTATGGCAAACGAACAGGAAATGCCGCTCTTCACACGCACCTTTGATTTCATCACATGGCTTTTGCCTGTCACGAATAATTTTCCACGCGCACACAGGCATACCGCCACCAAAAGGCTGCTTGATGCTGCCTTCAACCTGCGCGAACATATCGAGGCGGCAAATCATCGCAACGGAATCGAAAGGATGGAATACATCCAGCGCGCTGATGAGGACCTTGATAACGTGCGCGTGTATTTACGTCTCGCTGCGCGCTGGGAATGGCTGACGGCGGGTCAATACAAACATGTTGCCGAGATGGTCGCGGAGATTGGTCGCCTGATCGGCGGCTGGAAAAAAGTTACGCATTCGTAGTTGTGCCGGGTCTCGGTACGTCCCGCAAGAGCACGTGGGACTACTCGACCAGCGGCACAACTATTTGCGAGGGATATGCTCATAGACTTCGCGGTGGTTCCTTCAACAATGAATCCAACAACGCGCGTTGCTCGTACCGCAACAGGAACAACCCTAACAACAGGAACAGGAACAACGGGTTTCGTGTTGTGCTGTCCACGCTCTTCTGCGGTTCTGCCAGAATCATCCTGCGGGCGCATGCCTTCAGGGTCGAGGCATCCATTCATGATGGAAGAATGGTCGAGCATATTCCTGGTCTCCTTTTTGAGGGGAGCAAATAACAACTGTCCCGCGCCATGTCAGCAACCCTGGCGCGGGACGAACGGACTGCCATGTTTGAAAAACTCACGTCATGGAACAACTTGCTGCTTGCCTGGCAAAAAGCCAGCAAAGGCAAACGCGGACATGGAAATGTCGCCGCATTCGAACATCACATGGAAGATCACCTGCTTGACCTGCAAGCAGAATTGCAAACGCGTACTTATCAGCCTGGAGCGTACGCCAGTTTTTACATCCACGAACCGAAGCGCCGCCTGATCTCTGCCGCGCCCTTCCGCGACCGAGTGGTCCACCACGCGCTGTGCAATTTGATCGAACCGATCTTCGAACGAAGTTTTATCTTCGACAGCTACGCCAATCGAATCGGCAAAGGCACGCACCGCGCCTTGAACCGCGCCCAGGAATTTTCTCGTAGGTATCCATATGTCCTTCAATGCGACATCCGCCAGTTTTTTCCAAGCATTGACCATGAACTCCTGCGCGCAACTTTGGGACAAAAGATTTCAGACCCGGCTGTGTTGTGGCTGTGCGATCAGATCCTTGCCAGCGGATCGGGCGTGCTTGCCGAAGAATACGAAATGAACTGGTTCGATGGTGATACGCTTTTTTCTGCCGCCCGTCCGCGCGGATTGCCGATTGGCAACCTCACCAGCCAGTTTTGGGCGAACGTGTTTCTCAACCCGTTCGATCATTTTGTAAAACGCAAACTGGGATGCGCAGCCTACCTGCGTTTTGTGGATGACACCCTGCTCTTCGCGCGCGATAAGCAAACGCTTTGGGATTGGCTGAGAGAGATCAAACTGCGCATGGGACACATGCGCCTGACGATTCACCCCAATGCCGCGCCGCATCCCGTCAGCGAAGGATTCACCTTTTTAGGATTTCAAGTCTTTCCGCAGCAGCGCAGACTCAAACGCTCAAAAGGAATATACTATCAACGAAAATTATGCGCCCTGCTGAACGACTACGCAGAACAGCGCATCAGTCTCGACCAACTTAGCGCGAGTGTGCAAGGCTGGACAAATCATGTGAGATTTGGGAATACAATTGGGCTGAGAAAGAGCATCTTTGGAAAAACGATCATACCGCCTGTGACAAAGGAAACGTAACATGCCATTCAACTTCGACCAATGGAAAGACTCCACCAAACAAAAACTGCAAGGCTGGAAAAGCCGCATGGATCATGCAGGTGTAAATTCTGCCTATTACTTTCTTGCGGGCATTTCATTGCTACCCATCGCCCAAGCCGTCCACAGTGGAGATTGGAGCGGGCTGGCGGTTTTGGGCGCGTCGCTCGGCGGCGCGGTCAGTACGAACCTGCTGGCAAACATCGTTCAGAAATCAAAAGACAAGAGTGATGTGGAAGTGGCTCAGATTTTGGAAGCCGAAGTGAAGGCAGCGCCTGAACTCAAAGCCGAAATTGATGTCATGCTCCAAAAATTGGATGCACTGCAAGAGGCGGAAAAAGCATTGTCGGAATCTGATAAGGCATGGTTTGCAGAAACCATGCAACGCGAGTTGAAAAACCTAAACAGTGGCATCAAGTATGAAGCGAAGTTGATCGGGGATGGCGCGATTGCACAAGGGACTGGCGCGAAAGCCGTCGGTGCAGGCGGAATGATGATAAACGGGGACGTAAGTAATTCCACCTTGATGCAGGGCAATCATAACCGCGCTGTAAAAGCGGATACCTACATCGAAAGGCAGGTGATCGAATCTCCTGATCCCGAAGCGCAAAAACAACGCAAGGCATTTGAAAAATACCTCAACCGCTTGAGTCGCGTTTGCCTGTCCCTGCCGCTGGTTGCCTTGGGCGGCGGTGACGGTGATGAAAGCGAGATCACGCTCGATAAAGTTTATATTGAATTGAATACCACGGAAAATCGTGAACTTATCGAAGAAACATCGGAGCGCGAAAAAAAAGAAAATATGCTCGGACGCTCAGAAAAAGAAAAGCCAGTCACCGCGCTTGAAGCGGTCGCGGAACATAAAAAACTTTCCCTGCTCGGCGATCCTGGCGCGGGCAAAAGCACCTTTGTAAAGAATTTACTGGCGTGGCAGGCAGGCGCATTGTTGGGAAAGTTGCCGCCTCCTGTAGGCATCGAACCCAGCCTGATCCCCGTACTGATCATCCTGCGCGATCTGGCGCCGCGGCTCGCAAAACTGGAAGTGGATTCCCTGCCTGCAAATCAGCGCGATGAAAAACTGGCGCAAACGGTTTGGGAACAGATGCAGTATGAGCTGGGCGAGGAGTGCGCCGATTTTTGCGAAGGATTACGTGAAGCCCTGCATAGTGGAGGATGTCTGTTGGTGCTGGATGGTCTCGATGAAGTCCCGCACGATCTGCGTGTGCGCGTGCGACAGGCAGTGGATGCGCTCTTCAAGCAATATCATCTTCAACGCGTAATCCTTACCTGCCGCGTGCGCTCGTATGTGGGCGACACGGTTTTGCCCAATTTTGAAAATCGCACGCTCGCGCCATTCAACGAAGAGCAGATTCAGCATTTCGTCGAGCATTGGTACAACACTCAGCGTGAACTCGGCAAATTGAACGAGGATCAAGCCAAGGCGCGTATGGACGACCTATCCCAAGCCGCATTGGAAGAAGACATGCGCGAGCTTTCCAGCAATCCCATGTTGTTGACTACGATGGCAATCATTCACCAACGCGAAGTAGGATTGCCGCGCGAACGTGTGCGCCTGTATCACCTTGCGGTGGAGGTGCTCATGCGCCGCTGGCAAAAACATAAAGTAGGCGACGCGGCTCTAGCTGAGTTCCTGAAGAACGATCTGAAATTGCGCGCGGTGATGGAAGCGTTGGCGTATCAGGCACATCGTGCCAGCGCTGAAAAAAGTGGAACAGGCACGCTCCTGCGCAAGGATGCGTTGGACTTGTTGGAGAAAGCCGAACAGCTTGGCGACATTCGTCTTGCCGCTGAATTTTTGGATTACGTGGATCAACGCGCAGGACTTCTGGTTGGCTATGGCGGCGAATTGAACAAACCCACTTCTTATAGTTTCCCGCACCGAACATTTCAAGAGTATCTGGCTGGCGCTTTCCTTGCGGGGCAGCGTGACCGCGTGCGCACCTTCTATGAACACGCCGCCGAAGGCGACAGTTGGGACCTCGCCGCACAAATGGCGTTTGAAGAACTGTACTACAACCGCCGCGGCGAAAACGAATTGCTCGACCTCGCCTATCAACTGGATCGACCCAATGGATGCGGCGAACAATGTGAACGATCCCGCTTATGGGCGGGGCAGATCATCGCGCTGGTGGGGCGTGAAGTAACCGAGCGGGATACGCACCCCAACGGCGGAATCAACTACCTCAAGCGCCTCCTGCCTGGACTTGTGGAGATTCTTGCCAGTGAAGTTTTACCTCCTCTTGAGCGCGCCGAAGTGGGACGCGCCCTCGCCAAACTGGGCGACCCGCGTCCCGAAGTGATGAGCGTGGAAGCGATGCAGTTTTGTCATGTGCCTGCGGGTAAATTTCTGATGGGCGACGAGAAAAAGCAGCGCAATCTTGAGTTGCCAGAATTCTGGATGTCAAAGTACCCGATCACAAACGCGCAGTTCAATCAATTTGTGGAAGCGGGCGGTTACACCGAAGCGCATTTTTGGACGGAAGCACAAAAGGAAGGTTTTTGGAAAGAAGGCGGGTTCAAAGGTCGTTACGACAGTGAATTCCGTAATGCGCCCGTAAAATATTCCGAGTTATTTTCTTATTCCAATCATCCTGTTGTTGGCGTTACCTGGTATGAAGCGCTGGCATTCACACGCTGGTTGGAAGAGCAACTCCGCGAGTTTGGGCAATTCCATGTTTCTGGCGAAAAGAACCCCGTGCAGGTGAAAACCGATTTACATATCAGCCTGCCCAGCGAAGCGGAATGGGAAAAATCTGCTCGCGGCACGGATGGCAGGGAATATCCCTGGGAAGGTGAATTTGACGCGGACAAAGCCAACATAATTGACACTGGTATTGGCTCTACCAGCGCTGTTGGTTGTTTCCCGAAAGGCATAAGCCCATATGGTTTGTTGGATATGAGCGGTAATATTTGGGAATGGACGAGAAGTAATTACAAGGATGGCAAAGACGTTTTGACTTCAACAGATACTCGCGTACTTCGCGGTGGTTCCTTCTACTATGTATCCGACTACGCGCGTTGCTCGTACCGCTCCGGGCACGACCCTAACCTCGGGGACGGGCACTTCGGGTTTCGTGTTGTGCTGTCCCCAGCACTTCCATCATGACGACTCTGCACTCTGTCACTCTGAACTCTGGGGCTCTCCCGAAAGGGCATCGGGACGATGTGGAGTCTCTGAAACTCTGATTGTGCAAGACAAGACAATCTGAAAAAGACAACCTCCCGCCGAAGGCGGGTTGTTTTTTCTCTTTCTACTCCATCTGACTCTGCTTGATGCGCTCATTCACATCCGCCCACAGGTTGAGTCACTTCGCCATATTTTTTCACGTACCCAGGTATATCCGCCAAAAAGATTTTCGCCGTAAACACAAACAGCGCTAAGGTGAAGAGCGTGAAAAGCCATACATCACGGAGAATCCCTATGCAATGGTTATCTCCATCCACCTTTCCAATTTTTATCAAACGGAATCCCCCTCTGGCTGGCAGAAAGAATTGGAACAAAGAATTCTTTGATCGTGTTTATCACCTGCTTCATATCGGCGTGGTACTGCCTCTTAACTTTGCGCGTGAATGCATTCCATTGTGCCGTTTTGTTTTCCGCAAACTGGGGAAGGAATATCGTGTGCTTTTCCGTTGGAAATTCGGTGTCCCTATTTTGGAATGTTCTTTGGAAGGCATTTTGCATGATCAGTCCGTCGAACTCAAACTCATCGAACATCATGCAGAGGTCGTAAAAATCTTTCATGCGGCTGTTTGCCATACCGAGGACGATCATCGCCTGGAATTTTTCCGCAGCGACGGTCTCACGTGGATACCCATAGACATGCGGTGCGGGGAAATCGAGAAGAATTGGGTATTTCAGTTTTTTAGGCGCGGGCGTAACGACATCCGCAAAACCAATATCAATTTGAATGGGAATTCGCGTTTTGTCCAAATACGCCAGCACATTCACACGGACACCTTCATATTCTGCGTCTTCTTTGATTCTCTCGACGCTGACATTTTTATCAAACTCCAAGCCATCGGGGGTAACTTCCAACCTGCAGACGTCCTCGAATAGAGATTTGATATGTTCGAGTGTATTGGTGACATGTCCAAGCAGGTCAACGTCGCGGGTTGCGCGGAAGTTTGCCATGCCCCACACATTGAACATCAACGCGCCTTTCAAAATAAATTGACGGGAGTATTGTGAGAGCGAAGCCTGTATAGCAATCGTTCGATTCCATAATATTGAATCAATTCATTGAAAGGCTGGTTCGTTTCATGCGATCTATTCAACAGTCTTTGATGAACAGACGCGGATAAATTCTTGACAGGATTATTCATGCCAATGTCTCCAAATAGGGGAGAATAACGTGCTCGACCCTGTCCACGCGGGCAAAATGCAGGATTTGATCGGGCGTGCATTTCTTCCCGCGCAGACCTTCACGCAGCGCTTCGAGCGCGACGTCTATCCCAATCTTGTTGCGGAACTTGAAACAATCAGCAATGGTTTTAGCGACGCCGTACACTTTGATTTCCACGCCATCTATCTTATGTGTTTCGATTCCCGCCTTGAATGGTTCGGGGGACACCCAGAAAAACCGCGTAGGCGGATGATGAATGCGCGGCTTTTCCGAATCCTTTGGCAGTGCCACGTACACCTCATAAGGGATTTGCGTGGTGATGTGATGAAAATACAAAGCAGAGACCAGACAAATCACACCCTTTGGAATCCGCAGCGAGACAATGGCAAGGTCGGGGTCACTCCACAAGGAGGAATCTGCCAGACGATACAGCCCGCGTCCTTCGGCGAGGATAAGTCCATCGTCGCGCATTTGATACAGCGTGCGTGGTTGAATCCCCTGCTTGAAAGCTTGCGCAGAACGCATGACGCCGTTTTGATTTTCAAAAACCTTGAGCGCAGATTGGATATTCTTGT
>Ga0105046_10020408_pt1 | contig 10025 bp, 8 predicted proteins | sample MAT03_FD_78385 | JGI IMG/M metagenome (GOLD analysis project Ga0105046, IMG submission 78385) | Freshwater microbial communities from Lake Fryxell liftoff mats and glacier meltwater in Antarctica - MAT-03 (megahit assembly) | ecosystem: Environmental > Aquatic > Freshwater > Ice > Liftoff... | reverse complement strand
GAGGGCGATGAAGGCTGGAAGCTGACAGGCTGGGTGCATTCATGGAGGCGGTACGCGCGGCGGCCACCACCGCACAGCTTCAGAACATGGACGGCTGGTCAGGCGCGGCCTTGGATCGGTGCGCGTAGGTGGGCCAGTCGGGGGCGTACCCGGCATCGGCTTGCTGGCCCCATGTGGCCCAGCCCGCGCGCTCTCCGCGGCCGAAGAGTTCAAGGAAGGGCCCAGGGCTGCAGCCCTCGATCAAGGGATACTGTTCATCAGGCTTGCGCGAGTGCTCGCGCTTGCGCGTACTCACGATGTTGACCTGTGTGCGACCCGGCTTGAGCGTGCGCGCGTTCTTGCCCCGCACGCCGAACAACAGCAGCTCGGTCACGTTGCGAAAATAGAAGCCGACTCCCCGGCCGTCGGGCCCGCCGTCCTTGCGCACTTTCTGCCAGACGATGTTGGACTTGTACTGAAATCCCCACGCCTGCATGACGCTCAATCCCTCGGGCAGCAACGCATTGGGCACCCACAAGTAGAGGTGCGCGGTGTCTTCGGCGGCCGTGGCCACGGGCATGGCCTTGAGCTCATCCAGCGTCATCGTCTCGTAACGGCGCAGGCGGCGATGTTCGGGCGCCACTTTGCCGGTGCGGTTCTGAAACTGCCAGGGCGGGTCGGCAAGCAGCGTCTTGAAGCGTCGCCCCGCCAGGTAGGCTGAAAACGTCTCGGCAGCCGGGTTGTGCGTCTTGAGCGGTTGCACCATGTTCTTTGTCCTGAATTCCAAGCCAGACGGCCCGCGCATGATAGCGGGCAACACTGGATCTGTATCCAGCTATTGCTCGCCCCGGAACGCCCGCGGCGCCGCCTATGATGCCGCGCATGCCGCGCCGTGCCTCCCCGCCTACCCCGACCTTCGACACCCTAAGTCGCAAGGGTTTCGAGTTGCGCTTTGTATCGCATTCAGCGGCCATCCTCGCCGGTGACTTTCAGGCTGCGGCCGCCGATATCGATGCCGCACTGTCGTCATTGGAGCTGCCCATCAGCGAGATCATCGGAAGCGGCGGCGGCGAAACGCAGTTCACGCAACGCCTGCGCCGCTCATTGGCCGCGCGGGGCTGGCCCAAGCACGTGTTCGAGATCACCAAGACGGTCGATGGGCAGCCGCGGCAGTCGACCTCACACGAGATCGACCATGTGCATCGCTCGGCGAATGGCGTGATTGCGCTGGAGATCGAGTGGAACAACAAGGATCCGTTCTTCGACCGCGACCTCGAGAACTTCAAGCGCCTGCATGCCGAGGGGGCCATCAGCGTCGGTGTGTTGATCACTCTCATTGCGCGAATCGATCGCGGTGTGGGCAACTCCTGCCCGCTGGTGCTGATTGGCCTGCCGGCCACGATGATCCGTTTCGACTCGGCGGCGGTGGAACTGCTGGACGACAGCGCCGCATCTGACGCGGTCCCGGATACATAAAGGCAGCTCACGCCGCCCGCAGGCAATCCACGATCTACAGCTGCGCGGCGCGCCAGGCCGGGATGAAGCCACCGACGAAGCCGGAGGGGTCGACCTATATGGCTGACCGCGACGGCGATTCGAACGAGGCCCGTACGCTGAGGCCACTGCAGGCCGCCGCCTGTACGTACCGCATCGCCTTCGGCCCGCGCGCCGGCCAGAAGGTGCTGACGCTGCAGGGTGCCATGCCGAGGGACGCGGACTTCAAGCAGACGCTTTGCGCGGACATCCAGGGCTTCAGCCTCCACGCCGCCGTGCGCTGAGGCGCCGACGACCGCCAGGCGCTGGAGCAACTGTGTCGCTGCATCACGCGCCCCGCTTTGGCCAACGAGCGCGTGCAAACCAACGCCGCCGGACAGGTCGTGCTCTAGCTCAAGAGCCCTTGGCGCGACGATACGACGCACCTGGTGATGTCGCCGCTGGAGTTCATGCAGCGGCTGGCTGCGCTGGTGCCACGCCCCAAACTGCACCTGATCCGCTTTGGTGTCCGCATAACTTCGCTGCGCGAAGTGAGCGGACCCCCGCTTCGCGAGCACGGCGTTCTCACACCCAACGCCAAGCTGCGCGCGCAGGTGGTGCCGCCAGAGCCCGAGCCGCCCGAACCATCCGCGCAGGCCGCACCGCCCGCCGAATGCGAGGCGACGTGCGCGCACCACCGCCCAGTGCGGCTGAGCTGGGCCAAGCTGCTCAAGCGCGTGTTCGAGATCGACATGGCGCACTGCCCGAACTGCGGCGGCGAGCTGAAGATCATCGTGGCGATCCTGGAGCAGCCGGTGATCGAGAAGACCCTCACGCACCTGGGTCTGCAGGCCCGGGCGCCGCCGCGCGCGCCAGCCCGTGGGTCGCGGCGGCAAGCGGCCTGAGACCCTCCAGCCAACAGGTTTCAGGCGGCCCGGCGCCCAGGGCCGCGGGGCTCGGCTGCGCCAGAGCTTCTCAGAGCCGAGGTTTGGCGGTCGATCGCAATGGAAAACCTGGAGTCGGTCACCACGGATGACGCTCGTTTGGGCTAGGGTCGACCCCCAACAGGCCGCTGCCGAACCCAAGGTCCACATCAGTGGGTGATCAAGAGTCTTACCGGGGGCCTTTGAGAGAAAAAAGTGCGGTCGAATTTCCTGTCCTCAGGTCGTGGCTGTGCGTGAGCACCAGGAAGAAGGCACCGGGCGGCGCCGCGTGTACCTCGGCCTCGACCGGTTCGACGCAGAGTTTTTCGATGTGCGGCGCGAGCGGCGTGGCGGGGAACTGGTCTTCGCGCTGGTCTATCCACTGCACCCGACAGTCGATGCCTGAAAGCAGTTGCACGACGGCGCGGCCGACGTGCCCGGCACCGTAGAGCTGCAGGAAGAATCGCGGTGCGGGCTGCGGCCACAGCGCCGGGTCGTCGACCGCCAGCGGCCCATGGCGCAGCGACAGCGCGCCGCCGCAGCACTGGCCCAAGGTTCACCAGCACCACGGCCTTGCGTCCTTCGGCGCGCCATTGCAGCGCCGTTCGCCGCAGCCGTGCCGTCAGGCTTTTCCGTAGGCGCTGTGCCCTTCCTGCACCGCCATCACGGCGCGCAGGATGGCTTCGGGCGTGGCGGGCGCCTGCAGCGGCGGGTCGACACGGTGATCGGCAACGGCCGACACCGCATCGCGGATGGCGAAGAACACCGAGAAAGGCAGCAGCATCGGGGGCTCGCCGACGGCCTTGCTGCGGTGGATGCTGTCCTTCACGTTGTCCGCGTCGAAGAGCTTCACGTTGAAGATGGACGGACAGTCGTTGGCGGTGGGAATCTTGTAGGTGCTGGGCGCGTGCGTGCTCAGCATGCCGGTCTGCGGGTGCCACACCAGCTCTTCCATCGTCAGCCAGCCCATGCCCTGGATGAAGGCGCCTTCGATCTGGCCGATGTCCACGGCAGGATTCAGCGAACGCCCCACGTCATGCAGCACGTCGGCGCGCAGCAGCTTCCATTCGCCGCTGAGCGTGTCGACGATGACCTCGCTCACCGCCGCGCCGTAGGTGTAGTAATAGAAGGGGTGGCCCTGCATGGTCTGCTGGTCCCAGCTCAGGCCCGGCGTGGCGTAGAAGCCGTCGCTCCACAACTGCACGCGCGCGAAGTAGGCGCGGTTCACCAGCTCTGCGAAGGGCAGCGTGTGGCCGCCGCAAGACACCTGGCCATGCGCGAAGGCCACTTCGGACGGTTCGCCGCCCAAGGTGCCCGCCGCAAAGGCGGCGAGGCGTTCGCGGATTCGCCGCGCGGCGTCCTGCGCCGCCTTGCCGTTGAGGTCGCTGCCGGTGGACGCCGCAGTCGGCGAGGTGTTGGCCACCTTGTGCGTGTCGGTGGCCGTGACGCGCACGGCGGCCAGCGGCAGGCCCAGTTCGTGCGCCACCACCTGTGCCACCTTGGTGTTCAAGCCCTGTCCCATCTCCGTGCCGCCGTGGTTCACCAGCACCGAGCCGTCGGTGTAGATGTGCACCAGCGCACCGGCCTGGTTCAGATGCACCACGTTGAAGGAGATGCCGAACTTCAACGGCGTGAGTGCCAGGCCCTTCTTCAGCACCGGGCTCAGCTGATTGAAGCGCGCCACGGCCTCGCGGCGTGCGCTGTAGTCGCTGCTGCGCTCGAGCTGGTCGGTCAGCTCTTCGAGGATGTTGTCGTCCACCGTCTGGCCGTAGGGGGTGACGTTGCGCTCGCTCTTGCCGTAGAAGTTGGCACGGCGCACGGCCAGTGGGTCGCGGCCCAGGCGGCGCGCGATGCTGTCCATCACGGCTTCGATGGCGATCGCGCCCTGCGGGCCGCCGAAGCCGCGGAAGGCGGTGTTGCTCTGCGTGTTGGTCTTGCCCGAGTAGCCGTGCATGGCCACGTCGGGCAGCCAGTAGGCGTTGTCGAAGTGGCACAGGGCACGCGTCATCACCGGGCCCGACAGGTCGGCCGAGTGACCGGCGCGCGAGACCATGGTGACCTCGGCGCCCAGCACGCGGCCCTCGGCGTCATGGCCCACTTCCACGTCGTAGTGGAAGCAGTGGCGGCGGCCGGTGATGAGGAAATCGTCGTCGCGGTCCACGCGCAGCTTCACCGGGCGCTTCAGGCGTACGGCGGCCACCGCCGCCACGCAGGCGAACATGGCCGCCTGCGACTCCTTGCCGCCGAAGCCGCCGCCCATGCGCCGGCATTCGACCTGGATGGCGTGCGCCGGCCGGTGCAGCGCGCGCGCCACCAGGTGCTGCATCTCGCTGGGATGCTGGGTCGAGCCGTAGAGCTTCATGCCGGCGTCCTCGGCGGGCACGGCATAGCTGATCTGTCCCTCCAGGTAGAACTGCTCCTGGCCGCCGACATCGAAGCTGGTCTTGAAGCGGTAGGGCGCACTGGCGATGGCGCGCCGCGCATCGCCGCGCGACAGGTGCATGGGCGGCACCACGTACTGGCCAGCGGCGTGGGCCTGCTGCGGCGTGAGGATGGGCGGCAGCGCGTCGGCCTGCACCACCTGGCGCGCCAGGGCGGCAGCACGCCGCGCGGCGTCGCGCGTGGTGGCCACCACGGCATACACGGGCTGGCCCAGGTAGCGCAGCGTGGCGCCGGGCTCGCCGGCGAGGATGGGGTCGTCCTTGACCAGCGAGCCGAAATCGTTTTCGCCCGGGATGTCCCGGGCGGTGAAGACGTCGACCACGCCGGGCATGGCGCGCACGCGGTCGAGGTCGATGCCGCGCAGCGTGCCGTGCGCCACCGGCGACAGCCCCAGCGCGGCGTGCAGCGTGCCGGCCAGTTCGGGGATGTCGTCGGTGTAAGGTGCGGCGCCTGCCACGTGCAGATGGGCCGACTCGTGTGGCCGGCTCACGCCCACTTCGGCGAAGCCGGCGGCTTCAGGCCCCTTCACCGTGGAGGGCAACTCGATCGGTTTGTTCATGTCATCGTCTCCCGGTGCCAGACGCTCACCGCGCTTTCAGGCAGCGGGCCCGACGCGCGTGTCTCCAGCCACAAGCGCTGCAGCAGGTTCTGCGCCACTTTCAACCGGTAACCCGAACTGGCGCGCATGTCGCTCAAGGGCTTGAAGTCTTCGGCCAGGGCCGCCTGCGCGGCGGCAACGCGCGCGGCGTCCCAGGCTTGCCCGAGCAAGGCGGCTTCGGCTTGCGCAGCGCGCCGCACCGTGGCCGCCATGCCGCCGAAGGCCAGGCGCACGTGGGCCACCTGGTTGTCCTCCACGCGCAGGGCCAGGCCTGCACAGAGTGCAGAGATGTCGCAGTCGAAACGCTTGGAGATCTTGTAGGCGCGCAGTTCGGTGCCGGTCGGTGCGGCGGGCACCTCCAGGCCTTGCACGAACTCGCCCGGCTCCAGCTGGTTCTTCATGTAATCGACGTAGAAGTCGGCCAGCGGCATGCGGCGCACCCGTTCGCCGCGCTGCAGGACGATTTGCGCATCGAGCGCCATCAGCACCGGCGCCGAGTCGCCGATGGGGGAGCCGTTGGCCACGTTGCCGCCCATCGTGCCGACCATGCGGATGGGCAGCGAGGCGAAGCGCAGCCAGACGTCGCGCAGCGTCGGGTGCCGCTGCGCCAGCGCCTGCCATGCGGCTTCGAGCGAGGCGCCGGCACCGATGTGCAGGCTGCCGTCGCCTGCTTGCCCGATGCGTTGCAGCTCGGTGACCTCGCCGACATAGATCAACTCGGGCAGTTCGCGGAACTGCTTGGTGACCCACAGCCCCATGTCGGTGCTTCCGGCCAGCAGGCGTGCCTCAGGGCGGTTCATGCGCAACTCGGCCAGGGCCTCCAGCGTGCGCGGCGCATGAAAGGCCCGGCGATAGTGCAGTGGCGGATCGGCCTTCAGGCTGTTCAGGGCCTGCACGACGGGTTCAGTCGCCAAGTGCGTCTCGGGCAGATCGAACATGCGCTGCCCGGCGTCCAGGATGGGTCGGTAGCCGGTGCAGCGGCACAGGTTGCCCGACAGGTCGTCGGCGATCTGTTGCCGCGTGGGGCGCGTGCCGGCCGCCTGGTGGCGCTGACAGCAGCTCCACAGGCTCATCACGAAGCCCGGGGTGCAGAAGCCGCATTGCGAGCCGTGACACTCGACCATCGCGCTTTGCGCCGGGTGCAGCGCGCCCTGCGGCGAGGCAAGGTCCTCGACCGTGAAGAGCGCCTTGCCGTCGAGTGTGGGCAGGAACTGTATGCAGGCGTTGACCGGCTGCAGGGCCAGTTCGCCCTGGGCGTCCAGCCGGCCCAGCACCACGGTGCAGGCGCCGCAGTCGCCTTCTGCGCAGCCTTCCTTGGTGCCGGTACAGCGAGCGTCTTCGCGCAGCCATTCGAGCACGGTGCGCGTGGGGGCGGCGTCGGCCACTTCGACGATCTCGCTGCGGTGGAAGAAGCGGATCGGTCTGGCGTTCATGCGTTTTCCTCGGGACTTACCCGAAAGGTACCGCGTGGCACGCCTGCGGGCCCGCGATCGTTCGCATACATCTGACGACGCTGCATGGCACTCTCCGAAGTTGAATCTCAGAGCCTTTGCAAAGGCTGTGCCACACTGGCACGGCTGCTGCTTGTCTGCGGCATCAAACTGCTTTGGACCCGCCATGCTCGTTACCCAGCAACCCGTGTTTCGCAAGTTCTGGCACGCCGTGATGCCGCTGTCGATGCTGCAAGGCGGGGCCCCAGTGCCCTTCAAGCTGCTGGGCCAGGACATCGTGCTGTTTCTGGACGGCCAGGGCCAGCCGGCTGCGCTGAGAGACCGCTGCTGCCACCGCACCGCCAAGCTCAGCAAAGGCCGCTGTGTCGACGGCGCGCTGCAGTGCGGCTACCACGGCTGGACCTACAACGCCAAAGGCCGGGTGATCCGCATCCCGCAGTACGACCCCGATCGCGCCATCCCGGCCGACTACTGCACCCCGGCCTATCACTGCGTGGCCAAGTACGGCTACGCGTGGGTGGCGCTGGAAGAACCGATTGCGCCGATTCCTGAGTTCCCTGAATTTGGCGCCGAAGGCTGGCGCACCATTTACCAGTTCTACGAAACCTGGGCCACCAGCCCGGTGCGCGCGCTGGAAAACAGCTTTGACAACAGCCACTTCAGCTTTGTGCACAGCGCCACTTTTGGTGTGGCCGATCAGCCCAAACCCAGCCGCTACGAGTTGGTCGAAGAGGCCGGGGGTTTTTATGCCGAGACCGTGATCGCTGCCACCAACCCGCCGGCCTTTCACCGCGTCAGCGGCAGCACCGAGGCGCTGACGCAGCGCCACATGCGCAATGCCTACTACCTTCCCTTCTCGCGTCGCCTGGACATCGAATACCCCAACGGCATCCGCCACATCATCATCAACTGCTTCACGCCGATCGACGATGGCCACTTGCAACTGGTGCAATGGCTGTTTCGCAACGACACCGAGGCCGACTGCCCCGAGGCAATGCTGGTCGAGTTCGACCACGTCATCACGCGCGAAGACAAGGGCATCCTGGAGTCGACCGACTTCGATGCCCTGGTCGACACCCGCCGTCGTGGCGTCGAGTTTTCGATGGACTCGGACCGGCCGGGCATGCTGATCCGCAAGCAGTTGATGGAGCTGCTGGCCCGGCATGGTGAGGGCGAAGTGCATCGTTGAAGTGCAGTGGGCTGGTCTGACGCCGAGTCAAGGGTGGTGATTGACCGGGCTTGCCCTCGTATTTGGTCAATCTTTGATCTGCGCCAAATCAATGCCTGGTCAACGCTTGTTTTGCCCTTGATTGGTGCATTTCTGGCCCGTGAATGGGCCGCGTCTGTCAAGCTGCGTGATACTGGCTGTCCGGCATTGCTGGCTGCCAAGAGCAGCCAAGAACACGCATCTTGGAGACAGACATGGCCTTTTCCCCCGAGCGTTCAGCGGCTGAATCAACCGTGGGCAGCGAACGCGTTGAGCAAGTCGTCCAACGCCTGCACGAGCGCTTGACCCCCGAGCAGGTTGCCGAGGCCACCGAGTTCACACGTCAGTACTACGGCCATGTGGCGGCGGAGGATCTGGCCGAGCGCAGCGTGGACGATTTGTACGGCGCTGCGCTGTCCCACTTGCGCCACGCCCGGGTGTTTGCTGGCGGCGAGCCCAAGTTGCGGGTGTTCAACCCCAGGGTTGACGAGCATGGCTGGCAGTCGACACACACGGTGATCGAGATCGTCAACGACGACATGCCCTTTCTGGTCGACTCGATCACGATGGAGGTCAATCGCCAGGGCTTGACGATGCACCTGATCGTGCACCCGGTGATGAAGGTGCAGCGCAACGCCGAGCACAAGCTGCAGCAAGTGCTGCCGGCGCGCAGCGATGAGCCAGGGCGTTTTGAGTCGCTGATCCATGTCGAGGTAGAGCGCCGCACCGACCCGGCGCGGCTGCAGGCCTTGCACGACGGCTTGCTGCGCATCCTGTCGGACGTGCGCGCATCGGTGGAAGACTGGAAACCGATGCGCCAGGCGCTGCTCGACACGGTGCAGCAGTTGACAGCGCAGCCGCCGCCGGTGCCTGCTGCCGACCTGACTGAGGAGCTGGCCTTTTTGCGCTGGTTGGCTGACGACAACTTCACGCTGCTGGGCCAGCGCGACTACCTGCTGGTGGCTGAAGAAGATGGCGACGCCTTGCACGTGGTGGCCGATTCCGGCCTGGGCATCCTGCGTGGCGGTGCTGGCGCACAGGCCGCTTCTGCCACCTTTGCCGCTTTGCCGCCCGAGGTCAAGGCGCTGGCGCGCGAGGCACGTGTGCTGTTGCTGACCAAATCCAATGGCCGATCGACCGTGCACCGGCCCGGGCATCTGGACTATGTGGGCATCAAGCGCTTTGATGCCCAGGGCCAGGTCATCGGTGAGCGCCGCTTTCTGGGCCTCTTCACCTCGATTGCCTACAGCGCCAAGGCGGCCGACATCCCGCTGTTGCGACGCAAGGTGGCAGCGGTCATCGAGCGCGCTGGCTACTTGCCACGCAGCCACACCGCCAAGGCCTTGGTCATGATCCTGGAGCAGTTCCCGCGTGACGAGCTGTTTCAGATCGGGGTTGACGAATTGCACCAGACGGCCATCGGCATCCTGCGCCTGGGCGAGCGCCAGCGCACGCGGTTGTTTTTGCACCGCGACGCCTATGGCCGCTTTGCATCCTGCCTGGTGTACGTGCCGCGCGAGAACTACAACACCGACTTGCGCGCGCGCATGCAAAAGCTGCTGACCGAGAGTTTGAACGGAGAGTCTTCCGAGTTCTCGGTGCAGTTCTCGGATTCGCCCCTGGCCCGCGTGCTGATCGTCGTGCGCATGCGCGCTGGTACGCCGCAAACCGCCGATGTGCATGAGCTGGAACAAAAACTGGTGGCGATTGCGCGCCGCTGGGAAGACGGGCTGCTCGAAGCCTTGGTCGCAGCCTGCGGCGAAGAACGCGGCAATACCCTGCACGAGATGTATGCCGGCGGTTTCCATGCCGGCTATCGCGACGACCACTCGCCGCGCCAGGCGGTGCACGACATCGAGCTGATGGAGTCCCTGGGCGCAGAGCGCTCGCTGGCGATGAACCTGTATGTGCCGTTGGAAGCGCAGCCTGGCCATCTGCATTTCAGGATGCTG
>Ga0105046_10020404_pt1 | contig 10026 bp, 4 predicted proteins | sample MAT03_FD_78385 | JGI IMG/M metagenome (GOLD analysis project Ga0105046, IMG submission 78385) | Freshwater microbial communities from Lake Fryxell liftoff mats and glacier meltwater in Antarctica - MAT-03 (megahit assembly) | ecosystem: Environmental > Aquatic > Freshwater > Ice > Liftoff... | reverse complement strand
CTGACTTGCCGTGCCGTCAGCCCCTTGCCGTTGATCATGTTGAAGCGGATTTCATGCTCGGCAGTCGGTTGCAGTTGGCGAACCGAAGGGACGATCCGCGTCAGGTCCACTTCCAATTTTGAGAAGTCATCGCGACGCTCCAGCGTCATGCTGGCCAAGGCCCGGTGCATGCCTTGACCGTTGAAACCCATCGTCCGAATATCCGCCCCCGGTTGTGCGGACCGTAAAACATTCGGATCCAGGCGGAGCCACATCGGGTTGGGCAACATCCCGAGTTGTGATCTCCACGGCTTCCAATCCGTCTGGCTTCCAACGCTCGTGAAGGCACCACCGCTCAGTAACGGTAGTTGGGCTTCAAGTCGCCTGGTTTTTTCAGTTGTGGAAATGACACGACAGAGAAACTGAGACTTTTCCGATTCGCACGATCGCTCCACAATTTCGTGCGAACCGAACGACCGGTTTGATTCAATATCAGCTTCATTCTGCCCTACATGTCCTCGAAACGTCCGGCACAGCAAGTCGATCGCCTGCAGGATGCTTGTCTTGCCGCTGCCGTTGGCGCTGACGAAGATCGTGAAGGGTTCCAGCTTTAACGTGACGTCGCGCAGGCATTTTGAAGTTCTTGATCGTGACCTACTGAATCATGGCTCGGCCCCCTTGGCCGTATTCAATCGCGTTCCGCCCACGTCGCCGACGCAACTTCAGCTTCCTTTGGCTGCGTGCCCGCACTCGCCACCGGCGCCGGCGGCGAGGTCGTGAGTCTGGAGTAATCCCCTATCGCCCCCGATCACTTCCGCGTACAATATCCTTGCCGAAGGGCACCACGGGGGCGAATTGGTTTCGACCCGGCCAGTGTGGGAAGCCGTGCGGCGTGCCGAGGTTGATCGATGGGCCTCGTAAAAAGTCGATCACAACAACAACTGCTGAAACGCAAGTTGCCTTGGCTGCGTAGTTTAACTAACTACTAGCCCCGTTCGTGGTTTCTTCGCCGGAGAGCGACCACGTTCGGCTGCCAATTCCGGATCGTGTGGGACTGAGGGTGCGGGCAACCGTATCCGCCTCGATGGCTGCCTACGCTAAAAACTCTGATCGATAGCTTCCGGGGAATCCTGCTTGTGGGAGTCCTGAGGGTGGCGAACAGGCGGCGATCCTCGGGCAACCGAAGATGGGCCGCAGGAATGCACAAGCTACGCACGTAGAAGCCGACTTGTCTGGGCCGTGGAACCCGGGTTCGATTCCCGGCGCCTCCAGTGAAAAAACGAAATGCCGCGTGTGAGCCTGTCTCACACGCGGCGTTTTCGTTTCTCGAACATGTCCGTCGTCCCACGTCCCACGCGAATTTTCAGGGCATCGTTGGAAATCGTCGAGATCTTGGCGATTTACATCCACTTCTTGAAGATTTTTTTCTTGGAAGTGACATGTTTTCCGGATCACATCGTCTTAATTAGGAATCGTCGCCTTTGACCATGTCCGGAGTCGTCATGATCGTTGCGAAACCCCCTGCTTCCCGTCGTCACTGGTCGGTCGAACAACTCGAAGATCGGCTTACGCCGTCGTGGGGCACTGTGCCGCCCGCGTTCCTGACCCCGCCGAGTTCGTTTGCGAATCTCACGCTCAATGCCGCCGGCGACCTGACCAGCACGGCGTCGATCACCGCGAACGAAATCGACTGGTACCTGGTGCCGGTGTCCACCGGCTTCACGACCGTTTCCGCGACGACGCCGACGAGTACACTCGACACCGTCATCGGTTGGTACAACACGTCCGGACAGCGGCTGACTTTTAACGACGACATTACCTATCCGACGAACACCGACAGTTCCTTCCGCGTCGAACTTGCCGCGGGCTGGTACTTCCTGGGAGTGACGAACTTCAACGGAACCGGAGGCGGCGGTTACACGCTGTCCATCGATGCGCCCGCCCAGCCTGGCACCTCGCTGCCGAGCTTTGCGGCCTCGGCCGTCAATGCGAATCTGCTCGAAGGGAACAGCGGTTCCACGGCATTCACCTTCCGCGTGAACCGCACGGGCAACACGGCGATCGCCGGCAGCGTCAGCTATCTGGTGAGCGGCGGATCCGCGACCGCGGCCGACTTCGGCGGCGCGTTTCCTTCGGGCACCGTCAACTTCGCCGCCGGGCAAACCTCGGCGACGATCGCCGTCAATGTCGTCGGGGACACGACTGTCGAAGCGGATGAATCCTTCACGTTGAATCTCCGCAACCCCGTCAACGGCACGATCGGGACTGCGACTGCCGGTGGCACGATCCGCAACGACGATGTCGCCGTCGTGCCGCCGACTGTGGGCGGATTCGACATCGCCGTTCGCGTCAGTGGGTTGTCCGCAAGCCAAACGGCGATCTTCGAGCAGGCCGCTCAACGATGGGAACGGGTGATCCGCGGCGACTTGCCGAACGCCGTCGTCAACGGCGTGACGGTGGACGACGTGTTGATCGACGCGGTCGGCCGTGCCATCGACGGCGTCGGCAACGTCCTCGGCCAAGCAGGCCCGACCCGGCTTCGCAGCGGCAGCGGCCTGCCGATCACCGGTACGATGCAGTTCGACACCGCCGACCTCGCTTCGCTCGAAGCCCGCGGAGAGCTGTTCAACGTCATCGTCCACGAGATGGGCCACGTGCTGGGCATCGGCACGATCTGGACCAACCGCGGGCTTCTGACGGGTTCGAGCGGCAGCGACCCGCGCTTCATCGGCGCCCAAGCCACAGCCGCCTACAACCGCATCTTCGGCACGAGTGCGACCGGCGTGCCCGTCGAGAACACCGGCGGCTCCGGCACCCGCAACGGCCACTGGCGCGAAAGTATTTTCAACAACGAACTGATGACCGGCTTCCTCAACGGCGGTGCGGTCAACCCGCTGAGCGCCGTCACGGTTGCCTCGCTGGCCGACCTCGGCTACGTGGTCGATTTGAATGCGGCCGATTCCTTTACTCCCTCCGGCGGCGGCGCAGGTCTCCGCGGTGGCGGCGGAACGGGCGGCGCCTCCCTGCGGGCTGCCGATCCGAGTTCGCCTTCCTGTGGCTGCGCGCTGTGCTGCGGAATGCTGCGGACGGAACCGGTGGTGGAAGCAGCAACAACGCGAGTTGCCGCCGCCGATTGGGCCGTGCGAACGCCTGCGGCCGCGGCACCGGGCGCCGCGGGTGAAGTGGCATCGGCGGTCGAGGAATCGAGATTGGAATCGGATCAAGTTGTCAGCCGCACCGACCGAAACGGAGGGAGCGTTGCGGCATCGCGGTTCGGTGAGAACGCTGCGGAGCCGACCGCCGATTGCCCCTTCGACCGCTTCGAGTTGTCGCCGATGGTCGGGTGAAGGAACCCATATCGGAATCGTTAGGTCTGGTTGAACTGTTCAGTGCTCGGCATGCGTTCCGCCTGTCCAAGCAGGTAGCAGAAGATGTGGGCAGGTATCCTCATAAACTTTGTTGCAAGATCGGGAACGGCTTCAATGCCGAAGTCGTCTTCCCGCTTCGTTACCCAATACGCATGCCGAACAGTTTCCTTGCGGCAATAGGCAATCAAGCCGGACGACTCGCTCACACTCTCCGTCTCACGATATTTAACTTCCACCGGTAATGTGTAAGCCGGACTTTGCACGATCACGTCCACTTCCTTGTCGCTTTTAGGATCGCGCCAATAGGAAATCTTCGGTGTGTCACGGTAGAGAAACGCAATCAGGTGGCGCAAGACAGTCGTCACGACAACTACTCCCATTTCTGTTGCATCCGTGAGGACTTCTTCGCCGCGCAGCAGAACGGCGTTCCGGAGTGCTGCATCGGCGAGATAGACTTTGTTACGAGCCTTCAATATCTTTTTTCCTCCGATCTCGACCGGCGGAAGGCGATGGATCAGATTGGCCTGTTCGAGGAGTTCAAGATGATTGTCAATCGTCGAGCGTTGCATCTTCAATACATTATAACATGTCTATAAATCAAGAATGCTTCAGGTATAAAGACAGATGTAGATGAATAGCCGCTCCAATGCATTGACATTGCGCACGTTGAACAGCGCGGTCATGTCCCGCTTTAATACCCGTTCCACGACGTCTTCTCGCAGGATCCGTTGGCAAAAAGAAACATCGGCATGGCGTGCGGTTTCCGGAAAACCTTCAATCGGCAAGTTGGATCACAATGGTTGTTTTGCTGACGCGACGAGGACCCGAAAGCAGGATGGCGCGGCGAAGAGAAGAATCAGTCAGATACTTGCGACATACGCCGAGAGCCAATCGTCCAAACGGAGGTGACGTTGCTGCTCGTCCAGTCCACCACGGATTGAATCCTTGAAGCACTCGTCGGACTTCATTGAGGCCGAAGAAATCGGCCATAAGTATCCCAGTCGGCACTTTCGTCATTTTTATGCTTGTTGCGATGGGCATAATCGACTGTGAAATGCTGGTTGGCTACCTGGGTTGGTGTTTTACGCTACCCCAGTACCGCGTCGACGACTTTGCCGTGGACGTCGGTCAGGCGGTAGTCGCGGCCTTGGAAGCGGGTCGTGAGCATGGTGTGGTCGAAGCCGAGTTGCTGCAGGATGGTTGCCTGCAGGTCGTGGATGTGGACGGGGTTTTCCGTGACGGTGAAACCCAGGTCGTCGGTGGTTCCGTGGCTGAAGCCGCGCTTGATGCCGGCTCCGGCGAGCATGACCGAGAAGCCTTCGGTGAAGTGATCGCGGCCTAGGACGCTGCCGCCGGCGGTGCGGCCTTCGCGGAACGGCGTGCGGCCGAATTCGCCGGAGAGGACGATGAGCGTGTCGTCGAACAGCCCGCGCCGCTTCAAGTCCTGGATGAGGGCGGCGACGGGCTTGTCCATCGTCGCGCATTTGTTGGTCAGGCCGTCCCGGATGTCCTCGGCCGGGTTGGTGCCGTGGAAGTCCCAGCCCCAGTCAAAGAGTTGGACGAAGCGGACGCCCTTCTCGCAGAGACGGCGGGCCAGGAGACAGTTGGCGGCGAAGCTCGGGGCACCTGGGGTTGCTCCGTAGGCGGCGAGCGTCTCCTTGGTCTCCTTGTTGATGTCCATGACTTCGGGCACGGCGGTTTGCATGCGGAAGGCGAGTTCGTACTGGGCGATGCGGGTCGCCGTTTCCGGGTGGCCGAGTTCGTCGGCCTGGATTTGATTCAGGTCACGCAGCGCGTCGATGGTCGCCTTCCGCACGTCCCGATCGATGCCGGCTGGGTCGGAGACGTAGAGCACGGGGTCGCCCTTGCTGCGGCACTGCACGCCCTGATGGACGCTCGGCAGGAAGCCGCCGGACCAGCAGCCGGCACCACCCGAGGGTTGCACGCCGGACGAAATCAGCACGACGAAGCCGGGCAGGTTTTCGTTCTCGGTGCCGAGGCCGTAGGTCACCCAGCTGCCCATGCCGGGGCGGCCCTGGCGGTTGCTGCCGGTGAAGAGGAGCAGTTCGGCGGGAGCATGGTTGAACTCTTCGGTCCGCATCGAGTTGATGAGGGTGACGTCGTCCGCCACGTTGTGCAGCTTCGGAATGGCGTCGCTCATCCAGATCCCGGACTTGCCGCGTCGGGCGAACTTACGCGGGGTGCCGAGCAGTTTCGGCGTGCCGGAGGTAAAGGCGAAGCGCTTGCCCTTCAGGTGCGTCTCGGGCACGTCCTGCCCGGTGCGCTTGACGAGTTCGGGCTTCCAACTGAAGAGGTCCAAATGCGGCGGGGAACCGGAGAGGTGCAGGTAGATCACCCGCTTGGCCTTGGCCGGGAAGGGCGGCTTCTTCGGGGCCAGCGGATCGATGGTGCCCGTCGCCGGGGCGCGGCCGTTCAGCGCGGCGAGGGCCACGGCGCCGAGGCCGATTCCACCGGTGGAGAGGAAATGCCGGCGGGTGCGGTGCTGCAGGGTGGAGAGGTTCATCGGCTCACCGTTTCATCAGGAATTCGTCGAGGTTCATAATCACGTTCGCCGTCACCGCCCACGCGGCCAAGTCGGCATCGGACTTACCGACCAGGAGCGTGGCGACCTTGGTGTCGGCCTGATATTTCGCTTTGGCTCCATCGAAGAGTTTCTTCAGGCGATCCCGCTCGGCGCCACTCGGCAACCGGCCGAGGGCGGTCCGCACCAGGAAGTTCAGCCGCTCGGCTTCGGGTTTTGCGGTTGTCTGTTTCGCCAAAGCCACGGCGGCTTCGACGTAGACGGGGTCATTGAGAGTCACGAGGGCCTGGAGCGGCGTGTTCGAACGGCTGCGGCGAATGGTGCAGGCTTCGCGACTGGTCGCGTCGAAGGTCATCATGCTGGGGTACGGGTTGGTGCGCCGCCATTCGGTGTAAAGACCGCGGCGATACTTGTCCTCGCCGGCGGACGTCTGCCAATCGAGGCCGCCGCCGAACGCGGCACTGAGGCCGAAGGAGGGTTGCGGTGGTTTCACGCTGGGGCCATACATCTTGGAACTGAGCAGACCGGAGACGGCGAGCGCCTGATCGCGGACCATTTCAGCCGTAAGTCGGAAGCGCGGGCCGCGGGCGAGCAGGAGGTTGTCCGGATCGCGGGAAGCCAGCTCCGGGGTAACCTTGGACGATTGCCGATACGCGGCACTTGTGACCAGCAACCGCAGCAGGGCCTTCTGGTCCCACGGCTTCCCGCCGGTGACGCTCGGCGTCGTGAATTCGAAGGCGAGTGCGTCCAACAATTCCGGGTGCAGCGGCAGGTCGCCTTGAGCGCCGAACTCCTCGGACGTACGGACGAGGCCGATGCCGAAGATCGCTTCCCAGGCGCGATTGACGGCCACGCGGGCCGCGAGCGGATTTGCGGGATCGACGAGCCACTTGGCCAGCGTGAGCCGGTTCTTGGGAGCATCCTTGGGCAATGGATGAAACGCGGCGGGCGTACCTTCGGTCACGGTGTCGCCGAGATCCAGATAGTTGCCGCGCATCTGCAGCTTAGTGACGCGGCGCTGCATCTCGGGCAGTTCCCTCATCACGGGCACGGTGACCTTCGGCAGCAACTTTGCGGCTTCAGCCTTCGCGGACTCGGCGCGGATGTTCGCGACCGCCTGCACCCGCGGATCGGGGAACTTTGCGAGCTTCGCCAACGTTGCCGCTTCCTTTGCCAACAGGTCCCGCTTCGCTTTTTTCTCCGGCGTGTCGTCGAGTTTCAGCAGCGGAGATTCGTCGCGGCGGTCGGCGTCCTCGCTGCTGTTGAAGAAGGCGAGGAAGCGGAAGTATTCCGTCTGCGTGATCGGGTCGTACTTGTGGGTGTGGCATTGGGCGCACGCCATCGAGGTGCCCATCCACACGGCCATGGTCGTGTTGGTGCGGTCGACGACGGCGGCGTTGCGGAACTCTTCGTCGCTGGTGCCGCCTTCGTTGTTCGTCATGGTGTTGCGGTGGAAGGCGGTGGCGGTTCGCTGCTCGAGCGTCGCGTTCGGCAGCAGGTCGCCGGCGATCTGCTCGATGGTGAAGCGATCGTAGGGCAGGTTCGCGTTGAAGGCGCGGATGACCCAATCGCGGTAGGGCCAAATCGTTCGACTGGGATCATCCGCATAGCCGGCGCTGTCCGCGTAGCGGGCGAGGTCGAGCCAAGGCCTGGCCCAGTGTTCGCCGAAACTCGACTTGGCGAGCAGCTTGTCGACGAGGGTTTCATAGGCCGTCGGCGAAGCATCCGCGAGGAAGTCGTCGACTTCGGCCAACTTCGGCGGCAGGCCGGTCAGGTCCAGACTGAGGCGGCGGATCAGCGTCGCTTTGTCGGCTTCCGGCTGGAAGGTCAGGCCTTCGCGTTCGAGTTTCGCGAGGAGGAAGGCATCCACGAAATTTCGGACGCGCGACGGCGTTTTCACGATCGGAGCAACGGCACGCTTCGGCGACAGGTAGGCCCAATGGCTGTTGTACTCCGCACCCTCGGCGATCCACCGCTTGAGAATGTCCAGCTCGCGCGGTGTGACGTGCTTGCCGGTCTTCGGCGGCGGCATGACCACGGATGGAATCTTGCTGAGAATCCGTTGGATCATCGCGCTTTCGTCCGGCTTGCCGATGACGAACGCCTCGCCTACCACAGCATCAGCCCGCAGGTCGAGCCGCAACTCAGCTTTGCGTTCTTTTTCATCCGGCCCGTGGCAGGCGACGCAATTGTTGGACAAGATCGGTCGAACGTCGCGGTTGAAGTCGATTCTCTTCGCGATAGGATCGGCTGCCGGAGAAGTCGCAATGATCGCCATCAAGCCGAGAAATATGCCGAATGGACGCATAAGTGGATGCTCGGTGTCGAGGCGACGGGGTGGAAAGCGGAACCTTATTGTGACGCGCGACCCATGCCCGTGCAAGTTAAGTCCGGATCGGAAGTCGGAAACCCCAGGCGAATTTTGCACCGGGAAGTCCTTAGGATTTCCAGGCGTAGTCGCCGTTCCGTTCTAAGAGTGATGTAAGCTCAACTTACCGGATTCTCGTCGTATTCGGATTGTTCCCACGGAGTCGCACGCCAGATCATGTCGCCCCCGTCCACAGTCGGAGCCAACTCCGCACAAATTCTGACGATCGCCCTGGAGGATTACTTCCAGGTGGGGGCGTTCAATCGCTTCGTGCAGAAGAACCAGTGGTACCGCTTCGAGACACGGCTGGAACAGACCACTGAAACGACGCTGGCTTTGCTGGACCGGCATCGGGCGAAGGCGACCTTCTTCGTCCTCGGCTGGGTGGCCAAGCGCTTCCCCGCCCTCGTGCGGCGGATCGCGGAAGCCGGGCACGAAGTCGCGATCAAGGGCTACTATCACCGCAGCATCCGCGGGATGACACCTGAGGAGTTTGAGGCCGATTGCATTCGGGCGCGGGACGTGGTCGAACAAGCGAGCGGCCGGCCCGTGATCGGTTATCGGCTTGCCGATGGCTGGTTCGCCCCCGAGGATCTCTGGGCGTTGGACGCACTCGCCGGGTTGGGCTTCCTCTACGACTCGAGCATTGCCCCGATGGGCAGCGACTTCACCGGTCAGCCGTTCCGCAGCCACATTCATCAGCACGAAGCCAACGGCCGCACGTTGATCGAAGTCCCGATTTCGACCGCGAAGATTCTGGGCGTCCGCATCCCGGTTGCCGGCGGGAACTACCTGCGTCAGCTTCCGTCCTTCCTTACGCGCCGCGCTGCGGCCGCGTGGGTCGAACGCGAGCCATCGCCGCTCGTTGCCTACTTCCATGCGTGGGAACTCGACCCGGATCAGCCGCGCTTGGCCGTCGGCTCTTGGTTGACTCGGAAGCGGCACTACCGCAACTTGGACAAGATGGAGCATCGCTTGGCGGACCTGCTGACGCGCCATCGCTTCACCAGTGTGGCCGACTATCTGAACATCGACACGTACACACTGTTCGTTCCCCTGGCGCCCGTCCCGGAAGCCGACGGGGAAGTCACGGTCTTCCCCGTACAGCGGAACGCCGATACGCCGTTTCCCAGACGGTACGAACAGCCGACGATACCGATCTCGATCGTGGTGCCGCTGTTCAACGAGAACGAGTCGATCCGATTCTTGTGGAACACGCTCGACCACGTCCGCAAGCAACTCGCGGACAAGTACGACGTCACCTTTCTGCTCATCGACGACGGCAGCACGGACGACACTTGGAACCTGCTCCAACAGCAGTTCGAGGACCAACCCGGCATTCAACTGCATCAGCACTCCGAGAACCTCGGTGTCGCCGCGGCGATCATGACCGGCCTCCGTAAGGCGCAGACGGAAATCGTCGCCAGCATGGACTGCGACTGCTCGTACGATCCTCTGGAACTCCGGCACATGATTCCTCTGCTGCAGCCGGGGATTTCCGTGGTGACGGCATCGCCGTATCACCCGGAAGGACGGGTCCGCAACGTGCCCAAGTGGCGACTGACGCTCAGCAAAGGGGCGACGTGGCTGTATCGCCGCATCCTCCATCAGAAGCTGTTCACCTACACGAGCTGCTTCCGAGTGTACCGCCGCAGCCTGGTCGCCGGGTTGCAGCTCAGCTACGGCCGCTATCTCGGTGTCGCGGAGATGCTCGGCCGCATCGATCTCACCGGCGGCACCATTCTCGAACATCCGGCGACTCTTGAAGT
>Ga0105046_10020402_pt1 | contig 10027 bp, 11 predicted proteins | sample MAT03_FD_78385 | JGI IMG/M metagenome (GOLD analysis project Ga0105046, IMG submission 78385) | Freshwater microbial communities from Lake Fryxell liftoff mats and glacier meltwater in Antarctica - MAT-03 (megahit assembly) | ecosystem: Environmental > Aquatic > Freshwater > Ice > Liftoff... | reverse complement strand
TGCCGGCGTCATCGTGCGCGGTGGTGGCACCCGGGGGGCGGGTGGTCGCGTCCGACAACGCCGACAAGCCGTTCGCCCCCGGGTCGAACATGAAGATCCTGACCGCTCGGGCAGCGCTGGACGTTCTGGGGCCGACGACGACCTTTCGCACCGACGTGCTGGCGGCCGAGCGCCCGGACGGGGGTGCGGTGGCCGAGTTGTGGCTGGTCGGTGGCGGAGATCCGCTCCTGTCCACCGAACCATTCGCCTCCGGCGGCAAGTACGGCTCGGACATCCCACATACGTCGTTCGAGTCGCTGGCCGATGCCGTGGTAGCGGCGGGTGTCACCACTGTCGGTCAGATCCGGGCCGATGAGACCCGTTACGACGACGTCAGGACGGTGGCCACCTGGCCGGCCCGCTACCTGGCCGACGGACAGGTGGGGCCGCTCAGCGCGTTGTCACTCAACGACGGCCGACAGTTCGCCGCCAGTGGTCCACCGGCGGGGACTGCACCGCCAGCGCCGGACCCGGCCGTCTACGCGGCAGGGGTCCTGGGCCGACTGCTCACCGCCCGCGGCGTCGAGGTGGGGAGCGTGGGAACGAGCGGGCGAGCTCCGAAGGACCCGGAATCGATCGCGTCGGTCACCTCTGTTCCGCTCACGGGGATCGTGGCGGAGATGTTGACGTTCAGCGACAACACGACAGCTGAGATGCTCCTCAAGGAGCTCGGACGCAACGTCGAGTCGCCGGGCACGACTGCCAACGGGCTCAAGGTCCTCGGCCAGGAAGCGGAACGGCTCAAGCTTCCCATGGAGGGGGTGGTCCTCGTTGACGGTTCCGGGCTGGACCGCGGGACGCGCCTACGATGCGATCTGCTCCAGCAGGTGTTGACCGACGACGGGCCGGAAGGTTCGATCGCCTCAGGGCTGGCTGTGGCCGCCCGGACCGGCACCCTTCGCGATCGGTACACGAAGTCTCCGGCCGCTGGACGGGTCCGCGCCAAGACCGGAACCCTTCGGGATGTGACGGCCCTCTCGGGCTGGGTCGATTCCCCGAGCGGTGCGCATGTCGGCTTCGCCATCATGGTGAATCTCGACTCCGGTCAGGTCAGCGACGACGACCTGGTCGCCACCCAACGAGTCACAGAGGCCGCCCTGGCCTACCCGGATGCACCCGACCGCGCCATGCTGGGTCCACGATGAGTGATTCCGACCATGTCTCCGTCTCGGCCCTTCGGGGCCCCGCCGAGTTGCCGATGTTCCCCCTCGGGTCGGTCCTCTTCCCGTCCATGATCCTGCCGTTGCGACTGTTCGAGCCCAGATATCTCGACATGATCGAGCAGGTGATGGCGGGCGATGGACGGTTCGGAGTCACCCTCATCGAGCGGGGTTCCGAAGTGGGAGGCGGCGATGCGCGCAGCACGGTGGGCTGTGCTGCCCAGATCCTCCAAGCGGAGGCCCAGGATGACGGACAGTGGTTCGTCGTGGCCGTCGGTACCGTCCGTCTGAAGGTCGACGAATGGCTTCCCGATGCTCCGTGGCCGCGGGCGGTGGTGATGCCGTGGTCGGACGTCGCCGACGACGAACCGGACGCAACAGGAGCGGAGTTGGCGGCCCGCATCGCTTCCCTCACGCCGCTGTTCCGGCGTGTGCTGGCCCTGGCGGCTGAGGCCGACGAATGGTCGGTGCCCCTCACCATCGAGCTCTCGGAGGATCCCGTCATGGCGGGCTACCAGATGTCTGCGGTCAGCCCGTTCGGGTCGTTCGACCGGCAGCGCCTGCTTGCCGCCTCCCATCCGCTGGAGCGATGTGAGGTGCTGCTGGAACTGTTGGGCGAGGCCGAAACCGACTTCCGAGCACGCCTGGCCAGCTGAGGTGGTTGCCCGAGTGGGCAGCGCTCAGCTAGGAACGTGGCTCCTGATCACGGAGCCGCCATGAGCACACCGACATCTCCCGTCGAGTCGACGACAACGACGACGACGACCAAAGCAGCCAACATTTTCTCGACCGACGTCGCTGCCGTTGGGTCGGGCAACGTTCGGAAGGGTCCGACTGACCACGTCAACGAGCTGAAGGACCTGGTCGTCAGCTACGCGAAGCAGGAGACGATCGATCCGCTCTTCTCCCTGAAGCGAACCATGTCGTTCGGCATGTCTGGCGCGGTGTGCATCGGACTCGGTGTGTCGTTGGCCTTGCTCGGGATGCTCCGCGGCCTGCAGGAGATCGATCTCTTCTCCCAGGATGGCCCGACTCCCGGCGCCTGGACCCTGGTGCCGTACGCCGCGACGCTCCTGGCTGCGGCCGTTGTCATAGCGTTGGCCGGTCTGGGCGCCAAACGGGCCAAGGCGGCGAAGCATCGAGTCGATCCCGGAGGCTCCAGATGAGCAACAACGGTCAGAAGATCGAACGGTCGGACATCAAGGCGAAGCTCGACGAGATCCAAGGTGAGGCAACCGAGACCGTCGAGGGAGCCCGCAATCAGATCATCGCTGTGGGTGTCACTGTCGCGGTGGTGGTCGTGGTTGCCATCTACGTGCTCGGACGCCGAGGTGGTCGGAAGCGTTCGACCATCATCGAGCTGCGCCGCAACTGATGGCAGGACTGATTCGAGCCAAGGCTCTCCAGCGCATCTTCGGAGACGGATTCAGCGGGCTGGCCGGCGCGGCCGTGGTCGGATGGGGTCTGGACAAGCTGTCCGATGGACTCCGGTCCCGCCCGGAGACGCTGGACCTTGCTCACCTCAAGCCGGGCGAGACCTACACCATCTCCACCCGTCCGGCACCGGATCGGCGGACGCGACGAGCAATCCACAAGGCGGTCGCCGCTGACAAGGCGGCCCGACGAGCGGCGAAGCCCCGACGCGGCACGTCACGGGCGAGACGCAAGGTGAACCGCCTCGATGGCCGCGTCGCCCGCCGTGGATCGGCCGGTGTCAGCACCAGAACAGCCCGCCGGCAGGCCAAGGCGATTGCCCGCCATACAGCTCTGATCACGCCGTCGGCGAAGGCACAACTCCTGGCCCGAGAAGCGGCGAGCCGGGCAGAGCGCGCTTCGGCCGCCGAACGCCGCCAGCTGGAATCGGCCCGGGCGGGGCGACGATCCGAGCGCCGCGAGTTCCGCTGAGCCGGCGGACGTCGGGACCCGACGTCGCTACCGGTCATGATGGGGGAGTGATCGTCCGCCTTCGAAACCCTTCACGAGAGCTCGCTTTCGATGGTCCCATGAGCGTGGTCAAGCTGATGAACCGGCTGGACCTCAATCGGGAATCGGTCCTGTTCATCCGCAACGGAACGCTGGTTCCCGGTGACGCCATGCTCGACGACACGGACGAGATCGAGATCCGTCCGGTGATCAGCGGCGGTGCTGCGTGAAGTGCACGGTGTGTCGAGAGCCCGCAGTGATCGACCTGCGTCGTCACAACGCCAACTTCTGCTCCGAGCACTTCACCAAGTTCTGCCGCGACCAGGACAGCCGGACGATCGAGGAGTTCGACATGCTGTCGCCGGGGGACCGGGTCCTGGTGGCGGTCTCCGGCGGCAAGGACTCACTCGCCCTGTGGGATCTGCTCATCCGATTGGGCTACGAGGCCGATGGCCTGGTCATCGGGCTGGGAATCGGCGAGTACAGCCAGTCGTCCACCGGATACGCCCAACGATTCGCCGAAGCTCGTGGCCTGAATCTTGAGTACGTGGACATGGAGCAGCGCTACGGCTTCGACATCCCGACCGGCGCTCGGGCCGCGAAACGGGCACCGTGCTCGGCGTGTGGCATGTCGAAACGACACGTCTTCGACGAGGTCACGATGGCCGGGGACTACGACGTGCTGGTGACCGGGCACAATCTGGACGATGAGGCGGCGGTGTTGTTCGGCAACGTCATGCACTGGCAGACCGAATACCTGGGTCGGCAGTGGCCGGTACTGGAAGCTGGCTCAGGATTTCCCAAGAAGGCGAAACCCCTGATCCGCCTGGGTGAACGGGAGATGGCGGCCTACTGCATCGTCTCGGGCATCGACTACGTCGTGGAGGAGTGTCCGATGTCGAAGGGCAACAAGCACCTGGGTTACAAGGAGGTGCTCAACGAGATGGAGCTTCGACAGCCCGGTGCCAAGGCAGACTTCTACCTCGGCTTCCTGCGGCGGGCCGCGTCGGTGTGGCGAGCGGAGGCCCAAACAGGCCGTTCCGAGCTGGGACGGTGCGCCTCGTGCGGCGCTCCGGCGGGAGGTGAGATCTGCGCGTTCTGTCGCCTCGTGGAGCGAGCGACCGGTGCGGAGCCGGTCACGCTCGGACCGACCCGGGTGCGCAGCTCATGACCATCGATGCACCGCATGAACTGCCCGATCGGTCGCGCCTCGACTTCGGGGACATGGTGATGCTGCTCGACACGAAGTCGCGGCGCTACCTGATCACGTTGGAGGCCGGCAAGGAGTTCCACTCGCATGCCGGCTTCGTGGCCCACGCTGATCTGGTCGGCGTCTCGGAGGGCTCGACAGTGGTCTCCACCCGCGGAGCGAGCTACACGGCGCTGCGTCCCACGCTGGCCGACTTCGTGACGACCATGCCCCGCGGGGCGCAGGTGATCTATCCCAAGGACCTCGGACCGCTCTTGATGATCGCCGACATCGGGCCGGGAGTGCGCGTACTGGAGTCCGGGGTCGGATCCGGCGCGCTGAGCATGGCCATGCTCCGGGCAGGTGCCGAAATCGTGGGCTACGAGCTCCGCGAGGACTTTGCCAATCGGGCGCAGATCAACGTCGAGCGGTTCCTCGGGACCGCAGCGATCGATCGTTACCGGGTCGAGCTGCGTGACTGCTACGAGGGCATCGACGAGTCACAGATGGACCGGGTGGTGCTGGACCTTCCCGAACCATGGCACGTGGTGTCCCACGCCTTCGATGCCCTTCGTCCGGGGGGGATCATCGTGTCGTACTCACCGTCGATCACCCAGGTCACCCGTTTTCGAGACGAGCTGGCGAAGCTGGGGTTCCTGCTTCCCGAGACGGTCGAGGTCCTGAACCGAGGCTGGCACATCGAGGGCGCCGCTGTTCGGCCCGACCATCGCATGGTGGCCCATACCGGCTTTTTGACTTCGGCCCGCCGGCCGGGATGACCAGCTGGTGAACCGGCTCGATCTTGCTTCGGTCGCGCTGCTGGTCCTCGGCTCGGTCATCGGTTGGAGCGCCGGCTTTCTCCGGAGGGCCTTCGGCTGGGCCGGTCTGCTGGGTGGGTTCTGGGTCGGGAGTCGGATCCTTCCCGAGCTGCTCGGTGTGGAGTCACCCGCAGACGCAGTCGACTCCGCGGCGTTCCTGTGGGCCGTCGGCGTCCTGATGGCTTGTGGACTGCTGGGCCAGCTGGCCGGCGCCAAGGTTGGTTCGTACCTTCGGTCTCTCGTTCGGCAACGACATCTCGGCCGGGCTGACCAGACTCTCGGAGCTGTCGCCGGTGTCGCGGGTGTCACGGTGCTGCTCTGGCTGGTGCTTCCCTCCATGGCCCTCGTGCCTGGTTGGGCCGCCGAACAGGCGCGTGCCTCCAGGGTGGCACAAGGCGTCCACGACCTGCTGGGTCCTCCGCCGGCCGCTTTCGACGGGATCGGAGAGGCACTCGGGTTGGGTCGGCTGCCGACGGTCTTCGAGGACCTCGCGCCGAGTCCGGAGGTCCAAGCGCCGCCGAAGGACATCCCGGTCACGCCCGAGGTGCTGGCAGCGGTCCAGGCATCCACCGTGAAGCTCTCCGGGGCGGCCTGCGGTCGGATCCAATCGGGGAGTGGCTTCGTGGTACGTGATGATCTGGTGGTCACCAATGCTCATGTCATCGCAGGGACGCGGGACCTACGGGTGTCCGCTCCCGGTCGTCCCGCCACGGGAGCCGTGGTGGTGGCCATGGACACCGCGAACGATCTGGCGCTGGTCCATGTGCCGGACATTCGGCGACCCGCCCTGCCACTTGGTGATGCGACCGCCGGCGATGTCGGCATCGCCCTGGGGTATCCAGGTGGCGGCGACCTGACCACCGTGCCCTTCCGGATCGACCGCCAGATCAAGGCGAGGGGTCGAGACATCTACGACGAGGTGTCCGTCACCAGGAACGTGTTCGTGGTAGGCGCTGACCTGGCCGCCGGTGATTCCGGTGGACCGCTGGCTGACCCGAGTGGACGTGTCGTCGCGGTGGCCTTTGCCATCGCACCGGACGAGCCGGGCACCGCCTATGCCATCGACACAGCGGATGTCCGTCCGCTGGTCGATGCACTGGTCGGGCGAGAGCCCGTCCCGACCGGCCCGTGCGTCTGAGCGGCGTGGCCGGTCAGACGCCCTCAGCTCACTCGGCTTCGATGTAGATGCACTCGCCCGGGCACTCGTCGGCGGACTCGATGACACCCTCGAGCTCGTTGTCCGGGATGTCCGCCCGGCCCTCGGAGCCGCCCGGATCGGAGAAGACCTTGTCGCCCTCGACCACGTAGGCGAGACCGTCGTCCAGGAGTTTGAACACCTTGGGCGAGATCTCCTCGCACAGGCCGTCACCCGTGCACAGATCCTGATCGATCCAGACCTTCATGCCCATGAGGGGAAACCTGCCTTTTCGTGCTCGCCGTAGTGGCGTTCGGACCTCTTCACCCTAGCGTCGGGCCTGCGGATCTCCGACATCACGGAACGCTCGAACCTGAGAGTCTGCGGGCACATCCGAGCCGACTCAGGGCGGACACGGATCGGAAACTTCGCCGGTGTAGGTTCGACCGCAGTCGACGAACGAGGTGCCGATGAGTGACGGTGGGGACCAGGGTCTGGACCTGGAGGCGAGCCGAGCGCAGGTCCACGCGCTCGAAGAGGAGGTGGCGCTGTTGTTGCGGCGTCTCCAGGATGCTCCCAAGCGTGTTCGCACCCTCGAGGAGCGGTTGCTCGAGACCAAGGGCCAGCTGGCCCAGGCCGTCAGCCAGAACGAGAAGCTGACCTACACGCTCCGCGAGGCGCGTGATCACATCACTGCGCTTCGTGAGGAGGTCGACAAGCTGACCCAGCCCCCGGCTGCCTACGCCACGTTGCTCGGCCGCAACGACGACGGCACCGTCGATGTGGTGGCGACGGGTCGCAAGATGCGGGTCGAGTTGTCACCGAACATCGACCCCGAGTCACTGCATCGTGGGCAGGAAGCGGTGCTCAACGAGAGTTTCAACGTCGTCATGGTCCGCGAGCCGGAGAGCGCCGGTGAGGTCGTCACCCTGACCGAGGTGCTCCCGGATGGCCGACGGGCGCTGGTGGTCGGTCGGGCAGACGAGGAGCGCGTCGCCGAGCTGAGCGAGCGGCTCCAGGACATGAAGCTCCGTTCCGGGGACACGCTCCTGATGGACAGCCGATCAGGTGTGCTGTTGGAGAAGTTGGACAAGCCCGAGGCCAACGAGCTGGTGCTCGAGGAAGTGCCGGACATCAGCTACTCCGACATCGGCGGCCTGGATGAGCAGATCGAGCAGATCACCGACGCCGTGGAGCTGCCGTTCCTCCACCAACACCTGTTCAGTGAGTACCAGCTTCCCGCTCCCAAGGGGATCCTGTTGTACGGCCCGCCGGGGTGCGGCAAGACCCTGATCGCCAAGGCCGTGGCCAACAGCCTGGCCAAGAAGGTCAGCGAGGTCACCGGAAAGGACAGCCGGAGCTACTTCCTGAACATCAAGGGCCCTGAGCTGTTGAACAAGTACGTCGGTGAGACCGAACGTCACATCCGACTGGTCTTCCAACGGGCGCGGGAGAAGGCGGAGGACGGTACGCCGGTCATCGTGTTCTTCGACGAGATGGAATCGCTGTTCCGTACTCGCGGGACCGGGATCAGCTCGGACATGGAGTCAACCGTCGTACCTCAGCTCCTGGCCGAGATCGACGGCGTCGAGACACTGAAGAACGTCATCGTGATCGGCGCCTCGAACCGTGAGGACCTGATCGATCCGGCCATCCTGCGGCCCGGACGTCTCGACGTGAAGATCAAGATCAGCCGGCCCAACGAGTTCTCTGCCGGCCAGATCTTCGCGCAGTACCTGACCATCGATCTGCCGTTGGACCCCGACGAGGTGCTGTCGCTCGGCGGGGGAGATCCCCACAAGGCGACGCAGGCCATGATCGAGGTGACGGTCGAGGAGATGTACCGAACCGACGAGGCCAACCAGTTCCTCGAGGTCACCTACCAGGGCGGCGACAAGGAGATCCTGTACTTCAAGGACTTCAGCTCCGGCGCCATGATCGAGAACATCGTGCGGCGGGCCAAGAAGCTGGCCATCAAGCGAGAGCTGGCCGGTGGGACCAAGGGGATCAAGACCGAGGATCTCGTGGCGTCGATCCACCGTGAGTACAAGGAACACGAGGACCTGCCGAACACGACGAACCCGGACGACTGGGCGAAGATCTCGGGCAAGAAGGGCGAGCGGATCGTCTACATCCGCACGCTCATCCAGTCCGAGACCTCAGACGCCACGGGTGGTCGTTCGATCGAGCGGGTCGCCACCGGTCAGTACCTGTAGCGGGCTTCCACGCCGCCGCTTCGTTCTGTACCGTCGGCATCGGAGCGCCGAAGGCGCACTCGGAGGGAAGTGGGCGTGAGTCGTCGGGCATCTGCGAAGTGCGCCGCTGTCCTCGCGGTGGTCATCCTGTCGACCGTTCTCGTCGGATGCATGTCCGCCAAGGCGACCAAGGCTGAGGTCCCGGCCCTCCTGTTGGCGATCATCAGAAGCCGAACGACCACCAGTCCGCCGAGCACGGCGCCGCCCGCGGGCGGCTGTCCGAACTATCGCCGCATCGAGGTCGATTCGCCGCGTAATTCGAACCCGGGGTCTCCCTACCCGGTTTCGTCGTCAGTGACCTCTGACGGCCGACTCGTTGCCTTCGGGGGCACTGGAGAACGTCTCCCGTTCATCTACGAGATGGCGACTGGACAGCGGCGAAGCGACTTCCTCCAGGATCTGCCCACTCCAGACGGCTCGGGGTGGCGACGGTTGGTGTTGTCAGGTGACGGCAGAGTGGCCATGGTGGGGCAGGTCTTTCCACCGAGCTTTCCTGAGCAAGAAGAAGCGAGACGTACTCTCACCTGGATCATCGACCTCGAGACACTGGACGCATGGTCAACGCCGGGCGTTCCCATCGCCATGTCGGAGAACGGATCCAGTGGGTTGGTCCGGCGGACGCCCCCTTCGCAGGTGTGGGTTGTCAACGAGGACGATCCCGTGGGTTGGTTCGTCGGGTCGGAAGTGGGAATTCCGTTTGAACTGCTCTCGGCGGACGGTGGTGTGGTCGTGGCGAACCGCGGTTTCGCTTCGGAGTTCTCCTCGATCAGAGGACAGCTCCGGACGGCGCGTCTCCTCACCCCCGCATACTGGATCAACCCTGCTGGCACCACGGCCATCGGGGTTTTCGGGAGCGGGCGCGAGTGGTACGAGGTCGACGTCGACGGCAGCTCGAGCTCCCTCATTCCACTGCCCGTAGGAGTTCAGACCTTCGGTATCTTTTCTGCGGCGCTCGTTTCAGACGACGGACAGCGACTCATCCGAATGGTTCAGAAAGGGTCTGGTCCCCAGCCGGCGTTCCGGCTCTGGACCGACCGTTCGACGGGAATCAGCGCGGCGGCCGTTTTCCCGGGCTGGTGGCCGCCCGAGGCAGCTTCGGCTGACCTCACAGTGGTGGCATCGGCTTCCGGAGGGTCGATTTACACCTGCACGTGACGCGCAACGATCGACGGGCGGGCGATCCGTACGTCGACCCCCGGTGACCAGCGCACATGCGGATCACCGGTCGGCCGAGGGAGTCCTGCGGCATCGGTGAGCGTCTGATCCATCTCGAGCAACTGTGCCCGATGCAGCGGCCACCGTTGGTGATCGACTTCGGCCCACAACGTCAGGGGTCCGAGGGTTGACCCGAGCGCCCACCGTGCCGAGAGGAACAGGTCCAACTCGCTCTCGTCGCCCTCGGCCAGCAACGGGCCGACGCGCAGATGGATCCGAGAACGGCTCCCCGCTGTGGACCTGGGCCAACGTCGACGACTGCTGTACCGCCAGTCGTCGCCCGACTGGGTGAT
>Ga0105046_10020399_pt1 | contig 10028 bp, 9 predicted proteins | sample MAT03_FD_78385 | JGI IMG/M metagenome (GOLD analysis project Ga0105046, IMG submission 78385) | Freshwater microbial communities from Lake Fryxell liftoff mats and glacier meltwater in Antarctica - MAT-03 (megahit assembly) | ecosystem: Environmental > Aquatic > Freshwater > Ice > Liftoff... | reverse complement strand
GACCAATGACCAATGACCAATGACCAATGACCTTCCGCCAAGTCAAAGACCAATGACCAATGACCAATGACCAATGACCTTCCGCCAAGTCAAAGACAAATGACCAATGACCAATGACCAATGACCTTCCGCCAAGTCAAAGACCAATGACCAATGACTTTTTTTTCAATCTTGAGTAATAAACCATTTTGGATTAAAAACAATCCACCAAATGAAGGCCGAAATAGTAATTGTGGTAATCCCCAGAATCACTGCTGCGGTAAAAAACCCTTTCGCTTCGAGAATATCTTTCGATTCATTTACAACAGGGGCCAGCCAATAAATAAAAAATAGTAATGCCAAACTGATGCCTGTAAACAGCATGCCAATTAGTTTAAGCACGAACTTCGAATTGCTTTTACATACTTGCATAAAATAAAGGTAAGCAAGATTTCTGAAACTTCCAAATGGAACCCTAAAAATCGAACTGAAGGTTGATTCTGAAGTCTGATGTGACCGATGCCTTGCTTTTGTCGATATACGTTTTGTAACTTATTTCGGGATTGGATAATTCGGTGTACCAAAGGTTAACTGAGGGGTGAATTTCAAAGACCTGCGAGATTTTAATACTGTACTGAATACCGAAGTTAGCTGCCAAACCACTCATAAACTCCGAATCTTCAAATGTTTTGCTATCGGGAACAACTCTGGACTGTTCCGGCGTGTACAACAAATTCCCGATACCGGCACCCAATTTGAAATTGAGGGGACAGTTTTTGGACGGGAAATAATATCCGTTAAATGCAATTAGCATTCGCTTATTTGCAGGTCTCTCTGATGCATTGTTGTTTTTGAACACATCTTTACCTTCAATCCAGATTGATGGTCCAAAATCAATAATAAATTTTGGACTGATTCTATAACCCAGAGAAGCATTTAAAACCAGGCCTGACAAAAGTTGGTCAGAATTTTCGCAACCGGAACAGGGGTTGTTCGACACACCATAACCAACTCCAATGCCCAATATCATTTGTTTGGGTTTGGTAGAAGGTAATTTTTCAGGTTCTCCGGCGAATAAATTGCTCCTTGGGAGTACCAGTAGCAAGATCAATAAACTTAAAAAGGAAAATATCCTTTTAATGCAGGCAGATTTTTCAGGCTCCATTTTCTTTTACAATTTTATTCAGCCATTTTAACATCAATAAAATTATGAGTGCAGTAGCTAAAGCTAATCCGAAGTTTACCCAAAAGAAATCTGCTTTGTGTTCATATCCATCCCACATACTTGCCAAAACACCACTCATTTTGTTTCCTATAGAAGTAGATAAAAACCAACCTCCCATCATTAAAGCAGTTAGTCGGGGCGGACTTAATTTTGATACCAGCGACAAAGCCATTGGACTCAAAAATAATTCCCCAATCGTAATAATTCCATAACTTCCAATCAGCCACCACATGGTACTTTTTTCAAGTCCGTTATAGCAGGCATAGGTGGCGCCTATCATCACAAGAGTAGACATTGCAGTTATGAAGAAACCATAAAATATTTTCCAGGGTGTGGAAGGTTCCTTGTTTCGCCTTTTAAGGAATGCAAAAAATGCAACGACTACCGGCGTGAGTAAAACCACCCAAAAAGGATTTACAGATTGAAATAATTCCGTCGAAATTAATTTCACTTCAGTACCTTCTGCAGGCCGTTCTTCCGGTGGTATATTTTTAAAGTAGAGTGGGTAGTCCCATGTTTTGATCACCTTATCTTCTGAATTTCGAGCCACTCTGAATTGTTCATCCACCAATGGGACAGAATCTTTTACATAGGTAACTTCCTGAACCATACCCAGAGTTGTGGCAGGGGCAAGAATGGCTGCAGGAATATCTCGTTTAGTATAACTCTCAGCCCACGTAGTAAGAGCGGTTCCGTTTTGTTTGAAGATGGCCCAGAATATAATGGCTACTCCAAATACTGCGAGTAAGGCTGAAATCGGACGGCGGTCTTCTGCGTTGGATCTAACCATTAAAGAAACATAGAAACCTGCAACAGGCAGGGCGCCGAAAATAAATGCATCGGTACTATCGCTGCCGAAAATATTACCCGGAATAATCCAACCTATATAGCCGGCTACAACGGCAGGTAAAAGAACGATACTGAAAATTTTTGCAAGCGACATATCTTCCGGGTTCACCGGTTTACGCACATCGGTATGCTTGTAGTGTTTTTGACCAATCCAGAAGATGATGACTCCGATAAACATTCCGATTCCGGCTGCGAGAAACGCGTATCCCCAACCGAAATTATTTCTTAAATATGCACCAAAGAAGTTGCAAATAAAGGCACCTAAATTGATGCCCATATAAAAGATATTATAGCCCGAATCTTTGAGCTCTCTGTATTGAGGATCGTTGTACACATTTCCTAACATGGTGGAAATGTTTGGTTTAAAAAATCCGTTTCCGATGATTACCAATAATAGTGAGACATAAAAAAAACTCGTTCCGGGAAGTGCCAAACCACAATAACCGAGTCCCATCAGGATCCCGCCGATCGTAATTGACAGTCGATAGCCCAAAACCCTGTCGGCTAACAAACCGCCAATAAATGGTGTTAAATACACTAGAGCGATAAATGTTCCGAAAATATCTGAAGCCTCCTTACGGTCGAGACCCATGCCACCGCTTTGAGTATCAGTCATGTACAGGAAAAATATTCCTAACATCAGGTAAAATCCGAATCGTTCCCACATTTCTGAAAGAAACAGGTAGGGTAGTGCTTTGGGGTGTTTGCTCGCCATAAACTCAATTTATCAATGAGCTGGCAAATTAGTAAAAAAGTTGGAAATGGAAAGTGGATTTAAGATAAATACCAAATTATTATGCTACCATCCGATTATTTCTACCAATCCTGCTACTAATAAAATAGCTCCAAGGGAGGTGAGTGTATACATTACAAACTGTATGGAAATACCGGCATGAAAAAAAATTACCGTGAGCACAAAACCTATTAATAGAAGCATGGACCCCGTTACCCCTAAAATGAAACCACGCTTGCGTCTTTTGAGAAAATTTAACGATTTTAATTGACTGATAATGGTATCAATGGTTTGATCATCGGCACCTGATAAAGCCAGTGATTTTTTTACCGATTCGATTTCCTTTCCCTGTTCAATGAGTTTTTTGGCCTCTTCAAAGAGTGATTCAAGTTGTGTAGTAGCAGTCATTTTATTAGGTTTATGAGTTTCGCACAACGATCCTGGTAAATCGATAAAAAATGATGGAATAAAGATAAGCGAAGATTCTTACAAAACAAATTTCTGTAGGCTGCATTGCCCTGAGCCTGTCGAAGTGCCAGAAATGGAGAAGTAACACCAACCCACTAACCCACTCGCCACCACTCGCCACATTTTGCAGAGGGAAAACCTTTTCAGTTCGATAAATACTCTCTGCAACTAACCCGCTACCTCCACGCCGGTTTGGCCTTAAGTACTTTTTTATATATTTTACAAGTTGGGTGATGTGCTCCCGGGAGGAAGCCTGTGCTGACAAGGAACTCATTCACTATTTCGCCCCCGGTAAACCTGAAAGTTTTCTTAAACAATTTGGTCCATTCTTCCTTCGAAAGCGGATGGTTAATGTGAAGCCAGTTTAAAAACGATCCATTTTCTTTTTGCAGCCGTAGAATGACATTTGCATTGTTAATAGCTGCAGCAATTTTAAGTCTGTTTCTAATGATTCCTGCATCATTCAATAACCTTTTCTCATCAGCCGACCCATATTTTGCCACTTTTTTAATGTTGAAGTTGTGATAGGCTTTACGGAAATTTTCTTCCTTTTTCAGGATGGTAGTCCAGCTAAGTCCAGCCTGATTTATTTCCAGAACTAAACGACAAAAGAGTTCATCATCTTCGGCTATTGGAAATCCATATTTGAAATCATGATAGTTGCCATGAACCTCCCGATCTGCCTCTTTCATAAAAGGTATTGCTGAACAATAAGTGGTCATAAAATATTAATTATTTGTTTTGGGAGGCCAAAATAGTGATAGTTGATACAAAATCAAACTTTTAAAAGCTAATATCGGAATCAACTGCCTTGTCGGATGAATATTAATAAGGTGTTTCGGGGTTGTCTTATGATTATTCCCTTAAAAGTACTTACTTTGCATTAAATCAGTTCATTTTGGCTATATGAGCGCTGAATAAAAATTAAATATATAATTATTAGTGTGAGAAAACAACTTCCAATTTTGCTGATTATTGCTTTGGCAACTATTTCGCTTTCATTTTTTTCTATTGTTCAAACAACCAACAACGACTCCTCACTAGTCCCGGAGCCGACCAAAGATTTTAGTTTTCTCAGGCGTTTTATTTGCATATCCGATTTGTTTTCGAAAGAGCAGTGGCAAAATAATAAGGGTAGATCTTTTGATGACGATGGTGTTCATCTTACCAATGCCAAAAAACACCCGGTTAATGCCTGCCATTACGCGTTGTTTTGTTATGATGAATTTAAACGAACAGGTGAAGCCTCTTATAAAGAAGCTTTAATTGCTCAGGTTAAATATTTAATGGATCCCAACAGTTATCATATTATTGATGATAATTCTATTGCCTACCCTTACGATATAAAATTTCATGATCTTAACCCACCCTGGTATTCTGCTCTTGCACAATCGGAGGCGATTTCGGTTTTGATTCGTTATTATGCATTAACAGGTGATAAAGAAGCACTACCTGTTATTGTGAAACTTAAAAATTTTATGGTCTCACCTCAGGAAGGTAATTGTGGTACCAAAAGTATCACACCCGAAGGAAATGTGTGGTATGAAGAGTATCCAAACTCCAAACAAGAAAGGCAGGTGCTGAACGGATTTTTATTGGCTATTGTGTCACTCTATGAATATTCACAACTGTTCCCGTCCGATACGGCGACTTATCGTTTATACACCGATGCAATACAAACTGTTAAAGAGTCATTCAAATTTTATGATACCGGATCGTGGTTGAAATATAACAGGGGTGATGCACGACAAGTGGCCAATGGATATATGAAATGGCAAATTCTTGAAATGAAATTGCTACATGAAATCACCGGTGATATTTATTTTAAGGACCTCATGATGTTGGTGTCATCATATACTTATAATAAACCTTACGATTCGCCAGGTTCTAAATTGAAAGATTATGATTTTTCACTTCCCATGGTAGTCGACAAAGCTGATGCTTTGGTTTTTGCGGGAAAAAATATACAATATACTCTTTCCAGTGAAGTGTCGAAAATTACAAGCACATACAAAGGAACAGTTCCCGAGTTATCGAAGATGTATGATAGTAATTTAAATACATTCGCCACTCTTAAGCATGTTGATTCATTGCATAGTGGTATGCATAATATTACATTTAATTTTAAGAAAAAACTTTTGATTGGAACTTTTTCAATGTCTTATTCAGGTCTGGATTCATCTGCCAAGCCAATTGTCGATATTTATTTTAAGGACTCAATCACTTCAACAAATTGGTCCCGCATAAAACCGGAAATATCTTCGGAACCTAAAACAGTCACTTTTAAGTTTGCGCCTGTAAAAGCTCAGGTCTTCTGGATTGTTTTTTCTAATCATGAAAAATTTCCGGTCATTAAAGTTTCTAATTTGGCATTTTTGAGCCCTTCCGAACAAGTGGATTCGGATTTCAGGCATTATGCTACTCCCGAAATTAAAGGAAGCAAGAAAGGTGTTGCCTTAAATTTTGAACACAAAGGAATGTCGGATATTGTTGTATTTCATAAATCAGCAACCGATTCAAAAGGATTGGTTACTGAAAAATGGAATCCTTTGAAAACGTATCGTAAAATTCCTGTGAAGATTTATACCGACACCATAAAAGTGCATAAATTTCTCATCATCTGTGAACCTAAATCGGGATCTGCAACTATTGGAAAGGTAGTTGCTCAGCCTTTATAGTAGATGTAGATGATGTTTCGTTGTAATTACATTTAAATATTTTTGATTATGAGAAGTATATTTCCAATAATTTTAATTTGTCTGGTTTCTTTAAATGTTTTTAGTCAGGACTCAACATTGATTCAAACCAGTGCACGTAAAGTGTATTCAAGTTGTGTGAGTGGCGATTTTGTTACTGCTACTTCCTACTTTGATCAGGAATTATTATATCGCATGGATGCCGGGAAATTAAAGCAGACATGGGAGCTTATTGAAGGGCAGGTAGGGAAGGTGAAAGCAACAGGTGAAGCTGCATTGTATTTGGAAATTTCAGATTCTCTTATTACGGTATTTCAAACCTGCAACTTTGAGAAAAAACCTATGGATTTGAAGTTGGTTTTTAATAAATCAAATAAAGTTGCCGGTTTTTTCTTTTCACCGCCATCCGCCCGCTTTTCCTACAAAGCTCCATCATGGGTTAAAGCAGGAACAGTGAAAGAAATGGATATCGAAATTTCTTCCGCCGACTTACGTTTAAAAGGTAAGCTTACCGTCCCACTTCAAGGTACTAATTTTCCTGTAGTGATTCTTGTTCATGGTTCCGGTCCGCAAGATATGGATCTATCAATAGGCCCCAATCGTGTGTTTAAAGATATTGCCATTGAACTAGCCGCTAATGGTTATGCTGTTATCAGATATGATAAACGAACAAAGGCGTATCAGTCGGAGATGGCATTTATGCTTTCTTCAATGACCCCTGATGATGAAACAGTGCAGGATGTACTGGCTGCAATCCATTTTGCTGAAGGTGATGAATATGTGGACGCAACAAAAATTTTCATTCTTGGTCACAGTTTTGGTGGAATGATGGCTCCACGAATTGCCACACTGAGTAAAAAATTAAATGGAATGATTTTGATGGCTGCCAATGCCCGTCCTTTACAAATAATCATTATGGACCAATTACGTTATCTCGCCAAAGCGGATTCTGCAAACCCTGCTATGAAAGAATCACTAGATTTGATGCAGGAAAAAGTTGATCGCGTGAGTACTAAATCCTATGATGAAACTACCGATCCAATGTTTTTGCCTATGGGTATCGGTTATCCTTATTGGAAATACGTGGATGAATATGATCAGTTTAAGGAAGCAATTGATGTGAAAATTCCGATGCTGATTTTACAGGGTGAACGTGATTACCAGGTAACGATGGAAGATTTTAACATCTGGCAGCAAAAACTGGCAAAACGCAGTGATGTAACTTTTCATTCATTTCCAATGCTGAATCATTTATTCATGGCAGGTAGCGGACCCTCCATGCCTGCTGAATACGAAATAAGATCTAATGTTGCTAAAGAAGTGGCAGATGAAATAAGCTCCTGGCTTAAGTTACAGACAGGAAATTAGTGGTGTCAATCAGAGATTAATTCTTTAGTTAGAACCCATCATTTTTACTTCCACTTCAGCAAGACCCTTTAGTTTTTCGTCTTTGGTAATTCCTTCAAGTACCTCTATATTGATTCCATCCGACAAACCGGTTTTAATTTGGCGTTTTTCAAATTTTTGAACACCGGTTTCTACCTCCACAAATGTACTATCACCGGAGATCGTTAATAAACTTTCTTTAATCGCCATAACGCTGTCGCGACGATCGAGTACAATGTCGGCATTGGCACTGTATCCGGCTCTTATGAAGAAATTTTGATCGAGATTAACGGCGGCTTTAATTTGAAACTGAATGGCGCCGTTTTCTTCAACACCTTTGGGAGCAATGTATTCAAGTTTAGCTTTGAAATCTTTGTTTTCGATGGCACCAATTTTGAGGATGAGATCCATTCCGGTTTTAATTTTTCCAACCTCCGATTCATCCACTTTACCTTCGAACACCATTTCGCCCATATCTGCAACAGATGCAATAGTAGTTCCTTCGTTAAAAGTGTTACTTTCAATTACCGAATTACCTTCTTTCACAGAAACATCAAGTACCATTCCTGCGATGGTGGAGCGAACTAATGTATTGGTGATGTTGCCCATTTTTTTGTTCGATCCTTCTTTGATCAAGGCTAAATTATTTTCTGCAGTTTCAAATTCTTCTTCAGCTGATTTGAAATTCAGTTGTGCCGATTGAAATTCCGATTCAGGAATTACTTTACCTTCAAATAATTTCTTACTTCTTTCAAATTCAATTTTTATATTATCGAGATTTAATTTGGCTCTGTTCACACGACTCTCCGCATTGTTCATACTAACCATGTCGGGAATAATTTTAACACGGGCAATAATATCACCTTCCTTTACAAATTTACCGGCTTCCACATATACTTTTTCAACAATACCCGATACCTTCGCTTTGATAGCAATTTCTTTTCTGGGTACCACTGATCCGGTAGCAACGGTTTTTTTGATGATGTTAGTCACAACAGATGTTTCTGTTTTATAAACTACCGGCTTGGGCTCCGATTTCTGATAAAGGAAATATAGTGTCCATGCAAACAAAAACAGTAAAGCTACTCCAAGTACAATCTTGATGATTTTTTTCATATACAAATTTAATTTATTCGCTTCTTAGCGCTTCAATGGGTTTAATTTTTAATGCTCTTAACGCAGGAATCAACCCTGCCAGTGCTCCTGATACAATCAATATACCGAGAGCCTTAATTGCGATTCCTAAATCTACTTCGGGATTCATAAACATGGAGGAGCTGTCGCCACCTGGTCCCATGGCTGATGAGATAAGTTCTAAAAGTCCTACGCCAAGTACCAGACCAACGTAACCGGCAACAGTAGTAAGTACAATCGACTCCATCATTATTTGTTTCATAATGTCGGATGGTGGTGCACCGATAGCACGACGAATTCCAATTTCGTTGGTTCTTTCTTTTATGATGATAAGCATTATATTACTCACACCAATGATACCGGCAAAAAGAGTTCCGCTCCCTACAATCCAAATTAATAATTGGATTCCGGTAAACAAACCACTCATTTTTTTATACTCTTCTTCAAGATTAAAATGACCAATTGCCTGAACATCATCAGGGTGGATTGCGTGGCGCTCTTTGAGTAGTTTAATTACTTTTTCTTCTACTACCGAAGCAGGTACATCTTTTATGGAGGTAATAGCAAACCATCCAACAACATTCTGGAAATTGAATGCATTTTGAAATGTGCTAAAAGGAATGAATATGGTGCTGGCGTCTTCTTCGCCACGATCGCTGCTCTGATTACTTTTAAATACACCTACAACCTGAAAAAACACTCCATTGATTTCAATGTTTTTACCAATAGGGGATACCTCTTCTCCAAACAAAACACTTTTAACTCTGGAGCCAATGACCGTTATTTTTCTTTTTTCCCGCTCATCCATTTTATTCAATTTCCTGCCTTCAGTAATTGAATAGCTCTGGATTTGAAAAATTTCAGGGTAATCACCATAAATGGAAAAGGAACCGGTTTTGAGATTGTAATTCACATTGTTGTTACCACCGTAATTCCCTAACTGATTTCTTGGAGCAACAATCTCAGCTTCAGGAATATTGTCGATGATGGCCTTAATATCTTCATTGTTGTAATTAAACCTGCGTCCTTCTTTAAAGCCTTTATACGGCATGGAAGTACGTTGAGTCCAGGTGAAAAAACTGTTCGTTGCAAAATCCTTAAAACCTGCCTGTACGCCATTCTGCAACCCATTACCGGATCCCAGCATAATGATGAGCATAAATATCCCCCAAAATACACCGAATGCAGTGAGTGCAGTCCTGAGTTTGTTTTTACTCAAGGTGCTGTATATTTCCTGCCATCTGTCGCGGTCAAACATTTTTATTCAGTTGTTTTATTTTGTGGTGCGGCTCCGCTCACCATGACGATAAATTGTGGTGCGGCTCCGCTCACCATGACGATAAATTGTGGTTCGGCTCCGCTCACCATGACGATAATTGTGTCTCGGCTTCGCTCGACACTGCCGCATGCCGCTGCCGCTGCCGCGGCATGCTGCCTGCTGCCTGCTGCCGCGGCATGCTGCCTGCTGCCTGCTGCCTGCTGCCTGCTGCCTGCTGCCTGCTGCCTGCTGCCTGCTGCCTGCTGCCTGCTGTCTGCTGTCTGCTGCCTGCTGCCTGCG
>Ga0105046_10020398_pt1 | contig 10028 bp, 6 predicted proteins | sample MAT03_FD_78385 | JGI IMG/M metagenome (GOLD analysis project Ga0105046, IMG submission 78385) | Freshwater microbial communities from Lake Fryxell liftoff mats and glacier meltwater in Antarctica - MAT-03 (megahit assembly) | ecosystem: Environmental > Aquatic > Freshwater > Ice > Liftoff... | reverse complement strand
TCGAACGTGGTGCTGGTGGTCGATGTCTCCGGCAGCATGAACGATGAGGACAAGATCATCCACGCGCGCGAGGGTGCGGCCAAACTGGTCGGCATGCTCGGCGACGAGGACCGCTATTCGCTGCTGACCTTCAACAACCAGTCGACCTGGGCATTGCGACCGACCGCCATGGACGCCACCTCGCGTCCGCGTGCCATTGCCCAGGTGCAGGGCCTGTTCGCCGGCGGTGGCACCGCGCTCTACGACGCGGTCGGCGAGGCCTGTACCGCATTGATGGACAACCCTGAACCGGAGCGCATCAGCGCGGTGGTGGTGCTCAGCGACGGTGCTGACACCGACAGCAAGATCGACCTCGACGCGCTGCTGGCGAAGATCCGCGGCACCAGCGAACGCCCAAGCCCACGGGTGTTCACCATCGGTTACGGCAAGGGCGCCAAGGCCGACGTGCTGAAGACCATTGCCGAGGCGACGCAGGGGAAATTCTACGTCGGCACCCAGCGTGACATCATCGCGGTGTTCAAGGACATCTCGACCTTCTTCTGATTCGCCTTCGCCTTCAGCACGCCTCCGCCTTCAGCACGCCTTCGCCTTCAGCACGCCTCCGCTTTCCGCACGTCTCGCCGCGAAAAGGAATCCTCCATGTCCGACGGACCGCAAGCCACCGCCCTGGGCAAGATCGTCATCGCGCTGTTCGTGCTCGGATGCGCCGCCGGGGCGTGGTACTTCCTCGCGGGTCCCGGCGCTGCTAGCAGCAACCCGAGCGCGATTGGTGGTTCCACCACCACCCGCGATCCAGCCAAACAGATCGCCGTGACCATCGCCTTCGGCACCGAGAAGAAGCAGTGGATGGAATGGGCGGTGACGGAATTCGCTAAGACCGCCGCTGGCCGCGATGTCGCCGTCACCCTGCTACCGCTCGGTTCGCTCGAAGGCGCGCAGGCGATCCTGCGCAATGACAAGCCGATCCACGCCTGGGCGCCGGCGAGTTCGACCTTCACCGGCACGTTCGTCGCCGACTGGCAGGTGAAGTTCGGCGGCGATCCGATCGGCAAGTCGGAAAATCTCGCGCTGACCCCGATGGTCTACGTGTGGTGGAAGGAGCGCCATCAGGCTTTCATCACCAAATACCAAACCGCTTCGATCCAGACCATCGCCACCGCCTTGCAGGAGAAAACCGGCTGGAACGGCATCGCCAACAAACCGGAGTGGGGCTTGTTCAAGTTCGGCCACACCCATCCGAACCAGTCCAACAGCGGCCTGATGGCGCTGATCATCATGGCCTGCGAATACCACGACAAGGCCGCTGGCCTGAGCATGGCCGACATCCTTGATCCCAAGTTTCAAGCGTGGTTCGGTACCACTGAGTCCGCCGTCACCGGCATGGTCAACAGCACCGGCACGATGATGAAGGAGATGGTCCTGAAAGGTCCGTCGGCCTACGATGCGGTGCTGGTCTACGAATCGGTCGCGATCGATTTTCTCAAGGCCGCCGCTGGCCGCTGGGGCGATTTGCAACTGGTCTATCCGCAGCGCAATCTGTGGAACGACAATCCGTTCTATGTGCTGAACGCGTCGTGGGTCTCGCCGGCGCAACGCCAGGCAACCGAAGCTTTTCTTGCCTTCCTGATGGAGGAACCCGCCCAGCGCCAAGCGCTGACGCACGGTTTCCGTCCGGGCAATCCTAATGTGCCGGTGCTGTTCCCGGAAAGCCCGTTCCAGCTCTACCAGCGCAACGGCCTGCGCAACGACATCTCTGCCGTGCTGGAAACTCCGAAGCCGGACGTGATCTCCAACCTGCTGCAATCGTGGCAGCGCTCGCAGGGCAACCGGTGAACGCTGACGCGCGGAACACTGACGCGCAGAACGCTGACGAGCGGATCTGCGGTCTTCCGCACTGCACCCGCGGAAGGATGCTGCGCGCATGTGGCGCTACCTGACCGCGGCCTTCTGGGCTCGCCCCGACCTGCCTGGCCTTGGACGCCTCCCGCTGAATCTCTTGGCGCTGATCGGCGTCGGCGTGCTCGGTCTGGCCAATCCTGGGTTCTGGATCCTCGGCCTGGGTCTGGAAGTGGCGTATCTGTTCACCCTCGCCACCAATCGACGGTTCCAGAAGACCGTCGAGGCCGACCAGGTGACGCTCAGCGACGGCGATGCGGAACAGAAACGCCAGGTGCTGATCCTGAGCCTTACCCCTGACGCCCGACAGCGGCTGGCCGCGATCGAAGCCAAGGCCGAGCGCATCCTGACGGTGCAGAAACAATCGCAGTTCTCCGACTTCGCCCTCGACGGCACGCGCGAAGCGCTCGGTCGCATCACCTGGGTCTACCTCAAGCTGCTGATCGCGCGCCACCGGCTGCTGGACCAGGCGCGCCTCGATACGCCTGGAGAGTTGGAAGCGCGCATCACCGCACTCGAACGCGAACTGGCCGGCAATGACCTGAGTGAGGCGATGCGCGCCTCAAAAAGTGCCACGCTGGAAATCACCCGCAAACGCCTCGGCACGCTCGAACGGCGCCAACAGTCGCTGGCAGAGATCGACAGCGACCTGACGCGCACCGAAGCGCAGGTCGACCTGGCACTGGAAAACGCCGCGATTCAGGATCAGCCAACCGCGATCGGCAGCGACCTCACCCTAGCGAGCCACCTGCTCGACAGCGGGCTCTATGGCGCCGACGCAGCAACCGTGCTCGACCTCGACCAGACTTTTGCTCCGTCACCACCGGTTCAGACGTCAGCTGCCAACCGCGCGCGCAAAGCGGCGCATTGAGCTGTTAGACGGTGGTACGCAGACCCGCTGGCACAAACTCCGGGTCCGACGCTTCCGCCACCGCCAGGCCGATCTGGAATTGCATGATCGCTTTCGGTACCGGGCTCTGGTAGCCGGTCAGGCAATCGCGCAGGGCTTCGATCGCGGTGCGGTTTGCGGTCTTCGAGATGCGGTAAGCCTTCACCGCCAGGGCTTCGGCCGCGCCTGGGGTCAGGAGGTCCGGGACCAGCGGCATGAGCATGGCGCCTTCTTCATCTGTCAGCACCAGACCACGACGTTTGCAGAGCGCACGCAACAGCTTCATGCCCTGCTCGGCGGTGGTGGTGGGGAAGATCGGGATGCGCACGTCGATGCGGCCTGGACGTTTGAGGTCGATCTCGATCAGATCGGGGCGGCTGCTGGCGAGGATCCACACGATCTTGCCGCGATTTTTTCCGTTCGACATTTCTTCGGCCATCATCGCGTAGATGCGGCCACCGATGCCACCGGCGTCATTGCCGCCCTGATCGCGTTTGCCGAGCGCCTGGTCGGCCTCATCGATGAAGACGAAACAGCGACCGAGCGCGTGGATCAGGCGGAAGATCTTTTCCAGATTTCCTTCGGTCGAGCCGACCCACTTGTCGCGGAAGTTCTTGAGCTTCACCACCGGCACGCCGGCTTCACCCGCGAGGCATTCGACGAGGTAGGTCTTGCCGGTGCCGACTGGACCGCACAGCAGGTAGCCCATCGGCATCGCTTGCAGATCGCCCTGTTTCCACAACTGCACGTCCTGACGCAGCCAGGTTTTGATCGCCTCGCCGGCTTCGTAGTCGTTCAGCGTGCGGCTCGACTCGATGAACTCGATGAGTCCCGCGCACTCGCGTTCGACCATGCTCTTCTTGATCGACAGCAGATCGGCTTCGACGAGTGGCTGGTTCTGGTGTTCGCGGGTTTTGAGCAGCCCCTCGACCGCCGCGAGCGTGGTGCCGGCGAGCAGTCCCGCAGGGACTGCGAGTCTGCCAGCGAACGCGCTGAGCGCCTTGGGATATTTCGGCGCGAGCACGGTCAGCGCTGCTTCCAGTTCTTTGGCGCTGGGCAACGGGATGCGCACCGCGGTGGCACGGGGGTTGGCCGCCACCAGCGGATGCAGATCCGTCAGGTTGTCCGCGGTCAGGAACGTCGCCACGGCGTGATCGGCAATCGAACCATCACTCGCCCAATCGCGGATCAGGCTGGCGATCGCGCTCGGTTCCGCCTGACCATACGACTCCGCCGGCACGATCAGGTCCGCTGAGCGGATCAGCACGCCGACCTGGATGCGGCCCTGGCCGAGACGTTCCAGATTGGCGACGTAGCGCAGGTAATGCGTGATGGTGTCGACCGCATCGCGCGCACCCCGCGGCATGACCGGCGTTTCTTTCATGCGCGGCCATTTGGCGATGGTCTCGCCGCCGCGTTCAACGCGCAGGCCGTTGCCCAGGTCATAGCTGAACACCACGTCGAAACGCGGCAGCATGACCTTGATCAGGAAATCGTTGAGCGAACCCATCTCGCCCGCGCCTTTGTCACCGACTTGCGGCAGGACCATGCGGTCATGGACGTTGCCAGCGAGAATGAATTGGGCCGTCGCGCCGCTTTCGTAAGCGGTGATGAGATCAGATGCCCAGGTTGGCAGTGGTGCGGTCACAGGTGCACGTCAGTGAAGCTGCTCATCCGACTTGCGGACCCATGCTCTTGGGCGCTGCTTGTGGTGCCGCGGCATTGCTTGCTGGAGCGGCTGCGGTGCCGCCATCCAGGGTGATGCCTTCCTTCGCCGCGAAGTCGGCAAGCGCCATGTCGGCGAGCGCCTTGCCTTCGGCTTCCTTCACATTGACCTGGCTCATGTCGAGTGAATCGCGGGCGATGCGCGCGCGACCGGCGGCCTTGTTGCGCTCGTCCTCGACCATGTCGTGCAGGCGGTTCAGCGTGTCGCCGGCGCCGCCGATCTCGCTGATCATGCCGCTGGCCATTTCGGTCATCTCGGCCATGGCCTTCTTCATCTTCATGTCTTCGATGGCGCCCTTGAGCGATTGCATCTTGGCCTTGGCCGCGCTGATGGCGACATCGCGCGACTTCATCAGGTTCTTGTAGGTTTCTTCCGCCTGCTGGGCCTGGGTGCGGTTTTCTTCCAACTCGCGCGTCACGGTCTGCAGCCGCATGGCGTACTGGGCGGCGGCGTCGCGGCTGCCGGCACGCAGGTGCGCGGTGGTCTTGGCGCGCAGGTCGCGCTCCTCGGTTTCCAGCTTCTTCACCTGGCTCATCAGGCGTTCGCAGAGTCCGGCGTGTGACGCCAAGCCCTGGTTATACTGCGCGATCTGTTTGCGCAGGTTCTCCTTCTCGACTTCCAGCAACGCCTCCGGATTCCGGCGCTCGATGCCAGAAACGAAGAGGCTCAGGAAGCCTTTGAAGAGGTTGGCGATACGACTGAACATGGGTTTTCTCCCAGGGTCGGAGAATGTCCGACGAAACGCTGGGAGCAAGGACAGGCACCGCCGACGGACGATCCCGCAAAACGGCCAGATCGACCCGCGACCGTGCGGGTCCAGGGGCGGCTGAGCCCCTGGCAGGCGTAGCGGACGGAGTCCGCGAACAACAATCCCCCGAGTGCGCCTGCGCGCACGAGCGGGGACGAGGTTTGGTTTCGCGTAGCGAAACACGCCGGCGCAGCCGGTGTCGCCTCGGCGCTTCGACGAGGCGCAAACCGCAGCTAGAAAGACATGGAGCGGTCAGCCGCATGCCCGACGGGCTGGAAATTGCGCGACGAATCATCAAGCACCAGCACCCAGTCATCCGCCCCCGGCGGCGTGAAGGTACGTAGGCCACGCACTGGGAACTGCCCGAGCCAGATGCTGCGACCAGTACGCGGATCGAACCAACTGGCCTCCACTAACGAGCCGGTCAGACGCGTCAGGTCGACGGTCACCGGCTGCTGCACCGGCGTATAGATGAAGGCGTAGCTGCCGCGGTCACCACCGCGGTTGTTGCTAAAGTCATCATCATCGTCGCCGCGGGTCGCACGTTGATGGCGGGCAGGATCGGTCGGCGCCTGCGGCAACAGGCTCTGATCCGGCACCCGGCTCTGATAAGGACGGGCCTCCAGCAGTTGCCGCAGGTAATGCATCTGCTCCGCCGCCGGATCGTGCAGGGCATCCTGCCAACGCGTGCGTGCCTGATCACCGATGGTCGTGTCGTCGTGGAAACAACACACGCTGTGATTGGCGTAGGTATGGCCGCAGGCTCCGGCAAACACCGACCAGTAGGCGGTCATGCGCTCCTGATGGGCACTCAAGCGACCATCGCACTCGCCGCCTGGTGCGAGTTGGTCTTCACGTCCCGGATCGCCATCCAACAACGGACGTGCTGGCTCGGTGGCGTAGCCGGTGGTGATGCTGGCCCACGGCTCAGGGGAGAGACCGCTGCGATGCAGTGCCAGATCCAACCACGCTTGCGCCTGACACCACGGTGCGCCACGCGTGGGCACATCAGCCGGCAGGTAGGCGATCATCTGCCGTGCACGGGTCTCCGCGCGTAGAGTGCTGCCCATGGCGGTCCACAGGGTGCGCTGCTCAGCGTCCTCGACGCCATCGCCGCTGCCGACCACCCACATCACCGCCTGGTCGCGATAACGGCGCGCCAGGAAGGTAGTGAACGCGATGACCGCATCGACCGCCAGACCACGAGCCGCAAATCCGGCACCCACCGGTTGGAGCGCCACCGCCAGACCGAGGGCATTGGCGCGCAGCACCACATGGTCCAGGTGGGCAAAATAGCCTTCGTGCGGGCGGGTAAGATCACCGTCTTCGCACGGTAACAGCCCATAAGCATTGGCCTGACGCAGCGCATCGACGCCACCCAGTACAGCGGTCTGGATGATGGTGAAACGCTGAGCCGCACGCGTCCGCAGGTAGAGCTCGATGCCAGCGCGGTCCAGGCGTCGGACCAGGGCATCGGCGCTATCGGCCAGCCAGAAGAACGGGGTTCCATTGCCCATGATCAGGTGCCGGCCGTTGGGCCCGGCACGGAAGTGCGAACGATGGAAGGCGATGGTCGGCATGGAGCACACCCGTTATCCGATGGTGGGCCGAGGGCCAATGGTGTCCACGCACAGCCACGCATCCCACACAGCCACGTCGGGCCAGTGTGTGGTGCGATCACGCTGCCACCCTTCACCGAAACGCCTGCCACACGGTCGACTGACCGATGGAAGCTGATAGACCCTGCGGCATGCGCTTCGCCATCCTCTGCCTGCTGGTACCGAGCCTGATCACCGCGGCGGATGCGCTTGCCGACTTGCCGGCCAGCGCCGGGATCGCCACCGATGAGCAGGGTAGCCGCTGGCGCATGCTGCCGATCACCGGGCTCGATGCCGCCCACGACGTGCTGGTGCAGGTCGGCGGCCAGCCGATCACGGTGAAACGCGCGCTCATCGCCCGCGACGATGAGCAGGCCGCTGCGGCATTGCCATCCTTGTGTGCCCGCGCACGTGCCGCCGGAATAGATATCGCGTCACTGTGCCTCGACCGTGGCCTGCTCACTGGCGTCCACCTGCGCAGCGCGGAGGTGCTGGTACTGGACCAGGCAGTGCTGCGGCGCACCAGTGTGCCGGCGACCAACAGCGAGCGACGTGCCGCCGTCACCGACACCGCCGCCGCACTGGCCGCAGCCCTGGAACGCAGCGGCTGCGCACCACCCGTGCAGGCCGCGCTGCGACAACTGTTGACGACGCTCGACCGCACGACGGTGGAGAACGAAGAATACCGTCCCGCGCTCGTACGTCGTCTCATCGCAACAGGGTGGCTCGATAAGGTCCTTGGCACGTTGCCGGAGTTGGCTCCGCTACGTGATGCGGTGCGCCAAGCCGACACCCTGGAAGTGGTCCAACGCTGGAGCGGCGATGATCACGTGCTGGAGGACCTGCACGATGCCTTCGGTCGTCGAGTCGTGACGCTGCGTTCACCAACTGCCAGCGCGCGCGCACAGGAACACGCGCGGTCATCCTACGACTCCACGCCGACGCGGATGGTGGTGCAACGTTTCCCCGTCGGCAGCGATCCGCTGAGCCCGGCACTGCCGCTGAGCGCGGAATGTTGGTGGGGACGCGTGCAGATCGCCGAGTGGAACGCCACCACCGGTCTGCGCGCCGATGCCGCTACTTGGCGGGTGCCCCTGGCCGATGTGGGTCCCGATGTCGGCGACAACACCGTGGTCGATTGGCGTCCACCCCACCTGGTGCTCGACGATGCCAGCGGCGCGGTCACCGCGTTATGCACCAAGCATGGTGTGCTGCGTCCCGCCAACAGCGCCTCCATCGCCAACAGCGCCTCCATCGCCAACAGTGCCAACAGCGAGGAACACCAGCGTTTCCTTGCCGATGCTGCCACGTTGTGCCCCGATGCGGCGCACCTCGACCTCATCGGCCAGTACCTCTTCGCTTACGTGCGTGATAGCCCCGACCCGAAAAATCCACACCTGATCGGCGTCCACGGCACCACCGGCGAGATCCACCAGACCATCACCCAGACTCTCGGCACGGTCTGCGCCGGCGTCATGCGTGGCGACTGCGATGATCTGTCGGAGATCTACCACGCGCTGCTGACCCGGCAGGGCCACCTGCCGCAGGTGTTCAACCTGCCGCGCCACGCCGCCTGCGGCTGGTCGCACAAAGAGGGCGACCAGTGGACCACGCAGGTCCTGCACACCGGGCAACCGTTGGCCTTCCACGGCGAGACGCTGGAGGCCTCGCTGGCACAGGTGTTCAGCCACTTCGATCAAGAAAACACCGACAACGGTACCCTGGTACACGTGCTGCTGCGTTTCGCCGGCGAGAACACCCGTTCGCCCTGGCGCCTCGGCAACCGCATCATGCGCGATGCCGACTACGCCCGCACGATGGTCGCGGTGCAACGCGATTGGCATTACCACACCTTCGCCCAGGGCATCAGCACCATGCGACGGATGATCAGCGATGGCGACGCCGCAAGCGCGAATTGGAGCGAACTCGCGGGACTGTATCGGCGTACCGGGCAATGGCGCGCAGCGGTCACTGCCGAACGCACCAGCCTGGGACTGATCGACGACACCACGGCACAACTCGATGCGCGTCTGACGTTGATCTCATTCATGGTACGCAGTGATCAGGTGGCGGCAGCAGAGCAGGAAGCACGGACGCTGCTCACCACGCTGGAGCAGCAGTTCGCCAAGGATCAACCGGAGTTGTACCTGCGCGTAATCCACAGCCTCTACCAACGGCTGGATCCGAAAAAGAACGGCGCGCTGACGCACGAACTGCTGGTGAAACACCTGCTGCCACGCATGGAAGCCCGGCACCCGGAGCTGACCAACTGGGCCCGCACCCGCTTCGATGCCCGCGCCTGGGCGACGCAGGCGACCGAGGAACGCAGCCAGGCGGGCAGTCTGATTGCCGCGGCCCTCGCTGGTCTGAAACAGCGGGACAACGAACTCGCCAACGATGGTAATTTGCAACGCTTGGTGACGTTCAGTGAAGGGTGGCTCAACGACCTGTCATTCCTCAACAACCAAGAGCGCGATGACATCATGGGCAGCTACGCCATCGTCGGGCAACTGACGGCTGCGCTCCTGGGAGAAACGGTGTTCGACGGGATGCTGGCAGCGGCCAAGGAACCCAGCGCGTGGCATGACCTGCACCACCAGCGCCAGAGCGGCCTGCCGCAACTGACCCGCGATCTGCCATGGATCCGCATTAGCGCTCCGTATTGGTCAGCGCGCATCAGTTCCCTGCTGGGGAAATCCGCCGTCCTGTTGGATGAAACGGCTGCGCTCGATCTGATCCGCCACCTGCGCGCCGCGCTCGCAGCGTATCAACGTCTGGACCTCGATCCCGCCGGTCAGGACCACACGCTGCGTTGGGCGGCGCTGATCGAAGCCCTGGTGGCCCGCGACGAAAACAACCTGCGCACGGCGCTGCGTGCCTACGCCGAACGCCTTGACCGCCACAGCGACGAACTGGTGACCGACACCCTGGCAGCGATGGCGCAGCACCTGCCGCCCACGTGGTTCCGCCGCGTGCTGACCATCTGGGATGAGACCGCCGCGACCAAACCCGGATACTTCGCCATCGCCTGGGGCTGCGCTATTCGCGGCGATATCCCGCAGGCGCTGGAAGCAGGCGCCTTGGCTGCTCGCCGTTTCGCCGACGATCCGGCATTCGTGGCGGAATTCGTTTACCTCCAGCAAGTGTTGGCGGGTGGCGAAGCGCCCTGAC
>Ga0105046_10020396_pt1 | contig 10030 bp, 9 predicted proteins | sample MAT03_FD_78385 | JGI IMG/M metagenome (GOLD analysis project Ga0105046, IMG submission 78385) | Freshwater microbial communities from Lake Fryxell liftoff mats and glacier meltwater in Antarctica - MAT-03 (megahit assembly) | ecosystem: Environmental > Aquatic > Freshwater > Ice > Liftoff... | reverse complement strand
CTGGAGGGCAAGGCCCGCGAAGTGCTGGCCGGCCTCAGCTTCAGCCAGGAGATGATGGATGGCGATGTGGGCGCGCTGTCGGGCGGCTGGAAAATGCGCGTGGCACTGGCGCGCATCCTGCTCATGCGCCCCGACGTCATGCTGCTGGACGAGCCGAGCAACCACCTCGACCTCGAAAGCCTGATCTGGCTGGAACAGTTCCTCACCGGCTATGAGGGCGCGCTGCTGATGACGTCGCATGATCGCGAATTCATGAACCGCATCATCAACCGGGTGATCGAGATCGATGGCGGCAGCCTGACGACTTTCGCCGGCGACTACGCCTTCTACGAACAGCAGCGCGCGATGTCCGAGCGCCAGCAGCAGGCGCAGTTCGAGCGCCAGCAGGCGATGCTGGCCAAGGAGATCAAGTTCATCGAGCGCTTCAAGGCCCGCGCATCGCACGCCGCGCAGGTGCAGAGCCGGGTGAAGAAGCTCGAGAAGATCGACCGCGTCGAGCCGCCGAAGCGGCGTCAGACGGTCTCGTTCGAATTCCTGCCGGCGCCGCGCTCGGGCGACGATGTCGCGAACCTGCGTGGGGTCCACAAGCGCTACGGCAACCGGGTGATCTATGCGGGGCTGGATTTCCTGGTGCGCCGGCGGGAGCGCTGCTGCGTGCTCGGCACCAATGGCGCCGGGAAATCGACGCTGCTGAAACTCATCGCGGGCTCGACCGAGCCGGATGAGGGCAGCGTGGTGCTCGGTGGCAGCGTCAAGATGGGCTACTTTGCACAGCACGCGATGGAGCTGCTCGATGGCGATCGGACGGTGTTCGAATCGCTTGAGGATTCCTTCCCCCGCGCCGGTCAGGGCTCGCTGCGCGCACTGGCCGGATGCTTCGGCTTTTCCGGCGATGAGGTGGACAAGAAGTGCCGCGTATTGTCAGGCGGCGAAAAGGCGAGGCTGGTCATGGCGCAGATGCTCTATGACCCGCCGAACTTCCTCGTGCTGGACGAGCCGACGAACCATTTGGACATGGCGACGAAGGAGATGCTCATCATCGCGCTGGAGAAGTATGAGGGCACGATGCTGTTCGTCTCCCACGACCGCCACTTCCTGGCCGCGCTGTCCAACCGCGTGCTGGAACTGACGCCCGAGGGCATCCACCAATACGATGGCGGGTACACGGCCTATGTGGCGCGCACAGGCCAGGAAGCGCCTGGCCTGCACGTCTGACGCGGCATCATGGGCCGCCGCGCGGCGCGAAGCGCGGCGGGGGTTCGATCGCTGCGTGGGCACGCTCGGCCTCCCACCGCAACTGGGCGATGCAGGGCGGATAGACCGGGTTACCCGCCCAATGCATGCCGCAGGCCTCGTCGCGAAACCGCTCGACGAAGCTGTCGATCCAGGCGAGGCGCGCCGCGGTTTCGGCTTCGGTCTGGGCCGGTGCCTCGGCAGCCGCCGGCGCCGCGAGCAGCAGCGCCAGCAGCGCCGCACGCATCATGCGGAAAGCCGCTGTGCCGCGCGTACCAGCAAGTCATACTCGGCCTTCACGGCCGCGTTCTGGCCCATGATCTGCTCGCCGAGCGCCTGCAATTCGCGCATCATGCGGTCCTGTTCCTCGGGCGCCAAGCGGATCAACTCACCGCCATTCTGCGTCCAGGCCAGGTTCGCCTGGGTGATGGCGTTGGTGGTCCAGTCGAACAATTCGCGGTCGATGCGGGCGCCTTCCTCGGCCATGATCTGCTGGATGTCGGCGGGCAGGCGATCATGCCAGCGCTTGTTCACCAGGAACATCGACACGACGATGGCGGGGTGGATTTCCGTCACCGCCTTCGCCGCATCATAGAAGCGCAAAGCCGACAGAACGGGGATGCCGGCGAGCAGCCCGTCGATGGCGCCGGATTGCAGCGCGGGCATCACTTCCGACAACGCCATCGGCACGGCCGTCGCGCCGAAATGCTCCATCGGGCGGGTCTGGAGCGGCGAGGCGAAGGTGCGGATCTTCTGGCCGCGGAAATCCGCCAATGTGCGGATCGGCCGGCGCGACAGCACCACGACCGGACTGTTGTAGAACACGCCGATTCCCTTCACGCCGCGTGCGTCCATCATGTTCAGCGCGCGCGAACGCACCTCGGGGTCGGTCAGCATGCGTTGCAGGTGGGCCGGCGAACGGAACAGGCCGGGGGCGTCGAACACTTGTAGGCGCGGATCGACGGGCACCATGAAGGAGGTCGGCGTCACGAAGCTCTCGATCGTGCCGAGCAGCAGCCCCTCCACCATGCGCGGAATCGCGCCGAGCTGGCTGGCCGGATAGATCTCGCCCTTCACCCGCTCGCCGATGCGCGCCTTCAAGGCGGCGTCGAAGCGGCGCAGCCATTCATGCTGCACGTCGTTGATGGTGGCGCTCGCCATCTTCATGGTGGGCGCGGTCTGGGCCGTGGCCGGCATCCCGAATGCGGCGCCGGCGGCAAGGCCCAGTGTGGTGCGACGGGTAGTGCGGATCATGGCGATTCTCCTGTTGCGTTGTGGTGTCACCCACCGATAAGAATGAGCGAGATGGCGGGCACGTAGGTGATGAGCGCGAGCGCCGAGATCTGCACCGCGATGAAGGGCAGCACACCGCGATACAGCTCGCCGGTCGGCACCTGGAACAGCGACTGCAAGACAAACAGGTTCAGCCCGAAGGGCGGCGTGAACATGCCGATGGAAAGGTTCACCGTCATGACGATACCGAAGTGGATGGGGTCGATCCCCGCATGGGCGATGATCGGCATAAGGAGCGGCGTCAGCACCAGAATCGCCGAGGTGGGATCGATGAAGAAGCCGGTGACCAGCAGCAGGATGTTGATCGACAGCAGCACCTGCCACGGCGCAAGGTCGAGCGCCGCGATCCAGCCGACCAGGCGCGTCGGTGTGCCACTGGTGGTCAGCATCCAGGCGAAGACGCCGGCGGCGGCGACGATCACCATGATCTGCGCGGTCAGCACCATCGAACTGCCCGCGATGCGCAACAGGCCGCGCGCGCCGATCTCCCGATACACTAGCGAACTGACGAGTGCGGCATAGACACAGGCGATGCCGGCGGCCTCGGTGGGCGAGAAGACGCCGCCATAGATGCCGCCGAACACGATCACCGGCATGCCGAGTGCCCAGAAGCAGCGCGACGTGGCGGCCAGGATGCGCGCCACGCTGAACGGCGCGTCGCCGCGTATGCCGTGGTAACGGGCGTGCAGGATGATGAACACCGCCATGAAGCCGGCCAGCACCAGGCCCGGCAGCACGCCGGCGATGAACAGCTTTGGCACCGATTGCTCGGCGGCAACGCCGTACAGGATCATCGCGATCGAGGGCGGGATGACGATGTCGATGCCCGCCGAGGCGGCGATCACGCCGGTCGCGAAGGGGCGCGAATAGCCGGCTTTCTGCAGGGGTTCGTACAACACGCGCCCGACCGTTGCCGTCGCTGCGGCCGACGATCCGGACATCGCGCCGACGATCGTCGAGGTGCCGACGGTGGCAAGTGCGAGGCTGCCCGGCAGGCGGCCCACGATGGTGACGACCAAATCAACGATGCGACGCGCGATGCCGCCCTGCGTCATGACCTCGCCGGCGAACAGGAAGAACGGAATCGAGAGCAGTGCGAAGCTGTCCACACCCCCGAACATCGCCTGGTGAAGCACCGTCGCTGGCACGTCTGCCACGAACACGACGAAGGCCGCCGCCGCGGCGAGCAGCACCAGGAACACCGGAAAGCCGGCAAACAGCAGCCCGATCGGCAGCAGCACGAGGGCAGCTGTCATGCGCGCGGCACCATCAGGCGCGCGATGGTGCCGAGCATCATCAGGACGAAGCCAATCGGAATGGCCAGATGCACCCAGGCCATGGGAATGCCGGCCGCCATGCTGGTCAGGCCGATGGCGCCGATGGTTTCCAGATAGTCGATGGATTGATAGGCCACGAAGCCCAGCAGCGGCAGCGCGAGTACGCTCGACACGGCCTCCATCACGCGGCGTGTCGGTGCCGGCATCAGGCCGAGCAGCAGGTCCATGTTGAGATGCGCGCCGCGCAGCGTGACGATTCCACAGCCGAGGAAAACGCCCCACACCATGGCGAAGGTCATGATCTCGTCTGCCGCCGGAATGGGCGCGGAGAACACGTAGCGCCCGATAACATTCGCAAAATTGAGCAGGATGATGCCGACCATCGCGAGCGTCATCAGCGCGAGCAATGCGCCTTCCGCGAGGTGCGCGATCCGCCTCGCCCAACCGCCCTTCGCCATGCCTTGCGCCTCATGTCGTAAATCGCCGCAGCACAGTCTGTCTTCTGCTTTACACCACCGCAACCGCTCAATAGGATTGTGTTCAGCAAGGGCGAAAAGCCAAACCATTTCGACTGAATGGTTGCGGATGCGACGTTGCATTGCGTCGCGAAAACAGGAGGGAGGTCTGCATGATCGACACCACCATCACGCGCCGTCAGTGGCTCGCCGTCAGCGGCGCGTCGGTGCTTGCCGGCAGCGGCGTGGCTGAGGCGCAGCAGCGGCCACGCACCGTGCGGCGCATCGCCATCATGACCCCGGAACGCGGCAGCGACATGGGCTGGAACCAGGCCGGCATCGTCAGCGCGCGCGCCGCGGCGCAGCGCCTCAACATCCAGATCGAAGTCGCCGAAGGCCTTGGCTATGGCGACATCCGCCCGGCGATGCGCGAACTGGCGGCGGCCGGCGCGGATCTGATCATCGCGCATGCCAGCGGCTACAACACCACCGCTTTCGAAGTGGCGGTGGAACGCAACGTGCCGGTGGCGGTGGTCGATACGCCGCGCAAGGTGGTACGCCCGGGCCTGGTGGTGGACTACACGCTGTCGGGGCATGAGGGCGCCTTCATCGCTGGTGCGATGGCCGCGCGTGCCACGCGCACCGGTACGCTCGGTATCGTTGTCTCGGCCGAACCCCCGGCGTGGAACAGCCAGTCGCACGCCTATATCAGTGGCGCGCGCAGCGTGCGCGCGAACATCCCCATCCGCTATGCGGTGATCGGCCCGGCCGCCTATTCCGACGCGCCGGGCGGGCGCCGTGTGGCCGATGCGGTGATCGCGGCCGGTGCCGACATCATTTTCGGCCAGGGCGATGGCGCCACCATGGGCATGCTCCAGGCCATCACCACCAGCCGCGCGACGGATGGCGGGCAGGCCTGGCTGATCGACGTGATCGGCGACAAATCCAGCGCCGCGCCGGGGCACCTGATGACCTCGGTCATGTGGGACATCACGCCGGTAATCGTGAACATGGTGGAGGATATCAACGCCGGTCGCCTGGGCGCGCGGCCCTACACCATCGGCCTCGCCGACAATTCCGTGCGGCTGCTGCGCACGCGCCATATCAACGACGCGGCCTGGGCGGAGATTGAGGCGGTGAAGGCGCGCATCGTCGGCGGGCAGGTCACCGTTCCCTATGTGGTGGATGCGGCGCAGGTGCGCAGCCTGGTGACCGCGCTCTGACGGTCGCGCCCGTCAGCCCGCTGGTGCGCCTGTCGGGCATCACCAAGCGCTTCCCGGGCGTGGTCGCCAATGATGATGTGACTGTGGAATTGTTCCCTGGCGAGGTGCATGCGCTGCTCGGCGAAAACGGCGCCGGGAAATCCACGCTGATCGGCATGCTCGCCGGTGTGCAGCGGCCGGATGCCGGCACCATCAGCGTGCGGGGTGAGGCGGTTGCCATCACCTCGCCGCGCGAAGCGATCCGGCTTGGCATCGGCACGGTCTATCAGCACGCGACGCTAGTGCCGAACATGACGGTGGCCGAGAACCTGATGCTCGGCCAAAGCTGGTGGCGGCCGATGCGGCGCGACGCGATGCTGGCGCGGCTGGCGGAAATCTCGGTGCTGCTCGGCGTGCAGACCGACCCGGATGCGGTGGCCGGCACGCTGTCGCTCGGCCAGCAGCAGCAGATAGAGATCATGAAGGCGCTTTGGCGCGGCGAACGCGTGCTGGTGCTGGACGAGCCGACCTCGATGCTCACGCCGCAGGGCGTGCGCGAATTCGGCGAGGTGGTGATGCGGCTGCGCGATGCGGGCCTCGCCATTGTCTTCGTCACGCACAAGCTGAACGAAGTGTTGGAATTCGGCGATCGCGTCTCGATCCTCAAGCTCGGGCGTCTCGTCGGGCATATTGCGCCGGAGCGGTTGCGCGCCATGACGCCGGGAGATGCGACGGCGCAGATCATCGACATGATGTTCGGGCGCGAGCCCAAGCCGAACGACATCGGTCTCCGCCGTGCCACGCCACCGGATGGCGCCGTGGCGCTGACGGTGGAGGGGCTCTGCACCGCGCCGGAAGCGCGCCAGCAGGGCCTTTCAGATATTGGCTTCGCGTTGCGCGTGGGCGAGGTGTTCGGCATCGCCGGCGTCGATGGTAACGGCCAGAAACAGCTGGCCGAGGCGCTGGCGGGGCAGCTGCGCGCCAGCGCGGGTCGTGTGCTGTTGGGTGGGCAGGATGTTACGGTGCTCGGCGTCGCGGGGCGGCAGCGTCTTGGCCTGCGCTACCTCACCGATGACCGGCTGGGCGAGGGCACGGTGGGCGCCTACAGCGTCGGGCTGAACCTGGTGCTGAAGCAGGTGGGCGAGGCGCCGTTCTGGCGGCGTGGCCTGACGGATGAGGCCGCGATCCAGGCGCATGCCGAGTCCATGATCACGCGCTACGACATCCGCACGCCGAGTGCCGAGACGCCCATCGCCAGACTCTCCGGCGGCAACATCCAGAAGGCTCTGTTCGGGCGCGAAATGTCGAACGGGCCACGCGTGGTGATCTACAACAAGCCGACCTATGGCCTCGACCTCGCCAATATCCGCCTGTCGCGCCAGCGCATCCGCGAGGCGGCGGATGCTGGCGTGGCGGGGCTGCTGATCTCGACCGAACTCGATGAGTTGCTGGAATTGTGCGACCGCATCGGCGTGATGTATCGCGGCCGCCTGGTCGGCATCGTCGAGAACGGGCCGGATGCCGGGCCACGCATCGGGCAGTTGATGGTGGCGGGCAGCGCATGAGGGCCAGGTCGCGTGACGCGCTGCGTGCCCTGGCGCCCATCATTCTCGCGCTGCTGCTCGGTGGCGTGATCCTCGCGGCGCTGGGGCGCGACCCGATCCTGTTCTACACGCGCGTGCTGAACCGCACGGTGTTCAACGCATCGGGGTTGCAGGAGGTGGCCGTGCTGATGGCGCCGCTGCTGCTGATCGCGGCGAGCCTGATCGTGTGTTTCCGCGCGGGGCTCTGGAACCTTGGCACGGACGGGCAGTTCCTGCTGGCGGCGGTGTTCGTCTCCGCATACGGCCCGGCGCTGGTCGTGGCGCTGCCCTATTGGGTGGCGATATGCGCGTTGATGCTGCTGGCCGCGGGCGTGGCGGCGGCGTGGGCGGCGCTGCCCGCTTTGCTGCGCGCCTGGCATGGCGTGAACGAGATCATCTCCACCCTGATGATGAGCTTCCTCGCCTTCAGCCTGAGCGCCTTCCTGGTAAAGACCTATTTCGGCGATCCCGAGAACACCGTGCCGCAAACGCTGGTCTTGCCGGTGGAGGATCGGCTGCCGCGCATCGCCGAAAGCCTGGTGCATGTCGGTGTGGTCTTCGCCGTGCTCGCCGTGCTGGTGGTGCATCTGGTGATGACGCGCACCGCCTTTGGCTTGCGTCTGCGCATCGTCGGCCATAATCCGCGCGCGGCCGAGCATGTCGGCCTACACGTGCCGCGGCTGACGCTCGCGGTGTTCGGCATCAGCGCGGCGCTGGCGGGCCTCGGCGGTGCCATCGAGATTTTGGGCGTGCGCGGCGTGGTGCGGGCAGATTGGCATCCCGGCTTCGGTCTGTTGGTGGTGCCGTTGGTATTCCTCGCGCGGTTTCACGGCGTGGCGGTGATCGGCTTCGTCGCCTTCTTCGCGGTGCTCACGATCGGCGGCGAAAGCGCGGCGCGGCGCGCCGATCTGCCAAATCATTTTCTGCTGGTGATGATGGCGATGATCCTTGGTATCCTCGCCCTTGTCGATCATCTCGCGGCGCGTGCGAAGGAGCGCGGCTGATGGACACGCTGCTCACCACCGCCTTCATGACCGCCTTCATCGCCGGCACCATCGCGGCCACGCTGCCGCTGCTGCTGGCGGGGCTGGGCGAGCAGATGTCGGAGAAGGCCGGCGTGCTCAATCTCGGGCTGGAGGGGATGATGCTGGTCGGCGCCTTTGCGGGTTTCGCGGTGGCGCTCGAAAGCGGCTCCTTCACGCTCGGCTTCCTCGCGGGCATCGCGGGCGGCATGGCGGTGGCGGCGTTGATGGTGCTGGCCTGCGTCGTGCTGCCGCTGAACCAGATCGTCATCGGCATCGGCATCACGCTCGGCATGCAGGGCGCAACCAGCCTCGCGCATCACGTGATGTACAGCGAGAGCTATCCACGTCTGCCGCGCCAGCCGGAATTCGCAGTGCCGCTGCTGTCGGAGATTCCGGTGCTGGGGGCGAGCCTGTTCACACAGAACCCGGTGGTGTGGCTCTCCTTCGCGCTGGTGGCGGTGATGGCGTGGCTGTATCGCGCGACGAATATTGGCCTCAACCTTTCGGCTGCCGGCGAGAAGCCTGCCGCGCTCGATCTCGCTGGCGTCGGCATAACGCTCACGCGCAGTGCAGCGGTGTTGACGACCGGTGCGCTGGCGGGGCTTGCGGGCGCCTACATGGCGAATATCGGCGCCGGTCTGTTCGTGCCCTTCATGACGAATGGCGCGGGGTTCATGGCGATCGTGCTGGCGATGCTGGCGCGCGGGCGGCCGGGCTGGGTGCTGGGTGGCGCGCTGCTGGTGGGTGTCGCCACCTCGCTCACCACCGCGCTTCAGGTGGCGGGGCTGAACATTCCGACCGATCTGGTGCAAATGCTGCCCTTCATCATGATCATGATCGTGCTGACCATCTTTGGCCGTCGCGCCGGCCTGCCCGCCGCGCTCGGGCATCCCTATCTGCGCGGCGCGCGCTGAAGAACAACCTAGGAGAATCCCGATGCCTTCGAACAAGGTTTTCCTGCTGGATGGCGGATCGCTCGTCATCGACGGCTACCATTTGTTCTGGAACAAGGGGCCGGGCGGGGAGGTGCGCTTCCCGGTCTATTCCATCCTGGTCGAAACCCCGCAGGGCCGCATCCTGGTCGATACCGGATACGACTACGATCACGTGATGAAGATGCTGCCCTTCGAGAAGCCGATCCAATCGGCGGACCAGACCATCCCCGGCGCGCTGCGAAGACTCGGCCTGGTGCCGCGTGATGTGGGCGTGGTGGTGAACTCCCACTTCCACTTCGACCATTGCGGCGGCAACAAGTATTTTCCGGATGCGAAGAAGCTTTGCCACAAGCTGGAAATCACGCAGGCGGCGGCGCCCGAGCCGTTCGAGGTGCTCGGCTACTCAGACCTTTCCTTCTCCGCCGAAATCGCCGAGGCGCGCGGCGCCTCGGCGCAATTGCTGGCTGGCACCACGGCCGCGAACAGCCACTTCGAGGGTATCGAGGGCGATGTCGAACTCGCGCCCGGCGTCACGCTACTGTTCACGCCGGGGCATGCGATCGGGCATTACAGCCTGCTGGTGCGCTTCGACAATCGCCGGCCGATCCTGTTCACGATCGACGCCGCCTATACACAGGCGAGCCTGGAGACGCTGTGCCAGGCGGGCTTCCATATCGACCCGGTGGCGGGCGTGCGTTCCATGCGGTTGCTGAAAAAACTCGCCGCGGAGCATGATGCCGAGCTGCTGTACTCGCACGACATGGCGAATTTCGAAGGCTATCGCAAGGGATCGGCGTTCTACGGGTAGCGCGTTACCAACGCACCATCCCGCCATCGACGTTGATCGTCGATCCGGTAATCCAATGCGCCTCCTCGGAGGCAAGGAAGGCGACGGCGGGCACGATGTCCTCGGGCTTGCCCTGACCCTTGATGGCTTGCAGCATCTCGACAAAGCCGAAGGCTTCCTTGTGCGGGCTGTCCATCACGCCCTCGGATGCGGTGAGGCCCGGGCAGATGCCGTTCACCG
>Ga0105046_10020390_pt1 | contig 10031 bp, 6 predicted proteins | sample MAT03_FD_78385 | JGI IMG/M metagenome (GOLD analysis project Ga0105046, IMG submission 78385) | Freshwater microbial communities from Lake Fryxell liftoff mats and glacier meltwater in Antarctica - MAT-03 (megahit assembly) | ecosystem: Environmental > Aquatic > Freshwater > Ice > Liftoff... | reverse complement strand
TTCACATAAGGTTGGCCCTGCACTTCCGCCGCGTAGCAGTTCCGTACGAATGCCAAGGGCGTTCCCCAAGCGTCGGCAAAAGTCTGGTAGCTGCCGTTGACGTCCGTGGTGATCGCTTGTTGGTCGAGGCCGCCTTCGGCGGCCGCGCCGTCGCCCCCGCTGTTGGTGAGCGCGATGAACAGGCACACGCCCGTTTCCTTCGGCGAATTGTCCCCGGCGCCCAGCGAAGCGAACGGCTTGCGTGCTGGGAGGTAGATGTTTCCAACCTGATGGTAATATCCGTTCGGCATACCCGGCGGTGTCATCAACGTTCCTTTCGCCTCGGCGAAAGTCATCGGTAGTTCGTTCTTCATCTTGGCGTAGAGCAGAAGCGTGAGAGCAATATCGGGATCGCCGCCGGCATCATTCAATGCGGCCTTGGCGGCGGGGGTCGATTGCTTGCGGATTTCGTCCTTGGCGGTATCGCGGATGGCCTTCACGCGGTTATCGAGCGCCCCTTGCACCTTGTTGACCGTGGCGATGCTCGCCCGCTTCATCTGCCCATCGCGGACGCGGAAGAACGTTCCGGCGATGAGCGCCATCAATACGGAGATGATCGAAATGACAACGATCAGCTCGATGAGCGTGAAGCCGGGGCGTCGTTGGTGTGTGCGTATCATGGCGTAAACCTTGCATTCAGTTGAAAGCCGGGGGACATCGTCCCCCGGTGTTAGGCGGGGGGACGATGTCCCCCCGCTTTCGGGTCAGGGCCGGGCGCCGAGTTGGTAGCCGCCGTTGAAGTTCGCCAAGTTGTCAAAACCATCTTTATCACTGTTAGATGAAGGTAGATTCGGTCCACCGATGCCGAATTTTTTGTCCGGCCCGTCGGAAACGATTTGCACACCGCCGAAGTTGAAAGGCTTGTTTGAAGCATCGTTGTAAGCGACGTGGCCACCCGGTGGAGCCGCCGCAGAGTACGCGCCTCCGGTACCGCTGGCCCGGTATTTCAGTGGTCGATCCCACGGATCGATCACTAGTCCACCCGAGAGTTCGCTGGCCGGGAATGTCATCCACGGCCCTTTGCGGGTGGTGGCGGCCCCGCCCGGAGCCACCGGGGCATCGATGGCCCAGCCTGTACCTTGCGGCCCTTGCAGGAACATCACCAGGATCCCGTTGGGATTGTTAGGGAATGAGGGGTTGGCACCCGTGTATCGCGGGTACATCTGTTTGAGAACGTTGGCCGCTTCGGCGGCGTTATCGGGCGGGTAGACGTCGTTGTCCGCTTTGAACTGGGCGCAGGCAATGGCGATCTGATTGATTTGCGAGGTCGCCTTGGCGACAGTGCCACGCTGGCGGATCTTCTGCACGGCCGGGAGCAACAGCGACATCAGCAAACCGATGATGGCGATCACCACCAGCAGTTCGACCAAGGTAAACCCTCTTCGAGGGAGTAAGGCTTTCCGATGAATCATGGCACTATCTCCGGTAACGAGTGTCGATCTTTGCCTTTTCGGAGCCGGAAGCGTCAGCGACGATTGCCGCGTTTTCAAAACCGTCGCTGACGCTTCCGGCTCCGAAGAATCACTTCGAAAGTCCTTCCAATAGCGACGATTGCCGCGTTTTCAAAACCGTCGCTGACGCTTCCGGCTCCGAAGAATCACTTCGAAAGTCCTTCCAATAGCTTCACCAGAGGCAAGAAGAGCGAGATCACAATGCCGCCGATGGCGCCGCCGAGGAACACAATCATGATCGGTTCGAGCAGCGAGATCAGGCTCTTCACCGTGTTGTCCACTTCCTCGTCGTAGAAGTCCGAGATCTTGTAAAGCATAGTGTCGAGGTCGCCGGTTTCTTCGCCCACTTCGATCATGTTCACCACCATGTCGTCCACTAAGCGGCTTTGCCTCAGCGGGTCGGCGATGGTGTCCCCTTCGCGGATCGATTCCAACACGCGTTGGAACATGCGCTCGAACACGGCGTTGTTGGCGGTATCCCGCACGATGCTGAGCGCCTCCAAGATCGGCACGCCGGAACTCACGAGCGTACCGAGTGTACGCATGGTTCGTGCCACGATGGTTTTTTCCACCAGCGTTCCCACCACGGGTATCCAGAGCACCATGCGGTCGAGCGCGTAGTTCCCCGATTTCGTCATTCTCAAGAGTTTGAGCATGAAGTAGATGGCGAGCGGGAACAGCGGAATCCAGTACCAATACTCGGACATCCAGACCGACATGCCGATGAGCGTCTTGGTGGCCCAAGGCAGTTGCAGGCCGAATTCGTCGAAGATCTTTTTGAACTTCGGGATGATCATCACCATGATGAACACGAGGATGCTCACGGCCACGAAGATCACCACCGCCGGGTACACCATGGCCCCGATGATCTTCTTCTTGAGGCTCTCGGCCTTTTCCTTGAACTCGGCCAAGCGCTGCAAGATGATTTCGAGGGCACCGCCCGCCTCGCCGGCTCGCACCATGTTCACGTAGAGTCGGTCGAAACACTTGGGGTGCTTGGCCATGGCCTCGGAGAGCGTCATGCCGCTTTCGACATCTTCGACGACGTCGATCAGGGCGTTCTTGAGCGCGCCGGGTTTCATCTGCTTTTCGAGGATGCGCAAGCTGCGCAGCACGGGCAAACCGGCGTCTTGCAGCGTGGAAAGCTGCCGGGTGAATACGGTGAGCGCTTTGGACGACACGCCGCCGATGACGAAGGTTTTGCGGCTCTTCCCGACTTTCTTCTTTTTGCCTTTGGCCGCGCCGCCTTTGCCTCCCGCCGTGGCGGTGAGCTTGGTCACGAAGTAGCCCATCGCCTTGATCTTCTGCGAGGCTTCTTCTTCGTTGGACGCATCGACCGAGTCTTTGACTTCGGTGCCGGTCGTGTCCATGGCTTCGAATTTGTACTGCGGCATTGCTTTTCCTTCGTAGGGTGGGCACTGCCCACCGTCTTCGTTCTTTGTTGGAATCCGTTTCGATCACTAGCCCGTCGGGCTAACCAAACCCTTTCACGGTTCCTCGCCCGGATTCGCCTTCACCCCCCCTCCCGACGGTCTCGCTCCGCTTCGACCGTCGGCCTCCCCCCAGCGGGGAGAGGCGAGGAGAGGCGAAGTGGGGGGCTAATCTTTAGCCTCGGCTCACTCCAAACCACCCCCACCTCTCCCCGTTGGGGAGAGGTCGCCCGAACCCTGTTCGGACGGGAGAGGGGATTTTTGCACAGGTTCAGACCGCCTAAAGACGGAACTCCAACACAATCCGCAATCGCGTCAGGCTTCATCATCCGTGACGGTTTCCCGAACGATCTCGTCTAGCGTCGTCAATCCTTCGTACAGAGACGCCATCCCGGCGTCGCGCAGGCTCAGGGTTCCCTTCTGCCGGATGTGGTTCCGGAGTTGATCGGTACTGGCGCCTTTGCTGATCATGTCCCGCAGGTCGTCGTCCATAATGAGGAGTTCGTAGAGGCCGGTCCGCCCCTTGAACCCGAGGTTGTTGCACTTTTCGCAGCCTTCGCCGAAGGCGAACTTGCCTTTCAGATCCTCGTACTTCATGTTCAGTTCCGTCACTTGATCGCGGGTCGGTTCGTACCACGTTCGGCAGTTGGAACACACGCGGCGAACCAACCGTTGGGCTTGGATCGCTTCCACCGTGGCGGTGATGAGGAACGGCTCGACGCCCATATCCCGCAACCGGGTGACGCTGCTGGGGGCGTCGTTCGTGTGCAAGGTGCTGAACACCAAGTGCCCGGTGAGCGACGCTTGGATCGCGATTTGAGCGGTTTCCAAATCCCGCACTTCGCCCACGAGGATCACGTCCGGGTCTTGCCGCAGAATGGCCCGCAAGGCCACGGCGAAGGTCATGTCGATCTCGGCGTTGATCGGCACCTGGATCAGGCCGTCGATTTCGTATTCCACCGGGTCTTCGGTGGTGATTACTTTCGTTTCGATGTCGTTGAGTTCGGAGAGCGCCGAGTACAGAGTGGTCGTCTTGCCGGCACCGGTGGGGCCCGTCACGAAGACGATGCCGTTGGGCTTGTGAATGCAAACGCGGAAGTCATGGAGCAGCTTCGGGGCCATGCCGATGCGGCCGAGATCGAGGCCGACGTTGGAACGGTCGAGCACCCGCACGACCACGCTTTCGCCGAACATCGTGGGGAGCACGCTCACCCGCATGTCGACGCGGTTGCCACCCACGTTGAGTTCGATCCGACCGTCTTGCGGGAGCCGGCGTTCGGCGATGTCGAGGTTCGACATCACCTTGATCCGGCTGCTGATCGCGGAGGCCAAGTGCCGGGGCGGCGGCACCATTTCGTACAGCACGCCGTCGCAGCGGTAACGCATCTTGTATTCGTCTTCGAACGGCTCGAAGTGGACGTCCGAGGCGTGGTCGCGGATGGCCATCAACAGCACCATGTTGATGAGCTTGCGCACGGGGGCGGAGTTGGCCATTTCGGTGAGGTCGTCGAGATCGATGCTGGTTTCGCGGTTCTTCTTCCCTTTCTTTTGGAAGGCTTTATCGTTCTCGAGCGAGGCGATGATGCTGGTGATCGATTCCTCTTCGCCGCTACCCGCGGAACCGCCGCCCTTGCCGTAGCACTTAGCCATGACGGCTTCGATGGCCGAGGCCGGGGCCAGCACGGCGGTGACGGAACGGATGCCGAGCAAGTTGCGGATGCCGTCCAACCCTTCGAGGTTGTTGGGGTCGGACATCGCGACGGTGAGGGTATCGGCTTCGAAGGTGAGGGGTACGAGTTTGTACAACTCGGCCATATTCCGGGGGACAACTTTGATCGCTTCGGGCGTCGGCTTGACGTCTTCGAGCGTCATCACTTTCATGCCGTGGACTTCGGCCGTGGCTTGCAGGAGTTGATCGTCGTTGATGTAGCCGAGGTGGACGCAGATGTTGCTGAAACGCTGATCCGAGACGCGCATCTCTTCGTAGACGAGTTCGAGCTGGGCTTCGTCGAGGAAGCCTAGATCGACGAGCTTTTGGCCGAGGGCTTTGCTGCCGCTATCGACGTGGCCGTGCTTGGGCCGCTGGGGTTTGGGTTGCGGCTTCGGTTGGGGTTTTGGCGCGGGAGTTCCCGCGGCCTGGGGTTTCGCGGCGGGGGTACCCGGCGGCTTGGCCCCCGCAATGGGCGGTGTACCGGCGGGGCGTTGGGCTGCGGGTTGGCCGGGCCTGACAGGGACACTACCGGAGGCCGGGGGAATGCCGGGCCGGGAAACGGGCACTTGGCCCGGCGTGCCGGGCTTCGAGGTGGGAATCGACTTGCTCCCCAGCGGAGGCGTGGTTGCGTTAGGCTTGGCGGGTTGCCCCGGCTGCGGCACGGCGGGCTTGGGCGCGCCGGGCTGTTGCGCCGGGGGTGCGGGCTTCTTCGGGTCGTTCGGGTTCGGTGGCACGGGGCTGGACATTATGGAACCTTCAAATGAATCCTGTTGTTTTGGGTCAGGGCCGGCTACCAACTCGGCTCGAAAAACTCCTTCATCATCAAATCGGTCGGATCGTCGAGATCCTCGGGTGCGAGAACGAGCACCATCGAGATGTCCGCGTGATCTTCGGAGTCGAGGGCATCGGCGGCGCGGTCGAACATGTCGAGTCGTTCCGACAAACTCATCTTCGAGAACCGCTTGTCAATCACGCAGACGCGAAGGTTGTAATCATCCTTCTTGTACACCACATCCGATTCCTTCTTGGACAATGAAGGAAACGTTTGCATGAGCACATCGTAAATGCGGTGCGTCTGTTCATCGGTCTTCTTCCGAACGGATGATTTCGTTTTCATGAGACCTCCCTCACGCAGTCCAAGATCGCTTTCGCGGAGTCATACACAGCCTCCGCATCATTTGGCGTACGGCTTTTCGGATCGTATCGCAATTGGGTCGACCACATATTGCCCACCCTGTAAAGATGGCGATTGACATCTTCTGAAATGGGGCATCCGGCTCGGAGCAAAGCCGCCCTCAACTTCACAAGATCGTGCCCGAGACCCTTGGGATTCTTGAAACTATCGAATAAACGCTGCCAACGACTCGCCGGCGTCCATCGGAACAGCATCGACTTGAGCGAACATTCTGCAACGTACCCGCTCAGGTAAATGACTTCGCTCGCCAACTTGGATGCAGCCCGTCCAGCACAATGGCTCAAGAGTATACGGGCCGCCTCTTCGTGAGCTATCGCGGCACGAAGAAACTGATTCGGATACTGGGGTGTTTGTTTCGTTTTCATCGCCTACCGCCCGCGGCGGCGCGGCTTTTCTTCCTCCTCCTCGTCGTCCTCCTCCTCTTCATCATCATCGCCGTCTTCGTCGTCATCGTCGAATTCGCTGCGCTCCGCCGCCGAGATCTTCGCCGCCAGTTCGTTGGGCTTGGCCGCCTTCAACAGGCCTTCCTCCTTCTCGATCTGACCGTCTTTCCAGAGGCGGAAGAGCGAGTCGTCCAGCAGGAACATCCCTTCCTTACGGCCGGTTTGGATGGCCGAGTCGATCCGATAAACCTTGTTTTCGCGGATCAGGTTGGCGATGGCGGGGGTCACCACCATCATTTCGTACGCCGCGATCACGCCTTCCGGTTTCTTCGGCAGCAGGGTCTGCGACAGCACCCCCATCAGAGCCGTCGAGAGTTGCGTCCGCACTTGATCCTGTTGGTCCTTCGGGAACACGTCGATGATGCGGTTCACGGTTGAAGCCGCACCCGAGGTGTGCAGGGTGCCGAACACCACGTGGCCGGTTTCGGCCGCTTCGATGGCGGCGTGGATCGTTTCCAAGTCCCGCATTTCGCCCACGAGGATGCAGTCCGGATCCATCCGCAACGCCCTGCGGATGCCTTCCTTGAAGTCGCCCACATCCACGCCGATCTCGCGCTGGTTGACCGTACACTTCTTGTGTTTGTGGAAGTACTCGATCGGGTCTTCGAGCGTGATGATGTGCTTGTCGTAGTTGTCGTTGAGGAAGTTGATCATCGACGACAGACTGGTGGTTTTGCCGGAGCCGGTCGGGCCGGTCACGAGCAACAGCCCCCGCGGCCGCACGATCAACTGGCGGATCACCTCGGGCATCCGCAGTTGCTCGAACGTGAGGAATTGCGAAGGAATCCGCCGCAGTACGATGCCGATGCTGCCGCGCTGTTTGAACACGGCCACGCGGAAGCGGTAGCCGTCGACATACTCGATGGCAAAGTCGCAGCCGCCCTTTTGTTGCAACTCTTGTTGGCAGCGGTCGGGCGTGATCGACTTCATCAGCGAAGTGGTGTCGTCGCTATCGAGGATTTTCGCATCGAGCTTGCGCATCCGGCCGCCGACCCGAAGCACGGGGGGTTGGCCGACACTAATATGGAGATCGCTGGCCTTCACCTGAATGACGGTTTGAAGCAGCTTCTCCATGGCAACTGTAGCCACGTTCGATCCCTCCGGGTTCTCGTTCCCATGCAAGTTCAATCGCCGTAATCGCTAGGGCCTTCAACGTGTTCGCCGAATTTTCTCAACGACTCCGCAGCGCAATGTGCAACTTCGTTATCGCCGAATTCGTAAGTTAGGCACACCGAACCCATTCCTTCCAACGCGGGCTCTTCACGGAACGAGAGTCGTCCGCCGAACGGATTAATCCGTCTGGCGATCTCGATTTCCCGTTGGGCATCTGCCGGTGGCCGGTAATGCACCTCGAACATGAATGACATTGCTTGTCTCCTCATCCGCAGGTGGAAAGAACAAGTGCCCCCAACTTCCACCCGATCCCTTTTTTCCTGAAGTCCAATCCGCGTATTTTACATGGGGCCAAAGATTGCCGACATTGGGCTCCGCAGGTTGAACTTGGAACCACGCCTTCACACCTTGAGGGGGGCTGGGGTAATTTGTCCCCGCCAACCCCCGCGGCAATTCAACCGCATGGGGAAGTGCCGTTCTTGCGATCTCGAGCGCCACTGCTTCAGACTCGGTCGTTGCATCGTACTTACCCTGCGATTGCACTCCCTTGACATGAGCTTCGAAAGTGGACATTCAAAATAGCTCGTCAATGAAACTCGAATCAAAAGCATTGATGATAAACGGAGGAGTTCCCCGATGCCCCATAGTAACATGGAAACCGTCGGCGCCAAATCGGAGCCGAAAATCCTCAATCGGGGGCGATCACCTCGGCGTGGCAGGTACTCAAAACCTCGTCCAGTGTCGTAATCCCTTTCAGGGCTTTCATTACGCCATCGTGCAGAAGGGACTTCATTCCCCCCTTCTTGGCCTGCCGGCGGAGTTCTTGAGCCGGGGCTTGAGAGAAGGTGAGCTCCCGGAGTGTGCTGGTCATTCTCATCATTTCAAAAATCGCGTTCCGCCCTCTGTAACCCGAGTTCCGGCAATGACTACAGCCGCGGCCCTTCATCGGCGTGGCCTTGGCGAACATCTCCGGAGTTACGCTACCCGCCCGCAATTGTTCGTCGTCTGGAACGTAGGGTTCCTTGCATTTCATGCAGTTCACCCGCACCAATCGCTGGGCCATAATCGCAATCACGGAGCTGGCGATGAGGAATGGCTGCACGCCGATATCCACCATCCGTGTCACCGCACTGGGCGCATCGTTGGTGTGAAGTGTGCTGAATACCAAGTGTCCGGTCAAAGAAGCCTGCACAGCGATCTCAGCCGTTTCCTTATCGCGGATTTCACCCACGAGGATGATGTTGGGTGCCTGCCGGAGCATCGCCCGGATAATCCGCTGGAAGTTCAAGCCGATGTTGTGGCGAACCTCCACCTGGTTGATACCGGGGAGGTAGTATTCCACCGGATCCTCGGCCGTGATGATCTTGCGATCGGGCCGGTTGAGTTCGTTCAACCCGGCGTACAGCGTGGTGGTTTTCCCCGATCCGGTCGGGCCGGTGACGAGGAAGATGCCGTTGGGCCGTTTGATGATCTGTTGGAAGCGGAGGTAATCTTCCTCGGCGAAGCCGAGGTCGCGGATGCTCACGGTGATGTTGGTTCGGTCGAGAATCCGCATGACGCACGCTTGGCCGTGAACCGTCGGCAGCATGCTCACCCGCAAATCGAAGTGCTTGCCTTGGAATTGCATCTTGATCCGGCCGTCCTGCGGCCGGCGTTTCTCGGAAATATCGATACTCCCCATCACCTTGATACGGGCGATGAGCGGGGCCAGCAGTCGGCGGGGGGTATCGTCCCGTTCCACTAAAACGCCGTCGATCCGGTAGCGGATGCGAACCCGATCCTCGAACGGTTCGATGTGAATATCCGAAGCCCGCAGCGTCACGGCTTCTTGGATGATGAGGTTGACCAGCTTCACCACCGGGGCATCGGATTCGTCCGCCCCGCTAAGGCTCGAACTCGATTCGATCTGGGTGCTATCGATTTGCGTGCCGGTGAACTCCGCGAGCATGGAGTCCATCGATTCGGTTTCGCTTTGGCCGTAGTTTTTGTTGATCGCGTCGGTGATCTGCTCTTGAATCGCCAACACAGGTTGGATGTCCCGGTTCAAAATGAACTGCAATTTCTGGATCGTATCGTAGTTGCTGGGGTCGGCGGTCACGATCTTGAGCGTCGTGCCTTCCATTTCCAGGGGCAAAATCAGGTTTTCGCGGGCCACGCTCTCGGGCACCAGTTCGATCACCGCTTTGGGGATTTCCTTATCGGTGAGGTCGATGAAGGTCATGCCGTGGAACTCGGCCATGGCTTCCATGACTTCGGTCATCGTGGCGTAGTTGAGCTTGACGAGGGCATCTTGAATTTTGATGCCCAACCCGCGCGCTTCTTCGAGTTGGTCGGGCGCGACGATCTTCTTCTTGATGAGAATATCGGTGAAATCGTTGGACGCTTTGGCCACGGCAGGCTCCGGAACGCAATTGCAAAGGACGTGCGATGTCGTATTGTACAGCGCCGTCAACGGGATAGGGAGAACGCGGGCGGAACGGGGACATCCAAATTTAGTTCCAGCAACTACCTCATCACAATTTTGCAAAAATCGAAGAATTTGATGGACAGGTTTCTCAAGCTCGATTAATTTTTCGCATATCACGAGGAAAAATTTCATGACGCAACATATCCTTGTCGCCCCTACGAAGGAGAACAACTTCACCCGCT
>Ga0105046_10020386_pt1 | contig 10032 bp, 9 predicted proteins | sample MAT03_FD_78385 | JGI IMG/M metagenome (GOLD analysis project Ga0105046, IMG submission 78385) | Freshwater microbial communities from Lake Fryxell liftoff mats and glacier meltwater in Antarctica - MAT-03 (megahit assembly) | ecosystem: Environmental > Aquatic > Freshwater > Ice > Liftoff... | reverse complement strand
TGATGACGCGGTGCACCACCTGCAGCACCGGCGTCACCAGCTTGGGTTGTGCGGCCAGCAGCAGGCGCAGCGGGATGGGCAGCCGAACTTGGCAAACCCGAACCCTCTGGCGCACCGGCACGCGCGGAATGACGTGATCGAGCAAGTGCGCCGCCGTCTGTGCCATGCGCCGGGCGCCGCACGACGGGCAGAAGCCGCGCCGCTTGCAGCTGAAGGCGACCAGCTTGTCGTGGCCGCAGTCGTCGCAGCGCAGGCGCAGGAAGCCTCGTCAACGAGCTATCCAATCTATTTTGATTTATCGGGATCCTTTCCCCGTCATTCCCACTCGATGGTTGCCGGCGGCTTGCTGCTGACGTCGTAGGTGACGCGGTTGATGCCGCGCACCTCGTTGATGATGCGGCTGGATACCTTCTTCAGCAGCGCATACGGCAACTCGGCCCAGTCTGCGGTCATGAAGTCGCTGGTCTGCACCGCGCGCAGGGCCACCACGTTTTCGTAGGTTCGGCCGTCACCCATCACGCCCACGCTCTTCACCGGGATGAACACCACAAAGGCCTGGCTGGTGAGGTCGTACCAGCTCTTGCCTGAGGTGGGGTCGATCATCGCGCGCAGTTCGTCGATGAAGATGGCATCGGCGCGCTGCAGCAACGCGGCGTATTCAGGCTTGACCTCGCCCAGGATGCGCACGCCCAGGCCCGGGCCCGGGAACGGGTGGCGATAGACCATCTCGCGCGGCAGGCCCAGCGCCACACCGAGTTCACGCACCTCGTCCTTGAACAGCTCGCGCAGCGGCTCCAGCAGCTTCAGGCCCAGCGTGGCGGGCAGACCGCCGACGTTGTGGTGGCTCTTGATGGTGGCCTTCTTGGTGTGCGTGCCACCGCTTTCCACCACGTCGGGGTAGATGGTGCCCTGGGCCAGCCAGGCTGCGCCCTTGACGGCGCGCCCCGAGGAAGCGCGCAGGCTGCCATCGCCCTTGAGCTTGGCGGCCTCGGCCTGGAACACTTCGACGAACTCGCGGCCGATGATCTTGCGTTTTTGCTCGGGGTCGGTGACGCCCTTCAAATGGCCCAGAAACTGCTCGGCCGCGTTGACGTGCACCACCTTGGCATGCAGGCGGCCAGCGAACATGTCCATCACCAGCCGCGCTTCGTTCAGGCGCAGCAGGCCATGGTCGACGAATACGCAGGTGAGCTGGTCGCCGATGGCGCGGTGGATCAGCGCCGCCGCCACGCTGCTGTCGACGCCCCCTGACAGGCCCAGGATGACCTCTTCATCGCCCACCTGCTGGCGGATGCGGGCCACCGCTTCTTCGACGTAATGGCCCATCACCCAGTCGCCCCGGCAGCCGGCGATGTCGCGCACGAATCGCGTCAGCATGGCCGCACCGTGCAGCGTGTGGGTCACCTCGGGGTGGAACTGCACGGCGTAGTAGCCGCGCGCCTCATCGGCCATGCCGGCCACCGGGCAGCTGGGCGTGCTGGCCATCAGCTTGAACCCCGGCGGCAGCACCGTGACCTTGTCGCCGTGGCTCATCCACACCTTGAGCATGCCGTGACCATCGGCGGTGCTGAAGTCTTCGATGCCCTGCAGCAGCCGGGTGTGGCCGTGCGCGCGCACCTCGGCATAACCAAATTCGCGGTGGTCGCTGGCCTCGACCTGCCCACCCAGTTGCACGGCCATCGTGAACATGCCGTAGCAGATGCCCAGCACCGGCACGCCCGCTTCCCACACCGCCTGCGGTGCGCGCAGTTGGTGGTCTTCGTAGGTGCTGGCGTGGCTGCCGCTGAGGATGATGCCCCTGGCGCCGAAGTTGCGGATGAACTCGTCCGACACATCATTGGGGTGGATTTCGCAGTACACCTGCGCCTCGCGCACGCGGCGTGCAATCAACTGCGTGACCTGGGAACCGAAGTCGAGGATCAGGATCTTGTCGTGCATCTTCAGTGCCCGCGCTGCTCAGCGCGGGGCCGAGGCTGGATGGATGGAGGGTGGGAGCTTGCGCCGGGCCATGCGCCTGAAGTGCACGGCTGCCAGCACCAGGGCTGCCGCCTGCAAGGCGGCACAGAAAAACATCGGGCCACCGGCGCGCCAGTCGCTGGCGGGCAGGTGTGAAACGGTGGCCATCAGCGGCGCCGCCAGCGCGGGCGCCACCACCGCCATCAGGCTGTTCAGGCTGCTCACGGCACCCAGGGTCTGCCCTTGGGTGCGCTCATCGGCAGCGGCGGAAACCAGACCCTGCAGCGATGCCGCCACGGCCGCGCCCAGCACGTTGGCCATGATCACGACGTACATCATCCAGCCCTGCGTTGCCAGACCCCAGGCGGTGAAGGCCAGTGTGGACGAGACCAGACCGGCCACGGCCAGCCGCTGCGCGCCCAGGCGCTTGAGCAGGCGGCCGAGCAACACACCCTGCACCAGGGCCGAGACCATACCCACGGCGAACAACGACCAGCCGTTTTCAGTCGGCCCCCAGCCAAACCTGAAGCTGCCGTACAGCACCCACACCGTGTACAAGGAATACTGCGCCAGCCCGGCGAACGCCAGCACGCCCACCAGCAGGCCCACACCCTTCAGCGCCGCCAGTTCTTTCAGCGACGTCAACGGGTTGGCACGCCGCCAGTCCACCGCACGCCGCTTCTCGGCGCCCAATGACTCGGGCAGCACGAAGTAACCGTAGACCAGGTTCAGCAGCGCCAGCACACCCGCTGCAAAAAAAGGCAGGCGCAGGTCGATGCCGCCCAGCAAGCCACCCAGCACCGGCCCGAGAATGAAGCCGATGCCGAACATGGCGCCCAGCATGCCGAAGCGCTTGGCACGGTCCTGCGGCGCGGTGATGTCGGCCACGTAAGCGTTGGCCACTGCAGCGTTGGCCTGCATGGCGCCGCCAATGACGCGCGACGCCACCAGCATCCACAAGGCGCTGGCCAGCGCGGTGGCGAAGAAGTTCAGCGCCAGCCCGCAGAAGCCCAACAAAAGCAAGGGTCGGCGACCGTAACGGTCGGACAGTGCACCCAGCACCGGCGCGGACACGAATTGCGAAACCGCATAGGCCACGGCGATGACGCCATACCAGCGCGCCTGGTCACCGAGGTCAGCGGTGAACTGACCCACCAGACCGGGCAGCACGGGCACGATGATGCCCACGGCCAGCATGTCGATCAACACCACCAGCATGATGAAGCGCATGGCGGCGGCCTGCCCCGGTGCACCGGGGGCTGCCTGCACCGGGGCAGGATTCAAGGGCCCAGCACTCAAGCGGCGCTCATTCCATGCGGTAGTTGGGCGCTTCTTTGGTGATCTGCACGTCGTGCACATGGCTCTCGCGCATGCCGGCGGAGCTGATCTCGACAAACTGTGCGCGTTCGTGCATGTCGGCAATGCTGGCGCAGCCGCAGTAGTGCATGGATGCCTTCAAGCCACCCGCCATCTGGAAGATGACGGCCACCACCGACCCCTTGTAAGGCACCTGTCCTTCGATGCCTTCTGGCACCAGCTTGGTGGTGCTGGGGTTGTTGCCGCCGCTTTCCTGGAAATAGCGGTCAGCCGAGCCCTGCTGCATGGCGCCGATGGAGCCCATGCCACGGTAGCTCTTGTAGGTGCGCCCCTGGTACAGGATGGTCTCGCCCGGCGCCTCTTCGGTGCCGGCAAAGGCGCCGCCCATCATCACGCTGTCGGCGCCTGCAGCCACCGCCTTGGCCAGGTCGCCCGAGAAGCGCACGCCGCCATCGGCGATCACGGGCACGCCGCTGCCCTTGAGCGCATTCGCGACCTGGTCGATGGCAAAGATCTGCGGCACGCCCACGCCGGTAACGATGCGCGTGGTGCAGATGCTGCCCGGGCCGATGCCGACCTTCACCGCATCGGCACCGGCTTCGGCCAGCGCCAGCGCAGCCGCTGCGGTGGCGATGTTGCCGCCGATCACGTCGACCTGCGGGTAATGCCGCTTCACCCAGCGCACACGCTCCACCACGCCGGCCGAATGGCCGTGTGCGGTGTCTACCACCAGCACGTCCACACCCGCACGCACCAGCAGTTCAACGCGCTCCTCGGTGCCTTCGCCCACACCCACCGCGGCGCCCACGCGCAGCTTGCCCTGCGCGTCGCGGGCGGCGCTTGGGAAGCTGGTCTGCTTGGTGATGTCTTTCACCGTCATCAGGCCCCGCAGCTCGAAGGCGTCGTTGACGACCACCACGCGCTCGAGCTTGTGGCGGTGCATCAGGGCCTTGCCGTCTTCGATGGTGGCGCCTTCCTTCACGTAGACCAGGCGTTCGCGCGGCGTCATGATGTCGCGCACGGGCGCGTCGAGCCGCGTTTCGAAGCGCAGGTCGCGGCCGGTGATGATGCCCACCACCTTGCCTGCATCGACCACCGGGAAGCCCGAAATGCCGTGCTGCCGGCTCAGCGCAATGACGTCCCGCACCGGCACGCCCGATGAGACCGTGATGGGGTCACGCAACACACCCGACTCGTAGCGCTTCACACGTGCCACTTCGCGCGCCTGGTGCTGGGGTGTCAGGTTCTTGTGCACGATGCCGATACCACCTTCTTGCGCCAGCGCGATGGCCAGTCGCGCCTCGGTGACGGTGTCCATCGCAGCGGACACCAGCGGCAGGTTCAGGGTGATGTTGCGCGACAGTTTTGTCGCCAGGCTGGTGTCGCGGGGCAACACCTGGGAATAGGCCGGCACCAACAACACATCGTCGAAGGTGAGCGCTTTGCCGAGTAGGCGCATGAGACGTGGCTCCAGACGCAAAAGCAGATTATAGAGAGGCGGCCGAGGGTCACCCTGAGCACTATCACCCACAGCACAGACACCCGGAGCACTACACTGACAGCATGACGAAGTGCCACCACCCCCTGCAGGCCTTGACGGTTGCCGCGACGTTGTGTCTGTGTTTGTGGTCGCTGCCTGCAGCCGCGCAATGGATGTGGCGCGGCGCCGATGGCCGGGTCACCGCCAGCGACCGGCCGCCGCCGCCCGGCGTGGCCGAAAAAGACATCATCAAGCGGCCGGCCGCCGACAACCGCGGCCGCCTGCCGGGTGCTGCCGCTGGTAATGTGGCAGGTGCGGCAGGTGCGGCCGCTGAGGCGAGCGCAGCGACCGGCGCGGCCTCGGCACCGGTGGCCGCGGCCTCGGCACCCGCTACCGCGCTCGAGCGCGAGGCGCAGGCGCGCAAGCTCGCAGCGCAAACCGAAAAGGCCGCCAAGGCAAGGGCCGACGAAGACCGGCAAGCCGCCGTGCGCGCCATCAACTGCAGCAATGCGCGCAGCCAGGCCGCCAGCCTGGAAAGCGGCGTGCGCGTGGTGCGCACCAACGAGAAGGGCGAGCGTGAAATTCTGGACGACCGCGGCCGGCAGCAAGAACTGACGCGTGCGCGCGACGCGATCGCCAGCGACTGTCGTTAAGGCTTCGCTCAGAGGTCGCTCAGGGGTGGTCGCTAGCTAGGGGTCGCTATGGGGTCGCTAGCGGGTCGTTAAGGCTGTCTGCGGCTTCCACCGGCGCCTGCGCCGCGCTGCCTGCCTTGCGCGCCAGCACTGCGGCCTTGTGCCTGCCATAACGCAGGCGGCGCGCCTCTTTGGGGTCGACTTGCAGCGGCCGGTACAACTCGACACGGTCGCGCTCGCGCAGGACGGTATCCAGGCTTTGCACCCGCCCCCAGACGCCGGCCTGCACCTGATGCAGTTGCGGTTGCGGTTGAAGGCCGTGGCGCTGCAGCAGGCCGCTGGCCTGCAGCGCCTGCTGCAGCGTGGTGCCGTGCGGCAACTGCAGGCCCTCCTCGAGGACCTGGCCGGGTGCCGGGCAGAACACCACCACCACGCTGATGAAGTCAGCGGGCGCCATAGACGTCTTCGGCGCGTCGCACGAAGGCATCGACAAAGGTATTGGCGACGCGGTCGAACACCGGGCTGACCACAGTTTCCAGCGCCGTGCTCGAAAAGGCGTAGCGCATGTCGAATTCGATCTTGCAGGCTTTCTGTTCGCTGCCCGGCCGGCCCAGGGACTTGAATACCCAGAGACCCTGCAGCGTCGAAAACGGGCCATCCACCAGCTGCACCTGCACCTGTTGGTCCGCGGTGTGGGTGTTGCGGGTGGTGAACGCGTGACGCATGCCCTTGAAGGACAGCCCCAGCCGCGCCGTCACGCTGTGCTCGTCTTGCTGCAGCACCTCGGCACGGTCGCACCAGGGCAGGAACTCGGGATATTGGGCAATGGCCACTACCAGCGAATACATCTCGCGCGGTGAGTACCAGAGAAGAACCGACTTTTGCACGTGCTTCATACAATGCGCCGGATTGTAGAAGTGCCCCGGGGCACCTTGGTTCACCCGGCCCCATGCACTCGACCCCATGCACCCGACCCTATGCACCCCACCGCCCACATTGCCGAAAACCGCCGCGCCCGCTACGAGTACCACATCGAGGAGCAGTACGAGGCCGGCATGGTGCTGTCCGGCTGGGAGGTCAAGGCCATCCGCGCCGGCCAGGTGCAGCTGACCGACGGTTACGTGCACATCCGCGACGGTGAGCTCTACCTCATCGGCTGCCGCATCAACGCCTTGCGTTCGGCCAGCACGCATGTGTCGCCCGAAGCCGACCGCACCAAGAAGCTGCTGATGCACAAGGCCGAGATCCGGCGCCTGATCGGCAAGGTGGAACAGAAAGGCTTCACGCTGGTGCCACTGAACCTGCATTTCAAGGGCGGCACCGTGAAAGCCGAGATTGCGCTGGCCAAAGGCAAGGCCGAACACGACAAGCGCAACACCGAAAAGGAACGCGACTGGAACCGCGAGAAGGGGCGGCTGATGCGCCACAAGGTTTCGGGGCCCGGGAAGGACTGAGAGGCTGGGAGTCTGAGGGGCCTTTGTACGCCTGCCGCCTGCGGCGGGCCAGGCTGCGGGGCGTTCAGGCTTCGAAGGCAGCTCGAAGCGCCTGCTGGAGGTCTTCCTGCAAATCCGCCACCGCCTCCAGTCCAATGCACAAGCGCACCAGGTGGCCCTGCAGCGCCGAGCCTTCGCGCATGACGCGCAAGTCGTAGGGCACGGCCAGACTCATCGGGCCGGCCCAGGAATAGCCGATGCCGAACAGCTGCAGCGCGTCGACAAAGCGGTCCACCTGTGCCTGCGTGTAGTGGGGCTGCAGCAGCACCGAGAAGATGCCCGCGGCCTGCTTGCAGTGCCGTGCCCAGTGTTCGTGGCCGGGTGAGCCCGCCAGCGCCGGGTGCAACACGCGGGCCACCTGCGGCTGCGCCTGCAGCCAGCCGGCCAGGTGCCGGGCGGCCTGGTCTTGCGCGGCGTAGCGCAGCGCCACGGTGGGCAGCGAGCGCAGCACCATCTCTGCGTCGTTGCCGGCCACGCCCAGGCCCAGGCGCATGTGCGTGCCCTTGATGCGCTCGTGCAGCTTCAGGTCGACGGTGGTGACACTGCCCATCAGCACGTCGCCGCCGCCGCTGGGGTATTTGGTCAGGGCCTGCATCACGATGTCGATGCCATGCTCGAAACCACGCAGGGCCAGGCCGGCACCCCAGGTGTTGTCCAGCGCGGTGAGCACGCCACGTTCGTACGCCGTACGGGCCAGCGCAGCCAGGTCCGGGAATTCCATCGTCACCGAGCCCGGGGCTTCCAGCCACACCAGCCTGGTGGCTGCCGTGATGCTGCCACCCAAAGCCTGCGCATCCATCGGGTCGTACAGCCGATGCGTGATGCCCCAACGGGCCAGCTCGTTGCGCGTCAGTTCGCGGCTGGGGCCGTACACATTGGCGGGCAGCAACACTTCGTCGCCCGGCCCGAGCAGCGCCAGGTCCACCAGCGCCACCGCGGCCAAGCCACTGGGCACCAGCAGGCATTGGCGGCCGCCTTCCAGCGTGGCGATGCGCTCTTCCAGCAGCATCGTGGTGGGCGTGCCGTGCAGGCCGTAGGTGTATCCCTCGCGGCTGCGCCAGTCGCGCGAGCGCATGGCGGCCACGTCCTTGAACAGCACCGTACTGGCCTTGAAGACACCCGGCTGCGGCGCGGCAAAGCCGGCGGGCGGCTGGTAGGGGTGGTGAATGAGATCGGTGCTCAGGTCACGTGTCATGCAGACTTTCTTGCTTTTGCGCAGAGGCGGGATCAGATCGGCAGGGCCACCAGGTCGTGCCCTTCGGCGGCCACCACGCGGGCGCGCGTGAACTCGCCCACCTTCAAGGTCTTGCTGGCCTTTTCGGGCGCCAGCAGCCTGACGGTGCCGTCGATCTCGGGGGCGTCGGCATAGGTGCGGCCGGTGCCGCCGCGGCGGCCCAGCGCCGGCGCATGGTCTATCAGCACCTGCATCGTGGCGCCGACGCGGCGCTGCAGCTTGGCCGTGGACACGGTTTCGGCCACCGCCATGAAGCGCGCGCGCCGTTCTTCGCGCACTTCTTGCGGCAGCATGCCGGGCAGGTCGTTGGCGGTGGCGCCCTTCACCGGCGAATAGGCAAAGCAGCCGGCGCGGTCGATCTGCGCTTCACGCAAAAAGTCCAGCAGGGTTTCGAACTCGGCTTCGGTCTCGCCGGGGAAGCCCGCGATGAAGGTGCTGCGCACCACGATCTCGGGGCACAGCTCGCGCCAGCGCGCCAGCCGTTCGAGGTTGCGCTCGCCGCTGGCGGGTCGCTTCATGCGCTTGAGCACATCGGGGTGCGCATGCTGGAACGGCACGTCGAGGTAGGGCAACACACGGCCCTGCGCCATCAGTGGCAACACATCGTCCACACTCGGATAGGGGTAGACGTAGTGCAGCCGCACCCAGGCGCCAAAAGGCTCGGCCAGCTGCGCCAGGCGTTCACACAGCTCCAGCATCCGCGTCTTCACCGGCTGGCCGTCGAAGAAGCCGGTGCGGTACTTGACGTCCACGCCATAGGCGCTGGTGTCCTGGCTGACGACGAGCAGTTCCTTGACGCCGCTTTCAAACAGCGCCCGCGCTTCGCCCAGCACGTCACCGACCGGGCGCGACACCAGGTCGCCGCGCATGCTGGGGATGATGCAGAACGTGCAGCGGTGGTTGCAGCCTTCGCTGATCTTCAGGTAGGCGTAGTGGCGCGGCGTGAGCTTGATGCCGGCGATGCCCCTGAACTCGGCGCGACTGGCGGGTACGAGGTCGACAAAGGGGTCGTGTGGCTTGGGCACATGCAGGTGCACCGCGTCCATCACCTCCTGCGTGGCGTGGGGGCCCGTGACGGCCAACACCTTGGGGTGCACCTGGCGCACCAGGTTGCTGCCGTCGTCACCGCTTTTCGCGCCCAGACAGCCGGTGACGATGACCTTGCCGTTGGCCGCCAGCGCTTCGCCGATGGTGTCGAGGCTTTCCTTCACGGCGTCGTCGATGAAGCCGCAGGTGTTGACGATGACGAGGTCGGCGCCCGCATAGGTTTTGCTGGTTTCGTAGCCCTCGGCACGCAACTGGGTGAGGATCAGCTCTGAATCGGTCAGCGCCTTCGGGCAGCCCAGCGAGACGAAGCCGACCGTGGGTGGCCGGGTCCGCAAGACGGCGGCAGGGTCGGGTGTATGGATGTCGGTCATCGGTCGATTCTGGAGCATCGCGCCGCCGGCGCCGTGCGGGCCGCTCGTGCGGCTCGCGTTGCTCGTTCGGCCAGCGCCGTTCACGCCGCGCGCGCCGTTCGTGGCGTTCCTGCTGTTCGTGGCGTTCCTGCTGTTCGTGCGCTCAGCGCAACTCTGCCAGCACGCCCTATTTCTTGCCCGTCGGGAAGCCGGCCATGCCGGGGAACAGGGAACCGGCCTGCTGCATCTGCTCGAACAAGGCCCGGCTTTGCTCGACGTAGCCGCCCATCAGGCCCTGCAGCGCCGCCGGCTGGGCACCCAGAAACTGGGTCCAGATCTCGGGGCTGAGATGCTTGGGGTCATACAGGCCCTTGCCTTGCTGCACGAACTGCGCCTGCATCTGCACAACTGCCGGCAGGTTCTTTTCGAGCATCGTGCCCATCACACCCTGCAACGCATGGCCGTAGAAGCGGATGATCTGCGACAGCGTCTCGGTGCTGAACATCGGCACGCCGCCCGACTC
>Ga0105046_10020382_pt1 | contig 10033 bp, 7 predicted proteins | sample MAT03_FD_78385 | JGI IMG/M metagenome (GOLD analysis project Ga0105046, IMG submission 78385) | Freshwater microbial communities from Lake Fryxell liftoff mats and glacier meltwater in Antarctica - MAT-03 (megahit assembly) | ecosystem: Environmental > Aquatic > Freshwater > Ice > Liftoff... | reverse complement strand
TTGTTGATGAGGAATTTGTGGGACGACAAGCAACTTCATCACCAGTTTCAACTGGTTGAACGGGAAAGAAGGATGGTTTTGGAAGATTCGATCGAGATTTACACCGTTGAGTTAGCCAAGTACAAAAGGGAACGAAGTGCATTACAGGGGGCTAGTGTCCCTTATAAGATTCCGGTTGTAAAACTTTCTTAACATCTGCGAGTTGCTCGCATTTTTGATGAGCGCAGCCTAGTGGCATGGGCGTCTCGCCCATGAAATCACGGGCGAGACGTCTTTGCCACGAAAGCACCAACTCTTATTTTCAATCTGGACAAAGCACTAGCTTAGCTAGAGCGACGGGTCGACTCCAAGTGTTCCTTTAAGCGTGTCACGGTAATCTGAACTGCGGCATAGTTCTAGGCAGGACTTCGCTTGCTCGAGCTTGGCGTACAAACTCAACCGCTTGGTCACTGCAGAATGAGTTGGCCGACTACAGTACTCCAACAAGTACTCAACGTGCCGTTGCCAGAGTTTTTGGTCCACTCGCTGTTTTGCGGCGAGTCTGGCTGCGTACCAACTGCTCGCTAACAGATTCTCTCGTGTGAACATCGCGCGAATCTCCGGCGCTTTGAGTCCCAACCCGTTCCAGCTTCCCTCAGCCATGATCTTCAGAATTGCTTGCAACGGTGGGCAAGCGATTTTGAAGCTGCCATCGTTGAGATAAATCTCTGCTACGCGCTTTTGTGCTTCGGCAATGTGCAAGATACCGTCGGCGAACGAGTCGAGGTCCTGTTTTTCCGGACAAAGTATGCGTTCATCAAACACCTTACTTGGATTATCAAACACACGACCAAAGTACCGACGAACAAACTTAGAAGTGATTCGATAGCCGAGTCGGCTGGCAGGAATGGAGATGCCATTGTGGTGGAAGTCCTCAATCTCTTTGAGCAACCCTTCTTGAATCAAGAATTCGGGCTCTCGTTCTTCGGGGCGCAGACGGCACCAGATTTCTGGTACGAACATACTAATGTCATGCCCGACCTCGATCTCAGGCCCGATGTGCCCCGCCGCCGTACTGAAACCACCCAGGCCGGTCAAAATCATGCTTACAATTGATGTGTTCAAGTCGTAGACCATATTCAATGCATTGAATGGCCCTTTGGTGAGTGCTCCCTCGCTGCCAGCACCCGTCGTCGACGGACTCTTGCCCGTCAGAGAACAGACGTAGTCCATGATCAGTTCGGGCAGCTCCTGATAATGGATTGGACCGTAGACAGCCAGGGAGCGAATCCCGGCCTTGAGATCAGGCGGATTATTGCGACGCCCGGAAAGGATCGCGCTTACAGGCGATGGCACGCTTTCACCAGCCGCTGTTGCCCGATAAAGCTGCATTCCACGGTAGGCAACATACCGATCGAACGGATCTAAAAGGTCCGTTCGATCTTGAAGATAGCGAGGATTTTGCGATGGCTTGCCGTCAACTATCCGCGGTTGTGCGGACGAAACGACGAATGATTGATTGCTGGCAACGAAGGAGCTCAATCGCTTTTGCATCGGTGCAGTATATTGTTCAAAGTCGATAATGTTGGTGATCTCTTGGCTGACCACTTCGCGTGTTAACGGTTCGAAGTTGCAAAAGAAATTGCCAACGTCGGCAACGTCTAGTTCCGTTTGCTGGTCGAGCCCACGATGAACCGCATCGTCTGGCCTCTGAAAAAGGCGATACTCGCAATTGGCTACAAACTTGTAGCTTCGACCGGTAGCAAATGATGACTCTGGGAGCGTCGGCAAAAATCGCTTGGGGACAACGACACTGGCTGTGATGTCATCTTCCAACTGAATCTTTTCTGCAGCGGCGAAATCCTGTCGTAATTTGTACATTCGCCAACGACCGAGCGGATCGAGACCGACGCGTAGGTACATGCCGACAAGCTTGCGGTTTCCATACTTTAGTTCATGGCCATTGTCGCCGTTGACCACGTCCACACTGAAATGATCTCGCCAATTGCCATTCCATTCTGGTTTGCAAAAGCGTTTGATAATGAAAGCCATCGCATACAAGTGAGTTGGAATTACGCTGAGCCAAGCGTTGTATTCATCGGTATAAAATTCTCGAGAAGGCGTTAGCAGTTTGATCACGCTGCCAAGTGTTCGGTCAGGATCGAGAACTTTGCGGCTAATGCGGTTCGCGTAATCCGGTTTTTCGGTCGTGCCCTCTAGCCAACGATCAGTGTAGTCGCGATCAAAAATGTCTTGCAACTGATCGAAATCGCTGTCGATGTCGGAAACAAAGATTGGGCCACCTTGCATGTAGTCACGCAGAGACTTGCTGATTTCACTTTTTCCGCCGCCGCTTACTGTGCAAGGTTTGTGGCAGACGGTTCCCTCGCCAGCTGTGCCAATCAATCGCCAAGAGGGAGCACATGGGTGCTTTTCCATTTGCAGCTTGTAACCGCTAGGAGCAATGTAGATTTTGTTTTGCTCTAACGGGATCGAGTACTCGTGGTCGGCTCTGGTCCATCGAACGGTTCGATCAAAGAGTGAGGCCCTTGCGTTTTCTGGTACATAGACAAGTCTCGGATGCAATCGATCCACACCATAGCCTTCCGACTTGAAATCGATAAAAGCAGAATAATCCCGCTCGACGTCGGTAAATACTCGACCGTTGTAGCGACGTGAATTCCACTGGAACTCTTCACCTAGATTATGGGAGACGAATGCCAGCGTGCCGCCTGCGTGTTCCTCCTCGACGTTTCCTAATAGGTTGGCGGCATAACTGATTTGGGTTTTCACTTCTTTTTTGCAATAGCCGAAATAATTGTCGGCGATGAGCGTGATGATCACCCCTTCCTGATTGCGGCAAGTGATCTTGAAGGCTTGGCCGTCGTTGTATTTTTCGGCAGGATCTTCCCAGCACATACGATCGCGAATTTGAAGTTCTGTCGCTTTGGAGATGTGCGGCAGACCGACATGCTCTTTGGTTAAGTGAATCAGGTGCGGAGCCAGGATGACGCAACCAGTATGCCCGGTCCAGTGCACACAATCCAGGGCCGCGTCGTTTTCAGGAACAAGTGGATCGCCTGAATTGCCGAATATGGATTCGACAAAATCGAGATTGCTGACTAGCCCGCCTGGTGCAAAGAAACGGATCTCCATCGTTTTGTATCCACAATATCCAGGCACTTCCGGGCAGACCAAAGGGCGTACCAATAGGGACACGAATGTCTTGGCAGGGATCGAGTTGGATTGGGTGAACGGCAGTTCAAGAAGCGTGTCTGGTGGCATCACTGCATGTTGAAACAATTTCGCAAATACGTTTTTAGGGACGCTCCGTTTGTCACCTGCAATTGGCAACCCTCCTTCGGTCACATGAAATGTGCCTTTTGTTGTTCGTCGATCTGCGCGAGGATTGTGAAGAACCCCGTTGGCAACACGATAGGAGCTGACCAATTCGTTTTCAAAGTGCTCGCCGCCATCAGGGACGCTGAGTTGCCTCGCCAGACCATGATGATCCAGCACCAACGTCATGGATGGTAGTTGCAGCGGAGAATCCAGTTTGAGTTCAGCAAAATGGCTTGCGAGAAATGCTTCAATGCGTTGATCAATGGGAGCTTTGAGCAAAGATAGGAGTCGGTTCTTTTCCTCCAGATTTGCCAGAAGCCCTTCTGGCAAGTCCACCTTTTGTCGAGCTTCTTCGTCCAGAACTAAATCCGAAGCAGCCATTTGCATGTAAATGTATTGGCGAAGGGTTGCTGCAACATCCTTGTTCCGGTCGGCTTGTCGTCCCCATGAAAGCATGCGTTCAGGTGAATCGATGAGCCAGCCAAGCTCAATCGAGCGGTCTATTGAAGTATTGTTTTGCATCGAAGTCGTAGTTGAAAGAGATGATACTGGTACGCAGGCTGCTAACGCTGAGAGTAGATTGGGACCAATGTCCCGATCGTTCTTCTGGACGGGACTACGGTCCCATCCTACGGCTGCCAGGGAGAGATGGTACAGCCGACAATTACAGATCATACAATTCCGGGTCGACATTGGGAGCCTCGAAGAATCGAGAAAGTCTTTTTCCTTTACTTTCGGGGGAAACAAATGGGTCTCCGTCGCCATCGAGAGCATCGCCCATTTCTTCATCGATTTTGTCGGGATCCTCTCCCGCTTCCATGCGTTTCATGGCTTCTAGCATCGCTCCCGTTGGCTGCATGCCGGTTAGTTCAAACATGCGTCTCATCACATTGGCCATTTGGCGAGGGTCCTCGGGGCCTTCGCCTCCCTCGTCCATGTGGGGTGCCATCTCCGCCATTAATTGCTCCATTTTGCTCTCATCGACATTTTCAAATGGGTCCTGAGTGCTGCTGCTTTCGGTCAACCCCTTGGATATTGCAAAGCGGGAGATTTTTTTATCAAGTTTTTTGCGGCCACATTTTGGGCATTTTGGGGCTACAGTTTGGTTCATGGAACGGGCGAAAAAACTGTAAATCGTATGACAGGGAGGGCAATAGAATTCGTAAATAGGCATTTTTTCGGTTCTTAATCGTACTAGTTTGTGCGTTTGAACAGGTTACATGAACTCCCATCGTTCGTCAGCACCGAATTGCGTTCGCTTGACCTACGGACTTGTTCGCCTGTATTATTCTTGAATGTAATGTATTGGGTTGTTTGAAAAATGGCCCGTCAACCTATTTTCCCACGTTGAACCATCTTGTCCGATCGGCCACGCCCATTGCACGACAGCGAATCCAGCGAGCCAGTGGGGGCGAGCGACGGTGGACTTATTGGCTCTCAAGCCGCCGATCCGCCGCTTTTCCCAACTTTCGAAGTCCTCGCTGACTTGGCTGAACATAGTCTGCGGCTCGAGACTGCGAACCCCGAAGACATATTGGGGTGGGCCATCGAGCGGTACGGCGACAAGTTCACGATGGCCACTGCGTTCGGACCGGAGGGTATGACGATTCTTGAGATGTTGTCGAGAATCTCGCCCAAGACCTGGGTATTTAATTTGGACACAGGCTACCAATTCGAAGAAACGCTTGCATTGCGTGATAGGGTTGCCGAGCTGTATGGAATCGAGGTTGAGCTTCTTCGCCCTGAATTAACGGTCCCTGAGTACGAAAAGCTTCACGGCGGACCGCTTTATGTTATCAATCCAAACCAATGTTGCGGAGATCGTAAGCTCACCGTTCTGAAGAGAGCAGCACGTGGGATGCACGCTTGGGCAAGTGCCATACGCAGAGATCAGAGTCCGGACCGAGCACTAGCGCCCATCGTGGGTTGGGACAAGAAATTTCACTTGGTCAAGGTAAGTCCGCTTGCGAACTGGACCAAGAAGCAAGTTTGGGACCGAATCGTGAAGAGCAAGATTCCTTATAACCCGCTTCACGACGCGGGCTATACAAGCATCGGCTGCAAACCATGTACACGCGCGGTGGGTCTCGGCGAGGATGAACGTGCGGGACGTTGGAGCGGTACCGGCAAGACCGAATGCGGTTTGCACACCCAAGATTGAGTGTCGTCGACAGGAATATGGGGAGACAATTTCATTGTTCTGCACTGACTGTTCAGCCAAATCATTTTTCATGAAATAGGTCGCAGCCATTTGGGGGCACCATCTTAGGGGAGACTGGTGAGTTATGTAATAGCTTACGCTTCGAGCTTCTTCTGCAAATTTAGACTAAGAACAACGATTTTGGAATTCCGTAAAGAAAAATGTCGCAAAAGGTCGGCGAGTACCGTTCATACATATAGGGGGATTAGTTTGCATTCCGAAACTGACGCGTGGTAAACGCAACCCCAACCCCAACCCCATGGGCGGAGTGCCACGAAAAACCGGTTGTCTGCGGAACACGGCGACATTAGCCGTTGGAGAGGGACGTACAATGACTCGCAAAGTAAATCGTCAAAATCGACAACCATCAATCGATTCAGCCATAAAACGGCCCACCAAAACGGGACCGAATTTACTCATCCCAGAATCCGAAAGGCCGTCCGACTACCATTTCGACATCGACGAGTATTCGAACGAAAACCTTTGTCGCGTCGAGACGTTAATCAGGATGAAGGGTCGCGGAAAATCCTGGGACTTCTTTGATCCGGAGGATTTAGCGAATAAGGCGATGTTGAGATTATGGAAGTTTGTGAGCAAGAACCCTGAAATGTGCCGTGAGAAAATAACGATTGACAAGATGCTTTCGACTGTTGTCGTTCGGATTTGGATTGATGCGGTTCGGCGAGAGTTTCGAAAAAGGAACGTACGCGGGAACGGCTCTGTTTGCGTTTCACTTTTTGAAGCGTTAGATGGGCAAGTAGCAGACCTTGATCTGGAGTTTGAAATCGCGTTGAGAGAATTGCTTGAGCACGTCAAGGCAGTATTGAGCTCGCGTCAACAACAAATTGTCGACCTGCGTTTGGAGAAACGAAATCAGTTAGACATTTCGTTGAAACTCAGTGTCAGCGAAGCGACGGTAAAACGAGAGATCGCGTCCATCAAAAAAGCAATCGTCATAAGGCTAGGCAGGGATTTCGAGCAACGAGCAACGAGCAACGAGGTTGCAACCCGTCTTGAAAAAATAGTTCTCCATTTTTTGAAGATTCATGAGCTATTTTCCCCGTTTTTAGCGACATAGATGCAATTCGTAATTGCTACCTACCAAATGGAACAAAAATCACCGTCGAAGACATGCGACAAATCAAATTCAAATGGCAAGATGGCGAAGTTGTTCGATCCGTTGATGGGAAAAAATTGGATACGCTCCGCGGACATGCTTTTTGGAGCAATTCAAGCCGTTTATGGGTAGCCGGTGGGTGTTTTCTGATTTTGATCTGTGCCGTTTGGACCTTTAAAGTGTGGGAAAGGAGAATGTAAATGAATGAGCGCCTCAGTTTAGGCAAGCGGCAGATGGAAATATCCCAACCCGAAGCGTTAGCGAGGGACTGTTGGGTCTGTTTCTCGCTAACGCTTCGGGTTGGGATTGGATTTATCGTTGCGTTGGTTATTTTGACAACAGTATCGAATGGTCGATCATCAGACGCTTATTGCGGAGTACATTGCGTATTCGCGTGTGCCGATATATTCGATCGCACGGGAATTCACAAATTCGAGGATCTGCTCACCGTCGAATATGTCGATTCCAAAAAGGGCAGTTCTGTTGCTGCCCTTGTCAAAGCTTTGGATCTGTTTCAGCTCGATGGAAACTTTATGTCGAGTATGGGATTGTTTGATTTGAGCTTGAGTAATGCCCCGATCATTTTGCACGTCCGCAGTTCGGTGACATCGCCAACCTACGCCCATTGGATTGTGTATGTCGGTGAATCGCAGGACCGCCTTATTCGGGTGATCGATCCCAACATTGGCCTCACGGAAATAAGCGTTGCTGAACTCGGTTGTCGATGGGATGGGTCAGGAGTGCTTATATCCACGTCGACTTTGGATGCATTACTATTCAAGTTTTTCACCGGCCTCATCCGTGGCGGTTTGGTGTTCCTAAGCATCGTGGTCACTGCTGCTTTTTGGACAATGGCTGCACGATATCGAGTGAATTCAAACCGCAGTCAATGGGTTACCGCGATTGCGATTTTTTTTGGCTTGTCAGCAACGACCGGTGTCGCGATAGATCTTTGCGGGAACCGACTATTACTTGACCGGGATGCATCAGGCTCACTGGTAGCATCACACCAAGCAACAAACTTCGAAACGATCGACTTTGCGACGCTACAAAAGGCAGTCGTTACGCAAACCGTATTAATAGATTCGCGGCGCGACGTCGATTTCGCATCGGGTACGATACTTGGCGCACTAAGTTTGCCGGTGATGCGTTGGCAGAGTGCTTGCGGATGCTTGTACGCGGCGGGCGAGTGTTGATTTTCGAGCCGGATATGGGGGCGCTGGGGTTGCTGGTATATGGACTGTTCCATCATGAACCCTTGGGACTGCTGCAGGAAATACAATGGCGGCGTGATCGGACTCAACGCGAGTCAAGTGGTAAGTACTACGCGGCACAGGCGAACGCGAACCGCATCTTTCTTCGCAGGAGCAAGGAAGCACAACTTGTGGATTGGGATGTGAAGTGTATCACGAGGTTGGCGGCACTGTCTTATGTTGCAGCGGGCGGATTTCGCAAACGCCAGCTGTATCCCGAGTCATGGTATTCAGCCATAAAAGTCATCGATGGCCTGCTTAGTCGGTTTCCAACGCTTTTCTCCACAAGGATGCTTGTCGTCCTACAGAAGAAGGAAAGCACTTGCTGATGGAATCAGTAACACAATCAAAAGATACAACTCACACGACGCGAAAGCTTGTGGATCGGATGCCGGAATCATTAGTTAATCATTCGATGCCGGAATCACTAGCTTGCTCGACGTGTTGCGATCAGCAGTCCATGCTTGGATTGGCGACAGAAGTAAGCGTATTCCAGCCTCGTCGATCGAGGTATGCGGTGATCATTCCGATTTGGAACGAAGGCCAGGTTATCGTTGACCAGTTGCAGCGAATGCGAGATGCAAGGATCGAGGCCGAAATCATTTTATGTGACGGTGGGAGCAGCGATGGATCAACGGGCAAAAAGCGGTTGGAGTTGCTCGGAGTGCGCACTTTGCTGGTAACAGATCAAATTGGCTTGGGGACAGCATTGCGGCTTGGGATCTGCTATGCCTTAGATCAGGGGTATGACGGTGTCGTAACAATCGATGGAAATGGAAAGGATGGAGTGGAGTCGATTCCCAATTTCGAAGCCCTCCTATCGAGTGGGTATGACTTCGTTCAAGGGTCGCGATTTATGGTTGGTGGCAAGAACCGCAACACGCCGGTAGATCGCTATCTGGGAATCCAGTTTTTGATCGCCCCCTTGATGCGAATTGCAAGTGGCTTTCATTACACAGATCCAACCAATGGATTCAAGGGGATTAGTCGTAAATTCTTGTTGGACCAACGTGTGCAGCCGTTGAGACCCATTTTTCAGGAATTCAACTTGCAGTTTTATCTCAACTACACTGCAGCCCGGTTGGGATTCAATGTAACCGAAATTCCTGTCAGTCGGATCTATCCCAAAGGTATGCCGACGCCGACCAAAATTGTCGGTGTTCGAAAGAAACTACTTCTTTTGAGGCAGTTCTTGGAAACGGTAAGCGGGCGTTATGATTGCAGGCAGGAGGAGTTATGAAATAGTAGAGCAGCTATCCCACCGTTATCCAACTTGTTGGAGCATGTACTCGGTTGAGCCGATCGCGATTCTGCTTACGTCCGTTATTCTATTGGTTTTTTTGGACTGATACGCATGGCGGGAACAGTTGAAGCCAACTGATCTACAGTGCCCAGAACTAGCAATTGCAACTTGTATGAACATTTTAAATAACCGCCGATACTATGTGATTGGCTATTTTCTGGTGATTCTTGTGGCCGTTTTTCAGCGTGGTTCGTTAGCATTGGTCAATCGGGAGGCAAACGACAATCACTATGAAGTCATGCAGCTGCTCTCTGATGGCTTTCACAGCTTGGGCATGGAAAATTGTCACGAATGTTTTCACCCCAAGTTGTATTACGTCGTCTGCGTCATTGCATTCAAAACGCTAGGTGTCTCCAACGCAGGCTCGCAAATTGTGATTGCCCAGTTTTTGAATTGCGTCGCGGGCGTGTTAACACTCTGGGTGGTTTGGCTTGGATTGCGAGAACAGCGAGCTGGTAAACTAAGTCTGTTTTTGACGTTCGCTTGGGTAGCATTGAATCCCCGTCTTATCGGTATCAATGGCCAATCGTCGAACGATTCATTCGCGATCATGTTCGCGACTATTGCGATTTTTTTTACATGGCGGTTGTTGCGTTATGATCGTGCAGCGGATTTTCTGTTTGCTCAGGTCGCACTTGTCTGCTCGATGCTCTCTAAGGGTACTTCGTGGCCTGCTGCGGTCGCGATATTTATCGTCTTGATCACTCGCTTTATTTTTCCAGGCATGGCGTGCAAGCTAGTGAGTAACACGACGCGCGAGATAGTGTATAACAACATAGTCGAATCACTAGCTTGCGCGTCGTGTTACGGACGGCGGAGTCGATATGCGCTCTATTCCG